>Ga0209064_1001381_pt1 | contig 38286 bp, 40 predicted proteins | sample Inofromicrocosms_FD_187498 | JGI IMG/M metagenome (GOLD analysis project Ga0209064, IMG submission 187498) | Mouse cecum microbial communities from Vienna, Austria - Inoculum for glucosamine and mucus D2O microcosms (SPAdes) (version 2) | ecosystem: Host-associated > Mammals > Digestive system >... | reverse complement strand
TGGAGTGGGTTTCATAGGTCATCTTCACCGTCAGGTCGTCGGTCTTGGTGCCCCAGAGCTGGACGGTGAGATAGGCGTTTTCATACTTGGCCACGATCTTGACGGGGTACTTGGTGTTGTTGGTGAACTTGTAATCCGGCCCGCCCCAGGAGACCGTGGCGTCCATGCCCCGGGTGATGTAGGCGGGAATGTAGCGGTGGGCGTAGCGCTCGGTAATCTCCATATTGGCCAGGAGGCAGGCATAATACAGCGTGGAGGAGGGCTGGCACACGCCGCCGCCGATCTCATCCACGGTCTCCCCCTGGACGTAGGCGGGGGCGGCCTTATAGCCCTTGGCCTCGGTCCGCTGGCCCACGGTCTCGTTGTAGGAGAAGATGTCCCCGCTGTTGAGCACCGTCCCGTCAAAGGCGGCGGAGGACAGGCGCACATTGGAGATGCGGGCGGCGGTGCCGCCGACGTGAGTGGTGCACTCCCCCAGAAGGTCCCGGAAGAGAACGTCCTTCAGCTCCGCCGCCGTAATTTCCGGATGCTGAATGTCGGCAGGAACGGAAATGGTCTCGCCGGGAAGGGCGGCGTCCAGCGCCCGCTGGGCGGACACCGTGTTGAAGGAGGCCCCCATCCGCTCGGGGACGATGGCGCCGGAGGCGGCGTCATAGGAGGCATTTTTCACCTCGCCGGAGACCGCGTCGTGAACCTCCTGAATGGAGAGGGGGACCGCCTCCTGGGTGGTGAGCTCCACCTGAATCTCCCACTGGCTGGCGGCCAGGGCCTCCTCCAGGGCGGCGGCCAGGGTCTCCTGACCGATGGTGCGTCCGTTGGCCTGCTTGGTCAGCAGAATCTCGCTGTCCTCCACGGTGAAGGATCCGTCCAGGGGCTGCTGGGAAAGGGCCTCCGCCAGACGGGAGACCCCCTCCTGAAAGAGCGCGCCGTCCCGGTCCTGGGCGGTCAGCCCCTGGGGGGTGGAATCCGTCAAAACAGAAAGAACCTGGGCCCCCCGGCTGAGGAAAGGGGCGGCGCTCTGCTCCTCAAACCGGCGCTGGGCGATGCCGCCGCACTGCTCCGCTGTGTATCCCAGGTCCTCCAGCGTGACGGAGGCGGAAGCGCCCTCCGTCCAGCCCTCTTTAACGGGGTCCTGGGCGGAGGAGACGGCGATGCTCTGCTCCGGCAGGGCGCCCGCCAGCACCTGCGCGGCCTCCTCCACGGTCAATCCCCCCACGGGCACGCCGCTGATGGTTTCCTTCGGATAAAACGTGGTCCGGGACCCGGCCCAGGCGCAAAGCCCGGCATAGGCCCCCGCCATGATGGCGGCGGTGAGCGCCAGGGCAATGATCACCGGGGCGGCGCCGCCGCTTTTCACCCGGGCTCCTCCCGTCGTTGTATGCTCCTTTGTCATCTGTTCCACAGAAAGTCCCTCCTGCTTGCTAGGGTCTTGAAAAGCGGCCCCACACAACGGGCCGTTTTACTCTCAGGATATTCTAACACAGATTCTCAGAAAAAGAGATTACAATCCAGTAACAAGAAAAACGGGCCTCCGGAGGATTCCGGCCCCCTCAGCCCTTTGGATGCCGGGGAATGCGGATGGTCATGACGATCTCCTCCTCCGTGTCCTCCCGGAGGCACTGGGCGTCCACCCCCGCGTCCCGGACGATGCGCAGTCCCCGGTCCACACTGTTTATAAACAGGCGCACATCTTTGAGAATATAGGTCCGCCGCCCCGCCGGAGGCGAGGACTGAAGCTGCTCAAGGCGGCGCTCGATGTACTGTTCCGTCTGGGCCACGTTCAGCTGTTTGTCCGCCGCCCGCCGGGCCGCCGCCAGCCGTTCCTCCTCGTCCTCCAGCCGGAGGAGGGCCCGGGCGTGGCGCTCGGTCAGGCCCTTTTCCAGCAAAAGGGCCTGACAGGCCGGGGACAGGCGCAGCAGCCGCAGCTTGTTGGCCACCGCCGAGGGGGACCGGCTCAGCTGGGCGGCGGCCTCCTCCTGAGTGATGCCGGTGCGGCGGAGGTAATCCGCGATGGCGGCGGCCTCCTCGAAGTAGTGAAGGTCCTGGCGCTGCAAGTTTTCCACCAGGGCCAGCAGAGCAGACTCCCGCTCGTCCACCTCCGCCTCCACACAGGGCACCGTCTCCAGCCCCGCCAGCCGCGCCGCCCGAAGCCGGCGCTCCCCCGCCACCAGCTCCCAGCCGTCGGGACGGCGGCGGACCACCAGGGGCTGTAAAATGCCGTGACGGCGGATGGATGCCGCCAGTTCCCGGAGACCCGTCTCGTCAAACAGCCGCCTGGGCTGGCGGGGATTGGGGCGGATGGCTTCCACACGCAGCCGCAGCACCCGCTTTTCCTCATAAGTCCCCATGGGACCGCCTCCTTCCAATTTGTCCCATTCTACAGGAGCGCCCATGAAAAAACATGGGGAAACTGTCGGCGGCGGGAAATACGGTCTGCACGGCGGAAAAAGAAGAACCCGGCGGAAACTTCCCGCCGGGTCCTTTTCTTCTTTTCATCCGGAACAACAGGCTGCGCGCCCGGCGGAGACTGGCACTCCGCCCAAAGGGCCGCTCAGACCTTCTGATTCTTCTTGGGATGGGCGATGGTGGCGATGCCCTCGATGGCCAGGATGACCGCCAGAACCACCAGCAGCACGCCCAGGATGGCCTGGACATAGGGACCCCAGTCCGCGCCGCCGGCGGAGATCACGCCGATCTGGTTCTTGGTGTTGACCAGCAGGGAGCAGATGGTGACCACCAGCATGAAGCCCATGGGGATGAGGAACATTTTGTTGTTCTTGCCGATGTTGCCCAGCCACGTGGCCACGGCCAGCAGGCCCAGGGCCGCCAGCAGCTGGTTGGCGGAGCCGAACAGCGCCCAGATCTTCTCATAGCCGTTCAGGCCCAGCAGCACGCCCAAGACGACGGTGATGCCGGTGGAGACGTACATATTGGAGAGGACCTTCTTATAGCCGGTGACATTCTCCGGGGTCTCGCCCTTGCTGGAATCCAGCCAGAACTCCTGGAACATGAACCGGGCCAGACGGGTGGCGGTGTCCAGAGAGGTCAGGCAGAAGGCGGAGTAGGTCAGCACCAGCAGGGTGTACAGGATGCTGTAGGTGCCGGGGATGGAATCGTCAATCATGTGAGCCAGGCCGCCGCCGAAGATGGCGGTGGCGCCCTTCAGGGCGGCGTCGGGGTTCGCGGCGTTCCAGCTGTAAGCATAGGCCACGGCGCACAGGGTCAGGATGGCCAGCACGCACTCCAGAAGCATGCCGCCGTACGCGATGGGCTTCGCGTCGATCTCCTTGTCCAGCTGCTTGGAGGTAGTGCCGGAGGAGACCAGGGAGTGGAAGCCGGAAATGGCGCCGCAGGCGATGGTGGTGAAGAGCACGGGGAAGATGGGGTTGCCCGCGCCGGTCTCGGCGTTGGTCACCACGAAGGTGTTGACGGCGGGCAGGCTGTCCATGGAGGGATGGGCCAGGAACACGGCGATCACCGCCAGGGCCAGCATGGCGTACAGCAGGAAGCTGGACAGATAGTCACGGGGCTGAAGCAGAATCCAGACGGGGGTGACGGAGGCGATGGCGATGTAAACGCCGCAGATCCACATCCAGGAGGAGGAAGAGAGATAGATGGGATGGAAGTTCATGCCGACGGCGATGATGACCACGATGGCGACGACGCCGATGACGCTGGCCACGCCCATAGGGGCGTTCCGGCGGTACACCAGGAAGCCGAAGACGATGGCGATGGCGATGAACAGCAGGGACACCATGGCCACCCGGGCGTTGGCCTCCGAGGCGGCGTAATCCACCGCGCCCGCCTCGGTAAAGGTGGCGCCGAAGGTGCCCGCCACGATGGAGGCGAAGGCCGCGACGACCAGAATTAAGGTCAGGTAGGCGAAGATCAGGAACAGGGTCTTGGCCCGCTTGCTCATGTTGGTGGAAATGATCTCGCCGATGGACTTGCCGTCGTGCCGGACGGAGGCGAACAGGGCGCCGAAGTCATGGACGCCGCCGAAGAAAATGCCGCCCACCAGAATCCACAGCGTGCAGGCGAGCCAGCCGAAGCCGGCGGCGCCGATGGGGCCGGTGATGGGGCCCGCGCCGGCGATGGACGAGAAGTGGTGGCCCATCAGAATGGGGGCCTTGGCGGGGACGTAGTCGATGCCGTCCTCCAGGGCGTGAGCCGGGGTGGGTTTGTCAAGCTCGCCGACGCCCCACTGCTTGCACAGCCAGCGGCCATAGAAAAGATAGCCGCAGACCAGTACGGCGACGCTGATGATAAGAAGTACCAATCCGTTCATGAAAACACTCTCCCTCTTTCATGATTCTTGATTTCGGGGGCGGAGCCCCCAGGGTCATTTGGCGGCGAAGTTCGCCTCCAGGGTTTTGCGGGCTCCCCTCCCGGCTGGATTGGAGAGGAACGTTCGGGTGGAACATTCCATTGCGGCTATGTGATACTCCATCCAGCCATGGAGTGCCAGCCTGTAGTTCTTGTGGAAGCGGGTCCGCTTCAGGACCTTCTTCGCCTCCGGGTCCAGGGTCTGCGCCAGGACCACCAGGGTCACGAAGGAGCTCATATGCTCCTTATGGGGCTTGATCTGCGCCAGCCCGGCCTGAAGAGTCCGCCCGGCCAAGTCCTTGGCCCCGGCGGCGTCCAGGTGGTCCGTCACATAAAAATATGTGTAGTCGTGCTGCTCCGTGGCGTAGAACTGCTTATCCCGGCGGACCAGGTAATGCTCATCCCGCAGAAAGTAGTGGGCCATGGCGGGAAACCGGAGCCCCTCCGCCCGGACGTCCCTGGTAATATCGTAATGATGGGAATAGGCGTTCATCAGCTTGTCAAAGCATTCTTGGGGCGTTCTCTCCATACAGGGCCTTTCCGCTTGTGTCAGATTGGACGCTCCCGAAGGAACCCCCTACTGTGCGGTTGCATTATACACCTTCCCATTCCATTTGTTAAGAGGGTTTGAATAAATTTGTGTACAATTTGTGAATGCGGCCAAAAAAATTGTAGGTTTCGGCAAAAGGAACCGGCAGTCCTTTGGAAAACCGTCGGTAAATCATATAAAAAACGCCGACACTTTTTGTCAATAACGCCGGCATTTTTGTAAAAACTGCACCCCTCACTCCTGGAGGGTGTTGATGAGGTGCTTCATGTGAATGCTCATGGCGTCCCGGGCCCCGGCCTCGTCCCGCTTGAGCAGGAAGTCCAGGATCAGGAGGTTGTCCCCCAGGGCGAGGTCCTGCATCTGCTGGCGGCTGGGGGAGATCTGCATGATCTCGTCCACGGCGCTGTTGATGATGGGATAGAGCCGGCGCATATACTCGTTGTGGGACGCCTTGATGATGGCCCAGTGAAACTCCTGGTCCGCCAGGGGCCAGTTGCCCCCCTCGGCAGCGATGCGCGCCACCCGGTCCGCCTTCTTTCGGATCTGCTCCAGCTCCTCGTCGCTGGCCCGCTGGCAGGCCAGGGCGACGGTGGCGGGCTCGAAGATCAGGCGCATTTCGAAAAGGTCCTTGGCCCGGACCCGGGAGCGGATGCCCGCCAGGGCCGTCAGGTCCATGCCGGGGGTGGGGAGCTTTTCCGCCACAAAGGTGCCCTTGCCCCGGCGGATGTCCAGCACCCCCTGGGCCACCAGAAAGGAGATGGCCTCCCGCAGGGTGGTGCGGCTGACGCCCACCGCCTCGCTGAGCTCGTTTTCATTGGGCAGCTTGCTGCCGGGAGGGTAGCGGCGCTCCTCCACAATCCATTCGTACATGCGGTCCGCCGTCTGCTCCGACAGCTTGGCGCGTTTGCCTTCCATAACATATTCCTCCATCCTCCGGCGGACACGCCGGGCGTGGTTTGTTCCGTCAAAAGTCTGCCGTGCCGGAAACGGGGCCGCCTCTAAGGCCCGGGGAACCGCCGGGGAGCGGGAACATCCCGCCGGCAGGGTTCGGCTGGCCCGCCCACACCCGTACTATACCGCTTTTTGCTGGAAAAAACAAGAAGTCTCTTGACAGACGATGCGAATTAGTATAAAATGACATCATACAACGCAGAGGCAAAATAGACAACTTATTTACTAATTCCTGGAAGGAGGGGCCGCCTTGACCGCTCTGGAGCGCTTTCCCCACCGCCTGACCCTGGTGGCCGGGCACTACGGCACGGGAAAAACCGAATTCGCCGTGAACCTGGCGCTGGCCCTGGCGGGGGAGGGGGCCCAGGTCTCCCTGGCGGACCTGGACATTGTGAACCCCTACTTCCGCAGCCGGGAGCGCCGCCCCCTGCTGGAGGAGGCGGGGGTGCGGCTCATCGCCACCTCCCAGACCTGCACGGACGCGGACGTGCCCGCCCTTCCGGCGGAGCTCTTCTCCGTGCTGGAGGACCGGACGGTCCGGGGCGTGCTGGACATCGGCGGGGACCCCGCCGGGGCCCGGGTGCTGGCCCGTTACCGGGCCAGGATCCTCCGGGAGGATTACCAGCTCCTCTACATCCTCAACGCCAACCGTCCCGAGGTCCGCGGGGCGGAGAGCAGCATCGTCTGCCTCCGGGCCATCGAGGCCGTGACGGGCCTTTCCTGCACGGGCCTTGTGAACAACACCCACCTCTGTGGCGAGACCACGCCCCAGGAGGTTCGGGAGGGCGCGGTTCTGGCGGAGGAGGTCTCCCGAAGGACGGGCATCCCCCTGGTCTGCCACGCGGCGGAGGCCCGGTTTCAGGAGGCGCTGGAGGACCTGCCGCTGTTCCCCCTTGTGATTCGGATGAAAAAACCTTGGGAATAAAAGTAAGAGAGGAAAGGAGATTTTGCGCCATGGCCATTCACCTCACCTTCCGCCAGGACCGCTGCAAGGGCTGCGGGCTCTGCGTCGCCGTCTGCCCCAAGCACATCCTGACCCTGGAGAGCGGCACCAACGTGAAGGGCTACCACCCCGCGTCCTGTACGGAGGAAGCCGCCTGCATCGGCTGCGCCAGCTGCGCGAAGATGTGCCCGGATTCCATCATTACCATTCAAAAAGACTGAAAGGAGCCGCGTCCCATGAAACGAGAAATCTGGAAGGGCAGCGAGGCCATCGCTGAGGCCGCCATTCGGGCGGGCTGCCGCTGCTTCTTCGGCTATCCCATCACCCCCCAGAACGAAATTCCGGAGTACATGTCCCTCCATATGCCCCAGAGCGGCGGCGTCTTCGTCCAGGCGGAGTCGGAGCTGGCCGCCGTCAACATGGTCTACGGCGCGGCGGCCTCCGGCGTGCGGGCCATGACCTCCTCCTCCTCCCCCGGCGTCAGTTTGAAGCAGGAGGGCATCAGCTATATGGCCGCCTGCCAGCTGCCCGCCGTGGTGGTCAACGTCATGCGGGGCGGCCCGGGCCTGGGGTCCATCCAGCCCGCTCAGGGGGATTATTACCAGGCCACCCGGGGCGGCGGCAACGGGGATTACCGCACCGTGGTCCTGGCCCCCGCCAACATTCAGGAGGCGGTGGACCTGACCCAGGAGGCCTTTGACATCGCCGACCAGTACCGCAACCCCGTGGTCCTGCTGGCGGACGGACTCATTGGCCAGATGATGGAGCCCATCGTCTGGAAGGAGCGCACGCCCCGCCCGCTGCCGGAGAAGACCTGGGCGGCCTGCGGCCGGGGAGACCGGGACCACAGCAACTTCATCACCTCCCTGCTCATCGACGCCCCCTCCTGCGAGGCCCACAACCTGGAGCTGGCGGAGAAGACGGCGGAAATGGAGAAGAACGAGTGCCGCTGGGAGGAAATTCTGCTGGAGGACGCCGAGGTGGTCTTCGTGGCCTACGGCACCCCCTCCCGTGTGGCCCAGACGGCGGCGGAGAACCTGCGCAGGCAGGGCGTCAAGGCCGGCGTGTTCCGCCCCGTCACCCTGTGGCCCTTCCCCTACGCCCGGCTGCGGGAAATCGCCTCGCTGGAGACCACAAAGGTCTTCCTGGACGTGGAGATGAGCCTGGGGCAGATGCTGGACGACGTGAACCTCGCCGTGGCGGAGCGGAAGCCCGTGCGGTTCCACGGCCGCTGCGGCGGCGCAATCCCCGGCGTGTCCGAAGTTGAGAAGGCGGCGCTGGAAGCCTGGAAGGAGGTCAAGTGAGATGACGGCGATTTATCAGAAGACCAAGGGCCTCCAGGACACGGAGCTTCACTACTGTCCCGGCTGCGCCCACGGCATCGTACATAAGCTCATCGGCGAGGTGCTGGAGGAGATGGACGCCCTGGGAACCGCCATTGGCGTCTGCCCGGTGGGCTGCGCCGTCTTCGCGGGGAACTACTTCTCCTTCGATACCATCGAGGCCGCCCACGGCCGGGCCCCGGCGGTGGCCACCGCGGTTAAGCGCACCCATCCGGACCAGCCGGTTTTCACCTACCAGGGGGACGGGGACCTTGCCTCCATCGGCGCGGCGGAGATTGTCCACGCCGCCATGCGGGGGGAGAAGTTCACCACTATCTTTATCAACAACGCCATTTACGGCATGACCGGCGGCCAGATGGCCCCCACCACCCTCATCGGTCAGAAGGCCACCACCGCCCCCCTGGGCCGCACCAAGGAGCAGGCGGGCATGCCCATCCGGGTGGCCGAGATGCTGTCCACCCTGGACGGCTGCGTCTATGCCGAGCGGGTCTGCGTCACGGACATCCCTCATCTGAATAAGACCAAGAAGGCCCTGCGCAAGGCCTTCCAGCGCCAGATGGCCGGGGACGGCTTCACCTTTGTGGAGATTCTGGCGGCATGCCCCACCAACTGGGGCATGGAAATCGAAGAGGCCAACCAGTGGCTGATGGAGAACATGGCGGCGTACTATCCCCTGGGGGTCATCAAGGATACGGAGGCGATGTGAGATGAAAAAGGAAGTCATTCTGTCCGGCTTCGGCGGTCAGGGCGTCATGTCCATCGGCAAGAACCTGGTGGAGGCCGCCGTGGAGGAAGACCTGGAGGCCTCCTGGGTTCCCTCTTACGGCCCCGAGATGCGGGGCGGCACCGCCAACTGCACGGTCATCATCAGCGACGAGCGCATTGGCGCCCCCCTGGTGGAGCGGCCCACCGAGGTCATCGCCATGAACCGGGCCGCTCTGGCCAAGTTTGAGCGCCGCGTCGCCCCCGGCGGCACGGTGTTTGTCAACAGCAGCATCATCCCCGACAAGGTGGCCCGGGACGACGTGAAGGCCGTGTACGTCCCCTGCGACGAGATCGCGGCGGAGCTGGGCAACGCCAAGGTGGCCAATATGGTCATGCTGGGGGCGTACATCGGCGCCACCGGCGCGCTGAAGCGGGCGACCATCGAGCGCATGATCGCCGGGATGTTCACCGGCAAGAAGGCCAAGCTGGTCCCGCTGAATCTGGAGGCTCTGAACCGGGGCATGGAGTGCGGAAAACCCGCCTGACAGGCGTCTTTAAAGCGTTTCAGGGGGAGAGGGCTCCGGCCCCTCCCCCTTTCCCGGCTCCGGAAGGGGAGCGGAGAATGGTTTTTCCCTTTGCCGCTTGACTTTGCCCCCGGGCAAGCATATAATCGTTTAAAGCGCAAAACCGGGTCCGGCGTCTGCCATACCCGGCGGGGGGCCGCGCCCCCAATACACAAAACAGGAGAGTGTTCGCCATGCTGGATATCAAAATCACAAAGAACGCCGCCCCCAAGGCCAAGCCTGCCGATGAGAGCAAGCTGGGCTTTGGCAAAATCTTTTCGGACCACATGTTCCTGATGGACTACACCGACGGACAGGGCTGGCACGACCCCCACATCGTCCCCTACGCCCCCCTCCCCATGGACCCCGCCACCGTGGTCTTTCACTACGCCCAGGAGCTCTTTGAGGGCATGAAGGCCTACCGCTCCGTGAACAATCAGATTCAGCTCTTCCGCCCGGAGTGCAACGCCCAGCGGATGCAGGAGTCCTCCGACCGTATGTGCATCCCCCAGGTTCCCGTGGACGACTTTATCCAGGCGGTGAAGGCCCTGGTGGAGCTGGAGAAGGACTGGGTGCCCCACGCCGACGGCACCTCCCTGTACATCCGCCCCTTCGTCTTTGCCACCGACATCGGCCTGGGCGTCCACGCCAGCAAGCACTATACCTTCTGCGTCATCTGCGCCCCCTCCGGCGCGTACTACGCCGAGGGCATCGACCCGGTGCGCATTTACGTAGAGGACGAGTACATCCGCGCCGCCCCGGGCCTGACGGGCTTCACCAAGTGCGGCGGCAACTACGCCGCGTCCATCAAGGCCGGCGAGCTGGCGGAGCAGAAGGGCTTCGCCCAGGTGCTGTGGCTGGACGGCGTGGAGAAGAAGTACGTCGAGGAAGTGGGCAGCATGAACATCATGTTCAAGATCGACGGGAAAATCTACACCGCCGCCTGCACGGGCACCGTGCTTCCCGGCGTTACCCGGCGGAGCTGCATCGAGCTGCTGCGGGACTGGGGCTATGAGGTTGTGGAGGGCCCCCTGGCCATCGCGGACGTGATGAAGGCGGGCCACGAGGGCAAGCTGGAGGAGGTGTTCGGGACCGGCACCGCCGCCGTGGTTTCCCCGGTGAAGGAGCTGGACTGGAAAGACGACAAGGTCTTCATCAACGACGGAAAGATCGGCCCCGTCACCCAGAAGCTCTATGACACCATGACCGGCATGCAGTGGGGCAAGATTCCCGACACCAAGGGCTGGATTGTCCCCGTCTGCCAGGGCTGAGGCTCCCCGCAAAATAAACCAGCGGAATAACCAAGCGCCCCGGCGGGTATCCACCCGCCGGGGCGCTTTTTCCGATCTGCGGCGCTTAGTCCGCCGGGGCCATGGCGATGCCCAGGAACTCTACCAGCCGGTGAATCACCACGCAGGCCTGGGCGGAGTTCACCGCTTCCCCGCCGCTGAAGGTCCCCCCGGCATAGCCGGTGACAATGCCCCTGGCAAAAGCGCCGGCCACGGCCACGGCGTACCGCTCCGGAATCTGGTCCCAATCCGCAATCTGCCCCTGGACGGCAATTTGGTTGGAGGTGCTGACCGAGCGGAAGTTCGCCGCCATGAGGTTGTACGCCAGCAGAGCCATCTCGTAGCGGGTGAGCTCTTTATATACGTTGTGAGGCCAGACCTCGGACTCCTTCCAGCCCAGGCCCTGGAGAGCGCCCGCCTTGGCCAGGACCAGTGCCTCCTTCCGGCACCAGGGGTCCGCCGTCTGCCGCTCCTCCTCGCTGGCGGTCTCCTCGGGGAAGAAGACCTGGGCCAGCATCAGCAGAAACTGCCCCCGGCTCACCGTCTCGCCGGGGCGGAAGGTCCCGTCGGCATAGCCCTCCGCAACGCCCCGGGAGGCGCACCAGGCAATCGCCTCATAGGCATAGTGCCCCTCCGGCACGTCGGAAAACGCCGGCGTATCCGGCGCTTCCGCCTCTTCGGCCAAAGCCGGAACCGCCAGCCCCACGCAAAGGACCAGAGCCAGAAGGAACGACAGCAGGTTTTTCATGGCAGCCTCCCTATCCACGCAGAATTGTGTCGGAACTGTTTGCTATAGTATACGGCGCGGAAGAGAAAAAAGCAAGGGCCGGGATTGGGTTTGTCCCGCGCCGGAAGAAAATGGAACCGTATGGAAACGCCCCCGCAGGGAAATCCTTGGGCGGGGGACTTGACGGGCCGCCGGATTTGTGATACTCTATTTGCGACATATGTCGGAAATGCCTTGTGAAAGGAGCTGCACGCATGGCGAGACCCACCCGCTGCCGCCGGGTCTGCGCGGAACCGGACTGCCTCGGCTTTGCCCCGCGAACGGAGACGGGGGCGGGGGAGGTCGTTCTGACCGTGGACGAGTACGAGGTGATCCGGCTGGTCGACTACGAAAAGAGAACCCATGAGCAGTGCGCGGCGCAGATGGAGGTCTCCCGGACGACGGTGACGGAGATTTACGAAAGCGCCCGGTTCAAGCTTTCCGACAGTCTTGTGAATGGAAAGGCCCTGGCCATTGCCGGCGGGCACTACCGCGTCTGCCGGGGAGACCGGGAGCGCGGCTGCGGACGAAACTGCCGGTGGGCTTTGCGGGGAAATTTATGCGAAAAAGGAGAAGCGGTTATGAGAATTGCGGTGACCTATGAGGACGGCCAGGTGTTCCAGCACTTTGGACACACCCGTCAGATGAAGATTTACGACACGGAGGACCAGCGGATTGTCCGGGAGCAGGTGGCCGATACCGCCGGCAGCGGCCACGGGGCGCTGGCCGGGTTCCTGTCGGACCGGAAGGTGGACGTACTGATCTGCGGCGGCATTGGCGGCGGGGCGCAGGCGGCGCTGGCCCAGGCCGGAATCCGGCTCTGCGGCGGCGTGACGGGCCGGGCCGACGACGCGGTGAGGGCGTTTTTAGAAGGAACGCTGCAATACCAAGCGGAGGCCACGTGCAGCCACCACGAGCATCACGAGCATCATGGGTGCCATGGCCGCTGCGGAGAGGAGAAACACGACTGCTCCGGAAGCGGCGGCAGCTGCGGCGGATAAACACCGCGCGTAAGGGAGATTCCGCGCGCGGAAAAAGCGGGCGGAAGCGGGCGCGCGCGGTCCGGCATGGACGCGAGTTATGGTTTCAAAGAATTCCGGCGCGCCGGCGGAGGGAGGATAGGGATGGACTTTGCAGGCCATTTCCCCGTGTGGCGTCAGCTGACGGACGCCCAGCAAAACCGCATGCGCGGCAGCCTGACCAGCCAGTGGATTCGGAAAGGGACCGTGCTCCACGACGGCGGCGAGTGTACCGGACTGCTGCTGGTGAAGTCCGGCCAGCTGCGGGCCTGCATCCGCTCGGAGGAGGGGCGGGAGGTGACTGTCTACCGCCTCTTCGACCGGGACCTGTGCCTGTTTACCGCCTCCTGCATGATGCAAAGCATTCAGTTTGACATCACCATTGAGGCGGAGAAGGATACGGACCTCTGGGTGATCCCGGCGGAGGTCTACCGCTCGATTATGGCGGAGTCCGCGCCCCTGGCAAACTACACCAACGAGGTCATGGCGTCCCGGTTCTCCGAGGTCATGTGGCTTGTGGAGCAGATCATGTGGAAGAGCATGGACAAGCGGGTAGCCGCCTTCTTGCTGGAGGAGGCCGCTATTGAGGGGACCGCACGGCTGAGGCTCACCCATGAGACCATCGCCAACCACCTGGGGACCCACCGGGAGGTGGTCACCCGGATGCTGCGCTATTTCCAGGGCGAGGGCATGGTCCGGCTGTCCCGCGGCTCCGTGGAGCTTCTGGAGGAGAAAAAGCTGAAGGCGCTGCGGGACGCGTAAGGCCGCCGCGCGGCGGAAAAGAAGGCGGCGGGCCCCGCCTCCGGCAAGGCTGAACAGCGCCCCTCCCCCACGCGAAAGCGGGGGAGGGGCGCCGTTTGCCTATTGGTCCATGCCGCAGGCCGTGGACTGCCGGATCAGGCGGCGGTCGTTTGTCACCGCGTCGTAGAACCGGAAGCCGCCGGAGAAGTTGTAGGTCTCATAGCCATACCCCGCCAGAATGCGGCAGGCGATGTAGCTGCGCAGGCCGCTCTGGCAGATGACGTAAACCGGCTTCCCGGGTTCGATCTCGTCCAGCCGCTCCCGCAGTTCGTCCACGGGAATGTTGCGGAAGCCCTCCAGGTGGCCGCCGCCGTACTCCGCCTCGGTTCGGGCGTCCAGCAGCGTGACGCTGCCGTCCAGGGGCAGGCCGTCCACATCCTCCAGATGGAACTGCCGGACCACGCCTTTGGAGAGGTTTTCCACCATGAAGCCCGCCATATTCACCGGGTCCTTGGCGGAGGAGTAGGGCGGCGCGTAGGCAAGGTCCAGGTCCTTGAGCTGGATGGCCGTCAGCCCGGCGTGGATGGCAGCTGCCAGCACGTCGATGCGCTTGTCCACGCCCTCATAGCCGGCGATTTGGGCCCCCAGGAGGCGGAAGGTCTTCCGCTCGAACACCACCTTCATGGTCATCAGCTTTCCGCCGGGATAGTAGCCGGCGTGGCTCATGGGGGAGAGAACCACCGTGTCCGCGTCCAGCCCCGCTTTCCGGGCGTTGGTCTCGTTGACGCCGGTGACGGCCGCCGTCATGTCAAAGACCTTGAGGACGCTGCTGCCCTGACTGCCAAGATACCGGCTGTCCCCGCCGCAGATGTTGTCCGCCGCGATCCGGCCCTGCTTGTTGGCGGGGCCCGCCAGGGAGAGGAGGGCGTCCTGCCCGGTGACGAAGTGCCGGACCTGGACGGCGTCGCCCACGGCGTAGATATCGGGGACGGAGGTCTCCATCCGGTCGTTGACCACAATGCTGCCCTTGAGGCCCAGCTCCAGGCCGGCCTCTTTGGCAAGGGCGGTGTCCGGCGTGACGCCGATGGCCAGCACCACCATGTCGGCGTGGAGAGGGGCCTCGTCCTTCACCAGCACGTCCACGCCGCCGTCCCGCTCCGCGAAGCCCTCCACCGTGCGGCCCAGGGCCAGCTTCACGCCGTGTTGGCGCACCTCGCCGTGGATGAAGGCCGCCATGTCCGGATCAAAGGGGTTCATAAGCTGCTTGGGCCGCTGGATGACGGTGACCTCCATCCCCAGCTCCCGCAGGTTCTCCGCCAGCTCCAGCCCGATGAAGCCGCCGCCGGCCAGCACTGCGGACTTGGGATGATGCCGGCGGATGTACTCCTTGATGCGGAAGGTGTCCTCCACGGTCCGCAGGGTGAAGAGGCGCTCCAGTCCCGCGCCGGGGAGGCGGGGCTGGGTGGGCTTCGCGCCGGGGGAGAGAATCAGCTTGTCATAGGACTCCTCGAACACCTCTCCGGAGGCGAGGTTTTTCACAGAGACGGTCTTGCGGTCCGGGTGAAGGGCGGTGACCTCGTGGCGCACCCGCATGTCCACCCGGAAGCGGGCGAAGAAGCTCTCCGGCGTCTGGAGGGTCAGGGCCTCCGGGTTCTCTATGGTTCCCCCGATGTAGTAGGGCAGACCGCAGTTGGCATAGGAAATGTAACCCGAGCGTTCAAAAACGACGATCTCCGCCCTCTCGTCCAGCCGGCGGAGTCTGGCCGCCGCCGTAGCGCCTCCCGCCACGCCGCCGATGATGACAACTTTCATTTCAGTATTCCACCTTTCCGCTGCAGGCGGCAGCGCCGCCGGTATTTTTTGCGCCGGTGCGGCCCGCTCGGGCCGGCAGGCCCCGGCTGCTGTCCGGGCCCTGCAAAGAGTCAAAGAATCTCATGCCGCACCCCCTCACAGCATGGCGAGGATGCGCTCCTTCGGCTGCGCCCCCACGGACTGTCTCACAACCTTGCCGTCCCGCATGACCACCAGAGTGGGAATGCTCATCACGCCGAACCGGCCAGCCAGCTCCGGCTGCTCGTCCACGTTGATTTTGCCCACTTTGATATCGGGGCGCTGGGCGGCGATCTCCTCCACGATTGGGGCGGCCATCCGGCAGGGACCGCACCAAGCGGCCCAAAAGTCCAGCAGGACGGGCTTGTCTGAGCGCAGGACCTCCTGTTGAAAATTGGCTTGATGAATGTTCAGAACAGACATCGTATGTCCTCCTTGCATGGTGTTTTATAAAATGAATTATAGCAAACCTTCGGAATCGTTCCGTGATATTGTCACAAAGCGGGAGCGCCCGCAAAAAAAGAGTCCCAAGGCCATGTATGACCAGACCCTGCCCGCCGCCGGCTCCGCAAGGAAGTCCGCCAGATGATGGCTGACGGGTAAGCGCAGCAAAAGCCGGGAGCCACAAGGCCCCCGGCTTTTGCTGCGCCGGTTTTTGAACCGCATTAAAAAGTCCTTGAAAACTCGTTTCCGGCGCAACGCGGCGGTATTTTTTGATATCCAAATCACAGATTTTCCTCACGCCAGACGGCCCGCTTCCCTTTCCATCGGTTTACTTTTTCCCGTGCAGGGCCTTCATCCGCTTCTCGTGGTCCAGGATGCTCTTGCGCATCCGCAGGCTCTTGGGCGTCACCTCCAAAAGCTCGTCATCCGCCAGGAACTCCAGGCACTGCTCCAGGCTCATCTGCCGGGGGGGCACCAGCCGCAGCGCCTCGTCGGACCCGCTGGCCCGGGTGTTGGTCAGCTGCTTTTTCTTGCAGACGTTCACGGTCATATCCTCGCTCCGGGGGCTGACGCCGATGACCATGCCGCCATACACCGGGATACCCGCGCCGATGAACAGCGTGCCCCGCTCCTGGGCGTTAAAGAGGCCGTAGGTGATGGACTCGCCGGTCTCGAAGGAGATGAGGGACCCGTTGCCCCGGCGGGAGATGTCGCCCTTATAGGGGGCGTAGCTGTCGAAGACGGAGGCCATGATGCCCTCGCCTTTGGTGTCGGTGAGGAAGTCGTTCCGGTAGCCGAAAAGGCCCCGGGCGGGAATCAGAAACTCCACCTTCATCCGGCTGCCCACGGGGGTCATCTCCACCATGTCCGCTTTCCGCTGGCCCAGCTTCTCGATGACCGCGCCCACGCAGTCGGCGGGCACATCCACCACCAGCCGCTCGATGGGCTCGCACTTCTTCCCGTCGATCTCCTTATACAGCACCCGGGCGGGGGAGACCTGGAACTCATAGCCCTCCCGGCGCATGGTCTCAATGAGGATGGAGAGGGACATCTCGCCCCGGCCCGCCACGTTGAAGGCGGTCTCCTTGTCCGTCTCCGTCACCCGGAGAGACACGTCCCGCAGAGTCTCCCGGAAGAGGCGCTCCCGAATCTGGCGGGAGGTGACAAACTTGCCTTCCCGTCCGGCGAAGGGGGAGTCGTTGACGGAGAAGGTCATCTCCAGGGTGGGGGCGGAGATTTTCACAAAGGGCAGGGCCTCCACCGTGTCGGGGACGCAGATGGTGTCCCCAATGGTCACGTCCGGAATGCCGCTCATGGCGATGATGTTTCCGGCGAAGGCCTCTGTCACGGTCTTCCGGCCCAGGCCGTCGAACTCATAGATGGCCGTGGCCTTGGCCTTGCGGAGGACGGCCTCGGGGTCGTGGTAGTTGCACACGGCGATCTCCTGGTTCTGCCGCAGCGTGCCCCGCTCAATGCGCCCGATGGCAATGCGGCCCACGAACTCGTTGTAGTCGATGGAGCTCACCAGCATCTGGAAGGGCTCGTCCACGTTGGCCTCCGGGGCGGGGATATATTCCAGAATGGTGTCGAAGAGGGGCTTCAAATCCGTGCCCTGGACGGTGGGGGAGCAGGAGGCGGTGCCGTTGCGCCCGGAGCAAAAGAGCATGGGGGAGTCCAGCTGCTCGGACGTGGCGTCCAGGTCCATCAAAAGCTCCAGCACCTCGTCGATGACCTCATAGACCCGCTGGTCCGGCCGGTCGATTTTGTTGACGACGACGATGACCCGGTGCCCCAGCTCCAGGGCCCGGCTCAGCACGAAGCGGGTCTGGGGCATGGGGCCCTCGGCGGCGTCCACCAGGAGGATGACGCCGTTGACCATTTTCAAAACCCGTTCCACCTCGCCGCCGAAGTCGGCGTGGCCCGGGGTGTCCACGATGTTGATCTTGGTATCGCCGTACTGGATGGCGGTGTTCTTGGCCAGGATGGTGATGCCCCGCTCCCGCTCCAGGTCGCCGGAGTCCATGACCCGGTCCACCACCTCCTGGTTTTCCCGGTACGCGCCGCCCTGTTTCAGCATCTCGTCCACCAGCGTGGTCTTGCCATGGTCGACGTGGGCAATGATGGCAATATTTCTCAGGTGTTCATTTTGCATATTGATATCTCCTTATTCTCGAACGGCAGGATCACGAAACCCTGCCGTAAAATGGAAGACAAAATTTCACGTTTGTTTATTATATGCCAGTCCGCGCCGCTTTTCAACGGAAGAATCCACATTTTTCAGGACTTTTTCCCCAAAAATCCAAGACACCTTGGACAAGACAGCAAAAAAAGAGAGACGGCTTTCGCCGTCTCCGCCTGTCAAAAAACGAGGAAAGCCAACTCGACGGGAAGGAAGAGAGTTACGAGAGGAACCCAGGAGGGGTTCCTTTCGTTTTCAATCATAAGTTTTTCCAACCTTATTAAGGTTGGAAAAACTTGCTCAGGCTGGCGAAAAGACTTTTCACCAGCCTGAGACGGCTTTCGCCGTCTCTTTCCGGTTCATGCCGGTTTTCCCGCCGCCAGAGTTTCCTCCCGCAGCAATAAGTACTCCTCAAAGCACAGGCCGCTGTCCCGGACGTCCAGGGCCACGTCCCGGCCCACATAGCGGTAGTGCCAGGGCTCGTAGCCGATGCCGGTGATCTCGCTTTTGTCGTTGGGGTAGCGGAGGATGAATCCGTACTCCCAGCAGTGCTCCATCAGCCACTTCTGCTCCTTGGTCTGCTCCTGCTTCTTGGTCAGGGCCTGATAGGACGAGGACACGATGTCCAGCGCCAGACCCAGCTGATGCTCGCTGGTGCCGGGGCGGGCCACCCAGCGTCCGGCCTCGGCCTCGGCGGCCTTCCGGCTGTAGCCCGCGTTCCGCAGCCGGGAAATCTTGTTGTTATAAAGATAGGTCTGCTTGGCCGCCGTCCGGTAGGCGGAGCAGATTTTTGGAGAAAGCCCGTCGTCCCGGCAGGCCTGGAGCATGGCGATGAGGTCGTCATAGGCCCGCTCGTCCACCTTCATGCCGTCGGGCAGGTCCCTCAGCTTCACCTCATAGTCCTCCGGCAGCTCGTTCCAGGGGTTCACCAGCAGCAGCTGCCAGTCCTCCGCCTCCGGGAAAACGGGGCCCTCCGGTGTCTTCGCCTCTTCTCCCAGATTGGGGATCACCGTCAGCTCCGGCAACTTTTCCACCCCGTCCCAAGGGGCCTCCACCCGGAAATCAATGGTGGCGCCTGCTTCCCCCGGCTGCGCCTTGAACAGTCCCCGAGCCTGAGCGGCCGTTGACAACAGCAGCAGCGGCGCCAGCAGCGCTGCTGTCCGTTTCCTCCATTTCATTGGTTGCCTTTCCTTTCCGCGCCCACGATATTCTGTGGCTTTTTTTCATCATACCTCTTCCTTTTCTCAAAAACAAGTGGTATTTTATGAACAGGCGAAAATTTTTCCGGTTTTTCCGCGAAAACGGTTCTCCGCTTTGGTCCCGCCCCCCGGTCCGGAGGAAGGACACCTACACTTTTTGCCCGTCTCTCTTTTCATTTTGCCGCCGGCGTGGTATAATCTCCTCAACGAAACAGCCGGGATGCGGCCCCAAGCGGCAGGACGCCGGAGGCGGGGCCTTTGGAAAGGATGATCGAGGATGTGCGAACAGATGGATCTGACAGAGCGGACCCTCCGCCGGGAGGAGAAGTTCCGCGGGAAGATCGTCACCGTCCATGTGGACACGGTGGAGCTGCCCAACGGCGGCACCGCCCTGCGGGAGGTGGCGGACCACCCCGGCGGCGTGGCCGTGCTGGCCCTGGACGGGGAGAATCAGGTGCTGGCGGTGACCCAGTACCGCTATCCCTTCGGCAGAACGCTTTTGGAAATCCCCGCCGGGAAGCTGGATCACCCCGGCGAGGACCCCTATGCGGCCGGCCTCCGGGAGCTGAAGGAGGAGACCGGCGCGGTGCCGGGGAAGTACGAGTCTCTGGGGCGCATCCTGCCCTCCCCGGGCTGCTATGGCGAGATCCTCCACCTCTATCTTGCCCAGGACCTCCGGATGGAGGAACAGCGCCTGGACGAGGACGAATTTTTGAATGTGGAGCGGATTCCCTTCGACGAGATGGTCCGCCGCTGCCTGAGCGGAGAGATCGAGGACGCCAAAACCGTGGCCGCCGTCCTGAAGGCGAAGATTCTGCTGGAGCTGTAATGCCGCCGGAGGACTCCGGCGCGTGAGTTTGGAGGTCAACTATGACGGAGGAAAAGACCGTTCTGATCGTAGAGGACGAGAAGAACATTGTGGACATTCTGCGCTTCAACCTGGAGCGGAAGGGCTACCGGACGCTGGAGGCCTATGACGGCGAGGAGGGCCTTCGAAAAGCCCGGGAGGAAAAACCGGACCTGATTCTGCTGGACATCATGCTGCCGAAGATGATCGGCTTCGACGTGTGCGAGGCCCTGCGCAGGGAGGGGGACAGCGTGCCCATCCTCCTCCTCACCGCCCGGGAGGAGGAGGACGACAAGGTCCGGGGTCTGGAAATCGGGGCGGACGACTATATCACCAAGCCCTTTTCCATGCGGGAGGTCATTGCCCGGGTGGAGGCGAACATCCGCCGCACGGCCATGACGGCCCCCTCCGGAGCCGCGGCGGCGGACAGCGCCATGCCCGTGGCAGGGGACCTGGCCATCAACACGGACAGCCACCAGGTGTTCCGGTCGGGGAAGGCCATTGACCTGACCCAGCGGGAGTATGAGCTGCTGACGTTCCTGGCCAGCCATCCCAACAAGGTCTATTCCCGGGTGGACCTGATGGAGCAGGTATGGAATTATGGGTATGTAGGGGACGACGTACGGACGGTAGACGTGACGGTCCGGCGTCTCCGGGAGAAGATCGAGGAGAACCCGGCGTCGCCGGTGTATATCCTCACCCGCCGGGGCGCAGGGTACTATTTCGCGGTGAATTGAAATTAGGGGCGGGCAGCGGATTGCCGCCCCCGCGGGGCGGGAACCGTCCAACATCCCAGCCGCAAAAACCGCCAAGGCAGCGGCAGCGGAAAGAGGAGCGCGTCGGTTCAACGCCCGCCAAAACCCCCGCTCGCACCGGGCCGCGGGCACAGGTATTCGTACCTGAGAACCCGCCCCAGGCGCGCCCTTCGTCCCCCGTAAAAGCGCTTTTTCTCTTTTGGACCGTGCACGGCCCGTTTTCTCTTTTTGGCGCAACCAAAAAGAGAAAATGGGGGGTGCAAAGGACCAGCTATCTTCATAGCTGAATCCCCCCGCCCGTCAGGGCATCCCCCCCTCTCCAGGGGAAAAAGAAGGTGTTTTCACGATGTTCCGAAGCCTCCACATGAAGCTGACGCTTATCCTATTATTGTTAATCACCTCCCTCATGGCCGTGGTGGGGGCCTTCCTGACCATCAACGTCTCCAGCTTCTTCACCAGTACTTTCTACCAGCAGATTGACAGCGTCTTTGGCGCGGACCAGCGGGAGTTTGTCTCCTCTCTCCGGGGCGAGGCCGCCCAGGAGGACGGGGCCACCCGCATCCGGGACATGCTGGACGTCACCGCCGGAAAGCTGGGCATCGACTACCGCACCCGGAACTACTTCGTCCTGGACGGGGAGACCGGCGCGTATCTCAACGGCTCCGCCGACGAGAGCGCCATGCCCAGGGAGCAGAGCCCCAACCTCCTCACCGCCCGCAACGCCGTGCTCCGCCGCGACGAGACCGGCATCGGCGATGTCAGCGACATCACCGCCGACTATATGGACGCCGCCATCCCCATCTTCGGCGGGGACAACGCCTTCATCATCTATATCCTGGACAACCGGGACACCGTCTCCGGTTTGAACGAGCAGCTCTTCGTCATCATCATGCAGGCCCTGGTCATCGGCCTTCTGATCTCCGTGCTCTTGAGCTTCCTCCTCTCCAAGACCATGGTGGGCCCCATCGAAAAGCTCACCGCCGGGGCGGAGAAAATGGCCGCGGGCAACTTCGGCAGCGCCCTGCCCGTGGAATCCACCGACGAGATCGGCATCCTCACCGGCACCTTTAACGAGATGGCCGGGGTCCTCCAGTCCACCCTGGCCGCCGTGGAGAACGAGCGGAACAAGCTGGACACTCTCTTCCTCCACATGACCGACGGCGTGGTTGCCTTCTCCCACGACGGGAAGCTCATCCACTGCAACCCCGCCGCCAACGACATGCTCCAGCGCGTCGTGGGCCCGGCGTGTACCTACGACCAGCTCTTTGGCGAAGTCTATCCCTTTCAGGAGATGCTGGCCCTCCAGCGCCCCAACTTCGCCGAGGGGCAGATGGAGGTGGGGGAGAAGACGCTGGAGGTCTATCTCGCCCCCTTCTCCGACCGGGAGCGGGGCGGCGTGCTCATCGTTCTCCACGACGTGACGGAGCAGCACCGCAACGAGGAGCGGCGGAAGGAATTCGTGGCCAACGTCTCCCACGAGCTCCGGACCCCCCTCACCAACGTCCGCACCTACGCCGAGACCCTGCGGGACGCGGAGGGAGACATCCCCCAGTCCACCGCCAACGGCTTTCTGGACATCATCATCACCGAGACCGACCGGATGACCCACATTGTGCAGGACCTTCTCACCCTCTCCCGGCTGGACCGGGGAGACGCGGAGCTGGTCCTCTCCCGCTTCCCCTTCGCCGAGTCCATTCAAAGCGTGGTCCGCTCCAGCGCGCTGAACGCCCGCCAGCGGGGCCATCAGTTCACCTGCGGGGACCTGAGCCATCTGCCCCTCATCGTGGGGGACCGGAGCCGCCTGGAACAGGTGATGATGAACATCATCGGCAACGCCATCAAGTACACCCCCGACGGCGGGGAGATTCGGGTCCTGGCCGGCTGCGAGGAGGACACGGTCTGGATGGAGGTCTGGGACAACGGCATTGGCATCCCCGAAAAGGACCGGGAGCGGATTTTCGAGCGGTTCTACCGGGTGGACAAGGCCCGGTCCCGGGAGTCCGGAGGCACGGGCCTGGGCCTCTCCATTGCCCGGGAGATCGTCCAGCGGCACCACGGCGTCATCGCCCTGGTTCCCCACCAGGGGCCGGGCACCACGATCCGCATGACCCTGCCCATCGCCCAGGGCCGGGGACAGCCAATGGAGGACTGAGCCATGGAGGAACAGCGGCGCAACCGCCGGAATGTTGTGCAGAATCTCATCATCACCCTGCTCTCCCTCTCGGCCCTGGCCCTCTTCACCCAGACCCAGCTCTACAGCCTGGACCTGGCCGCCGGGTATGAGGAGGCCGCCGGACCCAGCCAGACCCTCGGCGCCGCTCTGGCGGGGGAGCCCCTGGCCGCCCCGGTGCGGGCCGCCGTTACCGGCCCCTACGGGCGGTACGGCAGCGTCGCCCTCACCACCGGGGACGACGCCTTCGCCGACCCCCTGGGCCGCCGCCTGCTGGAGGCCCTGGGCTCCGCCAGGGACTATACCGCCTGCGCCCCGCAGGACTTTCTTCAGGCGCTGAAGGGCCCGTCCCTCTATTACGATTTTCTCGAGCCCCTGCCTCTGTCCGTTCTGGCGGCGCTGCTGGGAGGCGGGGAGGACGTCTCCCCCAGAGAGGACCTCGCCGCCCGCCGCCTCCTCATCGCCCCCCAGCAAAGCGGCACGGCCCTTTACCTCTGGGACGGGGCCTCCGTCTGCTTCCGGGCCGCCACCGCCGTTTCCGCCGACAGTCTCAACCAGGTCATCAGCCGCTATGAGCTGGGAAACGCCCTCTTCGCCATGGACGGCGCCGGCGGCGGGGAAGAGGCCCTGGACCCCTGTTCCCTGCTGCCGAGCGAGTCCCCGGCCCTCCCCGTCTTTACCCTGGGGGACCCCCTGTCCGGAAAGGACCGGCTGCTCTCCGCCCTGGGCTTCAACCCCCGCAGCCGGACGCGGCACACCCAGTCCAACGGTACGGAGCTCATCATGGACGGAGACCGGACCCTCCGCATCCGGCCGGACAACAGCGTCCTCTTCCAGAGCGGGCAGGAACCCCGCTTCCGCGTGGAGGCCGCCGGAGAGCTGCCCACCGCCCGGGAGGCGGCCCTGGGGGCCGGAAGCCTGGTGGACGGGCTGCTGTCCGCCGTCTCCGGCGAGGCCCGCCCCTATCTCCAGAGCATCCGCCGCACCGGCAGCGTCACCGTGCTCCGCTACGGCTATCAGGCGGGGGGCGTGCCCATCCGCTTCCAGGACGGGGGCTTCGCCGCGGAGGTCACCCTCACCGGCGCCGCCGTCACCTCCCTGACCCTGCGCTTCCGCCAGTACCTTTTGTCGGAGGAAACCTCTCTCCTTCTGCCCCTGCCCCAGGCCCTGGCCGTGGCCGCCGCCGGTCCGGGGAAGGAGCTGTCCATCGGCTATGTGGAGCGGGGCGGGGAGTGCCAGGCCTGCTGGCTCTCGGACTAACGAAAAGGAGTTCCCCACATGGACCGCTGCCGCTTGAAAAACATCATCATCTTTATCCTCGTCCTGGTGAACGGATTCCTTCTGGTCTCCCTGGCCCAGCGCCGCGCCGCCCAGCAGGACGCCTTCCGCCGCACGGCGGAGCAGCTGGTGGACCTCTACGCGGCGGACGGGATGGCCCTGGACCCCCATGCCATCTCCCGGGATACGCCCCCCGGCGGCGTGGTCCTCACCCGGGACGGGGCGCTGGAGGAGCAGGCCGCCTCCTTCCTCCTGGGCGAGAATCTCTCCTCCACCGACCAGGGCGGCGGCATCCACCACTACACCGGCGCGGCGGGGGAGGCTTTCTTCCGTTCCAGCAGCGGGTTTGAGGCGTCGGGCGTCCTGGCTCAGAGCGGGGCGGAGGACTTCTGCCGGGACTTCTGCCGGACCTTTTCCTACGACGCGCCGGACATCCGCCTGGACGGGGAGGGAAACGGCGTCTTTACCGCCGCCGCCGTCCACGCCCGGCTTCCGGTCTTCAACTGCACCGTCACCTTCACCATAGAGGGCGGCGTTCTCACCGCCGTCAGCGGCACGCTGCTGCCCAAGACCGGCGCGCCCTCCGGAGGAGGGGAGACGCCGCTCTCCGCCGCCGGGGCCCTGACGGCCTTCCAGCGGATGCGGCGGGAAAACGCGGTGGTGGCCTCCAGCGTGACGGACACCCGCCTGTGCTATGAGCTTCAGACCAGCGGCACGTCCATGTCCCTGTCCCCCGTCTGGCAGATCGTCACCGACACGGAAGATTACTACGTCAACTGCCACACCGGCGCGGTCAGCGCCGGAGGACCGGTCCGGAGCCGGGAGGGGGCCTCGTAAGCAGTAACGTTTTCCAGCGCGCCAAAACGCCTTTTCGACGGGCCGCAAACGGCATTTTCGACAAAACATTATGTAAAAACACGGAAGGAAAGGTTTGCAATTTCCCGCCGCCTGTGCTATGATAACAAAGTCTATATAGAAGATTCTGCCTTTTCTGCCGCAGGCCTCGTATGAAGCGCCGCCAGACGGGCAAACTGTTTTGTGAAATCTACCGGACCGCCGTCAAGGCGGAAAGCCGCTTGAAGAGAGGGTCAAAAACTTGACAAAATATATCATTCAGGGCGGAACGCCCCTGTTTGGAGAAGTTGAAATCAGCGGCGCGAAAAACGCCGCCGTGGCCATCATTCCCGCCGCTCTGCTGGTGGACGGGGTGTGCCGCATTGAGAACATCCCCCAGATTTCCGACGTGACGCTGTGCCTCCATATTTTAGAGCAGCTGGGCGCAGGCGTCCGCTCCGTTGACCGGCACACCGTGGAGGTGGACTGCCGCCACATTCACTCCACCCGCACGCCCTACGATCTGGCCCGCCGCATCCGGGCCTCCACCTATTTCATCGGGGCCCTTCTGGGCCGCTTCGGCCAGGCGGAGGTGGCTTTGCCCGGCGGGTGCAACTTCGGCGGCGTCCGCCCCATCGACCAGCATATGAAGGGCTTCAACGCCCTGGGAGCCACCGTGATGGTGGAGGGCGGCTTCATCCGCGCCACCGCCGGAGACGCGGGACTGAAAGGCACCAGCATCTATCTGGACGTGGTCTCCGTGGGAGCCACCATGAACATCATGATGGCCGCCGTCATGGCGGAGGGGCGCACGGTCATTGAAAACGCCGCCAAGGAGCCCCACATCGTGGACCTGGCCAACTTCCTCAACTCCATGGGGGCCAACATCCGGGGCGCGGGCACGGACACCATCAAAATCCGGGGCGTGGACCGGCTCCGGGGCGGCAGCTATGCCATCATTCCCGACCAGATCGAGGCGGGCACCTACATGGCCGCCGCCGCCGCCGCAGGCGGACAGATTCTGGTGAAGAACATCATTCCCAAACACATGGACTGCATCACCGCCAAGCTCCAGGAGTGCGGCGTGGAGGTGGAGGAGCACGAGGACACCCTTCTGGTCCGCCGGAACGGGCCTCTGCGCAGGGCCAACATCAAGACGCTGCCCTACCCCGGCTTCCCCACGGACATGCAGCCCCAGATCACCACGGTCCTCTCTCTGGCCCAGGGCATCTCCCTGGTAACGGAGAGCGTGTGGAGCAGCCGCTACCGCTATGTGGACGAGCTTCGCCGCATGGGGGCCAACATCCAGGTGGACGACAAGACCGCCGTGGTGGAGGGTGTGGACCATCTGGTGGGCGCGCCCATTCAGGCCTCGGACCTCCGGGCGGGGGCCGCGCTGGTCATCGCCGCCCTGGCCGCCAAGGGGCAGAGCGAAATCAGCTGCATTCATTACATTGAACGGGGCTATGAGAATCTGGTAGAGAAGCTCCAGGGCCTGGGGGCCAACATCCAGGCTGTGGAGGAGTGCGACGAGCGCCAGCGGCTTCGGTTGGGTTAAATTGGAAATTGTCCGGGGGACGGGAGGGATTTCCGTCTCCCGGTTTTCGTTGAGAAGGGAGAGCGCCATGGGGGACTTGACATCCATGCGGAACATCGGGCCGGAAATGGCCCGGAAGCTGACGGCGGCGGGGATCGCCTCCCCGGAGGACCTGGCCGGGGAGGGGGCCAAGCAGGCGTTTTTCAAGCTGAAGACCCTCTATCCCAACGTGTGCCTGGTGCATCTCTACGCTCTGGAGGGCGCGGTGCGGGATGTGGATTTCAACGCCCTGCCCGAGGAGGTAAAGGCGGACCTGAAGGCGTTCAGCGACGTTCTGAGCGGCAAAGGAGGGACCGGGACTTGACCACCATACATACCCTCGCCAGCGGTTCCTCCGGGAACGCGCTGGTGCTGAACGGGAGCGGAAGCCGGGTGCTGGTGGACGCGGGCATCTCCTGCCGCCGGATTGCCCAGAGCCTGACGGCCTTGGGACTGGAGCTCCGGGACCTGGACGCCATTCTCATCACCCACACCCACAGCGACCACATCTCCGGCCTCCAGACCCTGCTGAAACGGACGGACTGCCCCGTTTACGCCGCGCCGGCGGCGGGGCGGGACCTGCTGCGCCGCCTGGTGCTTTTGGCCGGCCGCCTCCGGGACGCGGAGGGGACCTTTTCCGTCAGGGACTGTGCCGTCACCGCCTTTCCCACCTCCCATGATTCCCCCGGCTCCTGCGGCTTCCGGTTTGACACGCCGGACGGGTCCTTCGGCCTGCTGACGGACAGCGGCGTGGTGACGCCAGAGGCGGAGGCCGTCCTTCCCGGCGTGGCCCTGGCGGTGCTGGAGGCCAACCACGACGTGGAGACCCTGCGCAGCGGCCCGTATCCCTACTATCTGAAACGGCGCATCCTGGGCCCGGAGGGCCACCTGAAAAACGAGGATGCCGCCGCCTTCGCCGTCACCCTGGCAAGAGCCGGGGCCCGGGAAATCGTCCTGGCCCACCTGAGCCGGGAGAACAACACCCCCGCCATGGCCCTTCGGGCGGCGGAGACGGCTCTGCGCGCCGCAGGTCTCAGCCCCCGGCTCTCCGCCGCGCCCAGGGACTGCCTCAGCGGGGCCTATGTGCTGGAGGGAGGCGCGGTATGCAGCGGATAACCCTGTTGTGTGTCGGAAAGCTGAAGGAGAAGTTCTATGCCGAGGCGGTGGCGGAGTACGCCAAGCGCCTGAGCCGGTACTGCAAGTTGGAGATCGTGGAGCTGCCGGAAGAACGTTTGCCGGAGCATCCCTCCCAGGCGCAGATCGACGCCGCCCTGCGGAAGGAGGCGGCGTCCATCCAGGGAAAGCTGCCGCCCTCCTCCCGTCTTGTCGCCCTGTGCGTAGAGGGGCGGCTGCGCTCCAGCGAGGAGCTGGCCCAAACCATGGCGGCCTGGGCCGCAGGGGCGGAGCAGGGTCTGGAGAAGCGGCTGGTGTTTTTGATCGGGGGCTCCTTCGGCCTCCACGAGTCCATCAAGGCGGAGGCGTGGACGAAGCTCTCCATGTCCCCCATGACCTTCCCCCATCATCTGGCCCGGGTGATGCTGCTGGAGCAGATCTACCGGGCCTGCCAGATCAACGCGGGGACGAGGTACCACAAGTGACGGAACGGGCCCTCAGACGATAAATCCCCCGTCGGCGGCGAGTACCTGCCCGGTGATAAACCCCGCCCGCTCCGAGGCCAGGAAGGCCACGGCCTGGGCAATGTCCTCCGGCCTCCCCAGCCGGCCCAGGGGCGTCTCCTCCACCAGCATGGTCCGGGTCTCCTCCCCCAGGACCCGGACCATGTCCGTCTCCACGCACCCCGGCGCCACGCAGTTCACCCGAATGCCGGAGGGAGCCAGCTCCAGAGCCAGGGAGCGGGTCAGGCCGATGATTCCGGCCTTGGTGCAGGCGTAGGCCGTCTCGCAGCTGCCCCCCCGGAGCCCCCAGATGGAGGAGATGTTGACGATGCAGCCCCGCTTCTCCTCCAGCATGTGGGGGAGGACCGCCTGCACGGCGTTTCGGGGCCCGGTGAGGTTTACTGCCAGGAGGCGGTTCCAGAGCAGGTCGTCCATGTCCTGAAAAAGGCCCTGGTGGGAGATGCCGGCGTTGTTCACCAGAAGCTCCACGGGACCCAGGGTCTCCGACGCCGCCCGGACCATGGCTTCCACCGCTTTCCGGTCCGCCACGTCGGCCTGTACGGCCATGGCCGCCAGCCCCTGGGACCGGAGGTCCCGCACCAGGCTCTCGGCGGCGTCCCGGCGCTCCAGGTAGTTGATGCAGACGGGCCAGCCCTCCCGGGCCAGAGCGGCGGCAGCGGCCCGGCCAATCCCCCGGGAAGCCCCGGTGACCAAGGCGGATTTTCTCATAAAATCAGCTCCTTTTCCCTTCGATGGAGGCAGTATAGCAAAAAAAAAAGAAAAACGCAAGAAAGGGCTTGACAAATGGGAAAACTTCGTGTATCTTATATATGTTCGCTTCGGACGATTAGCTCAGCTGGCTAGAGCACCTGCTTGACGTGCAGGGGGTCACAGGTTCGAGTCCTGTATCGTCCACCAGGAAAACCCCAGAGTCATAACGGCTCTGGGGTTTTGCTTTTTGCTTGACTCGGTTTGTTAATAACGTGTAAGTAACCGTTACCTCAATTAAGTCCGTCTCCAGGCAGTCTATAGACGGTTCCTGGTGCTTCAGCTGGATTACGCCGGTCATGACCGCCCTTCTGACGGCCGCGTCCACGCTATCTACGTGGCCGTTCTCATATTCTGCGGTTTTATAGCAACCCTGAGAAATACTGACGGCGTTCGGCAGATCCAGGCAGCACATCACCGCGTCTTCCTCCTTGACGGGCGTCAGCCCGCCTGCGTCGTCATCCTTGTGCTGTACCGCCTGGATCCGCCTCCTTTGCTGTCATTATTTTTGAGGATTGCTATAATCTCAGTATCCGCAAGCTCTTTTCGGTATCTGGACATGAAAAAACGCCGCAGACTTTTTTCAAAATCCGCGGCGTTCGCCGGGGCGCAAAAGCGGGCGGCGCCTTGCTGGCATCGCCCGCTTTCTGTGCTGTCGTTCACTTGTTCGTGCTGCCTTGGCTGCCGTCCGCTTTTGTTTGTCTGGTTTACGCAATCCTCGCCAGCCACTTCAAGTCATAGGGCTCAAAGACCACCTTCGCATAGGCCTCCACGTCCAGGGGCGTGCCGTCCCAGTCGCCGTGGATGTCCCCGTTCTGCTTGATGAGAATATCATAGAGGATATCATAGGTCACGCCGTCCGCCGGGTCCGTCTCCACAATGGTGGAGTAGGGAAGGGTTTTGTGATAGGTCAGCTCAAGCCCCTGATAGTCGAAGTGGAACCCGCAGCGCATCCGGCAGCCGTCCAGGCCGGTGTACCGGGCGATTTTCTTCAGGTCCTGGAGGATTTTGTCCCCCTCCTCCTCATAGAGATTCTCCGGCGTGGTGGCGGTGTAGTCAAACCGGAACTGGATGGAGGCCCCGGGGACCTTCTTAAAGCGGTCCAGGTAGGGAACCAGGTCCTTGGCAGGATAGTCCTTATAGAGCACGCAGTTCACCCGGAAGGGCACCGGAAGCCGGGCAAGCAGAGCGTCGTTGGACTCCACCACATACTTCTGCATGTGCCGGGAGACGTTGATGCAGGTAATTTTATGCTTGTTCTTCTCCGCGAAGGCCAGGATGTCCTCCTCCGTCTGGAACTCGGAGACGGGGAGGGTGGTGTTGATATAGACCTTATGGGTGGTGGGAATCTCGTCCAGCATGGACTGGAGGACCTGAAGGTCCGCGAAGGGTTCCCCGCCGGTGAACACGAAATCGCAGTAGGGCGTGATGGCGTCCATCCGGCGGATGCTGGCGCGGATTTTCTCGGCGGAGAAGCCAGTCAGGTCCGCGTACTCGCCTTTGTTGATGCAGAAGGGGCAGTGATTCTTGCAGTCATAGGGGACGAACACCGTCACCGTCGCGCCGCCTTCCCGCGTCTTGTAGGGATGCTTCATAACGTCGTCTCGCCTTTCCGTTTATAGTGGTGATGGCACGGCGGAATGCGCCGTACGCAAATTCCTATTTTAAAGGATTTTCCCCGGAAGGTCAAGAGCAATTCAGAAATTTGCCGCCAAAAAATCTGTGCGCCCAGCGGTTTCCGCGTTTACCAATCATGCCGGTGCGTGTAAAGGCCGACCTTGTCAAACGCACTTATGATTTCATCAATCCGGTAGAAGCACTCAGGGTCTCCCAAGTCGTCGCTGTTCAGAACGTCTCTGATCTTACAAATCACCTTCAGCGCTTCGGACTCCACGATGGGGGACAGCTCATATGGCTTGAACTTGTCAACATAGTCCAGCACTACACGTCCGATTGCTTGTTCGTACATGCTTCTTGAATACTCAAAGCCCATTTCGTCGATCATATAAATCACCTTTCATACACAAACATTCATCAATTATTGTTGGTATTACTTTGATTGTAATTCCATATACTTATTTTGTCAATCATAATCGTTGGTGATTTTTAATTATGGGTATTTTACAGGAACGGCTGAAGCAGTGCCGGAAGGAAATGGGACTTCCGCAAATCAAAGTTGCGATTTACTGCGATATTACCGAAAGAGCATACCAAAACTATGAGTTGGGTAACCGTGAACCCAAATTGAATATTATCATCCGAATCGCGCAGTTCTATAAGGTGTCTATTGATTATTTGGTGGGTCTGACCGACGACCCGACGCCGTATCCAAGGGCGCAAAACCAGAAAGCTCCCCTGTAAGCGCTGCCCGGACAGTCTGACTGGCTATAAAAAGGGACCGCAGAAATGCGGTCCTTTCTCATAGGATGATTCTTTGACAGACGTCCCATTCTCCTGCATCCCCAATTGCCCAAGACAATAACAATGGGAAAGCCGGGGCGGCAAAAAATTTCGCGGCGGGCGAAACCATTTGCCGCTGTCTGCCGTCTAAATGGGCAGAAGAGGAAAAGGAGGTTTTCCTGATGAAGACGCTGAAACGCGTATCCGTCCTGGTTCTGGCGCTGCTGTGCCTCGCCGGCTGCGGCGGCGGAAACGGAAGCCTGAGCGAAACCGTGAAGCCCGCTTCCGTGGAGGTCCCCGAGGAACTGGAGGAGGGGGACGCCGCTGCTCTGGCGGGGTTCTCCCTGGCGCTGCTGCGGGAGAACTGGACGGGGGAGAATATTCTGCTCTCGCCCCTGTCGGTCCTCTCCGCCCTGGGCATGACCGCCAACGGGGCCCGGGGAGAGACCCTGGCGCAGATGGAAACCGCGCTGGGCCTGCCAGTGGAGAGGCTGAACGGGGCCCTTGCCGCCTGGGCGGCGGATTTGCCGAAGGAGAAGCCCTGCCGGGTGGACCTGGCCAACGCCCTCTGGCTCCGGGACGACGGGACGCTCGAGGCGGACCAGGAATTCCTGGCCGCAGCGGCAGGGTGGTACAAGGCGGAGGTCTTCCCCTCCCGGTTTGACGCCGCCGCCGTCAAGGAAATCAACGGTTGGGTGGAGAAGAACACCCACGGAATGATCGACGGCATCGTGGAGGAATTTTCCGACACGGCGATGCTGTGCCTTGTCAACGCCCTGGCCCTGGAGGCGGAGTGGGAGACGGTCTATCGGGAGGACCAGGTTTGGGAGAATCGGGTTTTCACCGCGGAGGACGGCCGGAAGCAGTCCGCGACGCTGATGTCCTCCAGCGAGTGGTCCTATCTGGAGGACGCGGGGGCCCAGGGCTTCCAAAAGCCCTACGCCGGCGGGCGGTGGGCCTTCGCCGCCCTGCTGCCGGAGGAGGGCGTGGAGCTGGAGACTTATCTCGCCTCCCTGACCGGGGAGCGGCTTTACGCGGTGCTGGCAGGAGCGGAGGAGCGGGAGGTCTACGCCGCTGTCCCGCGGTTTTCCTGCGAATACGGCGCGGAGCTGAACGACAGTTTGCGGGCCATGGGGATAACCGCCGCCTTTGAGGCGGGGGAGGCGGACTTCTCCGGCATGGGGCAGTCGTCCCTGGGGCCGCTGTACATCAGCCAGGTGCTCCACAAAACCCGCATCGCCGTGGACGAGAAGGGGACCGAGGCCGGGGCCGCCACGGCGGTAATCATGGACGCCGGCGGCACGATGGTGGAAGATCCCGTGCCGGTGGTGCATCTGGACCGGCCCTTCCTGTACATGCTGGTGGACCGGGAGACAAATCTGCCCGCGTTCATCGGGGCGGTGACCAGCATGGAGTGAGGAAAGCGGGGACGGCTGAGCCGTCCCCGCTTCGCGCTTATTTCAGGAAAATCCGCTTTCCGCCCCGGTACTCCCGGACCGTGCCCAGCCGCTGGGCGCTGGGAACCGCGCCCTTCAGCTCCTGGAACAGCGCCTCCGCGTCCTCCGGGTCCACCGCCATCAGCAGTCCGCCGGAGGTCTGGGGGTCATAGAGAAGGTCCTGCTGCCAGAGCTCCGCCGTTCCCGGGTCCACGGAGCTCTCGGCAAAGGCGCGGTTGCGATACATGCCCTCGGGCAGGACGCCCATCTTCGCCAGCTCCGCAGCCTCCGGGAAGAAGTCCACGGCTCCCACGTCGATCTCCAGCTCCACGCCGCTGCCCTGGGCCATCTCCAGGCTGTGGCCCAGGAGGCCGAAACCCGTCACGTCCGTGCAGGCGTGAACCCGGCGTCGCACCATGAGGTCCCGGGCGGCCTTGTTCAGCGTGGTCATCAGCCGGTGGGCCCGGGCCATGCTCTCCGCCGAGGCCATATCCGCCTTGGCGGCGGTGGTCAGCACGCCGGTGCCGATGGGCTTGGTGAAAAGAAGCGCGTCCCCGGGCCGCGCGCCGGAGTTGGTCAGCATCTTGTCCGGATGGACGAAGCCGGTGACGGCCAGGCCGTACTTGGGCTCGTCGTCCAGAATGCTGTGGCCCCCGGTGATGAGGGCCCCGGCCTCATACACCTTGTCATATCCCCCCCGAAGAAGCTCGTGGACCGTCTCGGGGGGCATGTCCTTGGGGACGGCCATAATGTTCAGGCACAGCTTGGGCTCGCCGCCCATGGCGTAGACGTCCGAAAGGGCGTTGGCGGCGGCGATCTGGCCGAAGAGATAGGGGTCGTCGGCGATGGGGGGGAAGAAGTCCACCGTCTGCACCAGGGCCAGCTCATCGGAGAGCTTGTAGACCGAGGCGTCGTCACTGCGGTCAAAGCCCACCAGCAGATTGGGGTCCCGGTGGACCTGAATGCCCTCCAGGAGCTGGGCCAGAGTCCCGGCCCCCACCTTCGCGCCGCAGCCGGCGCACTTGGCCAGCTTTGTCAGCTTCACTTCGTTTTCAGCCATGAAATACCCTCCTGTTTTTATACAATTCGTATTCTGTTCTAACATTTCAACAGACCGGAGAGGCACAGCAGGGCCTCCAGCACGCCGCCGCCCACGGCGAGGGCTTTGTCGCTGGCGCAGCAGCAGTGCTCGATTTTACAGCGGGGGTCGATGTCCCCGGACTTCATGCCCCGATGGACCGGGGTTCCCTCCGGCAGGATGCCCCGGAGCACGCCGTCCAGGGTGCAGCGCATGGGAACGCCGTCCACCTCGCCGGCGGCGTCCCCCGTCTTCACCTGAGCGCCGATGTCCAGAAGCTGGTGAAAGACCCCGTCCGCCGGGGCCCGGAGGACCCGCTCCCCGGCGAAGCCGCCGATGAGACCGGGGATGCCGGTGTTGGGCTGGGCGCTGCCCTGGTAGAGGGCCCGGCCCAGATAGTGGCCCCGCATGGTCTCCACCACGGCGTGGCAGTCCACTCCCGCCGTGAAGCCGGGGCCCACGCCGATGACCACCGGAGCGTCGGTAATTCTCGTGCCCAGGTTCCGCTTGGCGAGGATGGCGTCCACCACCGCGCCGGGCATCAAGGCGGGGATGCAGGCCCCCTGGGGGTCCGCCAGCACCGGGATGACGCCGCCGCGCAGCAGCTCCAGGGCCTGGACAGGGGACTCCGCCCGCCGGGCGGTCACGTCCTCCACCGTTGCCTCCCCGTGGACGATGGCCTGGGAGAAGGCCACGGTCCGCCGGATGGCGGTGGGCTGCTCCAGGTCGGTCATGACCACCCGGATTCCCGCCCGCCAGAGGCGGAGGGCCACGCCGGTGGCCAGGTCCCCGGCCCCGCGAATAACCGCTAACATGGACAAAACTCCTTTCTTTGCAGCGCCCCCGCCGCCGTGGGGCAGGGCAGCAGCGCCGCCAGGGCGGCGGCCTGTGCGCGGGCCTCCGCCGTCTCGGTTTGATTGATGAAAACCCGGGAATGGAGGGCCTCCGCCAGCAGCACCGCCGCCTCCGTCTCCGGAGAGGCCGGCGCGCTCTCGCCGGTTCCGGCCAGCCGGGCGTACAGGCCGGGACGGTGGGCGGCCCGGGCGATGGGCAGGCCGAAGCCGGCGGCCCCCACGACGCAGACGGTCTGATTAGCCTCGGGGGGAATCACCGGCTCGTGGGGGGCGTGGGCCTTGAGGGGGCGGCCCGCCGACCCGTCGGCCTCCGCCAGCACATAGTCCGCCAGCGCCGCCAGCCTGTCCATGGGGATGCCGGGGGCGGTGAGCTTCCCCGTGCCGGGGACCGGGGTCCCGGCGCAGAGGAGGCGGCGGGACGCCAGCGCCTTCTCCAGGGCCTCCTCGGAAGGATTCGTGCGGTTTTCCAGGTCCGGAAAGGGAAAAATCTTCGTGGTGGCGCAGAGGAGGACCCGGGCGCCCTTGGCCGCCAGCTCCTCCCCCAAGATTCGCAGCAAGGTGGTTTTTCCGCCGCCGCCGATGACGGCGGTGACGCCGGGACGGATGTCCAGCAGTTCGGCCAGGCCCATGGCGGCTCCTCCCATTCGTTGTTCTTTTCATAGGATAACATTCTCCGGCCCCGCCGTCAAGGGCGGCTTGACAGGGGCGGCGGAAGCGGCTATGATGGAGCGGCAGAAAAACGCGAAGGAGGAATCTGCCGTGTATGACGAGCTGACGGCCGTGGATATCAGGAAGATGCGGGAGGAGCTGGACCACCGGGTCCGGGTCCTGCGGCCCCAATTGATTGAGGAGGTCCAGACCGCCCGGGCCTTTGGGGACCTCAGCGAGAATTTTGAGTACAAGTGCGCCAAGCAGGCCAAGAACCGCAACGACAGCCGCATCCGGTATCTGGAACGGATGATCCGCACGGCGAAGGTTATCGAGGTCCAGGGAACGGAGGACGCCGTGGGCCTCTTTGACCGGGTGACGATTTACAACGAGATGGCGAAACGGGAGATGGACGTCCGCATTGTGACGACCCTCCGGCAGGACGCCCTGAAGGGGCTGGTGAGCAAGGAGTCCCCGGTGGGAAAGGCGCTCTTGGGCAAACGGGTGGGGGACCGGGTCCAGGTGGAGGTCAGTTCCAGCGTGAAGTATTTCGTGGAGGTCCGAAAGATCGAGAAGGGCGAGGACGACGAGAGTCTGGACATCAGCGCCTATTGAGGGGCCTTGTCCCGCGCCGTATTGCGGGAGCGTGGGGCTGAGCGCTTCGGAAACGCATACGCGAAAAGCGCTTCCCGCCTTTGACGGCGGGGCTTCTTTTCCCTCTTCCTATTTCCGCCGGGCCGCCGAGGAGCCGACACCCAGCTCCAGACGGTATTTGGTCACTGTCCGCCGGGCCACGAAGATGCCCCGGTCCGCCAGGAGGCGGCAGAGGTCCTGGTCGCTGAAGGGGCGGCGGGGGGCCTCCTCCCGAAAGAGGGCCAGAAGGGTCTGCTTCACCGCCTGACGGGAAACGCCGCCTCCCACCGGCAGACTGAAAAAGTACCGCAGCGGGTAGGTGCCCTGGCGGCACTGCAAGTACTTTCCCCGGATGGCACGGGAGACCGTGGAGGGATGGAGCTCCAGCTTCTCCGCCAGGGCGGAGAGGGTCATGGGAGTCAGCTCCCCTGTCTCCCCGGCGAAGAAGGGGCGCTGTGCCTCCAGCGCGGCCTCCGCGCAGCGGCGGAGGGTGCCGCCCCGGCGCTCCAGACTGTCCAGCAGCCATTTGGCCTGGCGGAGTTTCTGGCGGAGGTAGTCCCGGGTCTCCGGGTCGCCGGAGCTTTTCAGCAGGCGGAGGTAGTAGTCGTTGACGGAGATGCGGGGCAGGTAGTACTCGTTCAGCACCACCCGCAGCTCCCCCTCCAGCTGGGCGACAAAGACGTCCGGCCGGATGTACACGGCGGGACCGGCGGGAAGGAAGGCCCGGCCGGGATGGGGCTCCAGAGAGGAGATGACCCGCTCCGCCGCCCGGATGGCCTCCGCCGTGGTTCCCAGCTTCTGGGCGATGGCGGCGTAGTGCTTCCGCCCCAGCTCCGGGAGGAAGCGGGCGGCGAGGTCCATGGCCAGGGGGTCCGCCCCCTCCCGGCGGCTGAGCTGAAGGAGCAGGCACTCGGACAGGGACCGGGCCCCCACTCCCGGGGGGTCCAGGCTCTGGAGGGTTTCCAGGGCCCGATCCGTCAGGGCCTGGGGGATGTTCAGCTCCGTCAGGCCGTCCAGGTCCTCCTGGGCCAGGTAGCCGTCCTCGTCCACCAGCTCCGCCAGATAATCGCAGAGGGCCTTCAGGGGCTTTGGCAGCCGGAGGCGGTGCAGCTGGTCCCGGAGAAAGGCGGCAAGGCTCTCCATCCCGCTGTCCGCCGCCCCGCGTTCCAGGGCGGTCTCCTCGTGGGTGAAGGTGGCCCGGTTCCCCAGAGCGCCGTCCACCCAGCTGGCCTGCCGGCGGAGCTCGTCATAGGCCCGCTCCGGCGGGTCGGACTGGTCCAGGAGGGGGTTTTCCTCCGCCATCCGGCCGATGTACTCCAGCAGCTCCTGGGAGGTCATCTGCAAGACTTCCATGGACTGCATCAGCTGGGGCGTCAGCTTCAGTTCCTGCCGCAGCTCGGTTTTTAATTGGACGAGACTCATGAAAGGGCCCTCCTGCGGGACCTGACCCTCCGGTCAGGCCGTTTCCCCGGCGGTGTCCGGGGGTTCATTTCACGTACTTGGCCACCTTCCGGGCCGCCGTGGCCTGGGAGATGCCCAGCTCTTTGGCCACCGCCACGGTGGTGCCCCAGCGGCGGTAGGACTCCCGGATGATCTGACCCTCGTAGGCATCCATCCGCTCCGCCAGGGTGCCCTCCCGGGCGGGGGAGGGGGAGTCCTCCGCGTATTCCGCCGGGAGGTGCCGCAGGTCCAGAATGGGGTCCTGGACGGTGATGGCCAGCCGCTCCATCAGGTTTTCCAGCTGGCGGACGTTGCCCGGCCAGTCGTACCGCTCCAGAAAGGCCAGCAGCCGGGGACTGAAGGCGAGGTTCTTCTCATACTCCCCGCAGAAGCGGGCCAGGAACTGGTGGGCCAGCGGGAGGATATCCTCCCGCCGCTGGCGCAGAGGCGGAATGTGAATGCGGATGACATTGAGCCGGTAGAAGAGGTCAGAGCGGAAGAGGCCCCGCTGGACGGCCTCCTCCAGATTCCGGTTGGTGGCCACCAGCAGGCGGAAGTCCAGCTCGATGCGCTTGTTGCCGGAGAGGCGCTCAATGGTTTTCTCCTGAATGAGCTGGAGGAGCTTGGACTGGATGTGGGCGGGGAGCTCGCCGATTTCGTCCAGGAAGAGGGTGCCGTTGTTGGCCAGCTCGATCTTGCCGATCTTGCCGGAGCTGGAGGCCCCGGTGAAGGCGCCCTTCTCATAGCCGAAGAGCTCCGACTCGATGAGGTTTTCGTGGAGCACGGCGCAGTTGACCTCGATGAAGGGCCCCTCGGCCCGGCTGCTCATGGCGTGAATGGCCTTGGCCACGGCGCTTTTCCCCACGCCGGTCTCTCCGGTGATGAGGATATTGGCCTTGGTGTTGGCGGTGTTCTGCATCAGCGTCCAAAGGCGCTGCATGGAGGCGCTTTTGAAGATCAGGCTGGTGGAGGTGGCCCGGGTGCGGAGCTCGGCGATCTCCTGGGTATACTGCTGGAGGGAGTCCTGGAGGTGGCGGTAGTTCCGCTGAATGGCGTTGATCTGCTCCATGGAGACCGTGTTGAAGCAGACGGCGAACTTCAGCTC
>Ga0209064_1001376_pt1 | contig 38384 bp, 23 predicted proteins | sample Inofromicrocosms_FD_187498 | JGI IMG/M metagenome (GOLD analysis project Ga0209064, IMG submission 187498) | Mouse cecum microbial communities from Vienna, Austria - Inoculum for glucosamine and mucus D2O microcosms (SPAdes) (version 2) | ecosystem: Host-associated > Mammals > Digestive system >... | reverse complement strand
ATGATACAGTATTTATTGTTTGTTCCTCTAAATTACTAAATATCAGTGATATTACCAAAAGAATCGGCAGCTTTTTCAAGCTGCCGATTCAACTTTTTTATGGTGTTCCTTATCCCGAACTCGCGTTGAATGGTAAGTTTGCCATCCAATCCAAATAATCCTCTGCCTTCGGATTTGTTGTAAACAAATCCTTTACATATATCCTCAACGGTAAAATCTATTCGAAGTGTCGGTGTCATGATTAATTATCTTTTACGGATTAAAATTCTACGATAACATACTTCTAATCTACCATCGTCATTACGATAGCATAATTTGCCACGTCGAAAGCCTTTATGTTCTCTGAATAAAGCATTACACTCCTCTTGAGTAAGATTCGCACTAATTCCATACGAAGCTCCCATATCTCCACCATCTATACCAAGTATCTCAAATTGGTCTGGACAATATTTATCGAGAAATGTTATAGGTACGCCCATAGCCCCATCATAGTCAGATGGAATTGCATCTCCATAAGGAACTTCTATTGCATCGTAATTAATATAATGTCGATATTCCTTGCCGACAATATCTTTATGCCTTGAAAAACGTATGTTGTCCGCCATTGTCATTAAATCCAATGGCTCATGCCTATCGCCATGATCAATATTTGTAAACCATCGAACACCTTTAACACGAATAAACTTTCTTCCAGTTTCATCAACGCGCCATCCGGCAGCATTCAACGGATATTCTTGCGGAACTTCAAATTCCCTATCTCCCGAATGAATGGTCACACCCAGCCACATCTTGTCAGCCATAATTAGAGGGAATGCCTGTGGATAAGTAATGGCATTTATATTCCCAATTATTATGAATTGCTTATCAGCGTCAGTTATCCATGCAAGGAATTCGCGAAACAGAGAAAATGGAGGGTTTGTAACAATAATATCGGCTTCATCACGGAGCATCGTAACTTCATCGCTGCGGAAATCTCCGTCACCATTGAGATATTCCCAGTGTAAGTCATCAATGTCTATATGGCCGTCTCCGGTAATGTCGCTATCGAGAATAAAAATCTTACCATGAGTTTTAGATTTATCCGCGTCAAATTGTGGCGAAGACTGCTCATATTCCGAAAACAAACCACCTAATACCATCTTCTTGCATTCGGGTGCATAACTCGTGGATATAAGTTTTTTCAATCCAAGAGCATCAAATTTGGCGGCGAAATATTTTGTGAAGTTACTCCATTCAGGGTCATCACAAGGCAAAAGGACTGTCTTGTCTCTGAATACATCGGGATTATATTCAAGATAAGCATTCATTTCTACCTCAATATCGTGGTATTGAGTGTAAAATTCATCGTTCTTTCCGGCCTGGGCGGTTCGGAGGTCTTCGTTTGCCATCGGACTATGAATATTTGCCACAAGCTCCGAATGGCTATTGGTTAATAAAAAGAAAAGCGGGAGCCTTACAGTTGCTCACTCCGCTTTCAGAGGCATTTGGCCTGGCCCATCACAGTGGATTGAGCAACGAAGACTCCACGCCGTATGCGAATACCCCAAACTCATTTCAAGCATAAAACTTGAAATGAGTCGGATAGGTATATACATACCCGTGGCGTCCACCGCTGCACTATCCTTGACTGTGATTCTGAAAATGGCCAAATTTTCTGAAAGCCAAGAATAAGCGTTGATGTACGCTTTCTTATGTAAGACCTCCCAGCCGCCGTTTCTCTTAACGGCACAAGGCGTGGAAGTCGGATGCAAAGTTAACAATAAATTCTGACATAGCAATGCTCTGATGGCTAAACCACTACGCTTTTCCTGATATGGCCGGCCTTGTCATTGGTTATTTGAACGTATGGATTATTCCAGTGATTAAAAATCGGCGAGTCGCGAGCTGATTTGCCCCGGACGGAACGGGCGGCAAGTTACTTTTCATCGGTAAAACGCAGTTTTATCCGGGGAAAAGTACAACTTGCTTGACAAATTCTACACCAAAGGTTCGCTCCGGTTAGGTTCTATCCGGCCTCGCCTCCGGGCGGCGAAATTAGCACTCGCCGGTTGCTAACGCACAATTTCCGAACATAATCTTTGTATCACTATCCCGAATATCACGGTTGCAGATTATCGGATATTCGCATAATCATGGTATATTATATTCACATTATCCGATAGCTCGTTTATCCGGCAAAACGGTTATGACATATCATTTTCAATATACAATCGCATACGGCCATAATGAGATGGAACAAGCATATTATTATCGGATTATCAGAGTGTTAAATGATAAAATAGTCGCTTGATTTCTTGCATATATCGTTGAAAATTAGTATATTTACATACTTGGAGCGTCGCTTCAAGCAATAGTCCGGCTATGTGACAATCACATTGTCGGTCGGTCATAACATCATAATACCTCTGACTATGTTCCAGCTTATACTGATGATATATCTGTTGCCTGTAATGATAATCGCGGTATTGCTTATCCGCTTTATCCGATGGCTGCTCTCGCTCGCCCTGCGGTTCACTCGTTGGGCTGTGCCCCGGATATTCCGCCTTGCCTTATGGCTGCTTGTGCTTGGTTGGTATGGGGGACTTTTCCTGTGGCGGTATTGCTTTAGTCGGACTGCGCCATAGGAATTTTTGACAGAAGGGAAAAAGAGGGGACACGGGCATAGACTTCTCCCTTTGGCGAGGCTCTTGCGACCGTGTGTCATGGAGGCTGAAAACCGCCACTTTTCCGGGGTATGTGCGCCACCTTTTCAGTCACCTTCACCGACACCTTTACAGCCATTTCTTCCGCCACCTTTTCGGACACCTGTTCAGACACCTTTACCGACACTGATACAGACACATTTACATACACCCTTGGGGACACTTTTGGGGACACCTTTACAGACACCTTTTCCGCCACTTTTTCGGCAGGTATGCGCCACCTTTTTCTTTACCTTTACGGACACCTCCGGCAAGTCTCCAAATAGCCCCGGTTTACCCCCTTTTCGGAGCGCGAACCCTCACGGGCTTTTGGGCGTTTTCATTGTAGAACCTGCCCGTACTCAATGTTAAATATTGTTTAATTCAGCAATATTCACAAAATAATTGTTAAATTTGGGTATGGGATTGAGGAGGGCTGAAATCATGGCAAAAATAGAGCCTGAAAACGTACCAAAATGTGGTACATTCCGTGGTACATTGCTACTCAATCACCTCTTATAATAAACTGAAAATCAAAAGAATAGGCGAGGCAAAACGAAGCGCACTCGGATCACCAAAGGGTCACAAATTCGACATGAGTTTGTGGCCCTTTTTCGTGTCCGCAAGTGATAACTATGGGAGCCGTTAAAAGATACGGGAGGCAGGTACGTGATGTGTACCTGTCTCCCGGTTGTTGATTATTGATTTAGGAGGAAATGGTTATAACTGCCGGCCGGTGGGGCTATTAGTTGTGTCAGAATGGTCTGTCAGCTTTGTCTGACGCGGCTATCAGCTTCTCCGGCGGAGCAATTATGTAGAGTTATCAGTCCTGTCCGGCGAGGCCTTCGGCTATACCTGCGTAGGCCGGTTTGCGGTTGAGTGCTGCGTTCCATATGCCTGTGGGCTGGTTGGGACGCCATCCGGAGCCTTCGGGGCTGTCGGTCTGACACCATAATGTGATGCCGAATTGCTGCTCGACGGGTATGATCTCGAAGTATTTGCGTATGATCCATTTGTAGTAGTCGGCCATGAGCTTGTGCTGCTCGAGGGTTACTTGAGCGGTGGGGATGTCCTTGCCGTTTTCGTCAACGAGTCCCATGTCGAGCTCGGTGATGCGGACGAGTTTGCCTGAAGCCGCCATGAGACGGAACATTTTTTCGATATGGTCGGCCTTGCTCTGTTGTGTCTGCGGGTTGAGGTAGTAGGAGATGTGCATCTGCGAGCCGATGCCGTCGATGCGTGTCACGCCGTCGCTTTCCCACTGTTCGATCCACGAGATAAGGCTTTTGAGTTTCTGGTTGTCGTCCCAGTCACTCTCGAGGTTGTAGTCGTTGATGAAGAGTTTGAGATCATCGGGGTTGCCTCCGTTTTCCTCAAAGTATTTGCGGGCGTATTTGACGGGCACTCTCACGAAGTCGTCGCCAAGGTAGTCCTGCCAGTAGAATTTCTTGGCGGCGTCGGGGTCGTTGACAGCATGCTGGAGATCATAACGCTGTCCCCGTGGTCCGCCCGAGATGGGTTCGTTGACAACGTCCCAAGCCTTTACGTAGCCCTGGGTGGCGGCCATCATGCCAGACACCCAGCGTTCCATTTCGGCTTCGAGTATTTCGGCTTTCTGCTCGGGGGTGAGCTGGATTACATTGGCAGATTTCTCGTAGTAGATCATCATCGAGGCGATTTCGATTTTGCCATCATAGTTTCCTACGTTGAAGAGTATGCGTTTTGCTCCGTCTCCGTTGACCGTTCCTTTTACGGTGATGTCGTTCCAGTCAGTGTCAATGGCCATGCTTCCGAGAGAGCCGCAGTCGACGTATCCGTCGGGGTTTTGGAATAGGAGGTTAACGGAGCCTTTCTTCGAGCCTCTGACGCGCATGTCGATGAGGTAGGTCTGGTCGACTTCAAGCGGAGTTTCGGTCTCGTAGCAGACTTGTTTTTCCCAGTCTTTTGCTGCGGTCGAGTTGTTTATGACAAAGACTCCGTCGATTACGTCATATGTTATGTCACTGCCCCATCCTCCGAGCTTGTGGTCATCGGAGAAGTCGAATGTCTCGATAGGAACTTTGGTTTTGGCGATGTTGGCTTCGCTGTGAGAGAGTCTGATCCAATCGATTTCGAGAGAGCCGTCATATGTGCCCGGCTGGAATACGGAGAATCCGCCGGCTGTCGTGACGGGTGGCATTTTGATTGACACTTCAGACCATTCGTCGGTAAACGACATTCTTTTTTCCTGGAGGGCTCCCCAGTCGCCGAGCTGTACGTTGAGGTCGCCGGGTTTGCTGCCGCGTATACGGGCTGTGATGGTGTATTCGCGTCCTTCTACAAACTGGAGGCCATCCATTACGAAGAACTGATACCATTCGCCGGGATACTCCTTGACGGTCAGTACTCCGTCGACCATATCGGGCTTATAGCCCATCACGAAATAGGGAAATTCGGTCACGCCGTCATATGTTACAGTCGCGTCTTCGGTCTCGATCATATCACCGGGGTCCACTTCGGCGTCTTTGTCTTTGATGAGGCTGTTTAGCCACTTGGCGTTCTGCTGTTCATGCCAGCAGAGAGTGTGGCCGTAGACCTGCACTCCGGCCGAGCGGGCGTTTTCCACAAAGGCTGTGACTGTGCTGAAGTTCATGTCGCCGTTGTCGCCTACCACCGATGCATATTTCATGGCGTTTCCGGCCGTGATGATGTCAAAGTTGTGGTTGGTGAGGCGGTATATCACTCCTTTGCTGTTGTAGTCGCTTGCGAGGACACCTGTGCCGAGGAGGAAGCCCGGATGGGCACTCCGGTCGAGATAAGTCTTCAGGTCGGCATAGCTGTCGAGATATTCATAGTCGGTCAGGTCCTGAGGCTTCTCGACGGTGTAGGGTAATATATCGGTGTCGGCGCATGCTGCGAGCAGTCCGGCTCCGAGGGTTATTGCTGTGAATATTCTGTACTTTACCATGGTCATAGATATTATTGAACGGTGTAGCTGAATTCCTCGAATTTATTCTGACGGTCACGCATCACCATCCGTTCGTCGGTAGTCACCTTGTAGGTTGCGTGACGGCCTGTCGACTCGTCACATACATAGTCGATGGTGTAGGTGTAGGATAGTGTGAGGAGGTCGCGGTCCTTGTCACCCCAAGCTTGGGGTTCGCCCTGTCGGGTCCACTGTCCTTGTCCCGAGGCTGTGCATCCGGCCGATTGGGTAGAGACGGTGCATACACCGCGGTCGTCGATGTCGAGCAGGAGGTCACACACGAGAGTCTTTTCCGACTTTTCGCCGGCGGCGTCAATGACGGGGACTGTGTGGGTGAATGTGTAGACTGACTGTGTCAGGCTCTTTGTGACGAGATAGCGCAGCGAGGCTTTTTCCCAGAGGTCGGTGACACGGTTGTCGGTCTTTACTTCACCGTTGTTGTCGATGTTGTCGGTGCCTTTGCTAAGCCAGCATCCGTGATAGGGATTTTTATATTTCACGGCATAGAGCACATAGTCTTTGGGCTGTTTGGCCCAGTCGTCCTTGACGAGACGGCGGGGATTGGCTATGCCGTCCTTTGGTTTGCCCTGAAGTATGGAGTCAGCCGAGGAAGTGAGTACAATAGGGATTACGTAGGTGGTTTCGACCGAAGCGGGGTCCTCGAAATAGGAGTCGCTCAGCTGCACGCGCACACCTCCGAGCACATTGCCGGGCGTGATTACCATCTGGTCGCCCAAGATGGAGTAGTAGGAGGCCGGCATAGGGAGCACGGGACGGCCGTCGGAGAAGTAGAGTCCGTCGCACAGCGAGTTGTCGACGGTGAAGGCGGCCGAATGGGTCTCATTGTTGACATTCACGCCTCCGAGCACTGCCTTGATGTCAAACATGTGGGCGTTGTCGAGGTCGGTGTTGTAGTCACCGTCGTCGCCCAATGTGATGGTGCGTATCGGTGCCTGTGTGCCGAATGAGATGGTCTGATAATCGAAATTGTCAAACTCTATATCGCTGTTGTGGCATGAGCAGAGGGATACGGCGAGTGAGGATATGATGAAAAGTGATTTTTTCATGAATATAGTATGTATAATGGTATTTATACTTTATAAGAAAGGTGGATTACCATCCGGCGTTTTGTTGCAACGCGTTGAATTTAAGCACTTCGGAGTAGGGTATGGGTCCGTAGTACATATAATCGCGATAGGAGCGGGTCTCCACGTCGATGGGAGTGAAGACGTTGCCGGTGATGTTAATGCCGCGAGCTGTGGCGTTGAGGTCGGATTTCCAGCGGCGGATGTCGAAGAAGCGGAATCCCTCAAAGCAGAGCTCAAGTCGGCGTTCGTTGCGTATGAGCTGTCTCATGAGGTCTTTGTCGGCCTTGACTTCTTCGAGATACGGGTCACCGTTGTCGGCACCGATACCTGCGCGTTGGCGTATGGCCTTGATGATGTCGTAGGCTGAATATCCGTTGCTGCCTGTTCCAGTTGGGCCCCATACTTCGTTGGCCGCTTCGGCATAGTTAAGGAAAAACTCGGTGTAACGCATACGTGCCGTGTAGTGGGCTTTGCCGGAAGTAGTGCTGGGGTCGCAGTTGACATCCTGACGCAGATGTTTTTTCAGATAGTAGCCGGTGCGTGTCGATGTGGAAATCTTGCCCAAAGCATCGTTGTCGGAGCCGTCGGCCGCGGTGGTGATGGTGCGGTTGTCGTGTCCGGCAGTGCCACCGTTATACAGGATGTATTGCGCCAGACGGGGGTCTCGGCCGGTGTAGGGATCTGAGTCAGAATATCCGGCGCGGCTGTCGGTGATGGGATAGCCGTTGAGCATGGGGAAGGCATCGACGAGATTCTGCGTGGGATTGATGCGTCCGTTGCCGTAAAGAGTGGGTGGGAAATTTTCTTTCTCGAGGTCGGATGTGCCGTTAGCCTTACCGCTGCGCCATATGATTTCGGCGGGCGACTGATAGTCGGCGAGATTGTCGATGCCCGGGTCGCAATACCAGGTGCCGCCGTTGGGGTCGAGGCTGTCGGGGCCGCCCGAGTAGTTGACAATCGTAGCGTTGAGATTGGCGGCTTCCTCCCAGGTCACGCCCGAAGCCTCATAGGCCGGGCTGGCTGCCATGAGGGCGAGACGGGCGAGATAGGCTTCGATTATCTCGCCGCATATACGGCCGGTGAAACGTGCGCCAAACACTCGTTCGAGCTGTCCGTCGGTGATGCCGGGATAGCGTGAGCGCATGGTCTCGAAGCAGCTTTCGCCATAGCGTGTGGGGAGTACCTCAAGTGCGGCCCTGGCATCGCGCTCGATGGCATCCATGCACTCGGCAAATGTGTTGCGGGGTACGTTGAAATTGCTTGAGGCGTCCTCTGGCACTTCCACTATGGGCACGCCGAGCAGGTTGCCGGCGGCGTCAAAACCGGCATGAGACTGAAGAAGATAATACATGTGGATGGCGCGCAGTCCGCGGGCCTCGGCCTCGAAACGTTTGCGGAAGAGCATGTTGACGGTCTCGTCCTTGGCCCATGTCACGCGGTCGAGATTGGCTATAAGCAGGTTGCAGTACTGTATGGCCGAGCGGCATCCTTCCCAGCGGTTGATGGGATTGTTCTGCGAGGTCCATCGGCCCGAGGCTATGATGCGGTAGCTGTTGTTGGCGTCGTTTGACACAGCGTCGTCTGTAGCCACTTCGTTGAATGACATCGAACCGTTGTCTGGGATATATATATATGCTATGCCGAGCATGTTTTCGGCATATGACGAGTTGGATTCGAGAAAGTCGAGCGGGAGATTGTTCTCTGGCGCAGGCTCGAACACATCGTCACATCCCGTCAAGGCAGCCATGGCTACCAGTGATGTCAGGCACGGAATGATAAACTTTTTCATATGGATGATTGGTTGTAAGCGTTAGAAATTGACTTTGACACCGAGATTGTAGGAGCGGTTTTGCGGGGCACTTCCGACTGACGTCTCGCGATATTTGTGACGGCTGCAGACTGAGAGAAGGTCGTTGCCGTTGACGTAGATGTCAAGACCTTTGACAAACTTGTCGGTAAACCATTTTGAGGGCAGATTGTAGGTGAGCTGCACCTGGTTGATGTAGAAGGCGTCGGTCGAGAAAGTCCAGAAGTCGGAGGTCACGAAGTTAAGGTCGCCGCTTTGGGTGGTGAGGCGTGGATAGGTCGCTGTGGCGGCAGTCTCGGGAGTCCAGCGTCCGCGCACCATTTCGGAGTATTTGCGGTCGCCGTAGACCCATGCATAGCTGTTGTCCATGACACCTGTCGCACCGGCGTTGCCTGAGCCTGCCACGAAGAGGGTAAATCTCTTGTAGGCGGCTGTGAGGTTGAAGCCGAAGCTCCAGGGGGCCGACCAGCGTCCGAGCACCACCTGGTCGCGTGAGTCGATGATGCCGTCACCATTCATGTCCTGATACTTGAGGTCACCGGGCTTGGTGGTGTTGTTGATTACGGCCGAGCCGGCTATCTCTTCCTCGCTCTGGAAAAATCCGAGGCAGCGGTAGCCGCGGAGGGCGTCGACAGGGGCACCTTCGGCGCGCAGCCAGTCATACTCTACATTCTCGCTCACGCGGGTGTTCTTGGCTGTGGTGTACATCACGTTGGCTCCGAGAGTCAGGTCAACCTGGCCGAAACGGTGCGAGCCGGTGATGCCGAGGTCAAATCCGGTGCGACGCTGGTTGTTATAATTGATCCAAGGTATGAACGAGCTGTTGGGATAGTAGGTCTTGAAGTAGCTCGGATAGAGATTGGTGGCCTCGATGGGGAGTCCGTCGGTGTTGACGGTGAAGAACTCGGCGTTGAATTTCAGCGCGCTGTTCCACAGAGAGCCTTCGATGCCTACGTTAAACTCTTTGCGCTTGATGAACGTCAGGTCGGGATTGGCTCCCTGGCGTGACACGAATGTCTGTATGCCGGTCTGGGTGTCGTTCCATCCCCACCAGTCGCCGTCGGCGGTAAACTTGTTGTCGTAGAGATAGTATCCGTTGATGTCAAGGTCCTGAAGTATCATGCCGTAGGTGGCGTTGAGTCTCAGTTCGTCGACCACGTTTGAGCCTTTCAGGAAATCTTCCTGACTGATGCGCCATCCGAGGCTGCCGACGGGCGAGAAGCCGTTGCGGTGGCCCGGGGCCAGCTTGGCGGAGTGGTTGAGAGCTCCGTTAAACTCGGCATAGTAGCGGCTGTCATAGTTGTAGGCGGCGCGCATGGCGAGCGAGGCATTGGTGGTGCGGTGATACTCGCCTGTGATGGTGCGCTTGTAGCCGTGGGCTATGAGGTTGGCTTCGATGCCATGGAGGTCATTGAATCGGCGGTTGTAGTCAAACTGTCCGGAGAACATTAGTGTCTGACGCTCGGCCGAGCCGCTGATGTTCTGTACGCCCGAGCTGAGGTCGTTGCCAAACTTGGTTATGTCGGCTATCACATCCTTGCCGCCGTAGTTGCTCCATGAGGCCTGGTAGGTGGCGTAGGTGTTGTTGATGGAGGTCGAGTAGCTGGTGTTGTAGTCGACCGCGCCGCGGACCACGAAGCGGAGTCCCGGGGTAATCTTGTCGAGGCCGATGCGTACTCCGGCGTCAAACTGCAACTGACGGCTTGTCCACTTGGAGTAGCCGGCGGCATACATTGCGGCGAAGGGGTTGGTCTGATACTGCTGCGTGCCTCCGAGCAGGTATTTTCCGTCGACGAGGAATCGTGAGTTGTTGACGAGCACCCATGAGTTCTCGTCATCGGGCTCGATGGCTCCTATCGGTATCAGCGGCACCAGCGGCGACGACCCGGGGATGGTGGGACGCATGTTGGCCGACTCGGCCCAGTAGTTGGCCAGGTCTGTGCGGTTGTCATAGAAGGTCGCGCTGGTGTTGACCCATCCTGTCACCCAGTCGTTGAGACGCAGGTCGATGTTGCCGCGCACGTTGAGACGTGTGGTGCCGTTGTTCTTGCCCTCGCCGAAGTTGAGGATGTCGTCGCTGTGATAGAGACCGATGAGGGCGTAGAAGGTGGCATACTTGCCTCCGCCTGTAAACTCTGCCTGACCCTCGTAACGCCATGAGTGGCTGCGCAGATAGTCGTCGGAGAAGAAGTTGATGTCGGGGTAACGCCATGGGTTCTTGCCTGAGGCATAGTTGTAGATGTCTGTCTCGGTGAAGGCGGTTTCGAGTCCGTCATTGCGTCGGGCCTCGTTGTAGAGGGTCATGTACTCGGCCGCTCCAAGATATTTGGGATAGGCCTTGGGGACATAGAGTGTAGCGTCGCCTCTCACCGACACCTGGAGTCCGGTGGTGCGGCCGCGCTTGGTGGTGATGAGTATCGCGCCCTTGGAGGCCGCGCTGCCGTAGAGCACTACGGCCTGCGCGCCTTTCAGAAACGAGATGGTCTCGATTTCGGTGGGTATGATGTTGTCGGCGTCACGTGGCACACCGTCGACAAGCACGAGGGCGTCGCCCATGTTCCAGAGCTGACCGTTGTAGCCGGCCACGAGGCTCTGCATGTTGGCGAGGCTGTAGGTGGTGTAGCTTTTCTTCTGGAGGTCCACCATGTTGACCTGCGAGACTCCGCCGAAGATGTCGTCGGGCGATGCTGTGCGGAAGGGGAGCTGCACCTCGTTGCCCAGCGAGTCGAGAGCGGCGGCGTTGTCGTCGGCATCGGCCAGAGCCGCGGCCGGTGTGAGCATGATGGCTGCCGTTAGTGCGGGATATATCAGTTTATGTATTTTTTCCATTGATGTGATTCTTTAGAGTGTTTTATGATCACCAGCCTGGGTTCTGGCCAAATTCGACATACATCTTGGAGTCGCTGACCTTGAGGGGCAACCACCAGTGTTTGTCGGTGAAGTTGCGGGTGAGGATTACCTCTTCGTGAAATCCTATTACCTCGTTTTGTGTGGGGTCCTGGATGTTGACGCCCTTGGAGGAGTCTTTCTCCACGCCTGTGAGGTCGCCCACACGCTGAAATTCCTGCGAGGTCTTGATGTTGTAGGGATACTTGTCGAGGAGCAGCCAGCGGCGCAGGTCGTTGAAACGGTGGGCCTCAAATGCAAGCTCCACGGCACGCTCGCGGCGCACTTCGCCCATGAATGCTTCGAGCGAGCCTGTAAACTTGGCGTTGACCGGATCGACACCCGCACGCTCGCGGATGGTGTTGATGGCGTCGAGAGCCGAGAGCGAGCAGTTGGACGAGCGTCCGGCGGGCGCGCCGGTAGCCTCGGCGGCGGCCTCGGCATACATCAGGTAGATGTCGGCCAGGCGCATGTAGGGCACGAGCATGTGGTTGTTGGCTCCCCAGTTGCTGGCTCCCTGATTATCCCACTGGTTGAAGTCGTCGCGGATAAACTTGTAGTTGAGATAACCTGTGCGGCTTCCCTTGATGACGTCGCGCATCACGCCGTCGGTGTAGAGCGGGGCGTAGCGTATGGGGTCAGCCGCGGCGTCGCCGCCAAGTTCGAGCTTGCATCCGTCAAAGCGTATGTCGTGATAGAAGCGCGGGTCGCGGTCCTTCCAGGGATGTGACTTGTCAAAGCCCGAGTCGGGGTCGTCGAGTGGCAGACCGTTGGCCATGCCGTAATAGTTGACATAGTTGGCCGTGGGCTGGAAGATGTTACCTCCTTCGGGGTCAAGGAAGGCTGTGCCGTATGAGCGGGTCTGGCCCCAGTTGGAGCGGTTCCATTCGATGACGGGGTTGCGGAATATTGCTTCGGTCGAGCCCGGCATCAGTCCGCCCTTGCCGTGGGTGAGGAAGAGCTCCTTGTAGTTGGCGAAGTCGACGAGCGAATACTGTGTCTGTCCGCTCTCCACGAGCGAGAGCAGTTCGCCGAAGGCTTCGGCGGCGCGGCGGCACATGTCGGTGTTGTAGGTCTGCGAGCCGGTCGACTCCCAGTTCATGAGCGGGCTGCCGGCCCAGAGGAGGTTTTTGCCGAGATAGCCGAGGGCCATGATTTTATTGATGCGCAGCTCGTTGTTGCCGCGTGTGGGTGCGCCTGTCGAGGTGTTGTCCCAGTTGACAGGGAGCAGCGAGGCTGCTTCGCTGAGGTCGGCTGCGGCGAGATTGGCACAGTCGTGGTAGGAGAGACGGGGCAGGGTGAGCTTGCCGCCCGAGAGCACTTCGTTGATGTAGGGGAGACCGCCGAAGTACTGCATGAGCTGGAAGTGGAAAAATCCGCGGAAGAAGAGAAGCTGTCCGCGTATGATGTCTCTCTGCTCCTGAGTGGCCTCGGTGAGACGGTCGAGGTTGGCCAGGCCGAGGTTGGCCTTGCGGATACCGTACCATGCGCCCTGCCAGAGGGTGGGGCGGTCGCCCACATGAGCGGGATCGGGAGCATAGTCGGTGGAGAAGTTGCTGATGTCCATGAATCCGCACTGCCATCCGTCATGCTCTGACTGCCAGCCCCAGAAGTCGCCCTGGTCTACCTTGTAGCCCATGAAATAGTCTTTGCCGACATTGATGATTTCGTCCTCGCCCCAGTTGAAGGAGTTGTTCCAGTAGCCGGTGGTGAAGTTGGGCACGCAGAAGTAGAGCTCTTCGACAAATCCCTGGAAGTTGCGGAAATTCTTGAAGGCTTCGTCGGCGGAGATTTCGCTCTCGGGTGCCTTGTCAAGATAGTCGGTACATCCGGTCAGGGCTGACGCTGACATGCCGGCTAATAGAAGATATGCGATATATGACTTGATTTTTTTCATTTTTCGATGGATTAGATGTCAAATCTGAAACCTATGTTGAAACGCTTGACCGTAGGATATGCGCCCTGGCTGGCGTTGCCTGTGCCGGCAAAGTTTGACTCGCGGTCGTCGGGCATCTTTGACCATACCCACAGGTTGTTGCCGTTGAGATAGAGCTTGAGTGACGAGAGACCCAGATGTTTGATCCAACTGCCCGAGGTCCAGGTGTAGGCTATCTCGACGTTCTTCAGACGCACGTATGAGCCGTCATAGTGGTTGTAGCGGTTGTCCCAGCCGTTGTAGTAGGAGGGGGTGGAGTTCCACACGGGAAGAGGACGGTCGATGTCGTCGCCGTAGGGGGTCCAGAAGTTGACACCGGCAAAGAGTGTGTTGAGCTTGCCGCGGTATGACTCGAAGACCACGGTGCGGTTGACGTTGGTCACGCCGTAAAACTGCATGTAGAGGCTCCAGCCTTTCCAGTCCCAGCCGATGGTGGCGTTGTAGGTGTTCTGCGGTGTGCCGCTGAATCCGTAGGGGGTGCTGTCGGACGAGTCGATGACACCGTCGCCGTTGTAGTCGACCATGATGGGCTGTCCGGGGAGCTTCTGGTTATTGTTGGAGTTGTGGGGTGTCATGGCGATGACGTCATCCCAGGTGTTGGCATAGCCTGCGTCATAGATGATGTGGTCCTGGCCGATGGTAAAGCCGGCGGTCTTGCGGTAAGACTCGAGCAGTTCGGGGTCGTCATATTCGAGCACCTTGTTTTCGGCGTGTGTCATGCTGAAGTTGCCCCATACGTGCATGCCGTTGCCGAATGTCTTGTTGAGTCGGAGCTCAAGCTCGTAACCCTTGCTTGATACGCGGCCGAGGTTGGCGGTGGGGGCTGTGCCTCCGAAATAGGAGGGGATGGCACGGCTGCTGCCGTTGACCAGGATGTCGTTGCGACGCTCGTTGAAGATTTCGACTGTACCGGCCACGAGTGATTTCATGAAAGAGAAATCTATACCGAAGTTCTGCTTGAGCGACTTCTCCCAGTGGATGTCGGGGTTGCCTATCTGCGACTCCTTATACCATGTGTAGGGCGAAGTCTGGCCGGCTACGGTCGAGAGCACGAGCGGTGCGTGGGTGGCCCACTGTGTGGCGTAGATCCAACGCTGCCAGATGTTGTCATCGCCCACCTGGCCGATAGAGTAGCGCACCTTGAGGTTGTCGAGCCAGCCGCGGCTGAAGTTCATGAATTTTTCCTGACTGATGCGCCAGCCTACGGCTCCCGAGTTGAAGAACTCGAAGCGGTGGCGGCGGTCAAATTTCTCCGAGCCGTTGTAGGCACCGTTGTATTCTACGAAATATTTGTCGGCATAATTATAGGTGGCGCGGAAGGCCCAGTCCTCGCGATAGTTGGGAAACTCGCTGCCGGTGGCACGCTCGTCGCGGTTGAACACGCCCATGGCTGTCACGTCGTGGTTGCCGAACTTGCGGCCCCAGTTGATCTGTGCCTGATAGAAGAGATTGCGCTGTGTGGCCCAGTCGCGTGTGGCACCGGGCTTGATGCTCCATTTCATGTCTTCGGAGAAGTCGAGGCCGTTGGTCTGGGTCTGCTTTATCCACACAGTCTCGCCTGTCTCGGGGTCAATCCATTTAGTTTGCGGTTCGTAATAGTTCTCGCATATGCCTCGGTCGGCCTCGACAAACACGTTGTCCCACGACACTGTGGCACTTGCGCGCAGTCCCTGGGTGATGAACGAGAGGTCTTGCTCAAGGGTGAAGTCGGTGTTGATGCGTGTGGTGGTCGTGTATTCCACACCGCCGGTGGCGAGAATCTGCATTGAGTTGGGTGCGCCCTGGCTGTTGGCCGGATAGTAACCCCATGTGCCGTCGGAATATCTGGGGATAAATGCATCGGCAGGTGCACCGTAGGCTGCCTGCCACATCTGTGTGGCACCGAAGGAGTCGTCCGAGACATTGTAGGGCGATTTTTTCTCGCCGTGAGAGCCCGAGATGTTCATCTTGAACACGGTGGAGCGTGTGATGTTGAAGTCGAGGTTGGAGCGCACGTTCACGCGGTTGAAGCCGTAGCCGCCTGTGTAGCCGCGGCCGGTCTCGTATTCGCGGAAGAGGTCACCCTCATGGAGAAAGTCGATGGAGGCGAAATATTTCACGACCTTTGTGCCGCCGCTGATGTTGATGTTAGGATTGTAGGCAAAGGCCTGTTTCTTGAACAGAGCGTCCTGCCAGTCGACGTTGGGATAACGCTCGGCTTCCTCGAGATTGGCCGGATTGCGGTATTTCTCGATGATGCTCATCGGTGTGATGCTGGCCCATGATTCGGGAGTGAGGCCGAGCTCGCGCTCGATGACGCGGTTGCGCATGTATAAGGCTTCGGGAGAACCTTCGGTGCCGGGGAGCTGCGAGGCTACCTTGGCTGTGAGGTTCATGCCCACCGATATCTTGGCGCGTCCTTCATTGCCTCGCTTGGTGGTGATGAGGATTACACCGTTGGCTCCTTTCACACCATATACGGCGGTGGCCGAGGCGTCCTTGAGCACAGATACCGACTGGACCGAGCCGATGTCGACCGACGACATGGGTCGCTCGATGCCGTCTACGAGGATGAGAGGGTCGCTGCTGTTCCATGAGGTCTGGCCGCGGATAACGATTTTGGGGTCCTCGTCGCCGGGCATACCCGATGACTGCATGGTGACAACGCCCGGAAGGTTGCCGGTAAGGGCCGCGCCGATGCTCGACACACCACCGGTCTTGGCGAGAGTCTCGCCCGTGGCCTGGGTGATGGCACCGACGAGCGACACTTTTTTCTGCTGTCCGTAGCCGACCACAACCACTTCGTCGAGCACTTCCGAGTCACTCTGGAGAGTGACGGTGACATGGTTGCGCCCGTTGAGGGCTACTTCCTGCGACTTCATGCCTACATACGACACGAGCAGGGTGGCTTTTAGCGACTTAACATTAAGAGAAAAGTCTCCGTCAAATCCTGTGGCGACACCGTTGTTGGTGTTGCCTTTCTCCTGGACTGTCACACCGATGAGGGGTTCGCCGGTGTCGTCGACGACCGTGCCGGTCACGATGTCGGCCATAGCGGCCGACGTACCCGTGACTAACATAGCCAGCAACAGGAGAATGTAATGAAGTTTTTCAGTTACATTTTTCATTGCAATAAAGTTATTAAAAATGATATTAGATTGAATCTTTGTTCAATTTCTATTATAGTATGGTAAGGGGAATGGTAAGGAATGACAGGTAAGGCATTTATCATTCAACGTCAGATGCGTAAAGGCCTATGGTTGTGCCGGTGAATCCTCCGGCCTTGGCCGTTGACATGAAGGCGGCGTCGAGATCCGAGGCCAGTGTCTGCCATGAGGAGCCGTTGTCGGTAGAGTAGGCGAAGTCAAGGCTGAGGCCTTTTGACTCCACGCGCAGGTCGACCGACGAGTTATCGGCTTCGAGAGCCTGGAAGGCGAGTTCTTCGGTGCCGGTGTCGGAGATGCGTCGGAGCACTATGTGTTGCGAGCCGTCTCTGAGAGCTTTGCCGAGAAAATACTGGTGTAGTTCGTCCTTGAACAGCAGCATGCCGGCACACTGCCTGTCGTGGGAGGGAACAAAGGTGAGTGTGGTCGAGGCTGTGTATTTATGGTGCTGTATGCGGCGGCATACAAAGGGGAGTACAGCCTTGTCGGTCGAGTTGACGTTGCCACACCTGAGGGTGAGATGTCCGGGGTTGGATGTAAGGGAGTAGTATTCGGTGGCCGGGCCGCGCAGGGTGTGCCACTCAGGGCCGAGGATGCTGTCGGTGAAGTTTTCTTTCCAAGCAAAGTTGCCTGTCATGGATGAGGTGTCACGCACGGTGCCGGGCATGTCAAACTGCATGGCTACGGTTTCGCCCTCGCGTGTGATGTAGGGCCATCCGTCCTCAGTCCAGCGCACGGGGAGCATGAATGTCTCTCGGCCGAGATTCTCGATGTCGTTCTCAATGGGGCGGCATGCGAGAAATACGCTCCACCATGATCCGTCGGGTGCTTTGACGAGGTCAGCGTGTCCGGCGCATGTTACGGGATTGCTGCGCGAGCTGTCGAGTGTGCGCTGGGTGAGTATCGGGTTGCCTTCCCACGGCTCGAAGGGGCCCATGGGCGAGTCTCCGCGATATATCACTTCGCTGTGCTGAGTGCTTGTGCCGCCCTCGGCTGTCATCAGGTAGTAGCGGCCGTCTATTTTATAGATGTGGGGGCCCTCACACCAGATGGGTTTGTCCTGGGGGCGCACTCCTTTATTGACGATAATCCTGCGTTCGCCGACACAGCGGTCAGAGGCAGTGTCAAACTCCACGATTCTCACTGTGCGGTGGCCGGGATACTCGGGCTCGTTGTCGGGAGCGTCATCGTTGTTGACTATGTAGGCCTTGCCGTCCTCGTCAAAGAAGAAAGCGGGGTCGATGCCCTGCACTTCGGGGAGCATGATGGGGTCGCTCCAACCCTCGGCTGGATTTTGTGTCTTTACAAAGAAGTTGCCTGCTCCGACATTGGTGGTGACCATGTAGTAGGTCTTGTTGGCGGGATTGTAGGCGATGTCGGGCGCAAAGATGCCGCCGCTCACGTGTTGCTTCTCGAGATTTTTAAGTTGCGAGGGGCGGTCGAGCACATAGCCTGTCTGTTTCCAGTTGACGAGGTCGCGGCTGTGAAACAGGGGCACCCCCGGATAGTAGGTAAAGGTGGATGTCACCAGATAGTAGTTGCCCTTGTCATCGGCGCAGATGGAGGGATCGGAATACCATCCCGGCAGGATGGGGTTGTAATACGAGCTTTCGCCGGCCGGAGGATTGGCGGCATAGAAGTCATCGTTGCCCATGTAGGAGAATGAGCTGAAGATGGCGTGTGAGTCCTGAGGCTCTATGCCACCTGTGCCGGTCGCGCAGCCTGTGACAGCCGTCGCCAGCAGCATGAGGCCTGCATGTAGATGACAATGCTTGGTTTTCATGATTAATTATGGTTTATCGGTTACGTTTCTTGATATGTCGTAATTGAGCTATGTCGGTTGCCGGGACGTCTGCGTGAAAATGGGTCGAAGGAATCGGGCCGGTGTCAGCGTCGCGACCCGATTCCTTGACCGCAGTCCTAAAACAATCTACCTGTACATATTCTCAATGAAGAAGTCATGGCGGTGTCTTTTGATATATGGCAAAGTTACATCCATCCTTGTCCATGTGCGTTAAGTATCGTAACATGTAAAATAAAATACCGGTGCGGTCGTTAATATTTGTAATAATTGTGTTAATAATTGTCTCATTGTCGATGTGTAAAGGTGTGTGGGCATATCGGAAGCCGGGTGTATGAGTGTCATAGTACACTCATACACCCGGCTTTTTCACGTAACTTCTCAGTTGAGGCGGCTATGTGTCTGACTCTTTCCGGCCAGCTTCTGAACGCAACTCTCCGCTGAGATATTTGGCTCGATATTCCGACGGAGAGAAGCCTGTGAATTTCTTGAATGCCGTCGAGAAGTAGGTCTGTGAGGTGAAGCCTACGGCATATGCTATCTGTGTCACCTCGACGTCGGGTTTCTGAAGAAGTATACAGGCTTGTTTGAGACGCGTGTTGCGGATGAAGTTGCTCGGGGTCATGCCTATGAGATCCTTGAGCTTGCGGTGGAGGTGTACGCGGCTGATGCCTGCGCTCTGGCCGAGCATCTCGACGTTGAGCCCGGGGTTGTCGATGTTGTCGTTGATGATGCTGATGATGCGTTCCATCAGAGCTTCGTCATAGCCTTTGATTTCAGGCACCGGGGTGGATGATTCGGTGTCCTGTACGCCCGAATATTTGCCTTTGAGACGCAGACGGTTGTCGATGAGGCTGTCGATAAGCGAGTCGAGCTCGTTTATACTGAACGGTTTGCTCAGATAGCCGTCAGCTCCACGGTCCCATCCTTCGATACGGTCGGCAATGTCGCTCTTGGAGCTGAGTATGATGACGGGTATGTGGTGGAGGTTGATGTTGTTTCTTACGAGCCGCAGGAATGTAAGTCCGTCCATCACCGGCATCTTCACGTCACACACCACCAGGTCAACACTCTCTTCGGTGATAATCTTCATGGCCTGAGAGCCATCGGAGGCGGTGACAGTCCTGTAGCCAAGTTCCTCAAGGTGGTGGTCGATGTATTGGCGCAGCTCGGCGTCGTCATCGACTATGAGTATGCGTTTGGCGTGTGCGATGTTGCGCCGGCGGCTTATGGTGTTGTGATTGTCAGGTGTTGTGAGGTCGTTGCCTACAATGTTGCGGTCGTTGCGAATGCTTGCATAGCCTGTTGTCTCCTCTTCATTGTCATGTTCGCGCTGAAGTTCGGAGGGGGCGTAAGCCGACTCGCTGACGGGTATTGTAACTGTAAATTCGCTGCCTCGGATGCCGTCGGTGCGGTTGCGGCCGCTGATGGTGCCGTGATGGAGCTCGGTGAGGCGTCGGCACAGGTCGAGCCCGATGCCTACTCCGGCGGTGCCGGCTGTGTGATTCTCTCGTCCACGGTAGAAGCGTGTGAATATCTTGTCCAGATTGCGCGGATCAAGTCCTATGCCGGTGTCGGTGACACGTATCACACTACTTACCCCCCCCGATTTCAGTGAGTTAGCTGTAGATAGCGATACTGTTATCTCTCCTCCCGGCTGGGTATATTTAATGGCATTGGATATTATGTTGACCAGGATTTTGTCGAGATTATCGCGGTCAATCCATACTTTTTCGTCCGGTTGTCCTGAGTGGTCAAATGTCAGTGTAATCTTCTTGTCGGCAGCCTGTGGCTTGAACATGTCGACGAGTTCGCCGACAAAGGCTGTGAGGTCAGTCTTACGGCACAATAGGCGCATGCCGCCTTTCTCGATTTTGCGCAGGTCGAGCAGTTGGTTGATGAGCGAGAGTATGCGCTGGCCGTTGCGGTGCATTAAGCGCAGTTTCTCGTTGACAGCCGGGGCGAACGGCTCTCTCAGCAGAGACTCGAGAGGCGTGAGCATTAGTGTTATCGGCGAGCGTATGTCGTGGGAGACGTCCATGAAGAATTTTATCTTGGCGTCATAGATTTTTTCCTCTCTTTTCTTTTTCATCACTATGGCTGAGAGAACTATTACTGACAGGAGTATCATCAGATATATGATCTTGGCCACGCCGCCCATATACCATGGAGTGGTGATGTCGATTGTGATGTGTGATTCGTCGGAGCATACGTTGTTGTCAACGGCTTTGAGAGTAAGTGAGTATGAGCCGGGATCGAGGTGGGGGAGATATATCACGTTTTCACCCGGAGCAGATGTGACCCAGTCGTCGGAATAGCCCGACAGTCTCCACATGTAGCGTACGTTGGCTCCGTCGCGAAAGTCGAGGGTGGATAGACGCAGCGTCAGGGCGTTGTCCTTGTAGGGTAACCTTATGCCGAGCGGGTCGGTGGAGGTTATGACTTTGTGGCCGTTGATTTCGGTCAGATTATTGATGCGCTCGCCGTTGAGCAGCATGGATGTCACTCTTACTTTGGCGTTAAATCCGGTCACGGGGATTGAATCCGGACAGAACATAGTGATGCCGAGGTCGCCGCCCAGCACTATGTCGCTGTCGGCTGTGGACCGTCCGAATGAAAAAGCGTTCTCTTTCAGTCCGTAGCCGCCGTAATAGACTGTGATGTCTTTACCGTCGGCCGACATGTGGTTGAGTCCACGCTTGGTAGCTATCCACCAGCCTCCGTTGCGGTCGGAGATGACGGCCCTGACGTCATTGTCGGTGAGACCGTCGAGGGTGGTGTATTTGCGCAGCAGAAACTTATGTGGATCGTAATGTACCAGTCCGTGGCTTGTCCCGGCCATGACTGAACCGTCGGATTGCGGCTCGAGGGCAAACGTGGCACCTTTGACAAACGGAGCCTGGTCAAGAGGTGACAGTTCGTCAGCAGCAATGTCGTAATAGGATATGCCTCCGTAGAGACCTATCCATACAGCGGAAGAGTCGGCCGACAGTTCCATGGATGTGAAGTAGGGATTGTTGAGCCTTCCGCCTTCGGGGTCTGACTCATACCACTTGCTGGTGCCGGTCAAGGGGTTGTATCTCATAAGCCCTATGCCGTGAAATCCTGTCAGAAGGTCTCCGTCAGGAAGGATGCAGGTCTTGAGTGACGGATATTTGCCGGGATAGTCGAGGACTTTGCGCAACTCACGTCCGTCGGGGAGCGAGATGCTCCATATGCCGTCGTTGGATACTCCTATATACAGACGGTCGCCTGACGTCGTCAGTGATGTCACTGCTCCGTGGGAGGGTATGTCGACCTGCGATAGCTTGGAGCCGGTGCTGTCAATCACCGCAACACTGTTGGCAAAACCTACGATTATATTGTTGCCCCACACGGCCAATCCACCAAGACCTCCGCAGAAGTCGGGCAGTGAGCATGACAGCGGATGGTACGAGAACGGGATTGCCTCGCGCGGGATGCATGCGAGTCCGCGGTAGTTGCAGCCTATCCACAGGTCGCCGTCACTGTCGGCGTGGATGCTTCCGAGTTTAGTGTCCTTGAGGCTTATGGATGGCAGATATACGTCAGGATAGCGAGCGGCTTCACTTGCTCCTGGCTCTATTTTCCAAAGGCCGTCGGCGGCTGTTGAGTAATATACGTTGCCGTCGGGAGACTTGGTGAAATTTTTGATGTATTTGCGCCCGTCGTTGTCCGAACAGATGGTGCTGACACTATTGTCATCGGCCGATATGCGAAAAATGTCGTTGACCGAACTCAGTAATATGTCACCGCTGTCTTCAATCACAATGTCGGTGATGTAGGCGTCAGTGACATTGACCTCCGAGACATTGCCGTTGCGGTTAACGATGGCGACATTGCCGTTGTTGGTGCCTACATACAAGCGTCCGTCATTGGCTGAGGTCAGACAGTTGAAACCGAGCTCGGCTGTCCGGTTGAGCAGGTATCTCACAGCAGTCGGCCGTTCGGCGGTCTCGTCAATAATGTATAGGCCAAGACCTCCGACAATAAAAGTTATGGTGCCGTCGGTCTGTTCGCATATGTCGGCTATATAGCCGCTGTAATTGATGGAGGGGAGAGTGATGCATAGAAAAGAGTCGGACTGCGCGTCGTAGAGATTCAGACCGTTTGACGTGGCGGCCCATACGCGTCCGCGAGAGTCGGCGAAGACATGTATGATGCGGTTGTCGCTGATGGAGCCGGGGTTGTTTTCGTCATGACGGTAATAAAAGTAGTTGTTGCCGTCAAATTTTATCAGGCCGTTGTCGGTGGCAATCCATAGAAATCCGTCATCGTCCCGGCAGAAATCCTCATATATGCCGATTGTGAAAGCCGGGTCGGAAAACATGCGTCCGGTCCGGGTCATTACTGCTGTAGCCGTAACACTTGTCAATACCGCATATATACTCAGTAACAGTAGACATATTCTTTTTGTAATATTCATAGCGATGATATTTCACAATTCAAAGATATATCTTTTTGGTCACACATTAAAAATCATGTTTCTGAAAATTATGCGCACGTCAAAAATCTAACGACTATGTTACATTATTTAATGTGAGGGGCGGTAACGTGGTGTGGGATTGGTGTATACGTTGGCGGGGTATGTGGGTTGTGGATTGAGATGTGAGGGAGGAAGTTGGGCGGTAAGGTTTTTGTGGATTAATTTTGGCTGTTTTTAACTTGTGTTTTATAATGTACAAAAAGCAGCTATGGCAACGATTAAAGTAAAGTTTCGCCCGTCGGCGGTCGCAGAGCGCGAGGGTGCAATCTATTATCAGATTATACATGAGAGAAGGGTGAGGCAATTGCTCACGCAATACAGGGTGATGCCTGACGAGTGGGACGGCTGCCGCATGACGGTGAGGGTGGTTGCTGACAGTGTGCGACGCAGACATGTGATGGCTGTGCGCGAGATGGTGAGATATGATATGGAACGTCTTGTGCGTATAGTGCGCCGTCTTGATGACGAGGGTCTGGGATATACGGCCGATAATGTGGTCGAGGAGTTCAGACGATATGGCGAGGAGTATTCGCTGTCGAGCTATATGGAGGATATGATAAGACGGTTGAGGGGCAACGGCAAGATCAGGACGTCGGAGACTTACAGGTCGGCGTTGCTGAGTTTCCGCAAGTTTCTGTGTGAGTCGCAGGTGGACGGATGTATGGACGGAGGCCGGGATATCATGCTTGACAGTCTTAACAAGGAGGTGATGGAGGCTTATGAGGCATGGCACCGCAACCGCGGGGTGATGCCAAATACGATTTCGTTCTATATGCGCATATTGCGTGCGGTGTATAACCGTGCGGTGGAGGCTGAGATTATTGAGAACCGTTATCCGTTCAGGTATGTCTACACGGGCATTGACAGGACTGTGAAGCGGGCGTTGCCGCTGTCGGTCATCAGACGCATAAAGGGGCTTGACCTGTCGGGGATGCCGGGGCTTGATTATGCGCGCGATATGTTTATCATGAGTTTTATACTCCGAGGCATGAGTTTTGTGGATATGGCTTATCTGCGCAAGTGTAATCTTCGCGACGGTTATGTTACTTACCGACGGCGCAAGACGGGACAATTGTTGACTATAAAGTGGACCCGCGAGATGCAGATAATCCTTGACAAATATAGGGAGAATGCGAGTGATTTTCTGTTGCCTATTATCCGCAGAGGTGATGTGAATGAGCGTGTGGCTTACCGTAATGCGGGTTATAGCATCAACAGGAGTCTGAAACGTGTCGGAAGAATGGCCGGGCTGGAGATACCGCTCACACTCTATGTGGCGCGCCACAGTTGGGCGTCGGCAGCCAAGGCCAAGGGGGTGCCTGTCGGGGTAATCAGCGAGGGGATGGGGCATGACAATGAGGCGACGACGAGGATATATCTGGCGTCGCTTGACACGTCGGCCGTCGACAGGGCCAATGCTCTGATACTCCGAGGTCTGGTGCAATGAGGAACGCGGGGAGACACACATACATACTGAGGCTGTGAGAGTGTCTCCCCGCATTGCAAGGTTGTATTTGAAGGTGTAATATTGTTGTTGCTACTGTTGCTGGCGGCGATTATTTTTTGAGTTCTTCGAGGATGGTGGAGACGAGGAGGTCGTGGTCGCGGAAGTCGGGCCGAGGGGTGACTGTGCCTTTGCGGTCAATGAGGAAGTAGTAGGGGATGCCGTCGATGCCGTATCGGTCGTAGATGGCTCTGGACTGGGATTCGGTGAGGCGGTAGTGGTGGCCTTTGATGGAGGGTATCATCTTGTAGTAGGCGGGGACGGGCGATGACTCGTCGGCTATGTAGACCCATACGATGTCGGGGTCGGAGAGCAGGTCGGCTTTGAGTGGCTCTGTTTCGGCTATGCCGGCTTTGCAAGGGCCGCACCAGGTGTTCCAGCGGTCAATCAATACGACTTTGCCGGGGTGCATGGCGGCGATGGCGTTGATGATTTCGGTGTCCTCGACGTCAGGAACGGGCGATACCAGTCGGGCGGCTTCGGCGAAGCGTTTTTGGGCTACGGCGTCGATGTTGTCGATAGCCCGGGCGAAGAAGGGGTTGTCATAGGCTTTGAGGCGGTCGGTGAGAGTGGAGTCAGGGCGTCCTTCATAGGCAAGGCGTGCAGCCTGACGGTAGGTGGAGAGTGTGCCGAGGAGTGAGCCTTCCGCTCCGGCAGCGTTCCAGTCGACGTTTCCGAGCGAGGAGGCCACACTGCTGTGTCCGCTCATGAGGATTGTCTCGTCGTCGGGATCGATGGCCGCAATGACGGCGGCATAGTTGGCGGGAGACATGTCGACGGCTATGGAGTCAAAATTGAGAGGTTTGTCGTAGCCGTTGAGGGTAAAGTAGTTGCAGCGTCCGGCAAACTGACGGTCGGAAGCGAGGGTGAGCAGGTCGTTGGTGAGTTCGGCATTCTCGATGACGCGCTGTATGTCGGAGAGCGATGTGTCGGCGTCGATGGCGGCTTTCTGCTCCTTATATTTTGCGATGATGGCTGCGGTGTAGTCGTCGCCATTCATGTCGTAGCGGAAAAAGTCGGCCGAGAAAATGTTCATGTCATACTTGTTTTGGTATTTTGACAACTGACGGTTGAATTCGGCAAAACGTCCGTTTGTAACGATGGAGTCGCGATAGATTGTCGCGTCGGTGACTTCGCCCGGGGCGATGCGTATAGTGCCGTAGCGGTCGTCGGCCGAGGCGTTGAGCAGGCTGAGGGTCATGTCGCCCTGAAGGTCGAAACGCATTGTCACTTTGCCCAAGGGGTCGAGAGGGGTGGGTATGATTTCACCGAGGTCGTCATAGGTGTAGGTGATGGCTTCGATGTAGCCGTTGCGCAGAGAGTCGTAGTCGGCTATGGTGATGTTGAGCACGGCCGAGTCGCATGCATATGTCGGTGACAGTGATTGGTCGGAACCGTTGCCTCCTGCACATGATGCCAGCAGGAGTGTGGCGGAGGCCAAGGGGAGGAATTTTGATTTCATAGGTTGGTGAAATTATCGGGCCCGAAGAGCCTGAGTGGAGCTGTCGGGCCCGATATTAAGATTAATAATTCTGGGTAAGCGAGGGGTTATAGCGTGTGGCGTTGGCCGGGAAGGGGATTACCCACAGGGGGGAGTCGGGCGAGATGGAGTAGGTGCCCTTGTCGCCGAGGTCGCGCGTGATGGTGGCGCGATAGTCGGGCTCGGTGTTCCAACGCTTGCAGTCGAAGAAGTTGTTGTAGGTGCCATACATCTCCACTTTCTTGGCTTCCTGCATCTTTTTCATGGCCTGGGTCTGAGAGAGTCCCGAGCCTTTGAGGGCTGTGTAGCCGTCGATGCGGCGCATCTGCACCATGTCGACATAGTTGAGACCGTCGTCAATCTGTCCGCCACGGATGGATGTCTCGGCCAGGAGATAATACATGTCCTCGGTGCGTATGCCGTAGTTGTTGAATATGACATTGCTGAAGGCTGTGTATATCATGCCGCCGGGATAGGCATACTCGACGGCGGCATCTTCCCATGTAGGGAGGCTGTTCCATCCGGTTTCGTATTTGCGTATGAAGTCGTCGGGCGAGAAGAGAGCGGCAAGTTCCTTGGACATGCAAGTGTAGGTGAGCGACACTCGCGCGCCTCCGCCGGCATAGAGATAGTTGTTGCCGTTGTCCCAGGGGAGCTCCCAAGATCCGGTGGTCATTGTGGCGGAGCGGTTTTCGAGATTGTTGTTGTAGCGCAGGGCTGCCGCGGCATAGCGGGCCGCCTCGTCGTAACGTTTCATCTGCATGAGCACCTTGGCGCGCACGGCGTTGCCGAAGGCTTTGTCGGCACGCATGACGTTTGTGTTGTCGGGGAGCACGGCAATTACATCGTCGGAGCAGTCATCGAGGATGTTGGCATAGACTTCGGCTATGGTGTTTTTCTCTTTGGTCTCCTCCATGTTGATATAGTTGACGTAGGGCACACCTCCAAGTTGAGCCGCGGTAGCTTCGTCATACTGTTTGGCATAGATGTTGACGAGCAGATAGTGGAAGTAGGCGCGCTTGACACGGGCCTCGGCAATGATGAGATTTCTCACGGCGTCGCTACCTGTGGCATCGGGTGCCTTGTCGGTGATGACGTTGCAATAGTAAATCTGACGGTAGAGAGAGTTGTAGCGAGAGTCGGACTCGGCGATAGTGGCGCGGTCGATGCTTTCGTCATATGTGACATAGGCATACTCCAGTGTCAGGGGCGAGGCCAGGAGTTCGGACATGTCATACCATGCGGGAAAGCCGTCGTTGCACACCATGCCGATGTCGTTGAGCGGGCCGGTGCCGAAGGCGTATTCCTGATTGAGAAGCAGTTCGAGGTCGGCCACATTGTCGAGCGTGGTCATCCCCTTGGGCGTAATGTCGAGCTTGTCGTCGCACGAGGTCAAGGCCAGGGCGGTGCCGACAAGTGCGGGCAATAATATCTTTTTCATTGTGATGACGTCATTAGAAGTTGAGGAAAAGGCTGAAAGTGTACTGTCGCGGAGCTTTGTTGCGGTTGGAGCCGTCGAAGGCGTTGACAGCCTCGGGGTCCTTGCCGGCATTGTTGCGCACCCATGTGGCTACGTTGGTCATCTGCACGCGCAGACGGGCTTCGTTGATGCCTATGCGTCGGGTGAGCTGATTGGGGAATGTGTAGCCGACCACGATGTTGCGGAGCTTGAGATAGTCGGCCGGCACAACGTTGCAGCTTGCATAACGGGTGTAGAGGTCGGCCGAAGCCACGATATTGTCGGAGGCATAGCCGTTGGCGAGGTAACGGGTTGCGTCGCCCGAACGCCAGTAGTCGAGATAGCTTGAGGGGATGGCGTCGATGAAGGTGGTGATGTTATAGCCGCTTTCGGAGCCTTCGGCAGTCATGTCGTCGGTGTTGACGCGCATCACGTGGCCGCCGTAGTAGGCAAACATGCCCGAGAGTGAGAAGCCCTTCCATGTCAGTTCGGGGGTGAATGTGCCTACAAACTTGGGGTCGAGCGAGCCGCTGTAGACGATGTCGTTGACAGTGAACGAGTCGTTGGTCACCGAGGAGTTGTGGGTGTTGCCCTCACGGTCGCGCCACAGCACGTATTGCAGTCCGTCGACAACCTCCAGTCCGGCATAGTCGTAGGAGAAGAGTCCGCTGATGGGGTAGCCCTTGTGAAGACGTCCGGCCGAGAGAGCGTCAAAACCGCTTGATGGAGCCTTGTTGACGTATATAATCTTGTTTTTGTTGTATGACAGGTTGAGATAGGCGTTGATGCCGAGCTGATTGCGGTTGCGGGCCTCGAGGATGTGGCCGTTGAGCTGGAGCTCGACGCCACGGTTGACGCAGATGCCGTTGTTGATGGTCACGGCTGTCACACCGTTGGTCGGGTCGACATCGGTGGAGCAGAGCAGGTCGGAGCCACGCTTGTGGTAGTAGTCAAACGAGCCGCTGATGCGGTAGCCGAGGAAGGAGAAGTCGAGACCGGCGTTCCAAGTCTGTGTTTTCTCCCAACGCAACTGGTCGTTGGGGGGATTCTGGAGAGAGGCGTAGTTGGTGCCGGTGTAGTCGTTGAATGCAATCTTGGCTACGAGATATGACGACACGCTCGAGTCGATGTTGCCGGTGAGGCCGTAGGAGAGTCGGGGCTTGAGGGCGTCAATCCAAGTGATGTCGCGGAGGAATGACTCGTTGTGGGCGTTCCATGACGCACCTACCGACCATAGCGGACGTCCGCGGAACTTGGGGTCGGCACCGAAAAGGTCGGTCTTGTCGAGACGCCATGAGCCGGAGAGCGAGTAGCGGGAGTCGAAGGTGTAGTTGGCGTTGAAATAGAGCGAATAGAATCGGTGGAGGATGTCGGAGGTGTAGAAATCCTCGCCCGAGGGTGCGCCTACCATGGAGTAGTCGCTTCCGAGCACGCTTGGCTTGAGATTCTGGTCGGCGAGGGTCTTGAAGTTGACGATGCCGTTCTTGTTGGTCTGAGTCTGGTCGTCATAACCGAGAAATACCGTGTTGGAGGTCTTGTCGCGTGAGTTGCGATATTCAAATCCGGCCACTGCATCGATGTTGTGCTTGTCAAAGATGGTGCGGCTGAACTGAGTCTGGGCGCGGAAAGTCCAGTATGCTCCTTCGGATGTGAACTGGTCGAGGCGTCCGCCGTCAGGGATGTAGTGTATGACGGCTTCGCGATAGGCTGTAATCGGTTCCCAGTTCTCGTCATAGTCTTCGTAGGCTTCCTGTCCGATGCCGGTGTAGAAGTTGTAGAGGTTGCGCATGTCGGCCGACTCGGCCTCGCGGTAGGTGTTGCGTTTATAGTAGATGTCCTCATACTGGAACATGCCGCTTGCCGTCCATCCGGGCAGAAGTTTGAGAGTGCCCTGAAGATAGGTGCGAATGTTGGTGCGACGCGAGTCGACCGGATTCATGCCTATTTCAGCCAAGGGGTTGTACCACATGCTCTTGAGGGCATAGTCGGGATTGGACATAGCCGGGAGTTCGTCATATACGCCCTGGGTCATGTCGGCAAGTGAACCGTCGGAGTTGTACATGGAGCGGATGGGTGAATATTCGTTGATGGTCGGGCGTCCGTAGTGGCTCTTGCCGCGCTCGCTGATGACGTTGGCACCGACCGCTAAGTCAAACCATTTGGTGACCTTGAGGTCGCCGCGATATTTGAATGTGATGGCCGAGGAGTTGTTGCCCACCTGACCGAGATTGTCGTGAGTGTAGTTGAGCACGATGCTTGACGAGAGCGATTTGCCCTGTACGCGCAGACCGAGATTGTAGTGTTGCTGCACTTGAGCGCGCTCGAAGTTGTCGAGATATTCCTGACGGAAGTCATTGGATGCATACTGACCCAGAGTCCTGTCGAGCTCGGCATCGCTGATGTCACCCACATAGTTGCCTACGAGAGCGCGGATGGCACTCGCCATGCGAGTGCGGCGTGTGTTGTAGCGTGTGACGAGCGAGTTGAGGGCTGCACCGTCGGGACGGCTCTTGATGTAGTCAAAGTTGTATTTTTCGAGTTCGATGATTTCGGCTGCCGTAGCCCAGCCGTAGTTGTCATAGTTGTTTTTCTCGGTCAGAGTGATGTCGGTGTTGAAGTCGATTGTCACCTTGTCGGACGAGGCACGCTTGGTGGTGATGACAATCACACCGTTGGCTGCTCGGGCACCGTAGATTGATGCCGCGGCGGCGTCCTTGAGCACGGTGATGTTTTCGATGTCATAGGGGTTGACGGTCTCTATGCCGCCCTCGATGGGCAGACCGTCGACCACGATGAGGGGCTGAGTGTTGGCCTGGAATGAGCCGAGGCCTCGGATGGTCATTTTCTGTCCGTCACCATTGTTATAAGTGACGAGTCCGGGCACCTTGCCTTCGAGGCGGTCGGCGACCGAGCCGGTGAAACTGCGGTCGATGTCGGCTGCCGAGACGGTCTGATAGGCACCGGTGGCGTTTTCACGCTTGAGATTCTGATAACCGGTGACCACGACCTCGTTCATGAGCGTAGGGTCAAGGGTAATGACTACAAAGGGCTGCTTGGGGTCGACCTTGACAGTCTTGGTCTTCATGCCGACGTATGACACCTCGATGCGCGGCGACTTGCCTTCGACAAGTATGGAGAACTGACCGTCGATGTCGGTGGCCACTACCGACTTGGTGCCCGGGACGGCCACAGTGGCACCTGCAAGCACTTCGCCGTTGTCATCAAGCACCTGACCGGAGAAGGTGTTCTTGTACCAGCGTTCCTCTTTGCCTTTGGAGAGCACGATTGTCTTGTCGACCAGCTCGAAGTCAAGACCGAGCTGGAGAGTGACCACGCGGTTGAGTATCTGCTCGAGACTCATGTCGTGAAAATCGCCGGTGACAGTGCGGTTGTCAAGGCCGGAGAGGATGCCTTTGTTGTACACAAACTCGTAGCCTGTGGCTTTCTTGATAATCTGGAGGGCCGCTTCGGGCTTCTCGTCGGTGAAAGTCATGTCATAGTTGCGTGCCAGCAGAGCCATAGGCATGAGCGTCACGGCCACTATGAGAGTGAGTAGTCTGAGTTTCATCGGTCAAAAAATGATAAATTAGAAAAAAAGGTTGATTATGATAGATTACTATTGTCGTGAGATTACGACCTTGCCGTCAGTGACGGTAAAACGTATGCCCCCGCACTTCTCGAGGATGGCGATGGCTGTGGTGAAGTCGGAGTAGCGAGGTATGCTGCCCATAAATTCCTCCTGCTCGAGAGCGGGGTCGGCAAACTCGTAGTCAAAGTCATACCATCGTCCGAGATCCTGCATGATGCGGAGAAGAGACTGATTTTCAAAGACAAAACGTCCCTTGCGCCATGAGGTGACCACCTCGGTGTCGACCGGCTTGACATTGACCCTCTCGTCGTCCGTAGAGAACACAGCCTGATGGCCGGGCGTGAGGAAGAGCTCGCCCGAGCTGCCGCCGATGCGGCTCAGCGATACGGCTCCGTGCTCGAGAGTGGTGTAGACGTTGTGTTCCTCGGGATAGTTGCGCACGTTGAACGATGTGCCGTAGACCCGTATGATCTGTCCGGCGGTCTCGACGCAGAAGGGGCGCAGGCTGTCGGTGGCTACAGCAAAGTAGGCCTCGCCATCGACGCGCACGTGGCGCATGTTGTCGCTGAACGAGGGGGGATAGTAGAGGCGTGTGTCGGAGTTGAGCCACACCTCGGTGCCATCCTCGAGCTGTATCTTGAACTCGCCTCCGCGCGGCACGTTGAGACACAGGTCGCGGAGCTCCTCGGCCGCTCGGTTGCCGCCGGTGATGAACTCGGAGGCGGAGGTGACAGTGTCGGACGCGCTGAGCAGGACGGTGCGGCCCGAGGCGTCGGAGAGGAGGGCACGGGTTACGCCCGGCTTGATGTCGGCCACCGTGACGGTGTCGGTGACAGCCGCGAGCATCGGCGAGCCATCTCCCTCTCCGGCCGACGGACGGGTCAGCAGCAATGAACCGGCCACCAGCACTATGATTACGGCTGCGGCCACGCTGACACGGCGCAGACGCAGACGCCATATGATGGCGTTGACCTGACGCTGCATGTCGGCACACGCGCGGCTGCTGTCGACCATCCGCCACAGGTCAAGCGAGTGTTTCAAGTCTGACGGGGCGGTGAGCCGGTCGAAGAGCTGCCTGTTGGCACTGCTATCGCCGGCCCATTCCGACAGCTCTTGTTGCTCTTGCGGGGTCAGAGGGGTGGAGAGTCGTTTGATGAGAAGCTGGCTTATACGGTCCATTGCTGATTATACATATAATATAATGTTATCTTACGGCTTCGTTGAGCACTTGGTCGATGTTGTCGTCGGAGGGGCGCACGGCATCGTTCTGAATGAAGCGTCCCTTGGCGTCAAGAAGTATGAAGCGGGGGATGCCCTGTATGCCGAGCGCGCTCATGAAGGCCTTTTGCTCGTCTTCTGAGAGTACATACTGAGGCCATTCGGGCTTGTCGTTGTCGAGCTTTTTGTGCCAGGCGTCAAGGTCGCTGTCGACCGAGATGGAGATGAACTGCAGCTTGTCGTTGCCCTTGAAACGCTTCACCACCTCTTCAAGATAAGGAATCTCGCGGCAGCAGGGGCCGCACCAAGTGGCCCAGACGTCAATGTATGTGACTTTGCCAAGCAGATCGGAGAGTTTCACCTGATTGCCTTCAGTGTCGGTGAGGGTAGGGTAGTAGGGCATCATGTCACCGTTGTTGAGTTCGACGATGCCGTCGACATCCTTGCGGTAACGCTCGATGACGTCGGGATAGTCGGCAGCCACTTTGCTGAATGCGGCCATGTATTTCTCGGCATCGGCTTTGGAGGGCTTGGATTTCTCAATGAAGAAGAACGGGGCCGACTGGAGAGCGGCGCGGCGGTTGAGAGGCTCCTTGATGTTCTCGTCGATGAATTGCAGATTCATGATGAGGCTGTCGACATCGGGATTGGTCCAGTTGTATTCATAAGGGCTGTTGATGTTGATCCATATGCCGGAGAGATTGGCTTTGACCATCATAGGGTCTGATATGTCGATGCGGTCATACATGGCCTTGTATTCAGGGTCGGCGAGCATGTCGGTGAGCGACATGGCCTTGCGTTGGTCGCGCAGACGCGAGGCGAGATTTGACATCTTCTGGCTTATGTATTTCAGATCGAAAAGTGTCGTGTAGTATTCCTTCTTGTCTGAGTCGCTGATGGCATCGAGGACCGAGAGCACGCGGGTGTTCTCGCTCTCAAGCAACGCGCTGTATTCGTCGGGAGTCTTGGCGTCCTCGGGGTCCATCGAGAAGTAACGCATGAAGTCGTAGGCCTGAGAGGCGACATTGACTGCATTGCTGACATCGGCATTGTCGCCTGAGAATGTGGCGGTGCCATATTCGGCATTGTCATCAAGCACAAGCGACATCTCGGATGTGGCACCCTTCTCGACATACGCGCCATAGTTGGCACCGTCGATATTGATTTCCACTTCCATGAAATCGACACCCTGAGGCATTTGGGGATTGAACACGAAGTCGCCGAGCGAGTCAAGGTCGATTTTGTCATAGTTCATCGACTGTACGTCTCCATAATAAGAATAGCAGATGTAGGCCTGCGAGTCTTTTCCGAGACCTTCGATGTGGCCTTTCAGAAACGGGCCTTGGCTCTTGCTGCCACATGCCACTGTCATGGCTCCTGCCAGGAGTGCGGTGGCTGTAATCTTTGCAAACCGTGGATTCATGTGTCCTGTTTTTTGTATTAATTTGGTTAATTGCTGTTGCGTTTAATTAATATTCGCAAAACACTGAGAAAAGTATATCAAAAAAATCATTTTTGTGTAGTTTTTTTGTAGAAAAAGTGGTTTTGGGTATATTTTTGTAATTTTTTGTCGGTTTATATCGTTAAAAACATTATTTTTGCCGATGCAAAACCAATATCATGCACTCAGCCGAGACTATATATCGACGGTTTATCGCGGGAGATATGAGGCCGTTTTACGACCGCTATTACCCGGGATTGCTTATGTATGCACGGCGGTTGCTGGGTGCAGAGCTTGAATGGATGGCCGAGGATTGTGTGCAGGACGGTGTGATGGACGCATTTCAGAAGCGGGACACTTTTGAGAGCAAGGAGCAGTGGCGGGCGCATATACTCGCATGCATACGCAACAAGGCAGTGTCGGCTCTGAGACGCCTGTCGGCCATGCGCAACTACACAGGCCAACTCGACTTGTCGGCCTGTGAGGCCGATGCCCACAGGGCTCTCATAGAGCTTGAGACACTCGACGCTCTCTATGAGGCTATAGAGTCGTTGCCGGCTGAATATCGCACTTTGCTGAGATTGAGTTTTGAGGAGGGGCTGAAGAATGCCGAGATAGCCCAACGGCTCGGTGTGGCCGAGATTACCGTGAAGAAGCGCAAGGCGCGCCTGATTGAAATGCTGCGTCAGCGTCTGGGCGGAAATACCGAGATGATACTCCTGTTGCTGGCCATGAATAAGCATATTGTTCTTATGGCCTGCTGAGAGGTGGGGGGAGGAGCGTGGAGTTTTTTTGAACTTTTTTATGGATTTTTTTGAACCTGTCGCGAAAATTGAGACATCGCGGCGGTAATTTTGCATCGTAGACAATGAGAATGGCCCGGTGGTGGAATCGGTCAGACACGCTTTATATTAGATGGAAAGTACATTGCAGGTTCGAATCCTGCCCGGGTCGCCAAACTTTTTGTGAGACTGTACAGTCACCGATACAGTCTATTGACTTTGATAATCTGCTTGTTAGCGGCAGTCGACAGCCCGCGTGGGGGACAGGGGGAGGATGGGCCCGAGGTCCGCTCCGCGCGGATTGCCATACATGTCATCTTATGAAATCTCTTTTGCCGAGTATGCCTTTTTATGTAACTTTGCTGGATGAAGTTACGAAAAGAGTGTAATTTATTGGAAATGAGCGTAGGTTAATTGCTCTTGATAGTAATAGGTTACGATTTAGTTAGTTATCTACTGCATTATCCTTCTGCGCGTTGCGTAACCTTCAAAGAACTCTTCGTATGCAAAAGTAGCTATTTTATCCAAGATTTTGATACAAACTCCCTGATTTTTTTATCCCCTCATTCATAATATTTTCCGTAAAAGCGGTTTTGTCCGTCGGAACACCATTGCCCAAAACGAGTTTTGAACAAACGTGTGCCGACTACCGCATAGCCGGAGAAAAGGGCATTGCCTCAAGCCTAAACGATGTTTAGACTGATGACGCAATGCCCCTTTCTTTTGCGTCTATGCCAAGAGGTGCTTTTACGGACTGCCGGATGATTTTTCTTTTTTAGCTGTTCTTTTATGCCGGAAGCGGAAAGTGAATGCAGGGTGTGTCAGCCTGCTCCATGAATGAAACAGGCGGCCACACACAGCGGGCAAACCGGGAAGAATGATTGTTGCCGTCCGGCGGACCAAGTTCCATCGGATCGGAAACATTCATACTTCTTTGTCGATGGTTTGCCTTTTTGACGCTTCCGGTGATGTCTTTTTCTATCAGACGGTATCCTCTTTTTACGGATTTTCCCCTGAAGTTTTTTCTACCCAATCTGCCTCTGTTTTCGTTTACCTCCATTTTGCGCCTTTCAGTGAACCGCATCAGGCAGTCATTTCCGTTCTGGGCGCAAAGGTAATTCCGGGATTGGACGGGAAAGCAAGGTCAAGCCTCCTGTTTCCGGTAAAAATCTCCAGCCCTGCGGGTAGTATTTTGACCGAAAAACCTTGCATTCCCTAATCCCTACCTTTTTAAGCACCCGAAACGAAAACGACCGATGCGACAGAAAGACGCATAAAAAAAATGTCGGATAAACGAGAGGCAGATAAGATAGTTTGAAACTCAACTCCCTCAGCTCTTGAATCCGCATAAAAAACAAAAAATCAAAAAACAACGGATATGAGGACAGCAATAGCAACAAAATTCGTGGCTTGGGAAGTACCAAGTTTGGAGAACCTGCAAGGCAGCAAGGTGTACGGACTCCGCACCAAACTCAACAACGGAGAAAAGTTGAGCCGAGAGGAAAAGGATTGGCTTACACGCAACGTGAACAGCAATACCTATTTCAAGAGCGCAGTACCCTTGCGAGGTTGGATGTTTGACTTCTCCGACATTCTCCGAACCTACATTGTGAAGCAATACGGGCATTGGACGGAATACAAGGCTACCGACAAGACCGCACTCCGCAGTTTCCTTTACGGCAGGATTGACAGCATCGTGGAACTTAACAAATAATACGGCTATGACAGCAACGGCAGATTTCAGACAAGTGGCGCAATACATCGGGTTGGCGATATGCGGCTTGATTATGCGCATCGCCTTCGGGGTGTTCGGCATCCTTTGGGGCATCATCACAGAGATTGTAAACGGAGTGTTCCGAGTGGCGATAGGTGTAATCGTGGCTATCCTCTCCACCATTGCCTTCTTCGGCTTAATTCTTTGGTTATTCACCCTCTAAAACGACAAGAATATGAAAGGAACAGACCATTTCAAGAGAACGATACAGATGTATTTGGAACAGCGGGCGGAGGAAGATGCGCTCTTTGCGAAGAACTACCGCAACCCTGCCAAGAACATAGACGATTGTGTTACCTACATTCTGAACTATGTGAAGAAAAGCGGTTGCAACGGCTTCACGGACGGAGAGATATTCGGGCAAGCCGTACACTACTATGACGAGAACGAGATAGAGGTAGGCAAGCCGATGAACTGCCAAGTGGCAGTGAACCATGTTGTGGAACTCACGGCAGAGGAAAAGGCGGAGGCGCGTCAGAACGCTGTCCGCAGATACCAAGAGGAGGAACTCCGCAAGTTGCAGAACCGCCACAAGCCGAGAACCGCCAACAAAGCGACCGCACAAGAAGTACAACAACCCAACCTATTCAATTTCTGATTATGAAACCGAGAACACGCATACAGCAGGAAGTCGCACGTTTGAGCAAGCGGCTACCGAGATTGACCGAAGAACAAAGGGCATACGCTTTCCGCCATTGTTTCAAGCATTACGCAGTCAAAAGGGCAAACGGCACGAACATCTGCACCGAGTGCGGACATTCGTGGAAAAGCGACCACGACCTTGCAGACACCGTTTGCGGATGCACCTGCCCCCATTGCGGTATGGAGCTGGAAGCGTTGCGCACCCGAAAGAGCGTATTCAGAGATATGGAGTATTTCTCCATCGTCACCACCTGCAAGCAGTACCAAGTGATACGCTTCTTCTCCGTCAATTCCCGATACAAGGCAGGAGAGCCAGCCAAGTATTCCATTTTTGAGGTGGTGCAGAGGTGGATTGCCCCCGACGGCAGGACAACGACCGTTGCCCGTCTGCGCAGTATGTCCTTGTTCTACTGCGACCTATGGAATGAATACAGCGATATGGAGGTGCGCAAGAGCCAAGAAATTCGGGCATACGACATCACTCCGAGATGCACCTACCCCCGACAGCGTTTCATACCCGAAGTGAAGCGAAACGGCTTCAAGGGCGAATATCACAACATCCTGCCTTACGACCTTTTCAAAGGCATTCTTTCCGACAGCCGTGCGGAAACGCTGTTGAAGGCAGGGCAACACCCAATGTTGCGCTACTATCTGCACCACTCGTTCAATATCGGGGAGTATTGGGCATCAATCAAAATCTGCATCCGCAACGGCTACACCATATCTGACGGCTCTGTATGGCGTGACACGATAGAGCTCCTGCGACACTTCGGCAGGGACACGAACAGCCCGAAGTACGTCTGCCCCCAAGACCTCAAAGCCGAACACGACAGGTTGGTGGCAGGACGCAACCGCCAAAGGGAACGTGAACGGACTGAACAGCAACGGCAGAAAGCGGTTGAGGACGAGAAACAATATCTGAAAGCCAAAGGCATGTTCTTCGGACTTGTCTTTTCCGACAGCCTTATCTGCGTCAAGGTCATAGAGAGCGTGGAGGAAATGATAGAGGAAGGACGGATGATGCACCATTGCGTGGGTGGCTACCACAATCGGGAAAATTCCCTTATCCTTTCAGCGACCATTGACGGCAGGCGCATAGAAACGGTGGAAGTGTCCTTGAAAACCTTTGAGGTGGTGCAGTGTCGTGGCTTATGCAACGAGAACACCGAATACCACGAGCGCATCATAGACCTTGTGAACCGCAACGCCCATCAAATCCGCAAGAGAATGACCGCTTGATGTCTAACCCGACCTGCGTCTGCGATGGCGTAGGTCATAAACCTCACCGATATGAAAAGCAAAAGACGCTCAAAGACTTTGGAACAGCAGGCACGGTATTATGAAGTGCCGGATATGGAGATTTATATGTACGAAACCTACCTGAACGGCAACTTCTCCGACCTCAAAAGACTATACAAGGAACTCAACCGAGATAGCCGACGCCAATTCCTCGGTTATGTGATGACCGAGGTTTGGGAAGAAGACAGAAGAAGAATATTAGAAACGATACTCTAAAACAGAAAATTATGGATAATCAGACAACAAGAATGACCACGGGTGTAAAATTTAATCGAGAAGTGCGCCAGATTCTAATTGAGAAGTGCACCGTTTCATAGGACATGCAAATTTAAAAAATTAGATACAATTATAGTTGATTTTGGAGTGTTTTCTTGGTTTCTTTCAT
>Ga0209064_1001364_pt1 | contig 38785 bp, 38 predicted proteins | sample Inofromicrocosms_FD_187498 | JGI IMG/M metagenome (GOLD analysis project Ga0209064, IMG submission 187498) | Mouse cecum microbial communities from Vienna, Austria - Inoculum for glucosamine and mucus D2O microcosms (SPAdes) (version 2) | ecosystem: Host-associated > Mammals > Digestive system >... | reverse complement strand
CTGCGGTTTCAACATTATGAAACCGCTTCCGTCATATTGGACTTTTGACCGCTTTATTCGCGAACTTGATAACGACATGCTTAAAAAGCTTATGCAGTCGCAGGTTCTGAAACTTTCCGAAATGGGCATCGTTGATACTTCTTTCATTGCTCTTGATTCCACTCCCGTCAATGCAAACACTTGTCAGAATAATCCTATTTCAGCATTGTACTGCTGAGGTCTGCTTTGCTTTGCCTGTTTTTCGTTTTAAGTCTTTAATCAGCTCTTTTATTTTCAAACTTCCGTTTTGGACGTTGCGTTTTGCTCATATCTATATAAATTTAAATATAAATAATACCGTTTGAACGGCATTATCGCACGCATTGTGTTAAATATTTAATAATTATAATTATATCACCGTTTAATTGATTTGTCAATAGGAAAAGAAAAAAATTAACGTCTTTTGTGAAAATTATACAGATATTTATATAAAATCAACAAAAACGGACTTCCATTATTATTTCGGAAGTCCATGACCCTTTAAGACAACATAATACGGCAGCTTTTGCTGCCAACGTCAGGTTAAAATCGGCGCTCATTCTGTGAAAAAATGCAGCCGCAGTAATTCTGGCGGTAAAGCCCGTACTTTTCAGAAAGCTCTATGCTTCGCCTGTAACCGTCTTTTTTTTTAAAATCAGACGGCAGATGAGCGACTCCATATTTTTCCGCAAGTTCCTCACCTATTTCGTTGAGCTTTACGGCATTTTTGTACGGACTCACCGACAGAGTTGTTGTAAAATAACCGTATCCGCCCTCAGCGGCAAGCCGAGCTGTCTCCTCCAGCCGCAGACGATAACAGGCAAAGCATCTCTCGCCGCCCTCGCGTATTTCCTCCAGACCTCTTACCGCCGCATAGAAACGCTGCTGCTGCCAGCCGTGTTCCTCAAAGGACACCGGATTTTTGCAAGGCAGCTCCGCTATGAGCCGCTTTTGCTCGGCAATACGGTGCAGAAATTCCTCTTCCGGATAAATATTAGGATTAAAGTAAAGAACCGTTATCAAAAAATACTCCGAAAGATATTCCAATACCGCACTGGAACAAGGCGCACAGCAGCTGTGCAGAAGCAGACGCGGAGGATCGTTTGGGTCAAGCGTCCTCATTATTTTTTCCTGTTTTATTCTGTAATTTATTTTCTGTTCCGTTTTTTCCATTTTCATTATTTTCCTTTTTATTCTGGCATTTATCAGCAAAAGCACATCCGGAACACCCCGAACAGCAGCCTCCGCACCCTTTTTTTCTTCTTTTTTTAATGTACAGGACTGCCGAAATTACTGCGGAGGCTATTACCGCAAGAGCAATATAATCCTGTACGCCAAACGAAGCAATGATGCTGCCCATAAAAACCTCCGAAAATTTAAATTGACAGTTGTCTGTTATGCCTATGCGGTTCTGTGCAAAAATATTCTATCTGTAGTCATGAACGCTGGCGTCATAGTTGTACCGATTTATAAGAGAATCAATATCAACATAATACTTTTTGCGGTCGTTCTGGGCGGCATAAACGGTAACTGACATTCCTATAAGCGCGAAAATATCAAAAAACATAATTATTCCTACAGTCATTATTACTGCTCCTACGCCGAGGAAAATCAAACCCATAATGACCAAAACCGTTCCCACGCTGAATTTCAATGCGATTACCCTCCGCATCTTTTTATTGCATTATATCATACAGTATCGGAATTTGCAAGCAAAAAGCTCTTCATTTTCAAATTTATGATTTGCAATATTATCATCTGCCGTTTCAAAAAATTTTATGCTGTTTCGCATCGGTTTGGCAGAAAAGCAAGTACGCATAAACAATATACAGGCGGTTAAATTATATATTTGTTATTTTTTTAATAAGTAATCGCCGCATTTCACGATTCTGATTTATTAAATGCCGAAGATCAGGGAAAAATATTTTATTTACGCTTCTTTCCGATCAGAATTGCGGCGGCTGCAATCGCGCCGACTCCAGCTATTCCGGCAATTACGGGCAAAGCCTTTTTTGTTTTGAACCCTTCCGCGCTGTTGCTTTCGGAAACATTTTCAGCAGGCTTTTTTACCACAAATTCCGTAACCGAAAGCGGCGGAATGACATAACCGAAGCTGTTGCCCTCTATCTTTTCCACAGCAGGCATAGCCCTGATCTCAGCGCTGTCGCCGTAAAGAGAATAAACCTCTGCGTTTTCGTATGCATTGTCCGAAGAAATACTTATTTCAACGGGCATTTCGTCATATAGCGACCGATTTGTGACGATAATTTTTACAGTACCGTCATTTTCACTATCTGTTGATGAATACACGGAAATATCCCCGTTTTCATATTCGCTTTTTACCAAAGTATCGCCGAAACCGCTGCCGTTTCCGTCGTAATTTGTGAACATATTTATTGCGGAAAGCTGATACTGATTATTTTCAAAAGACCATATCGCCGCAAAATACACTCCGTACTCCGCAAAGATACCAAGCATATCCGCTTCCGCGACTGCTCCTGAAATATGATCTCCTCCGCCGAAATTGTACTCGGTAAAGGCAAGCTTTGTGCCGGGATAATAATTATCTATGGACTGCTGAATATTCGGCAGCAGCGGGAAAAATTCCGCGCCGGTATCGGTTATCCAGCTGTTCTCGCGGTAATTTTCATCGTAAAGAGACCTTACGCTGTCAAGGCGGGCTTTGATACAGCCGTCGTTGTCGTAGTGGCTGCAGGAACGCTCTCCGCATTCTCCCTTGGCTTCGGTGTAGTAATGTATGTCAAGCACGTCCAAAAGCCGCTTTCCGCTGCTGTTCCCGGCTTTTTTCATTTCGTCCAGATAGTAATCTATGAACCAGCGGTAACCGTTGTCTGCTTTAAGCTTCTGCCAGTCGGGAGCTCCCGCGAAGCTGTCAAACGCGGAATATCCGAAAAGCGACGGACCGAAAACCTCTGCTCCGGGATCTGCTTCCTTTACGACGGATGCAAGCTCCGCTGATTTTACAATAAGCTCCGAACAGGACAGGTCGCCGTGCTGAACAAGACTGTGAGTATGCTTCCAAAGAGCAGGCTCGTTGTCAAGAGCAAACGCCTTGATCCCCGTTGCGCTGTCCGATTTTCCGATCTTGTCAGAAAGATAATTCAGATATTCGTCTGTATAGACTGCTCCGTCATTTTTGTCAGGTTCGAGGGAAAGCTCACTGTCTTTTCGGTTCCTGACCTCTACCCAGTAATCCGACGTGGCGGCATTTTCCGCAGTCACTCTGCCCCGCTTGCTTGATGTGACATATCCCAGCATTTGCAGGGTAAGCAACGTATACGAAATATTATGCGTCTGAGCTTCACTTGAAAGCGCAAGTGCAGGACCGCCCGGAACACGCTTGAACTCGTCGGGAATGTCAGTTATCAGGTACATATCCGAAGTGTGGTAATAGTCAGAGCCGGCGTTGGACATATTGTTTTCCCAGTTATAGGCGGACATTCTGTTGCCGCCCAGTCGTATGGATTTTGCGGAAACAGAATTCAGATCGGCTCCGTTGTTCACGCCGTAAATATAGGGCGAAATTTTTCCGAGCTGCTCCGAGGGCGTTACCGTTATTTTTGAAACGGACGCTGAGAGCTGCTCTGCAAAGACGGATTGCCCCATTGAAAAGGCGGTCAGGACGACGGTTACCGCAGCTGATATTTTCTTAAAATCCATTTTAAAAACTCCTTCCGTTGATTTCTATACAGATATTCAGCTATACTGTAAAATTCCCGCCGCCTGAAAGCCTAATATACCGAGCACGCAGATCACACTTCCCGCAAGATTCCAGCCAGTGGGACGGGTACTTTTTTTTAGGAAATCAAGAATAAGCACCACAATCAGTATCATCGGCTGTATAAAGGAATAATTTGTAAGGCTTTGCGCCGCAACGGCGTTTTCCCCAAGAAGTCCTAATGCGTTGGGAAGCTTGCACAAAATTACAATAAACACGCCCTTTTTTCCCTCTGGGCTTCCCGCTGAGATAGACAGCGGCTTTGCGGACGGTATCATTATTACCGCAAGAATTATCAGCGCAAAGAACAAAGTAAGCGTTGAGGATATGTGCTTTTCGGCGGCTTTCATTACAAATCCGTATCCAAACTTTGCTGCAATATAAACTATCAGCGGAATGACTATTTTGGGGTAATTCACTTTTCTTCTTCCAGACCTTGCTATCATCACAAGTCCCGCGGCAGTAACGATTATGCACAGGATTTTCAAAATGCTGACGCTCTGGCTGTACATGATTATATCCGTACCGTAGGACATGAACAGTGTAAGTCCCAGCCACGCCTTTAATTCAAACACAGACATTTCAGAGAGTATTTTCGCGCTCATTGAAAATTCAAGGAATTTACTTGCCGCGATAAGGATTATAAAAATAAATGTTGGAAATGAAAATGTGAACGTCCTTTCGGAAAAGGGCAGCAATAACGCAAGGAAAGGTATTGTTCCCGCAGCCATTAAAAACGTAAGCTGCGAACCGTTCAGCTTTGCTTTGCTGACTGCGTATTTATCGTTCAGCGAACATATCGTATACATTGCTACGACTGCTGTCATTGTAAGCATTTTAGTTTTCTCCCAACTTAGTCAATCTCTATTTTGAATACAATAGGATAATCTCCGTTTCGGTAATCGGTACTGATATGCAGACCGTCGGCGCGTCTTTCCCAGACGGGCTTTTTATCCGAACCCAGTACCATTACGCCGTTGATAATACCGCTGAAATTGTCGCGGCTTGAAGCGTCCTGCATATCCAGCGAAGTAATGACATATTCGCCGTTTTCACTTGATTTTAATACTGCCGCATACAAATATCCGTTTGCCGTGGTAAAACGTATATCCTGCGGTGTGAAATTTTTCTTTATTCCGTCCGTGAACTGTCCCTCGGGTATTTCCGTGGGACCCTCACCCGATCTCCTCCATAAGTCGGAACCGTATACTGCTTCGCCGTTTATTTTCAGCCACTTTCCGATATCCAGCAGGATATTTTTATCCTCCTCCGGAATAGTGCCGTCCGCTTTGGGTCCGATATTCAGAAGAAGGCATCCGTTCTTGCTGACAATATCAACCAAATCGCATACTATCTCCTCTGCTCTGCGGTAAGAATTATTTTCCGTATAGCACCATGAATTAAGCGCCACAGCCGTATCTGTCTGCCAGAAAAAAGGCTTTCTTTCCGCAAACTGACCTCTTTCCACATCGGGCACAGCCGTGCCGAACATAAACCCGTCGTGCTTGTAATTTATAACAGCTTCCGTACCCCATTCGCTTGCGCGGTTGTAATAGTACGCCGCAAATTTTTTCAGATAGGGCTTGAACGCGCAGTGCTGTATCCACCAGTCGAAATAAACTATTTTCGGTCGGTATCTGTCAACGATTTCGCAGGTACGCACAAGCCAGTCCTGCAAATATTCCTCGGACGGTTCGGGCTTGCTGAAAATATCGTGCAGTTCAGCAGCCGGCATTGCAGGCCAGTACAGATCTCCTCGCTGCAAGGGTTCCTTGATATCGCTGTCAAAATCCTTTCCGCAGCCCATAAAAAACCAATGCTCCGCACGGTGGGAGGACGCTCCCACTTCCATTCCAAAGGCATTGCAGCAGCTTTTCAGTTCTCCCAGAACGTCGCGGCATGGACCATTTTCGTATGAATTCCAATGTGAAATCCCGCTTCTGTACATCTGGAAACCGTCGTGGTGCTCTGCAACGGGGACAACATATTTTGCTCCTGAGGCAGCGAAAAGCTCCGCCCATTTTTGCGGGTCGAACTTCTCTGCCCTGAACATTGGAATAAAATTTTTGTAGCCAAATTCGGTATGCTTTCCGTATGTTTCAATATGGTGCAGATATTCGTTACTGTCCTTTATGTACATATTCCGCGAGTACCATTCGTTTCCGAACGCGGGAACGCTGAATACTCCCCAGTGAATGAAGATACCGAACTTTGCCCGTCTGTACCATTCGGGAACTTTATATGCTGACAGGGAGTTCCAGTCGTCGCTGTAAGGACCTTTGCTTATTACATCGTCAATTTTTTTGAGATACAGTGACATATCGTACATAGTGATTACCTCCAAAAAGTTTTTCTAAAGTATATACTTTCACTGAAAATATTACAATAGCATCATACGGACGGTTTCTTTACATGACGCTTCAAATCCGTATAAACCAATACGGCGATCTTTATTCAATAGTTTTACAAATAAAGACCGCCGCAGTTCGGGCATTTAAAAAATTATAAGTTTGAATTGCACAAAATTATTATTACTCTGCTGCAAGAGCAAGCATTTTAAGTGTGTTCGGTTTAATACCGGCAATTATGTTAAGGATACTAAAACGCAAACAGCCCAAGACACCGTACAGTATTTTTATAACTCCACAGGCTCGCATAAAACGCGGACTTTTGGCAGCTTCTTTACCGTATAGTAATAATTCTCCGCCCAGTCATCTCCCTGAGATGGATCGTTCTCTCCGCTTGCAGGAGGAGCAAAAAGCTTCAAAGTCATGTCTGCGGAACCCTCAAGAGGTTTTTCAAAAAATGCACTCATCAGGTCAATAACCTTTGCTTTCGGGGACTTATAGAACCACATTCCTTTAAGCTCGATCATGTAGTTGCCTTCGTCGTCATCGTCAAAATAAAGTTCGCAGAAGTGTGGATTTTTCTCAAAATGCAGAGGTACAGCAATACCCTCTGCGTCTTCCGAACCGCCCCAGCGGAGAGTTATAGGCAGACTTATTTCGCTGTCTCCCTGCTTCAGTTCGGGAAGAAAACGCTCGCTGTGAAGTATTTCTTTATAGGTTTCCATAACAGGCTGTGGAATACCCACATCCTCGTTGTTGGGGTCTTGTATCTCGAGACCGAGACGTCCCCTGTCACGGAACTGATAGAATGTGAAGCCGCTGAACCAGTCCGCATTGTCTTCCTCCATAATTTCGCAAAATTCCTTTACCATAGCCGCCTGATCGTAGGGACCGGTAACGTCTCCGTCAGCGTTGAACTCGGACATTACCATAGGCTTTGCTATGCCGCCGTTAAGCTCCTTGAAGCGGTTGAAGCTGAGCTTTGTCAGGTTGTACACGTCCCTGACCCTGCTGCGGGAATGGCTGTTTCCGCCTCGTTCCGCAACGTCAAAGGGCCAGCCCCAGTGAAGAGCCATATATTTGTCCACCGACCATATATCCGCCTCAGGGATACACTGAGCAAACTCCTTTTCCATTTCTATCTCGTTGCCCTTTTCGGGGTGCTCAACGCCGCCGATACAAGCTATAGTCTTAACGTTGGGAGCGTACTCATGGATAATTTTGCTGAACCGTACAAAAAAGTCGGCAACGCCCTGATAAGTAGTACGCTTTGTAAAGGCGAACCAGTCACCGGTCGCTTCGTGATTGATACGGAGCAGCATTCTGCCGAAAGGACGCAGGTCTTTTGCAATTGCAATAAGGTAATCGTCCGTAAGAGTCGGGTCAACAGTCAGTGTGAGAGTAACGTCCTGACCGTGACGTCGCACGTCTCTCATACAGGTGAAAGGCTCATCGTCGGTAGTACCGTTCAGACCGCCTTTATAAGTAAAGTAGTCATCATAGGGATAGTCCCACTGGAAAGACACGTTAGCGTCCTTCATGACCTCAGATATCCTGCCTGGCCACTCCTTGTCAAGAGGGTAGTAGCAGTACATCAAGCTAATACTGCGGTGAGGTCTGCCGAGGGTTCGGAGAATGTAGTCCTGATTAACATACTCGCCGCGCTCGGAGCCGTCTCCCAAATCGAGAGAGCATTTTGCCTTACCCATATGAATGCCGTAAATTTTCTCGCTCATAGTAAAAAGTCCTTTCATAAGTAATCGTTTCCATATGAATTAACTTTACCATATATTTTCACGAATGTCAATCACTTTTTGGATTTTTAAATTAAATTTATCCAATACCTTTGAATAGTCCCGCACTTTGTCAGCCCAACGGTGTCGGCAACCTCGTTTTCCAGTACGCCGCCGTTCCGGACTATCGTTTTCCTCGAAGCCTCGTTATCACTGTCGCAGCAGACCAAAACGCGCTCATCTCCCGCCTCCCTGCACCGTGCGAGAATAAGCCCAAGCATTTCCTTTGCATAGCCCTTTCGCCGCTCGTCGGGACGGACGCTGTAGCCGATATTCCCGCCGAATTTAAACAGAAAATCCGAAAGCGGGTGGCGGTAATCAATTATACCAACCACCCTGCCGTCGTTTTCACGAACCGCCAAGTATACCTCCGAGGGTACGTAGCTTTCGCCGTATAGTTTTTTAAGACGTTCCTCAAAATTCAGCCATTCGCTGTAGTCTGCGACATTTTCAAGCCCCGCGCAGCCGTCGAAGCTGTCGCCGCTTGCAAGCATTTCCGTTCTGTAGGACATTACCTGATTTTCGTACTCTGCTGTCGGCGCAACAAGCTCCAGACTTTCTTCCATCATATCGACTGCTCCTTTTTATTAGTATTCGACGTCGCCGAAATATTTTTTTATCTCCTTTGCGGTAAGCTTCTCCACACCGGTAATATTACCGTTTTTGTCACGTACTATTTTAATGCTGACATTGCCTTTGGGGTTAGTTTCCACCGTTGCAATTTTTGCAGAAGAATCACTGCGCTGCACGTCAAGGAAATAGCGGACAGGTTCTTTATTATAGAAATAATGCCCGTCCTTATAGGTAACGCCGTACTTCGCATAATCCGATGAATTTACGTAGTTTTCATAGCTGCTCCATTTATCGTTGAAATCATTCCAAGCATCGTCAAAGTCAGCCCAATAATCGTCAAAATCGTCCCAATAATCGTCAAAAACGGACGCAAAAGCAACCTTGCCGTCCTTGGCCGCTCTGTCAAACCAAGCTCCAACGGTATCCCTGTCCATTCTGTCCGAAAGAACGGCAAAGAAAGCGAGAGTGCTGTCCTTGTAGGCTTTTTCGGCGTATGTATTTACCAGCGCACTGAAATCCTTATCGTTCAAAACGTCTTCAAGCTTGTCAAGACATATGGAAAAAAATGCAATTTGACCATCCTTATAGGCTTTGCCCAGATATTTTTTTGTAAGTCCGGCATTTTCGAGAGTATCAAGAGATACAGTGAAAAACCCCGCGCTGTATTCGTCATAGGCTTTTTTCAGGTACGCTTGCTGGGTCTTGCTGTCTGCAAAAGGCAATACGGCAGCATAGTACATAATATTTTCATCTTTATAGTACCGTTTTATCAGTTCCTCGGGAGAAGCGTCCCCCAAGTTTTTTATGTCCAGCACTGCCGGCTTTGAAAACTCCGGACTGTCTGCTTTGATACTGTTCAGAACGTCCGAAAGCACGGAGACAACGTTTTTATCTGACATATTGGTTTTCAGGTCATCCCTGTACCAGACGTTCATTGATACCTTGTCCGAAAGAGTAATCTTTTTGCTGCTGTAAAGCTTCTCCGTTTGGTCTGAAATATTCCAAGCTATATCAAAAATATAGGGCTTACAGTAAAATGCATTTTGGGAATAGCTGTACTCTATTCTGCTGCTTTTGTCGGTAATTGCACATGCCGATATTGCAGGCAGAGCCGCCGTTACGGAAAAAATAAGTACAAAAAGTACCACAAAAGCTTTTCTGAAATCCATTTTTTTCAAACTCATAATAACACAGCCTTTCATAGTAATTATTTTACTATATTTTACTATATTATACTATATATATTATCATTTGTCAATAAGTTATAAAAATTTTTATTTTAACTTTAAAACGGCTTTAGAAAAATAAAAATCCCGTTCGCAAAGCAAAACAGTTAAACTGCCTTACTGCTAACGGGATCAAAATCTTTTTATTCTATTGTCTTTGCCTTTTCAAAGATCGCTTTTACTTCGTCGGATGGCTCCTTGTCAATAAGTGAAACCACAACCGTAATAATTATTGAAAGTACAAACCCGGGTACTATCGAGTACATAACTCCGCCCAACTTGAGAATGTTGTCCCACAGCAAAACCGTACCCGCACCGGCAATTATTCCCGCCACGGTGCCTTTAAGGGTAAGGCGTTTCCAGTACAGCGAAAGAAGTATCGCAGGTCCGAAAGCCGCTCCGAATCCCGCCCATGCGTTGGAAACAATACCCATTATAGAATCCTTAGGATCGAGGGCAAGTATGCAGGCGATAACAGAGATCACCATAACGGAGCCTCGGCTTATCCACATGAGTGTCTTGTCGGAAACTTCCTTTTTCACCACTACCTTGAAAAAGTCGTTTGCTACGGCAGAAGCTGTTACCAGAAGCTGGCTGTCTGCTGTACTCATTATCGAAGCAAGTACTGCCGACAGGAATATTCCCGCGATAAGTCCGGGAAAAAGCATTTTTACCGCGCGTATGAAAATAAGCTCCTGATCTGCGGCAGAAAGGATGATTCCCTGTGAATCCAAATATAACCTGCCCAAAATACCTATAATAACTGCCGCTCCGAGAGAAATTATTACCCAGATGATTGCAATTATCGCGGACTTCTTAACGCTTTTGGCGTCCTTTATAGCCATAAAGCGCACAAGAATATGAGGCATTCCGAAATAACCAAGCGCCCACGCAAGATCACTTATGATACTGTTTGCGCTGCGCCCCTGGAACATGGAAGCGAAGCCGCTGGCATCCGAGCCCTCGGCAACCATTTTTTGAGTGCTTGCAATCATTTCCGCGCTGAAGTTTTCCGTACCGCTGATAAGCGCGATGGGAAGCGCAACTATTGCAAAAAACATCAAGAGTCCCTGAACAAAATCCGTCCATGCAACTGCACTGAATCCTCCCATAAACGTGTAAGCAATAATGATAAGCGCGGAAATTATAACCGCAGCTTTAGTGTACAGCTCATTGCTGCTGTCTATATTGAATACGACCTGAAAGAGCTTTCCGCCGGAAACAAACGCTGACGTTGTATAGACCAAAAAGAAAATAAAAATTACCACAGCGCATACCAGACGGACTATCGGACTTTCGGTTTTAAAGCGATTCTGTAAATACTGGGGTATAGTGATAGAATCTCCCGCCGCCTCGGTAAACCGCCTCAGAGGCTTTGCCACAAACGCCCAATTAAGTATAGTGCCAATGGCAAGGCCTATTGCAATCCAGTAGTTGCCCATACCTGTTGCGTAAGCCGCTCCTGGAAGTCCCATAAGAAGCCAGCCGCTCATATCCGAAGCCTGCGCTGACATTGCCGTTACCCAACTGTTCAGACCTCTTCCCGCAAGAAAATAGTCGCTCATTTTTTTGCTTTTATTTGAAAAATAAAAACCTATGCCAAGCATTACAAACAGGTACGCCGCAAAAGCGATCAGCACCGAAACGTCGGCATTCGCAAAAAATCCCATAATCATGCTCCTTTCATGAATAAAATACTTTTTTATTATACTATATTTTTCCTGTTAATGTATGAATATTCGGTTAATAATTGCATTACCTTCTCTACTTAAAAAATTTTTATACATTTCGGCAGATATATAACACATGTTATATTTAAAACTATTTTTATTTAAAATCTTCGCATACCTCTTGACATAACATTACATATGTTATATAATATTAATAATATAGTGAAAGGAGCGCCTAATATGCCGCCGAAAACGAGAATAACAAAAGAAATGATTCTTGACGCTGCCTTTGAGATAACCCGCTGCAGCGGTATCTCAAACCTGAGCGCAAGAACCATTTCAAAAGCGCTGGATTGTTCCACCCAGCCTATAATGTACAATTACCCGTCCGTTGACGGCATACGCAGAGACGTTCAGAGAAAAGCCGATGAGTTCCATATGAGATACATAATGAAGCCCTCGGGACGCTTCGGACAGCCGCTTCTTGAGATAGCCGCGTCATATGTCAGGTTTGCCTCTGAGGAACCACACCTGTTCAGACTTCTGTTCCAAACGGAGAAGTTTTCCGTTCAGAGCGTTGAAGAACTGATCAACGAGGAGGCGTTCAGACCGGTTCTTGAAAACCTTGCAGCCTCTTTGAAATCGGATATAAAACGCGCTAAAGAGTACTTTTTTGCAAAGTACCTCATGATACACGGACTTGCAAGCCTTGTGGCAGACAAAGCCATAGGGTACGATGAAAAACTTATTCTGAATATTCTTCTCGGAACGGACTGAACCCTTTCAGCTCAAACTCAGACATTAAATCTGAACAAAACCACGTCTCCGTCGTTCATAACGTACTCCTTACCCTCGGAACGAACAAGACCTTTTTCCTTTGCAGCGGTCATTGAGCCGCAGTTCATAAGGTCATCGAAACTGACGACCTCGGCGCGGATAAAACCCTTTTCAAAATCGGAATGTATCTTTCCCGCCGCCTGCGGAGCCTTTGTCCCCTTTTTGATAGTCCATGCACGAACCTCGGGCTGTCCCGCGGTAAGATAGGAAATAAGTCCCAAAAGAGCATAACCCTCCTTGATTATACGGTCGAGACCCGACACCTCCAGACCAAGCTCTGAAAGGAACATTGCCTTGTCATCTCCGTCCATATCGGAAATTTCCGCTTCAAGCTGAGCGCAGATAGGCAGCACAGCGGCGTTTTCCCGCTTAGCAATATCGCACACCGTCTTGTAGTGTGCCGACGTTTCAATATTATTCTTGAAATCCTCCTCGCTGAGATTAGCGGCGTAGATAACGGGCTTTGCCGACAGCAGAGGCGTACTTTTTATAAGTTCCTCCTGCTCCTCAGTGAAGCCGTAGGAGCGCGCAGAATGCCCCTCCTCAAGATGCTTTTTCAGATCCTCAAGGAACTCTGCTTCCGCGAGGAATTTTTTATCACCCTTCGCCGCTTTTTTAGCCCTGTCGATACGGCGTTCGATAAGTTCGATATCCGAAAAGATAAGCTCCAGATCAATAGTTTCGATATCGCGGGCGGGATTTATCTCACCGTCCACATGAATGATGTCTATGTCCTCAAAACAGCGGACAACATGGACTATAGCGTCCACCTCGCGGATATCCGCAAGGAACTTGTTTCCAAGTCCCTCGCCTTTAGACGCCCCCTTGACGAGACCTGCAATGTCCACAAATTCAAGAGTGGCAGGGGTAAATTTTTCAGGCTTATACATATCCTTCAGCTTGTCCAGCCTTTCATCGGGAACCGAAACGATACCCACATTTGGCTCAATAGTGCAGAACGGATAATTTGCGGACTCTGCGCCCGCGTTTGTAAGCGCGTTGAAAAGAGTGCTTTTTCCCACGTTGGGAAGACCAACCATACCAAGCTTCATACTGTTGACGATCCTTTACCGATAAAATTTACTGCTTTAACATTTATGATCAGAACGAATACTCGAATCCCTCGTCATCCTCGTCGTCAAAATCGAGATCCTTTGAGTAATCCTCAGCCCTGAATGAGGATTTTTTTATCTTTCTAGACCTGGACGCCTTTGCACCGGAAGCGCATACTATTCCTATTATGAGACCGGTCACAAAAGAAGCGACCGCAATAAGAACGATTATTCCCTGAGGCACGGAGATGTCCTCTTTCGCTTTAGCGACGGCGGTTTCGGTAAATTCCTTAAACATAAAAATCGACCTTTCCCCGCCGTTAAAAATTAAAGACGGACGCTTACGGCGGAAAGCTGCCCGTAACGGCGCAAAATTGCTAAACCACATAAAAATGTTCAACCGTATAAAAATACGGATACAAAAACGCCTGTAATTATTATACATTTTTTTTGAGAAAAATGCAAGAGAAACGGCAATTTTTTTGATAAAATCCGTTTTTTCGTCTAACACACGGGTCAATTATTGTTGTACCGCTGCAAAAACTGCTTTGTACGTTCGTTGCGGGTCTCTACGAAAAGTTGTTCGGGAGTGCCCTCTTCGACGATGACGCCTCCGTCCATGAAGATGACATGATCAGCGACGTCGCGGGCAAAAGCCATTTCGTGGGTAACTATCACCATTGTCATTTTTTCCTTTGCAAGCTCTTTTATAACTTTCAGTATCTCCCCTGTCAGTTCGGGGTCGAGAGCCGAGGTCGGTTCATCGAAAAACAGCACCTCGGGATTCAGAGCCAGAGCCCGGGCAATGGACACCCTTTGCTGCTGACCGCCTGAAAGCTCGCAGGGATAGGAGTCAGCCTTTCCCGAAAGACCCATTTTCTCCAGCAGCTCAAGAGCCGTCTTTTCAGCTTCCTGTTTTGATTTTTTCAGTACGCACATAGGCGCTTCAGTTATATTGCGCATTACGCTCATGTGGGGAAACAAGTTAAAATTCTGGAAAACAAGTCCGATCTTCAAACGTATCGCCCTCAGCGTATCGGAAGAAGCGTAAACGGGCTTTCCGTTCTTGTAGTCCTCGATAAGCTCCATTCCGCATACGCTGACCGTTCCGCCGCCCGCTCTTTCAAGCTGGTTCACACAGCGCAACAAAGTGGATTTTCCGCTTCCCGACGGACCTATTATAGCCGTCACGCAGCCTTTTTCCACGTCGAATGAAATATCCTTTAAAACCTCCAGTCCGCCGAAGCTTTTGGAGAGATTGCGCACTTCCAGTATTGCCATTTTAAAGCTCCTTTTTCAGAAATCAGAGGCAGGCCGGCATAATACGGAAACAAGCCGTAATACCGGACGATTATTTATAATAGTCAAGCTTTTTCTCTACCGCCGAGAAAATCACGGTCAGCAGCGCGTTCATAACAAAATAGAAAATTCCCGCAATGAAAAGAGGTGTGAGGTTGCTGTATGTAACCATCTGCTCCCTTGCCTTGCGGAATATTTCGGCGTAGGCTATTACGGAAGCAAGAGATGTATCCTTAACCAGCGTGATGACTTCGTTGGAACTGGCGGGAACAATCCTTTTCACCACCTGTGGCAGGATTATCCTGAAAAATGTCTGAAGCTTGGTAAAACCCAGAGTTGCGGCAGCTTCGTACTGTCCTCTCGAAATTGATTCAATACCGCCGCGGAAAATTTCCGCAAAATAGGCGGCATAGTTAAGTGCGAATGCGGTTATAAGAGCGGTAAACTGATAGCTGTCGCTCCGTGTGTCAACTCCGGCGAAAAGATTTTGCAGAAACGGAGAATCCGCCATTTTCAGCATTGGTATCGCGTAGTAGATCGTTATGATCTGGAGCATGAGCGGAGTACCGCGCATTATTAGTATGTATACGTTTATAAGCCATGACACAGGCTTGAAGCGGCACATTTTCAGCAGCGCCACAACCATGCCCAGCGGTATGGAAAAAATCAGAGTAAAGCCAAATATTTTAAGGGTAGGCAGAAGATACCGCGCTATTATCTCGGTACACTGCAGGATTTCCTCCCAGCTCAAAGAATCACCTCATTGTCGATGGTTATGCTTCCGCTTCATTCAGGCAGCATGATACTATATCATTATACAGCAATTTTATGCAAATAGCAATAGACTTGCTTAAATTTGAATGTGAACATTTTCTTAATACGTTTTGCTTTAAAATATTCGCACATACTTTTAACCGCAATATAAAATATACTTGCATAAATCGGGATAATATGCTATAATTCAATAAGAAACTTCATGCTTTGCGGCTGAACACAATTGCTGAGACAGGAGGTTTAAAATGAACGAACTAAAAAATAATACCACACAGGATACGGAACAGGAACAGCCTGGTCCACGCTATTCTTCACCCGCGAAACCGCGACGCAAAATGCTCCGTATGCCTTTCGGAACGGCAGCAACGGTTTTCTTTTCAATGCTTGGCGTTATAATAATCCTTGCGGTATCGGTCGCGGTATTGGCTTCAAAGCTTGAAAAAGCCGACGAGGAGCCTGTTGTCGAGCCATATGTCCCCGTCGTAAATGAGCGTATTTACGACTTTTATTCGGAAGACGACATCATACTTATGGACGATTACGATTACGGCAGGATATGGTTACAGGCGTTCACCAATGTTCCCAGACACGGATATGACTACAGCGGTTTAAAGCTTGAAGACAACGGCAGATATACATACAGTGAAAACGGCGAGCAGATATCAAGGACAGGCATTGACGTATCCTATCACCAAGGAGACGTTGACTGGACTAAAGTCGCCGCCGACGGAATAGACTTTGTTATTATGAGGGTCGGATACCGCGGCTATGAAAGCGGTGTGCTCAATGTTGACGGACGGTTCCATGAGTACGTAAAAGGCGCGCTGGACGCAGGTCTTGACGTGGGCGTGTACTTCTTTTCACAGGCGGTAAATTCCGAGGAAGCCATTGAGGAAGCTAATTTCGTAATGGAACAGATACGCGGCTACGACATAACTTTTCCCGTTATATTTGACTGGGAATTTATGGACGATGAAAACGCCCGCACTCACGGTATCGAACCTTATACTGTTACCGAATGCGCTGCTGCTTTTTGCGATACGGTTGCCGACGGAGGCTATCGTCCCATGGTATACAGCAGCCGACGGTTTGCTTTGCTGAAGCTTAACATGAGCAAGCTTGCAGATTTCGATTTCTGGTTCGCGGAATACAAAGACGGTCACAACGAGCCGTCTTATCCCTACAATTTCCAAATATGGCAGTACGCCAGCGACGGCAGAGTAGACGGCATCGAGGGCGAGGTCGACATGAACATATGCTTTGCGGATTACGGCAGAGAAGAACGATAAAATACTTTTGAAAGGACAGATTATTATGCAGATCACGATCACATCGGAAAATGCGGGGGCTGTTATAGACAGCTTCGGCGCGGAGCTTCATTCGCTGAAAGACAATTTGGGAACCGAATACCTCTGGCAGGCTGACCCCGCCGTTTGGAAACGCCATGCTCCCGTTCTGTTTCCATTTATCTGCAATACCGATTCAAAAAAATACACTTATGAAGGACAAGTCTACAGTCTTGCAAACCACGGTTTTGCCCGCGACAGCGAGTTTGAGCTTGTTTCTTCCGATTGCAGCAGTGCAGAGTTTCTGCTCAGATCAAGCGCTGAGACTTTAAAGCTGTACCCCTTTGAGTTTGAACTGCGGATAGGCTACAAGCTGTCGGGAAACAAGCTTGACGTGTCCTATACCGTTAGAAATACCGATACCAAGGATATGTACTTTTTTATCGGAGGACACCCCGCATTTAACGTACCTATGGGCGGTGAAAGCTACAACGATTATTTTGTTGAGTACGAAAATCCGGAAACTATAGTACGTGAATTTAAAGGCAAAACCGAGGTCATTGCCGACAATGCCGCAAAAGTGCCGCTGAGCCATGAAATTTTTGCGGATGACGTTTTCATGAAAGACGCTCCCGATTCATCGTGGATAGCTTTAGTCAGCAAAAAGTCGGGAAGAAAAATAAAGCTGAACTACGATCCGAAAGGCTGTATTGCGGTATGGTCGTCCTATTTCGAGGACAAAGCTATAACAGAACAGGCAAAATTTGTCTGTCTCGAGCCTTGGAGCAGCGTTCCCGTGTACTGCGACAAGGAGGAGAACATAACGAAAATGCCACACGCTATAAGACTTTCCCCCGAAAATGAGTACGTTTTTGCGTACTCTATTGAGATAGGCTAATAACGGAGGGGATGCTAATGTACGAGCTTGAACAGGCGGGCGCAAACACTTACTATATAAACTGTCCCGCAAAAATAGGAGTATATCTTGACGGCGTGGACGCATACCTCATTGACAGCGGAAGCGACAAGGACGCCGGACGCAAGATACGCCAGATATTTGATAAAAACGGCTGGAATCTTAAAGCTGTTTTCAATACCCACTCCAACGCCGACCATATCGGCGGCAACAAATACCTGCAGGGACAGACAGACTGCAAGATTTACGCACGAGGCATAGAGCGGGATTTTACAGAGCACCCTATACTGGAGCCGTCATTTCTCTACGGCGGGTATCCATGCAAGGAGCTTCGTCACAAGTTCCTGCTTGCTCAGGAAAGTGAAGCAGATTACCTTGACGAAAGTGTACTTCCAGATGGCATAAAAATGCTGCCGCTTCCGGGACACTTTTTTGACATGGTCGGCTTCCGCACGGCAGACAACGTTGTTTTCCTTGCTGACTGCTTGTCCTCATCGGAAACTCTTGAAAAGTATAAAATAGGATTTATTTACGACGTCGGGGCGTATCTGAAAACCCTTGAAGCCGTTGAAAAAATGCAGGCTGAAATGTTCGTGCCTGCACACGCAGAAGCTACGGAAAATATTGCTCCGCTTGCACGGCTGAACATTGAAAAAGTTATGGAGGTTTCAGAAAAAATAACGGAGCTTTGCCGCGAACCAATGATTTTTGAGAAAATTCTGAAAAAGCTTTTCGACGATTTTGGTCTGAAAATGAATTTCGAGCAGTATGTCCTTGTGGGAAGTACGGTAAGGTCGTATTTAGCATGGCTCAAGGATGAGGGAAAGCTGTCCGCCGAATTTAAGGAAAACAGTCTTTTGTGGAGAACTATATAACTGAAAAATCCGCGGACCTATGCGTTCGCGGCTTTGCTTTATTTATGATATTTTCCACCGTTCAGTATCTGAAACGCACGGTATATCTGTTCAAGTACCATGACCCTTGCAAGCATATGCGGAAAGGTCATTTCCGACATTGACAGCCTGAATCCGCACATTTTCTTTATTTCCTCGTCTATTCCGAAAGAGCTGCCGATAACAAAGTTCAGCGTGCTTTTCCCCGAAACGGAAACGTCCTTGATTTTTTCAGCAAGATTTTCGGAGGAAAGCTTCGTTCCCTCGATACACAATGCAATATTAAAGCAGTCCTTGCCCGCAAGCAAGTTCCGTATTGCTTTGGCTTCAGCGGAAAGAGCGGCTTTTATCTCCTTTTCGGAGGGATCATCGGAAAGTCTGCTTTCGGCAAGCTCAGTAACGGTCAGTTTACAAAAAGCTTTCAGACGTTTTGAATACTCTGCGCACGCCTCGCGAAAATAGCTTTCTTTAAGCTTTCCCGCGACTATCAGATTAACGTTCATCATCAGTACGATTCCTCACACAGCCACAAATCCGCCGCTTGTCTCAACAGGAGCTACAGAAAGCAGATAATCCGCATTCCTTCTGAATTGGCTCAAATATGAAACAACGGTGTTTTCGGCAATTTCAGGACGGTTGTTTTCCTGAGAAAGATGTCCCAAAATAATTTTTTCCGTACCGCTGCTCACAAGCTTTGCGGCAAACCTGCCGCTGTCAATATTTGAAAGATGCCCGTCTCCGCTTAAAATTCGCATTTTAAGATAATACGGATACGCACCGTTCCTAAGCATTTCCACATCGTAATTGGACTCTAAAAGCACGCAGCTCGTACCCAGCAAAGCCGCTTCTATCTCCTCGGTAACATGACCCAGATCGGTGCAGACAGCCGCCGTTTTCCCATCGGAAAAGGATACCTTATAGCCGCAGGATTCCCGCGCATCATGAGGAGTGCGGAAACACTCTATAGTCATTCCGCAGACCTCTTCGCCGTTCGCCATTTCACGTAATTCGCTGTTTACCGAACTTGACTTGAGAAGATACTCCAGCGTAAGACCTCTTGCAAAAACCGGTGCTTTAATTTTTTTCGTGAGTACCGGAAGTCCCTTTATATGGTCGCTGTGCTCGTGGGTAACAAATACGGCTTTTATTGAGTCCGCCGACAGACCGTTAAGCTCCAGCGCGTTTTTCAGTCTGCTGAACGAAACTCCGTCGTCAATAAGTATTCCCTCGGTTTTTGTGCCTATGTATATACTGTTCCCTTTGCTTGATGAAAACAGCGGATATATCCTTGCCAATTCAAAACTCCTCGGTATGCGGTATACCGCACGTGACGGCGCGCACTTTTTTAAATAATGTACTTATGATTTTGAGTTAACGTCGGAAAGCTTGAGCAGCTCTTCCTCGTCAACGATAAGTATTTCCATATCTATTTTGTCGTTCTGGACAACTCTTTTGAAGAACCTTGACTGGGACAGCAGATTCATGTTTCCGCCGCCGATGACAGGTTCAACCTTGTCGACTGCCAGTACTTCGTCCACCAGAAGACCCAGCATCTGTTTTTCGTCTGAAAGAACAACAACGGTCTCACGGTATGTACTTCTGTACACAGCCTTTACCTCGTCAAGAACAGCGATAACTCTGGGGTAATATTCATTCTTCAGCTTTTTGAAAAGAACCTCCGCCTTTTTGTTCTCGCCGCGGTTCATCAAGTTTATGATCTCTGCTGCGCTCTCATGGAGAAGCTTGTGAGGCTCCTCTATCTTTTTGATATGGAAAGTAATAGAATGTGTTCCCTTGCTGAACTGGTCGTACCACTTGCCGAATGCGCACTTGTGGGGATCGACCGCAAGATTAAACTTTTCCCCGGTATTATAGCAGCGTTCAAAAGCATCTATCCATTTTATATGGTCGTTTTTGCGCTGTTCTATCATTTTACCGAACGTTTCCGACTCATCGTCTACCGACGGGAAATGGAACGTTTTGCGCATATTGAGGAGAGGATACACCTCACCCCTGCGCTCAACAAGTCCGCAGTATATATCGGGCGCGTCGGGAAGCGCAGTAACCGTATCTGGTCTCATTTCGATACCGTTTACGTATTTGCTGTTAACAGCATAAGCCTGTTCGTTAAGCGTAAAGATAAGCCAAGGCAAATCAGCGCGCTCCTCCGCGGCGGGGGTATAATTTTCACTCATAATAATCCTCCTGTAATAACCACGGTATTGCACCGTTTTTAAATCTACCAAATGGCACATTTTGGAAAGCAGCATTCATTAAAAGTAACCACACTACTCTATAAAACATTATAACATATTTATTTTAAATTTTCAAGATACTTTTTACATTTTTAAAATTATATGGGGAACTTAGATTTTGTGCAAAAAGACGAAATCATAATTGAGAAAATACTATCAGCAGACACCTTACAAATTTTTTTCGCTCCACTCCTGCATTTTCAGCAGTATCGGTACAAAGCTTTCTCCGGTTTCAGTCAATGAATATTCCACCCGAGGCGGCACCTGAGGGTAAATTTTACGCGAAATAAACCCATCCGATTCAAGCTCTCGGAGCTGTTTTGTCAGAGTGGACTGGGTTATTCCGCCAAGCCGCCTTTGCAGTTCACCAAACCGCTGAACTTTGTACACGGATATATACCAGATTATCAGTATTTTCCATTTACCGCTTATTACCGATTGCAGCCTGCTCATTGATTCGCATCTGGCAAGCTGTTCCTTTTGATTGTGTTTATTTTCCGACACACGAAACCATTCCTTTTTATTTTATTATAACACTGCCGCATTTTACCGTCAAGGGTACTAAGTATTAAAAATAATAGTACATATTAAAAAAAATCCTAATTGCAAAATAATACTAAGTAAGTTATAATAAAACCGGACGAAAAAGTCCGCAGAAAAATATCGGAGGTTATGATATGCACTTTACAGGAACTATCTGGAGACCGCCTTATGAAGCATGGTCGGCTCTGATGCAGGTTACAGAAGGCTGCACGCACAACAAATGCAAATTCTGTACTCTCTATAACGGCGTTCCCAATTTTCGGGTTTCGCCTGTAACGGAAATTGAAGATGATCTGCGTGAGCTGTACACAGCCGCTCCGGACGTAACAAGGCTGTTTCTTGTAGGAGCGAATCCGTTTGCTTTAAGCGCCGAAAGGCTGAAACAGATCGCCAATCTTTCAAAGCAATATCTGCAAAGACTTGACTCTATCGGCTGCTTTGCGCGGATAACGGACGTATCCTCAAAAAGCATCGGCGAACTGAAAGACCTGCGCGCTCTCGGCTTCAACAGAATCACAATAGGAGCTGAAACCGGAGATGACGCCGCGCTGAAGTTTATGCGCAAGGGCTACAGCGCGAAGGACATTATCGCCGAGTGCAGAAAGCTTGACGCTGCAAATATAGAATATAATTTTTTCTATCTTACAGGTATAAGCGGTTCCGGAAACGGCTTGGCGGGAGCTGAAAAAACCGCTGAGGTATTCAATAAACTGAATCCGAAGATAGTGGGAGCTTCCATGCTGACGGTTTTTCCCGATTCAGATTTATACGGAGAAATACAGGCGGAAAAATGGTGCGAGGAAAGCGAAACTGAAAAGCTGCTTGAAATGAAAAAACTTATAGAAAAGCTTGAGATACGCACACATTTTGCAGCCCTCGGTGCTTCAAATATGTTTAATCTTCACGGTGAGCTTCCCTGCGAAAGAGAGGAGCTGACAAAACAAATAGACGACATTTTAAACGTACTCAGCGAAACTGAACTGAGAAGCTACAGATTGAACCTGGAACACTTATAAAAGCCAAGACATCACAATAAACAAAAGTATTTTTTCCAAAGCCCTGCATATACTAAATACTAATTCACGATAAAAATGCGGAAAAAATCTGCGCAAAAATAATATACTCAAATTTTTAGCTGGTTTTTATACACTTTTTAATCATGAATCAGTGTAATCAAAACTTTTCCGAAAGGATTGTACAAAATGGAAAAAATAGCATTCTTCGATACAAAGCAGTATGACAAAATATGGTTCAACAAGCTGAACACAAATTACGACATAAAGTATATAAGCTACAAGCTTACGCCGGACACCGCCTCGGCGGCAAGAGGATGCAAGGCTGCGGTGGCTTTTGTTAACGACACTATCACTGCTGAAACTATTGACGAGCTTTGTGCTGTTGGAGTAAAAATTCTTGCAATGCGTTGTTCTGGTTACAACAACATTGACCTTAAATACGCCAAGGACAAGCTCCATGTGGTGAGGGTACCGACTTATTCCCCGTATGCCGTAGCGGAGCATACTATGGCTCTGCTGCTGACATTAAACAGAAAGATACACAAAGCGTTCATCAGGACGCGCGACTTCAATTTCAGCCTCAGCGGACTTACCGGCTTCGACCTTTACGGCAAGACCGCGGGCGTTATTGGCACTGGACAAATCGGAAGAATTTTTATTGACATATGCAAAGGATTTGGAATGAAAGTCATTGCATATGACCCATACCCTGTCGACGGATACGGAATAGACTACGTTCCCCTTGACACGCTTTTCGAGGAAAGCGACATAATCTCTCTGCACTGTCCCCTTACAGAGGATACGGAGTATATCGTAAACGAAGCCGCTATCGCTAAAATGAAGGACGGTGCGGTGATACTGAACACCTCCCGCGGAAAGCTTATTGAAAGCGACGCGCTTTTGCAGGCGCTAAAGGATAAAAAGCTGGGCGGCGCGTGTCTCGATGTTTACGAAGACGAAAACGCTATCTTTTTTGAGGACTATTCCAGCACTGTTGTAAACGACGACGTGCTGTCTTTGCTGCTGTCTCTGCCAAACGTTATCGTTACTTCGCACCAGGCGTTCCTTACAAACGAAGCGTTACAGAAAATCGCCGAGGTAACACTGTTCAACCTCGACCAGTTCTTCAAGGGTGAATCCCTGAAAAATGCGGTCATATATCAGGAACAGGAATAAAACATCTGCTGTATTAAGCATATCGGCAATATATTGTTTCCCAAGCCGCAGATAAACCTATATTCTTTAAAAAATAAAACGCAGGATTTGCCGCTCAGCACAATCCTGCGTTTTATTTTTTTAAATGTTTTCCGTTATCTCTTTGTCATTTGACAAGCAACATACAGGACAAATTATCCGATAAACATCTGAGTCCAGTAGTTTCCGTTTGCAACGTGACCCATTCCAATCTCCTTGAAAGAACCGTTAAGAATGTTTGCTCTGTGTCCCTCGGAATTCATCCAGCCGTCAACAACTTCCTCGGGAGTACGGTAACCCATTGCAATATTTTCACCTGCGGTTCTGTAGCTGATACCGAAGCTCTTTATCATATCGAACGGACTTCCGTATGTAGGGGATGTGTGGCTGAAATAGTTGTTGTCCTTCATGTCCTGAGACTTTGCTTTTGCAACGGCGCAAAGCTTTGTGTTAAGCTTGAGCTCGGAAAGACCGTAGTCTTTTCTGATCTCGTTTACAAGCTCAACTACCTTTTTTTCATAATCGGAAACTGAAGAATTTACGCTTGTATCGGGGGGCTCTGGCTTCTGAACAGTATCGTTATCACCGGGCTTCTGAACAGTATCATTGTCGCCGGGCTTCTGAACAGTATCATTGTCGCCGGGCTTCTGAACAGTATCATTGTCGCCGGGCTTCTGAACAGTATCATTGTCGCTGGGCTTCTGAACAGTATCATTGTCGCCGGGCTTCTGGGTACAATCGCCTCCGGGACAGTTGTCGCCGGGCTTCTGGGTGCAGTCGCCTCCGGGAAATTTTATTCCGTAATTTTTCAGAAAGTCAAGGCATGAAGGGTATTTCTTTAACAGACTGTCAAGGTCTGCGCCTCCGACATTTCCGCATGAGCCCGAATTCGACGTAATATATGTCTTGAAGTTCACAGCGCTGGCGGGAACAGCTGTTCCAACAGCAATTGCTGCTGCTCCTATCGCTGCTATAGCGCATTTTAAAGTCCTTTTCATTTTGTTATACCTCCTAAAACAAGTTTTCCTGAAAATCATTGGATTGCCGCAAATATTTTGTATCCTCCGACTCGTCAGACAGAGGTTCGTCTGAAACAGCGCTTTTTCAAAGTATGTTAATTAACGGCGGAAATGTACAGATTTCCTTATTTTCAGATAAGTTCTAAAATCTTTGTCAGCATTTCAATGTTTTTCAGTGATTTGAAAGCCATTTAATTTCTCTGCTTTCTGTATATATTATATCTTGTATTTAGGAGAATTTCAACCCACAATATATGGGAATGTTATTGGAATTTCCTTTATCGGAAGCAATTTTCTCAAAAGCGCAGGATTGCCTGAATAAAGACTGTATAAACGGTATCTGCGGATATAATTGCTGTTTTGCAAGGCTTTTAAGCAGGTATTTTTCAGGAAACTCCGAACAATTAAAGCAGGAATTTGCATTAGTTTAATTATTACTCCTGACAGACGCTCTGCCCGCCGCGTCAAGCTCGTAAAACATACGCACAAGAAAAATTACTGCTGCAATCGCAAGTATAAGCTCTGCGACAAACTGAGCGTAAGCCAGTCCGTAAAGCGGGAACAAATAATTAAGAATATAGAGCGCAGGTATTTCCAGTACTATCTTTCTCATTACCGCAAATATAAACGATTTTTTTCCCATGCCGCACGCCTGAAAGACTCCGACCGCAAGAAAATCCACTGCAAGAAACGGCGTAGCTATGCAAAAGCCCCTTAAAAAACTTGAACCGTATTCGACGATCACATCATTTTCCATAAACATGGATATAAGACCCTCAGATCCGATGTAGTACCCGATCGATGTGACAGCCAGAAATATCACTGAAAGCTTTGCCGAAAAAATAATTGTTTTTTTCATGCGTCCGCAATTTCCAGAAGCATAGTTATAGCTTATCAGCGGCATAATTCCCTGTGATAATCCCATAGCGGCATACATCGGTATCATGCTTATTTTTTGTGATATACCCATTGCCGCAACTGCTTCGGAGGAAAAATCAGCCGTAAAATTATTCAGTATAGTCATTCCTGTCACGTTCAAAAGATTCTGTATCGCAGCAGGAATCCCAACTCCGCATATCCCGAAAATTATTTTCTTGCTTACATTCATATACTTAGGGCTTACGCTTACATAAGTGCGTTTTCTTTTTATGTACAAAAGTACAAAGAAATACGCACATGCAGCACAGTTTGAAATAAATGTTGCGCAGCCGGCGCCTGCCGCCCCCATATTCAATCCCCACGGTAAAATAAACATCGGATCGAGAATAATATTGAGTATGCAGCCGCTCATGGTGCCTATACTGGCGTGAAAAGCAGAGCCCTCCGCACGTACAAGATATGCCATGACAACGTTAAGGATAGCCGGCGCAGCTCCGCAGGTGACAGTCCAGAACATATATGAATCGGTCTGCACGGTATTTTCCGGTGACGTTCCGAGAAGCGCCATCAGCGGCGTTTTAAATACCGTACAAAAAAATGAAAACAATATCCCGCACAAAAGCGCGCTGTAAAATCCAAACGCGGAGCTTTTTCTTGCGGTATCAAAATCTTTTATTCCCAAGGCGCGGCTCATCATGCTTGAAGCTCCAACGCCGAAAAGATTATTTACCGCGTTGAAAGCAAGCAGAACAGGCGCGGAAAGAGTCACGGCAGCGTTTTGTATCGGATCGTTCAGTATTCCCACAAAATAGGTGTCCGCAAGATTATACAGCATAGTCACAAGACAGCCGATTATCGTCGGGACAGCAAGCTTCATTACCGCTTTCGGGACCGGCATTTCTTCAAACAGCCGTATTTTGTTTACATCTTCCATATGCAAATTTCCTTATCAGTATAATTTTGTTTAAAAATATTATACCATATTTTTCTCCGGAATACAACTTTATATTCTTAATATTCAATATTTCCGCAGTATGCAGTATATCGGATAACCTTTAAAACATACTTTACATATTGTAAAACCTGTGCTATAATATTTCCATAAACACTTAATATCGGAAAGGACTATATATTATGATAAAGGATATCCAGCAGGAAATACTTCGTATAAAAAAAGAAAAACATATAACTATCCTTGCCCACAGCTATCAGGCGGAGGAGATACAGGAGATAGCAGATCATACCGGAGACAGCTTTCGCTTGTCGGAACTTGCCGCAAAGGATCCGAACGATACTCTGATAATGTGCGGAGTACATTTTATGGCGGAGACCTGCAAGCTTCTTTCTCCCGATAAAAAGGTTATTCTTGCCAAGGAAGGCTGCGGCTGCCCCATGGCTGAGCAGCTCTCAGCCGACGAGCTTAGGCAGCTTAAAAAGCAGTATCCCGGTCATACGGTGGTTGCGTACATAAATACGACTGCGGCTCTGAAAACCGAATGCGACGTTTGCGTTACGTCCGCGTCGGCTGTGGAAATATGCAGAAAAATTGAAAACGACAAGATACTGTTTATCCCTGACTGCAACCTCGGAGCATTCGTTGCCGGTCAGCTTCCCGAAAAGCAAATCAGACTTATTAAGGGAGGCTGTCCCGTCCACGCGGCAGTTACCGAAGAAGAGGCTCTAACCGCTAAAAAACAGCACCCCGGCGCACTTTTGCTTGTACACCCCGAATGCGTTCCAGCCGTGGCAAAGCACGCCGACTATATCGGCTCCACAAGCGGAATAGTAAGCTTTGCCAAAAAATCCGAAGCAAATAAATTCATTATCGGCACGGAAATATCAATTGCAGAGCACTTGCAGTTTGAATGTCCCGAAAAGGAATTTTATACACTGTCAAAAAGGCTTATATGTCCCGATATGAAGCGCACAACGCTTATGGACGTCTATAAGACGCTGCAGGGCGGCGGCCTTGAGATAAAGATGTCGGAAGAGGTAATAAAAAAAGCCTCCGTGTGCATCGAACGTATGCTTGAGCTTGGCTGATATTAAAATAAAGCGCAAAATTTCCGCAGTATTCAGAAGATCGGAATTATACCGCCGAAACTACAGATACTATTCCAGAAAACTGTTTCGGAGGCTTTTCTGTGAAAAAAAGTATCTTTCTGATATGCATTCTGTACGGGATCATTGCCGCCTATAGATCCTCGCTTTTTTATATTGAAGCGCAGGCTTATATCCCGCCTTCGGCTGAAAAGCGGGATATAAGCCTTTTAGCGTTAAAATCTGCGGATGAATACTCCGAAAGCGATTATGAGCTTATTCGTTCCCAAACCGGTCTGGGACGTTCGGCAGTTATGTCTTTAACGGATACGGGACAGCTTCTGGAATATCAAAACAGATATTTCGAAGGCGTGGATTTTATCTGTCATATGAATTCTCCTGTATCCTTTGAGGAGCGTATCTGCGGTGCTCCTGCACTGCTAGCCCCTTTGGAGGACGGTGATATACTTGTTACCAATTCGTCCCATGTTTTAAGCTGGAGGAACGGTCATGCCGCAATTGTTGTGGACGCCGAAAACGGCATTACACTTGAAGCGGTGGTCATAGGATCAAATTCGCGTACCCAAGACATAAGCAAATGGACGCGATACCCCAATTTTGCTGTGCTTCGTCTGAAAGACGCGGACGAAAAAAAACGCGCCGAAATAGCGCGTTCCGCACTTGAAAATCTCAATGACATTCCTTACAAAGTCACAATCGGACTTTTTTCCGCAAAATATTCCGACATAAGCCTTGCCTCAGGGACTCAATGCGCTCATCTTGTGTGGCTTGCATACGCCGCAAACGGATATGACATAGATTCTGACAACGGCTTGATAGTTACCCCCGATGACATTCTCGGAAGCGACCTGTTCGAGCGTGTTCAAGTGTTTGGAATGGGATGAGTCTAAAAGGTTAAAAACCGGGTCTTGTGTCTTTTATATTGTGATAATTACGTTTAAATTTTTTTGTAATATTAAAATTGCAGTACTTCAGAAATTCCACGCAGCATACCGTTTTTAAATCAGAACTTTTTTTAAGAGGACATACTCATACTCAAAATTTATAAGATGAGACATATAGTCTTTGTTGATATTCCCGCTTCGTATCAGCGCACCCACAGACGGTACGCGCCGCTTTTTCAGTTCCAGGCGCACGGACTCGGCAAGAGCCTTGCCGAGTCCGCAGTGTTCCCTGTCGACTCCCATATATAGCATTACATAGGAACACGGCTTCCTTTTTCCAGAAAGAATCTTAAGAAGCTTCCACGGATAAAGTTTTCCGTAAACGGAGTTTCCGTAATCGGGAATTGAAATAAAAAAACCAACAGCTTTTTTATTATAGTAAGCCATTTTTACCATACTATAATCAAGAATTGATTTTAAATAACCGAACATCGCGCAAAATTCGCTTTCGGAAATTCTTTTATATGCAGGAAAACTGCTGTACAGCTCAATAAGAAGCGAATATACCTCGCGCAGGGTCTTGTCAAAGCTTTCGGGAGACGGACTTTTTATTTCATATCCTGCGCTGATCGCTCCGGCAAGGCGCTCCTCATATTTTTCGCAGCCATTGTCATTTTCAACAGCAATGTAATGATTTGAAAAATATTTTTGGTACTCTTTAAAACCGTTTTCTTCCCAAAGCTTTAAATAATAATCTTTGTTGTACGGTTCACCGGTGTAGGGACTGCCGAAACGGTTGGTTTTAAGTCTGTATCTCAGCCAGAACGAGCAATCCACGGGACCTATCATTTCCTCAGCTGAATTTTCTTCCGCGACATGAGCGGCTGTATCAAACAAAAGCTTTGCTGCGGCACTGTCGTCCTCGCTTTCAAAAAAGCCGATATAGGCGGTATTATCATCGGGATATATTGTTACAACAGCTCTGCTGACCGCTTTTTTTCCGCGGTAGATCAATATAGGAGTTACTTTAAAATATTTGCTGAGAATATGAGTTCCGCCCAAAAGTGCAGCCTCGTCTGTACGGTTCTGCATTAATTCTCCCGAACCGTAAATTTGTTTGGGAAAACCCAGAAAATCGTTCATACGCTTTTTGTCGTCAGAATGAAAAACAACTGCTTCAAGACTCATTTTAACCGTCCCCCAAAAGCTTCAGATTTAACGTACACATTTTTTATTCTTTTAAATTTCGGCAGATTTTCATTTACATTTTCAATATATTTTCTCGCGTCCGTCTCCGAAAGATCGGTATAAATACGCACGGCGGGGTGAAAATCCTCTTCAAAAACAGCTGCTGCTCTTATTTCGGGATTCTTCAAAATAAGCTCCTCAAGTTCGTCAGCATAAATATTTTTTCCGTTCGCAGTAATTATCATTCGCTTCTTTCTGCCCCTCAGGAACAGTCTGCCGTCACCGTCTATGCAGCCCAAATCTCCGGTATGGTAAAACCCCTCGCTGTCAAAATCACTGTAGTTGTCGTTTCGGGAAATATATCCCGATGAAACGCTTCCTCCGCCTACAATGATCTCGCCGACACCGTCTGGATCGGGATCAATTATTCGCACATCTAAACCGTCAAGAATAACGCCGTTACATTCAATATTTTTGTCTCCCGGCTTTGCCAGAGCGATTACCGAGGAGGTTTCTGTTGTTCCGTACGCTTCAATAAGCTGTACATTGTTATCTATAAAATATTTTTTTACTTTCGGATCGGTAAAGCTCCCTCCGCAGTACAAAAAACGAATATTTCTGAGCATTTCCATAATGTTTTCGTCCGCAGAGTCATATATTCTTTTCAAGATAAGCGGAACTGTACATACTACGGTAGGTCTGACATCCAGCATTTCCTCCAGCATTTTTGAACGGTCCGAACAAAGGTAAATTCTAATTCCCGAAATTATTGTATAAAGAAAATTTGCCACCCCTGCGTACACATGGTTAAGCGGCAGAAAAATATACGAAATATCCGATTCCGTCATGGGAGTACGCGCGTATAAGGCGTCCCAGTTATGCAGCAGATTCGTCTGCGTAAGCGGTATCGCTTTCGGACGGTTTGTTGTTCCCGACGTAAACAAAATCATCGCAGTCTCGCCCATATCCGTTTTCCCGCAAAGCAGGGTATCTATAGCTTTTCCTTTTTCCAACAATTCCGGAAAGCTTTCGTCAATGCATAAAAAACGTATTTCCGGGTGCTGACCGCGAAGCTCCTCAATGACTCCGCGCTTTGATTTTTCGTACAGAACCGTATTTATCTCAATAACCGAAAGCGTGTTTAAAATGTCGAAGGCAGTCCATTCGCTGTCGATCGGAACGCACACTCCAACGTACCCCATAACGGCAAGATCAGCAACTGCCCAATCATAGCTGTTCGGAGAGTACAGCATAACATTGCCGCAAACGCCCTCGGATACAAGAGCACGTGCAAGAGCCTGAACATCTCCGATCACTTCACCGAATGTGCGCGAAACAAACCCTCCGTTTTTCTTCACGCTTATGTACGGAAGTTCACCCCATTTTTTTCTGTCCTCTTCAAGATATTCGCAAATGCACTTCATTTTTCTTTTCTCCCCGTTACCGTTATCTTTCCGGACGTTCCGTCAATTTCCACAATATCGCCGTTTTTAAGGAGCTGCGACGCCCCCTCGGCTCCCACAACGGCAGGTTTTCCAAGCTCCCGCGAAATGATCGCTGTGTGAGAAAGAAAAGAGCCTTTTTCGGAAATTATTCCCGCTGCTCCGACCAAAAGAAATACCCAGCCGGGATCGGTCATTTTAGCCACAATAATTTTTCCTGACGTATCGGGACATGCTGTTGGGTCGTCAACGATCAGAACCTCTCCCCTCGCCTTTCCTCCTGAGCAAGGTATACCATCAAGCGCTTTGGCTCCGGAACGGTTTTCCATTCCCCCTACATTTTTAGGAGCCTTGTCAAAAACTTCCCCCGCAAAAATCAGCCGCGAATATGCGGGAAGCTTTTCAAACCGACTGTACGTTTCACGGCGTTCACTGACTGTCCCCTGCATATTTTCACCGTTTTTTACTGCGCGCTCTACCTCGTCATAATACAGATAAAATATGTCCCTCGGAGCTGATATCCGTCCGTACGCCGCAAGCTCAGCCCCTGTTTTAAGCATCATAGACCTCATCATTCCGTAAAGACGACTGCGGTCAAGACGGGATTTCTCACGGTTTTTTATACCCTCCGCAGCCTTTTCCGCAAACAATTTGCATAATCCTTTAAGTGGTTTTATATCTTCGCTTGTTCTCTGTACTGTCTCGAAAATTCCGGTTTCAGCATACGCAATTATCTTTTGTACCAAAAACTCCGGATCAGTACGGAAAGTCCTGCTTTCAAGCTTTAATTCCTCGGCATTTCTGTCTCCGTAATTTTCAATATATTCCTCGATCATAACCGCCGCCGCGCTTTTTTTCGCTGCATATGCGCGGTAGTCCGCGGCAGTCCTTATCACCTTTAATTCCGACATTTCGTCCGAACCGCACGCCTTAACAAATTCGGCAATTTTAATAAGCTCCGATACAGGCTTCATGCTTTCCACTCCGTTAAGTCCCGAAATATAATAGCTTGCAGCGGAATCGGCGTCGGCAAATTTTTTAGATTTGAGCCTTGATTTCAGAAGTCCCGTAAAAATAAACGAATACATATCGTTTACAAGAGTAATGTCCCACTTTTCCGTTACCTTATCAAGAAGCGCCTTGTAATGTTTGAGTATCTCTTCGCCGCCTGCATTTTCAAGATTCAGCGAATTAAAAAAACATATCATTTCGCCAAATTCTCTGTCCAGCTTCTTCATAAGCCTCGGACAGAAAATTATCAGATAAATAAATGAAAAAGTCACTTTCAGGTGAGTATTAAAACCAATTTTGTTCTCAATATGAGAAGTTACGATTTTATTTTTTACCCCGAGCATTTCCTGCCATACGGGAATTATTTTTTTACTGAACGGCAGAAATAAAATTATATCGTACCAGTTGCTGATACGGTAATATATCCTGCCGTTTGCCGCGTCAACCATGTTCCGTAGTATACCGTCAGCCGCACCGACCGTTTTCAGCTCGTGAGTAAGTCTCAGCAGAACAGAACGAAAAACACGGTAATAAGCAGTTCTGATAAAGCTTTGGGTAAGAGGGAGCGTTATTCCGGGATAGCTTTCAACAATGTTGCTGTTGTCAAGAACTATCTGTGAATCTGCATTAGAAAGCGTTGTTATCGGACGCGCCTGTAAAATAAAAATTTCGCTGTCCTTTATTGAAAATTCAATATCATATTCGTTTTCCGAACCGAAAAGTTCCTTTATTTTTTCAGCATGTTCAAGCAAGGCTCTCAGCGTTTTCTCGGAAATGAGCGGAGAATCTCCGCTTTGCTCGCTATAGTAAATCCCGTCCGAATTATTAAAATAATAAACGGTAGAGCAGGATTTGTCACCGACTATGTTGTCGCCTGTTCCCCTGCCTACCGCAACGACTGATTCGTTTAAAATTCCCTGAGGATTGGCAGTAAAAATAATTCCCGAAAGGTCGGCGTCTATCATTTTCTGAACTATGGCGCAGACGTTTATTTTTTCGGGGTCTATGCCGTTTATTTTGCAGTATTCCGCAAATCCTGCGCTTTTTGGAACGGAACATACCCGCTTCACAGCTTCTTCGGTACCGTTTAAGATAACGTTTAATTCCGTGCGGAACTGTCCCGCAAAGGAAACGTTTTTTCTGTCCTCGGAGGAAGCGGAGGATCGAACGGAAACACAGCCGGAGTCATCAAAAAATGCATGAGCATACTTCTCCGCTTCTTCGGAATTTTCTCCGAAAACACAGAAAAACGGCGGTACATTAAAGCCGTTTTCCCGCATTATAAAAAGATTATGCGCCTTTGCTCCAACATGGGCAGACCTGTAGCTTTTGTCCGTAATTATCATTGCGCTATACCTTTCCGAATATTATAAATGCAGCTATTGTAACAAGCATCATTGACTCCTGAATATAGGTATACCTCTCAACCTTTTCTACTATCTTAAACCGCGTCGGGTCTTTTATAAACTGCGCAAATTTCAGCGTCATCCAGCCTGTGTTCAGAAGCAGGGCAGCAACGGAAATTTTGTTTAAATTCCATACGAGGAGCACATTTGTGAGAATATCCACCAAAGTAAGTACCAAAACAAATAAAGTAGATTTTTTGTAGCCGAACAGCTTTGAATAAGTAACATATTCCGTCTCATCTTTCGGAGCGCGTATCTTTCGTGAAATTTCCCAGATAAGAGCGGGAAAATACAGCGTCCAAGCCGCAAGAAAATTGGTCAGGGTAAAAGCTTTCAGTCCGTATTTTATGCAGGTGAATGAAATAATGTAAACGTTCATTATCATCTGCACGGGATTATGGGTAACAAGCGCAAGCGGCAGACTTTTCTGTATTTTTTTCTTGCTGAAAAACCAAAGCGACATCAGCGTCCCGTAAACATACAGGAATAAAAAGAACCAAAAGTTGTTCATAAAAACAATATTCAGCGTAACCGTTACGACTATCAGGATAGTCACAAAAATTGCAAGATCGCTTTTTTTACACGTCCCGACGGAAGCGGTCTGCTCGAAAATAACCGGCAGTCCAGCTCGTAGTCCTTGAAGTCATCCGCGATCCTCAGCCAGAGCAGAAAGCTGAACACAGTAAATCCGCCGATAAATTCCTGACAGGTTATATTAAATTCCGTCACGCCGTTATTCAGCAGCACTATAAAATATATCTCTCCGAATATAATAATACCCAGTACCATTCGGGGGATTATCGGGTACATTTCCTTGAAGTAAGCATTCAGTCTTTTAAGCATTTTGTCCTCCTTGCGATGCGCTCTCCCGTTTTTACCAGTACCTCAACTCCGCATTCGGAGTACTTTTTTATATCCTCGTCAACCGAAACAACCGACTTTTTGAAAAGCTGAATTATTGTAGATCCACCGAAGCTGAAAAAACCCTTTTCATCTAACCGAGAAAAATCCGTGACATCATGATTTGTAATTTTTCCGACCTGAAGCGCTCCCACTTCAATTTGAATAACATCACCGAATCGCTTTGTCCTCAGCAGTGTGCAGACCCTGTGATTCCGTAAAAACACGCGGAAGTTCTCCGAAACAGAACGTACCGTATGCAAAACGCCCTTTATCTCCTCGGAACGCACAACTTCACCGTCATCAAAAAAAATATATCTGTGGCAGTCCTCCACCGCCAAACGGTACAAAAAGCACACACCTCCGCCATAATCCGAAAGCTCAAAGTTTCCGCCCGTAAGCTCGTTCAGGGTGTAAACACTCCCCTTTATTTTCAGCGCAAGCTTTTCATCTACAGCGTATACCGTAAGCCTGCCGCAACACGACGATATAAGCCCGTCCTCCGAACAGCTTGCTTCAACAGCACATTTCCTCGTAAAAAAATCGTCAAAGCTTTTAAAATCCGTCCGTCCGCATCGAGATAGATCAATACCGTACTTTTTAATAAACGGACGAATCTTATAAACCGAAAGCGGACTTTTCATAAACGCTCCGTTTAGTTTCGAGTATATACCGCGGCAAAAAAATATTTTCAGCAGTACTCTTCCCGCTGCTGTACCGTAGAGAAATTTAAGGCTTTTCCAGCCGTACTCCCTTTCCTCACAGTACTGCCCCGCAGCTCTGTCATAAATTTTCATAGGATATCCCTTACTATGATCAACACGGTAACGCCGGCCGCCAACACGCCGAAAATTCCGTACCATCCCCCGCACGGCTTAGGTATTTTAACATTGAGAATAAACATTACAGCCGTAACTGCATAAAACGCTGCCCATATCCAAGGAGCAGCTTGTAATTCTCCGAAAAATCCCAATACTGTCCACAGAACGGGAAATATCAGCGCGGAATATGTTACGGGAAGTCCGTCATAATGCGTGCGCATTCCCTCTGCTGCTGCGAAAGTATTGAACCATGCAAGACGTATGATACCGCAAAGTATGTAACCTAAAATCACAGGATATTTAATAAATCCGGCTCCATCTATGAGTCCCAGTCCCAGAACTGCCGGAAGCGCGAGAAATCCGATAACGTCTGCAAGAGAATCAATCTGTACTCCAAATTCCTTTTCAGCTTCATCTCGGTTGCACTTCCGCGCTATTACGCCGTCGAACAGATCGCATATTCCCGCAGCCGCAAGAAATATCATCGCTTCCGCAAATTTTTCCCCAAAAGCCGCCGCAATACCCGAAAATGCAAACGCGACGCCGATATATGTAAGAATGACCGATATGTTGTACTTTCCTATAAACATTTTTATCTATTTACCTCACAGATTTCTGCGTATTTTTGCCGCGTACAAAATTGAATTTATCCATATGTGCGTAACCGCGCCCAGCAGAATATATAAAATATACTGCCAAAACGGCATTGGGTACAGAGCCGCATAAACCGCCGCCACCCCGAAAAGAGAATCGACCTGGTCTATTAAAAAGAAAATGCAGCCCTTTGCTCCGCCGACTGTTTTTCCGCTTGGAATATCCAATCTGCGTTTTATGAAGCTGTTCGGCAGTTCAAACAGCACATATGCCAGTCCCATAGCCGCTCCTGCGGCAAGATTAAACAGCGGCGTATTGTCAAAATAAAAATAAATATAACAGATTTCGGGAATTTTTAAACAAACAAATCCCCATAAAAGCTGCGACAAAGCTCCCGACAGTATCATTCCGAAAAAGCCCGCCCACGTTTTGTTTTCACCTAAAAAACGCTTTTCGTCGCGAAACTTCTTTCCGCCGTCAATGGGAAATTTTATCTTTGAATACAGCTTTGTTTTAACGAAAAGCATATTCATTATTCCCGCCAAAATTACGGGGAGCATTGTAACATACATTTTAAGGATCATCATAGCTTATATAATATTTGAAACAAGCACCGCTCCTTCTGCTGTGAAAAAAGCGATACCCATGACAATAACCGAGGCTGCGGCTACGTCCTTGATAAATCCCGCATTTTCATCCTTTTCGGGACAAAAGCTGTCGCAAAGCTTTTCTGCCGCGGTATTCAGATATTCCGCCGAAAAAACCCCGCAGGTCATAGCCAAAAGAATAATATAATCATATAAACCTGAGGAAGTAATAATATTTAGCACAAGAAAAACCAAAGCAATGCAAATATATATTTTAAAGTTTCGTTCCGAACGGAAACCGCTTATAATTCCCCTGAAAGCGCATTTTACGCTTTGCAGGAAATTTTTATTTTTCATTCCAATAACATTTTCCCGAAAGAGAAAACGTGTCCTCCTCCCAATATTCTGCGGTCATACCTTACAGCAGCTGAAAAACGGTAAAATTATTTCTGCTTTTTATTATAATATAGCGTGTAATTAATGTCAATATTTTTACAAAATATTGTGTAAAATTTATAATTAATATTTATAAATCATTAAGCCGCTTTTTGTCCTGCAATATAATTATCTCTTTGAAAAAGATAATCTGTCTGCGGTCAAATAACCGAACCTGCTTACCGCAAACAGATTTAGACATAGGAATAACATCCGAACAGCTTAAATATCAATATAAAAACGCTGATATAAGGAATGAAGTTATTATGCCATACGCAATGTACCTTAGAAAATCCAGAGCAGATATTGAAGCAGAAAACCATGGTCAGGGGGAGACACTGCTGCGGCACGAAAATATCCTCCGCGAGCTGGCAGAAAAAATGGAACTTACTGTAACTGAGATTTTCCGCGAAGTTGTGTCAGGAGAAACAATTGACGCACGCCCGGAGATTCAGCGGCTTCTCCGAAGAATAGAAGCAAATGCGTACGACGGCGTGCTTGTGGTGGATATTGACCGTCTTGCGAGAGGTGACACTGTTGATCAGGGTATTATAGCAAGGACATTCAGACTTTCAGGTACAAAAATAATCACGCCGAAAAAGGTGTACGACCCTTACTCAGAGTTCGATGAAGAATATTTTGAATTTGAGCTTTTCATGGCGCGGCGCGAATACAAGCTGATATCACGACGCATTCAGCGCGGACGCCTCGCCTCTGTAAGAGACGGTAAGTTTGTCGGATCAACGCCTCCGTACGGATATAACAGGGTAAAAATAAAAAACGGAAAAGGCTATACTCTTGAACCTAACGGAGAAGCCAAAGCTGTAAAGCTGATATTTAAAACGTATATTGACGGCAGCGGTGCGTCCGTTATTGCAGAAAGGCTAAACTCTCTCGGAATAAAAACCCGCTCGGGAAAACCATGGTCAAGGTCAAGCATAGCAGATATTATTGGAAACCCTGTTTACACGGGAAAAATACGCTGGGCGCACCGTCCCGGAGTAAAAACGATAGAGAACGGCTCTATTCGTACAAAGCGGATAACAAGCAGCGAATGTATTATTTCGGAGGGTATCCATGAGCCTTTGATAAGCGAAGATGATTTTTTCCGCGCCCGCAGACTTTCGGAAAAAAACAGAAAAGCTCCAGTCAAAACCGATACGTCTTTAAAAAATCCTTTTGCAGGACTTATACGCTGCGGAAAATGCGGTTCGGCAATGACCCGTCTCGGAGGAAACAAGCATACTCCTTACGACACAATAAGATGTAAAAACCGTTCCTGCGGCTGCGTTTCCGCTCCAATATACCTTGTGGAGGAATCTGTCACCGAAGCGTTGGAGCAATGGCTGTCCCGATATGAAACAGTTATAAATGCCGTCGAAGAGACAGCGGAAAAAGCGTCTGAAGAAATTTCAGCCAAAATGTCGGAGCTTTCCGACATTGCTGAAGAATCCGAAAGACTGCGGCAGCAGACGGAAAATGCTTACGACCTGCTTGAGCAGGAAATCTATACAGCCGAGGTTTTCAGGCAGAGACTTATCCGTCTTTCCGAAAGAAAAAAGCAGGCGGAAGAACAAGCCTCACGCCTTAATGCTGAAATATCCGAAATAAAAAAGCTTATTGATTTCGGAAAGACAATCTCTCCCGAAATCTTATCAGTAATGGAATGTTACCGTAAATGTGAAAACGCATGGGAAAAAAACGCCATGCTTAAAACCATACTGGAAAAAATAGAATACGTCAAGGATGTCCCAAACCGCAGAGGAAACCGTGAGAACGCCGGCTTTGCCCTGAAGCTGTACCCGATAGTCCCGAAGGAGTACGAACCGTAAACATATATACCCATAACAAAGATAATGAACGTTACATGGCTATACTGCACAAAAATAAAATGCACCGCCTCAAATTGTACAGACAGCAAAAAAATACCTATTATGGTACAAAATTAATACTAAGCAACAGACTGACTTTCGGTATCTGTAACGGATTCATTTATTATGGCATTATCAAAAATTTTGTGTAAAAGCAAAACCAAACAGGCAAAAGGACGGCTTGCAAGGGCAAGCATAATTTGGGATTTCCTCTTGTTGCAATACTCCCGCAGGGTGAAGCGGTATGCGCGCCGC
>Ga0209064_1001360_pt1 | contig 38876 bp, 39 predicted proteins | sample Inofromicrocosms_FD_187498 | JGI IMG/M metagenome (GOLD analysis project Ga0209064, IMG submission 187498) | Mouse cecum microbial communities from Vienna, Austria - Inoculum for glucosamine and mucus D2O microcosms (SPAdes) (version 2) | ecosystem: Host-associated > Mammals > Digestive system >... | reverse complement strand
CGGTTTAGGCCGCCCCCGCCGTTCGGGCATCCCCTCGCCAGAAGGAGAGAGGAGAATGAGAATTTCCTAACTCAAAGTTTTGCACTTCGATTTGGAATCTTCATATTACCCCATTATTGTCCCGTCATCACATCTATTTTACTCAGTTTGCCCATGTCCAAAAATAAAAATCAAAAAAAGTTTGCAAAAAATTTGGTCAATTAAAAAAAAGTCCCTACCTTTGCATCGCAAAACAGAAACAGAGGGTTCTTAACCACTGCGAAAGTAAAGCAAAAACGTTTCAAGCGTGAAACAACCAAGGTGCCATAGCTCAGTTGGTAGAGCAAAGGACTGAAAATCCTTGTGTCCCCGGTTCGATTCCTGGTGGCACCACGAACCTAAATTTTAGGAGAAGATAAAACACTGAATATCAATAACATTCGGTGTTTTTCTCATTTTAGGGGTAGCGCAGAATGCGGAAAAATGATGAAATCGGCAGGTGTAGATTTGGTGGAGATAAACATTACACCGACTTGCTCCACCAGTTGTTATCATACCGAACTGATATTCCGCATTTTACATCATTCTGCCTTGATGGTGAATGTCGCTCATTTCGAGTGAACATTAACAAGAACATTGACATGGTGGGTGAGTTTTTCGAGAAAAAGTCGAGTGCGAAAATGAGTCGCAGGTGTAAATCCAGTGTTACACCGAATAGAGCGAACAATTTACACCTATACGGCGTTTATAGATTATGATTCAGCACGTTACAAGACATACTTCTCGGGATTTACTTACACCAAGTCATCAAACACCAACACAAGGTAAAAACTATGAGAAGTAAAGACTCATTCCGTGTGGCATTCTTTCTTCGGCGCAACGTCCTGAAAAATGGCGAGTCGCCTGTCTTTATGCGCATCACGGTAAACGGCCAACGCGCCGAAAACAACATCCAAAAGAGTATTCTATCGAATCTCTGGAACCAAGCAAAGGAACGCGCCACAGGCACGAGCCGGACTGCCAATGACCTTAACAAGTTCATTGAGGAAGCGAGAATTAAAGTTCACGCCATCGTTACCGAACTCCAGCAGGAGAATGAACCGGTGACAGCGATTGTCGTGCAGCAGCGTTTCTATGGCATCAATCCAAAAAAGAAAAAGGAGAAAACAATCCTTGAAGTGATACAGGCTCACAATGACGAGGCTGAAACACTCATCGGCAAGGATTACACCAAGACTACCGTCTATCGTTATAAGTCGATGAAACGATACCTCGAAGAGATGATCAAGAAGAACTATGAGGTTGATGACCTCCCCCTCTCCGAGTTCACCGGCGAAGTAATCCGTGCCTACGAAGTATTCCTGAAGACCGAAAAAGACCTCTGCCAGAATACCCTCATACGCTATATGAAGGCGTTGAAAAAGATAACCAACCGTTGCATCGCCAACGACTGGATAAAGAAAGACCCCTTTGTCGGCATTAAGTTCAAAGAGGTTCCGACTGAACCGGACTTCCTCACCATAGAGGAACTCAACCGAATCTATGAATGTGAGCCGGGATGCAAGCGACTGGAGGTTGTCCGGGATATGTTCCTGATGTCAGCCTTTACCGGCCTGGCATTCTCGGATGTGTCACAGTTGACCGACGAGCACATTGTCCGCGACAATGCGGGCAACCTGTGGATTCGCAAACATCGGCAGAAGACTCGCCAAATCAGCAATATTCCTTTGCTGGATATTCCGGCTGCAATACTCAAAAAATATGAGGGGAATAAAAAGGCAGCCCAAAAAGGCGTTCTTCTTCCTGTCCCTGCCAATCAAGTGATGAACCGCTATCTCAAAGAGATTGCCACAATCTGCAAGATTGACAAGTATCTCACCACCCATGTGGCCCGTCATACATACGCCACGGTGTGTCTGTCTCAAGGCGTCAGCCTGAAAAACGTGTCGAAAATGCTCGGTCACGCGAGTGTCAAGATGACTGAGCACTACGCCCGGGTGCTTGACACCTCAATTCTTCGTGAGATGAACGAGATACGAGACGCCATGAATTTCAGCAATCTGGGACAACAGGCAAAGGCTGAATAAACCCCCAAATAACAACTTGAACCCCGGCAATCAAAAGTTGTCGGGGTTCTTGTCATTTCAATGGGGGAATGTAGTTCTCTCTCATAAGGTCTTCAATTTCATTCTCGGCATATAATATTTTTCCGCCGACTGAATAAAATCCGATATAACCTTTTGCACGATAATTGGCAAGCGTACGCTTCTCAATGCAGAGTCTCTTGGCAAGCTCGGTATCAGTTATATATCTTACACCATTAAACATCGGACGCGACATATTCGCAAGGGTCTGTGTGTTTTCTTTTATGACATCTATCAGACCGAAAAGAGCCTTACGCTCCTCTTTAGTCTGCAATTCAGTCCTCATATTGAACCCTTTTATCTAATAGTCGCCCAATCTCTGATGCCGGATAATATACTTTGCCATCTATTGTGGTATAACCGATTTGTCCATCGGAGCGCAGTGTCTGCATAGACCGGGCATTACGTCGTAATATTGCTTGTGCGGTCTCATTATCAATCCATTCCTCTGCTACATGGCGGTGTAAGCGAGATATGGATGTTTCCAGAGCCTTGCGGCAATTTTGCAGAGCTTCAATCATCGCATTATAAAGAGAGCGTTCAATTGTAATATATTCCGAACTCAATTCTACTTTATAATAATGCGTGCTTCTCAGCAGACAAGAGTTAAGAATGGCGGCGGCATATCAACCGCCGCCATTTTGGTGCTGACTATGAAAAGTCAGCGGGTTGTGAGGTCAGACCGCAGGACGGTATGCCTCCGCATCAGTACCCAGAACATGGGTCGGCTGATAATTGGCGTCCAGAGCCAGCACCGAGGAGAATCTCTGACCTTCTTCAATCTGAAGGCCCTTTACCTCGGAAGTGTAGAAGAACGTCAGCAACTGACGTGTAAGTTCAGGAGTGAGCCTGCGGCCGAGATATGTATCGGCAATGCGATAGTTGCATTCGGCACAGCAGATACTGTGATTGTTGTGGTATATGGCGTGAGCACCACATACAGGGCAGACAGTCCCTGCATAATCACTGTCAATGAGTTTGCCGTCGAGCATTTCGGCTGTGAAGGAATAGAGCCAATCGCCAAAATCAGCGATGCACTGCTTACCGGTGCCGATTCCGGCTGCAAGCGAATTGGCATCAAACTGGAATGCCACAAGGTTGGCTCCGGGATAGAGACGACCGATATTGTCCATAATATCCTCCGCGGTCTCGGAGAGGAATATCATGCCCTCGCACTCCTTTACGAGCTGCTTGCCGATGAGAGACGAGATAACGCTGCCAAAATCATCGCCTTTCACTTTGAAGGGCATTTTTGTGTCAGTAAACTCCTTCACGAGAGTTGAGAGAACTGAGGTCAGATCGTATGTGATGACCGGAGAGGGTGCAATTTCCCTGATGACCACTTCTATGAACGGTTCTCCGCAAAGCGATGTCCCAAGAGGAGCGTTCTGCACCCGAGATGCAGAAAGGGTGTGCGCGAAGTCGATACCTCCGGTTGAATAGGAGATTTTGCCGGTGGTGATACATTCAGAGCGATTTGCCGCGGTTTTACGCTCGCGTATGAGCTGATAAAGTCGGTTTTCGGCGCGGCTCATACTTGCCACGGGATTGGCGATGGTTGTGATGGATGCCTTATGGGTGTAGGGGGAAGTGATTAGTCCCCTGTTGAACAGGCTTCGGGCTGTGGTCATTGTGCGACCCGGAAGGAGATGAAGTTTGCGGAAGGCTTCGATCTGGAGTGTGGTTGTGCTGAACAGCTGAGTAGGTTTGTCGTCGAGACTGACTTCCATCTCCACGGGTAGCATCGAAGGGAAATTGAGCGATTTCAGGGCGGTTTCCGCTTCTTCGATGGTGTTCCACGACTGCTCGCTCATCATGCCCATCCCGGTGCCGGGATTGAGGCAGAGTTTGAAAGTTGATGCGGAACGGAACGAATCGTCAATGTGCTCGTCAATAGCACGAAGGAAGTCGAGGACGATTACCTCATTTCTCGTGAGGTTGATGTCGGGGAAACCGATAAGGTGGAGTGCATTGTTGAAGTTGTAGTTGAAAGCTGACTCCATTGCCATGCTTACCAGACCCGTTTGTGCGAGTCGGTGAAGTTTACGGCCCGATTCACGAGAAGTGAACGATGAAACGACGTCAGAGCGGCGTAGGCTGTGGAGCCACATACGGGAGGTCTTCTGCCCCACATTGAAGTGGCGGCACAGATTGTCGAAACGAGCCTGAGCATCGGCTCCGCTTTCGGAGGCGAATACCACTTCGCTTGCTGCGAGGATGGCTTTGCGCACTGTTCCCTCGAAACCTCGCTGGCACTTACGGCGGTTCTGTCGCAGATTGTAGGTCGAGGGGATGTAGGGCAATTTGCCCAAAGTGTTGATGTTGAGTTTACGGGGTGTCAGGAAATCCTGCGGTACTGCGATTACAGTTAGGTCGTCGCTGTTGAAGATACCGGATATTTTGCCGGGGGGCGCGTTGAACGCTTTGGCAATAGCCTTAGCTGCGCGGGGGTTCTCGGTGATAATTACCATTTAATAAAATTTGAATTTTAGTGAGTAATATGGCGGGGAGTCATAGGACTCCGAGGCTACCCGCCGTTAATTATGATATTTGGATAAAGTGGTTGGACATCAGAGTTTGGGCCCTTTGGGCTTTTTCTTTGGAGCCTCCTGAGGTTCCGACTTCTTCTGCTGGGTTTTCTGTTGTTGGTTTTTCGGCTCTGTCTGACCCATATCCAGCTTGTCGGTTACATTCTTGGTGGCTTCATTGGTTTTGCCCTGAAGGTTGATTGCCGCCTGTACCTTGCTTGCATCAGCGAATCCGACAACCTTGCCGTTTTCCATGACACCGAAACTGCTCTCAGGCATCTTCTTCTCCTTATTGAACTGGAGATAGACCATGTAGTCCTTCCCTTCGACATTGAGGACTCCGACCTCAACATTGTTTCCGGCAAGATATTCACTTTGCTTGTGTTCGTCCATCGGGATTCGGTACCACTGTTTGAGTCGCTTCGGGTTACCCTCTGCATCAGTGAAGTTATACACTTTTTTCTTCGCGGTGGACTCAGATTGCCCAGTTGCTTCATTCTGAGAGACGTTCTCTTTCTGTTTCAGAGAAGTCATGTTTATGAGTCCGAGGTCGCGGCGGTCGATGCTGTACCGCAGGTCGGCTTTGAAGTGGCGGCCGTCTTTTGTGATGATTTCTCTGTCTCGCAGAGTCCCGCCATTTTTAAGCTGCATCACTTCCTTGATGTCAAGCTCGATATTGCAGATTTTATTCTTGACATATACATCCTTATACGGGATGCTCAGGATTTCGTTGGTGAGCTTGTCAAGATGAACAATGCTCGGCTCCTTTTCGCCGGTTTTGGGATTGACAAGTTCTACTGTATGGGAGATTGCTCCGTCTTTGAGTAACTCGGCTTTATCTTCCTCGGTAAACGAGTAACCGTTGTAGGTCTTGTCAAGTTGAGGCTCAACCTTTTTGATGTGGGGTGAGAGTGTGATGCTCCCATCGGGATTATGCTTGAACGTAAGACGAGCTTCAAGCTCCTGTTTTTCACCGTCGATGGTCGTCGTAAGTTTTACCAGACCGGGAGATTTGTGATTATAGAGCATATCGGTCAGCTGTTTCTGCTCTTCAAGTTCGTGGCGGGTGATACCCCATTCTTTTTCGATGCGCTCCCAATCCACTTTGTTGGGATCGACCTTTGAATACTTTTTGTTTTCAACGGAAACGCCTGAGGATTCTTTGACTTCCTGCGCGTAAGTATCGGTCTTTACCGCGTAAGGGTCAAGCATCTGTTTGTTAGCCTCGGGATCTTCAAGCAGAGCCGCAAGTGCCCGACCTTCCTTGTCAAAGTCTCCGGCAGCAACTTTGAAAAGACCGAATATCGAAGGATTCTTAGCCTGTCGAATGAAGTTAGACATAAACGCCTCAAGCGGATTCTGCCCTTTGCTGAACTTAACGAGGTCGCTCAGCGATGCCGATTTCACATCGGCCATTTTTGGCGAGCCGTCAGGATTCTGACCGGTCACCGCACCGATTTGCCCTGTCTCGTTATTACGGGCAATCAGCACATTGGGTTCTTCTTGGTTGTTTTCCATAGAAAAAACTTGGATTAAAAATGTTAATTATTTCCCTCACGGGATTTTATTCTCTCTTTTCCGACAAGAAGGAAATTCCTGTCGATAAAATCATCGAAACTTCTTTGGGTCACAAATTTCAGATTCCCAACTTTCGCTGTATATATTTCAAGTAAACCGGCCTCTGCATATCTGAGGAATGTTCGGGACTTGACACGGAAAGCCTCCGTAAGGGTTTCGAGCGGAATAATGGGCTCTCCTTTGAATGTGAGAGAAAGTTTCGGAGCTTCCTTTTGTATGGCGATGAGAGCGTCTGCGCCGGTAAGGAAGTCGGGGTCGGTATTCAACCGTCTGCCCCTACTCATTCAGGTGGTGGTTTTGGGTTACACATGATTCTTTATGATTATGTTGTCACCGGGAATGTCCGCGGCTTCGATAATCATAACTGCATGGTTTGGAATTTGGCTCAAAAAAATTCAGGAAAGTTGTAATTGACTGATTTAAGGAATGATAATTAGAATTTGGCACAATTTACCAATATTCATCGAATCGGCAAATCTTTCCGAATCGGCAAAATTTTCAGGTGTTACATTGGGGTAGAATGGTTCATTTGAATGTGATAAATCTGATTTGCCCATCCTCACGGACAGAAAATAGCGTATAGGCTTTTTCGATTTTCTGCTGGCTCTGGACGAGCCAATAATCCATCGTTGTTGCCTATACGCTATGCTTGAAGCATAGCATAAGATGCAACGTGAGTTGGATTATCTCGTAAATTGTCCAGATTTACAGAAAAGCTCGCGTAATCTTATGTTATACTAATATCGGAATGCGATCAACTCTTTAATCGCTGTATGTCTGATTTCAAGTACAAAATTAACAAATTTTTCTGAATCAGACACTCACTTTTTGTGCAACCTTGTTACCTTCAGCGTCAAGACTATATTTTTTTCGCTTATTGTTGAGAGTTCTATCGCACATGCCAAGCAGGACAGCCGCATCTTTAAGTGTAGGGGTTGACCTTATGGCGAATACAATCCTTGATTCTTCGTCAAGCCCGAACATTGACAAAGCCGTGCTTACTTTGAAATCCGTATAGCAATCATTTTGAAGATTGCTGATTGTGATACGTCCCGTAGTTGAGACGGCAGCACATTGAGTAACCGTATTTCTGAGCTCTCTTGCATTTAGCGGCCAGCTATATCCTTTCAGCATATCGAGTGCGCCGGGTGTCATTTGGCATACAGGCAGATTGTGAATCTCCGCAAATTGTTGGAGAAAAAATCGTGCAAGAGGCTCTACATCCTCCGGGTTCTCATGCAGTGATGGTATAAGGACGGTCGTTGTAGCCGCATTATGCATTAGTGCACAGTTTATCGTACCATCAGCAATTTTCTCCCTGATTGATACATCTGCCGTTGCTATGATTCTCACATCGTATCTTCCGGATTCAATCTCCGACATTATCAGAGACTGTCCCCGAGGGCAAAATGAATGGAGATTTTTAATTACGATAATTCCGCCATTTGCTTTCTCGAAGCAGGAACGGATATGATACGCGGGGCATGGAACTTCGCTGAGTGTCTCCGTCACAAAATCAGGATAGTTGATAATAACCAGCGGCTTGTCTGCTCTATTGCTCTTGCTGTGAATATATCGGGCGAAGCGTTCTTTTCCAAGACCGGGTTCGCCGATAATCAAAACATTTGCATCCAACTTTGCGATACGGTTAAGACACTCCATTACATTTATAAATGCAGCACCTCTTCTGGGATATGGAGTTGAACGGTCGTATGAACAGCCTTTTCGAGGTAGATAACGATTGACCTTGAGTAATAACTCCTTGTCAAAGGTTTGTTGTTGCACATAATCAATGGCTTTGTGACCATTCATAGCTCTACAAACATCCACGGAGGACAAATTGACTCCAAAGACAATTACAGGGTGATTGATTCGAGCTTCACGCAGTGCAATGATAAACTCTGGAGCTTCATTGCAATCCTTGTCGCCAATTCTGTAATTTGCGAGGATGAGAGAGCCGAATGGCAGCTTTTTAGCCTGTTCTATTCCGGCCTTCATTGATGTTGCCGAGACAGGATCATGGCCTCCCTTACGGAGGATCGCACCTGCCTCTTGGTAGTCTCCCGGACCACCTACGATTAAAATTTTCGCCATAGGCATGTAATTTTGGGGTGAATTTTATGATGTAAAATGTCTCGTTAGACATATTAACAATTTATAAGTACGTTTAGATGATTGGTGGCGAACTTTTTATCTAAGTTAACAATCCGTCTAATTACAATCGAAGATGTGTGCCTCTATACATTGACGCAGGCTCCGCAACCATTGATTTTTTTGAGTCACTTGACTGTGACGGTGTGTCCATACTGTTGACCTCCTTGTTTTCCTCGCCGTCCTGTTCCTCTTTCTTAGGAGCGAGTTGAGCGGTAATCTTACGGTCAAGGGCGGCAAGGTCTGACTTGAGTTGCTTCAACTCACTTTCCTTGCCCCAGACTTTGGCAACGATGCCTTCAAGTATCGGGACATCGGCTTTCATCTTGGCGGTGCGCTCCTCATATTGTGCCACAATGCCGGGTATCTTCTCCAGTGCGTTGACAAAGTTCATGCAGGCGGCATGGGTGTCGGACATGGCGATAAAACCGTTGTTGAACTTGTATTTGTAGTTGCCTTCGACCACAAATCGGTTTTGGACTGTTTCTTTGCCGTCAGCCAAGACATGCTCGGAGATAATGCTGATGGGGAAGCCATAGACTTCTCCGATGCGCTTGTACTGACCGTGAGTGTCGGTGCGCTGTGCCAGTCCTTGCAGATAAACGCCCATATTCTGCTCGTCCTTATACTTGCAGTCGTCAAGCGTGAGACTGTTGACAGGATTGCCGTCCTTGTCCCGCTGAACAACTGACTGATACCGGGCGGCGTCCTCCTTCATGCGACTGATTGCCGCCTCGTTGTTGGCAATGTCGTGGCTGATGGTCTGGAGTCTGAACCTTGAATCTCCGATGCCCTTGTTGAAGGATTTGCGCTCACTCTCCAATGCGGCGATGCGCTTTTCAAGTTTCGCCTTTTCCAACAAATCAGTATTGCCCGACAGGATAGCCATATACTCCGAGAAGTTCATGCCGTTCTTTTCGTCCATCGAACCCTCGTCAATGGTTCTGGCTCCCATAGCGCCTGATTTCAACTGGGCAATGAAAGTAGCCTTGCAGTGAAGAAGATTGAACTTGTAGGAGTCCAGCGACTTCTCGACAGCATAGATGATTACATCCACCTTATTATCAGCATACAACTTGGCAATCTCGTTGCCGGCTCGTATGGCACGGCCCTCACGTTGTTCAAGGTCACTCGGTCGCCACGGACATTCGAGTTCATGAACAGCAACCGCTCTGCGCTGGGCATTCACGCCCGTGCCGAGCATTGTTGTCGAACCGAACAGCACACGAACATCTCCGCTATTCATTGCTTCTATGACAGCCTTTCTTGACCTTTCGGTTTTACACTCCTGTATAAACCGGATTTCATGCGCCGGAATACCATAATCCTCAATCAGCTTGCGCTTGATTTCGGAATAGACATTCCATTCGCCGGGTTTATATGTCCCCAAGTCACTGAAAACAAACTGTGTGCCTTTCTGAGCATCGTATTTTCTATAATATTCTGCAATCATTTTGGCACAATGGCTCGCCTTGTTGTTAGGGTCATCGCCATAGGAGGGATCAACCAGTCGGAGGTCAAGAGCCATCTTGCGGGCATAGTCCGTGGCGATGAGCATCTTTGCCTTTTCCTCAGTGTCGGACAACGGGGCGCGTCCCAATATGGTAGCGTCGCCGCTCTCGGCAAACTTCATCAGTTTCTCGATAAATTCCTCCTGCTGTGCGGTAGGTGGAATGTTATGAAGAATCTCGTGTTTCTCAGGTCGGTCAACTCCAACATCCTCGGCAGTGCGGTAATCCGTAATCTCATTATAGAATGCCGCCAGTTCCGGTACCTTGATAAAATAGCGGAAACGCTCTTTCTGAATCAGATTGTTGGTGACGGAGAACTCGAAGTCGGTGGTCTTCTTAGCGAAGATGGCCGCCCAAGCATCAAAACTGCGAATCTCCTGACGTTCAAGCTCGTTAGGGCGCAGATACTTGAACAGCAGATACAACTCCGTAAGCGAGTTGCTGATTGTTGTACCTGACAGGAATGTGGCTCCGAGGTCTTTGCCCGTCCGCTCCTGAATGGTGCGGATTGCATAGAGAAGATTGAGGGAGCGTTGACTGCCGTCGGCATTGCCCAGACCGGCCACACGTGAGTGACGGGTATTGAACATCAGATTCTTGTAGTTCTGGCTCTCATCCACGAATATATGGTCTATACCCATCTGTTTGAAGTCCACAACCGAATCCCGGTTCTGTTCCATCTGATATTGGATGGTTGCAATCTTGGCGGTCAGGTTCTCCTTCCGCTTGATAAGACCTTTCAGCATGGCGCGTGACACGTCATGCCCCTGCTGCCTGACAACTTCGAGGTTTTCCTCAACGCTGTCAAGCTCTGCCTGAAGAATCTCCTGCTGGATTTCCGGTGACTGAGGGATCTTACCAAACTGGTCATGCGACATGATGATGCAGTCGTAGTCGTTGTTTTTCATTTTATTGAAAAACGCTACACGGTTATCAGCTTTGAAACTCTTTTCATCGGCATAGAGAATCCTTGCATTGGGATAGGCACTCTGATATGTCATGGCTATATCGGCTACATTTGCCTTCATCCCGATAATCATCGGCTTGTGGGCAAGTCCGAGACGTTTCATCTCATGCGCCGCCATGCACATTATCAATGTCTTGCCGGTACCCACCTGATGGTCACAGATACCACCGCCGTTCTGCAATAGCATCCACACACAGTCTTTCTGCGACTGATACACGGAATGAATGCCGTAACGGTCTCCGAGCATCTTAATATTGAGGTCGGGGAAAGTCTGGTGGCTGCCGTCATATTGCGGGCGCACAAAGCAATTGAACTTCCGGTTGTAGAGGTCTGCCAACTTCTCCTTAAACTCCGGCGATTGCACTTCGAGCCAATCGGCAAAACCGTTTCGGATTTCGTCGATTTTGGTGTTCGCCAACTGTATTGCCTCGCTGTCCGGCACCTTGATGTCATGTCCGTTTTCATCTTTCCCGGCTGACTTCTTGATGTCGGGGACAGTATTATGCAAGGCGTGTTTCAACAGACTCATGCCGTCATAGGTGCGGTAGTAGCCTCTGACACAGAACTCCTCCCATATCTTCATGTTCTTACGCTGTGCGTCACATGAATACTCGTCCATAGAGGACGAATAGGCAATCTTTATGTCAGTTCCATACAGATTGCTCATATAGGCGGAGTATATGCCGGTGGGTATCCACCTCTCACCGAAGTTAAAGTCCAACTCATCAAATGTGACTTTTCGTGGAGTTGCCTCTTCAAGTGCTTTTAGAGAATCTTGCGCCATAGCGATATATGGCTCGATACCGTCATAACCGGGGAAATTCTTGATGCGTTCTTCCTCTCGGTCAATCCATGCCTTGACATCCTCGGCTTTCTGCACCACATTTCCGGCGATAAATCTGTCCTTGATTTCATAATTCTCGACCAGAGGGTTATAATATATGTGTCCCTCCAAGTTCTGAATCAGATTTTCTTCCGACATATCCACCAGCCCGGTCATGTAGTCGAGATTCACATTTCCGAATTTATTGAGCGAAGCCGACAATGCTTCCATCGGTGTATCGACGCTTGTCAGTTCATCCACAGCGAATGAAACGGGATGATCGAAAATATCTGCCTTGACAAATCTTCCGTTCTCGCCTCGCTCCAGTGCCAACGCATCTCGTCCGTTGGCATCCATCAGGATGAATTTGACATTCTGTTTCTCATTGAGATTGCCATATTTCTCCACGAACTCATCATAATACTGATTGAGGTGTTCGCGCAGATGTTCCGACGGCTCATGTGTTTCTGCCTCGTAGTTGTAGAGCTGCTGATAAGTCTCCGACAGCGTTACATACAACATGGCGCGTTTCGCCTGTTCCGGTTTGAGGGACAGCGGATTGAACGCAGCACCGTTCTTGCGGACTTCCGAAAGAAAACCGACAAGACCGTCCTGAACGACCATGCTGCCGTTGTGGTGGAAGAACTGAATATCCTCCGAGAAAGGACGAGGAGACATATCGACCTCGACAGGCTCTGCCTTTACAGTAGAGCGTTGTCCGGGTATGAAATCTCCTTCGGTGCGATGGATTGTGGTGCCACCTTCTGTAATGGTTTCTCCGTTGGTAGCGGCTTTTCGAGCGGCTTCTTCCGCCTCACGCTCCAGACGCATTTCCTCCAACTGACGGTGGGCAATCGACATCATTGTCTCGTAAAATCCGTTGATGGGCGGATTGTCCTCCCAGTTCAGAGAACCGTAAAATTCCAGCTCTTTTTCAGTTAGCGGGCGGAATTTTTTAACCGGAATGTCCTTAACTTCAACACTTGGCTTCGGCTTGGGTGCATCCTCTGCCTGTTTGGGCTGAGGGCGAGGTTTGCCGATAGGCTCCAGCTCTCCGAAAAGATTATAGGCAAAGAGCCGAGGGTCTGGGTTATCATTATAATCCGGGCTACCGTCTGTTTCTATCTCCTTCACCGGTTCAGGCTTCGGAGGTTCGGCTGGAGCAGGGGCAGGTTCTGGCTCAGGCTTCGGTTCCGGCTTAGGCTCCACCGTTGGCGGCTGATTAGGTGTAACCGTCTCGACCACCTTTTGCTTGGGAGTCTTTTTCAGCTTGGGGTCTTCCAACTGTTCGCATATTGCCACACGTTTGCCGGCCCGCACAAGTTTGGGCAGATAGGTGTCGAGGGCATGATGTGGGAACCCTGCCAATTCGATAAAATTCTCCTTGCCGTTGGCTCTGCGTGTCAGTGTAATGCCTAAAATATCCGAGGCTATCACGGCATCTTTGCCGAAAATTTCATAGAAATCACCCACACGGAAAAGAAGCACAGCATCAGGATGTTTCTTTTTCATCTCCTGATACTGCTGCATCAGAGGCGTATTGGTAAGACTCGACTTCTTTTCAGTCCTTCGCGGTTCCACCTTCGCCTCCTGCTTCGGTGTCGGAGTTGGAGTAACAGGGTCAGGCGTAGGCGGTTTTACACCGTTGGAATTATACAATTCCAGATTAAGGCGCAGGTGCAACGACTCATCGAGTGCCTTGCGCAAGTCCTCGGCAATGCCATCGACACCGCCGTCGTGGTGGTACACGATTGCGGGTTTGCCGTACTGGTCAGTACCTACCTTTGCATCGGTGCAGATAACATTCTGCGGGAAAGCCTGAAAATACTTGTTGCCCGGGACTTTGGTGCCACGATCAACTACCGACTGAATGAAAAACTCCTCATCAACCGACAATGATTTCTTTCCGGTGTGCTTCTGGAGTATTATCAGGTCTGAACCTACATCAGTTCCGGCATTGTCGCTGAAAGTGTTGTTAGGCAAGCGCAAAGCTGCTACAAGGTCTGCCTGTTTCACAAGTTCCATTCTTACAAAGGGACTGGCAGCGTTCATCACACCCTGCGATGTGATAAAGGCGATAAGACCGCCTTCCCTCACTTGGTCGAGACCTTTGAGAAAGAAATAATTGTGCAACGACTTGGAAGCCTGACGATAGCCAATCTCCTTACTTACGGCATACACCGGATCCGCCACCGCGAAATCACCGAATGGCACATTGGAGGCGGCGACATCAAAGTAACCGTTGAAGTCGCGCTCAATCTTCTCGAACCCCTCAATGCGAGTCAGAATAGACGGGTGCAGGGCAGACAGGATTTTACCCGTCAGCAAATCCTTTTCGTATGCAAGGACTTCAGCACCGGGGTATCTGTCATTACGCAGAAAAGAGTCGATGAACGCACCCTGCCCGGCAGACGGTTCAAGAAAACTCTTTATCTCAACACCGGAGTATTTCAGCGCATCGGAAATGGCATCCACAATGCGGTTGTCGGTATAGAACGCCGTCAGCACAGATGCTTTCAGCGAATCCATATAGTCCTTGAACTCCCTGTCATTGTGGCTGTAATCATGAATGAGCCGACGCAGTTCCACGGTCGGGGCGAACAGCTCAATGTCAGACTTGCTCCACTTGGCAGCATCCGCCAGCTCGTTGGCATCATTGAGAATACACTTCAACCCGCCGAACCCGACATACTTGCGCAGCACTGCAATTTCCTCGGCAGTCTGCGCCCCGCGACCCTTGACACCGAGGCTAAACGCCATACGAATAGCCTCGATGTTGTCGCGCATGGTTTGCAGTCTATTGTACGCCATTATCGCTCATGAAATTAACAATGCGCCCCACAACTGCATTATAGTTAGTATCAAGTTCGAGTCGGTCAATGCCAATTACACTCGCGTCGAACTCTTCAAAGAGGTCAGGAATTTCAGTTAAAACCCGAATTGTCCAGTATTCCATGGCTTGCTCCGAATCAAGCTCAAAATTATCACTGTAATTCTCCATAAGGATTTCAGTAACGATGTCATATTGAGACAGCCCGACATTTTGAAAAAGCGTTTCTTCTGCTATCTCCAATGCTTCAGGGACAAGTTTGCCCGCCAGACGCTGCTCATAAAAAGCATTTTCGGCATCTAATACATTTTGTACTACCTGATGGGTCTCGGGGTCAAGTATGAACTTGTTGGTAACAAGAAATCCCAATAGTTTCCCCATGAAATAATCAAGGTCATATCTTGATGTAAAGTCGTGTATTTCTTTCATTGGTATTAAGATTTAGGTCATTTTAAGTAAGTGGCGAAGGTTCGGGTCTGCGGCAATGCGCATTTTCTCATCCTCAACAATCTGTTTTACGTCGGCTTTTACCTGTTCGTAGTTGCGCTGAATTTCGGTTCTCATTTTGAATCGTTCAGGAGTATTGTCCTCAAAGTCGGTGAGAATCGGAATCGGTTGATACTTGCTTTCCTCTGCTGCCACTTGTTTGCCGTCAATGTCAATCTCGGCATGGAAGATTTTTTGCTTGATGCGCTCATCAATATTATCGCAGACCGCTCCCACGAACATACCCTGTGTTAGTGTCGAGATTTTACTCGGCGGAATAAGAGCATCCATCTGAGTGTTGAATGAATGACTGACATCCTGACGGTTGATGCTCATAGATTGTCGTTTTTGCAATACTTTTCCGAATCGATCTGAGAGCGTTTTTGCAGTATTTCCTACAACCTGTCCGGAGAATATGTTACCGACTGTATTCATTACTACTGCTGCTTCCGGCTTGCCATAATCTCGTTCAAGCTGTGAAAAGTCCTGAAAGCCGAGGCAGACTGCAACCTTGTTGCTTCGCGCAGTTGCTATGAGATTGTCAAGCCCCTTAAAGTAAATGGTCGGTAACTCATCTATAATCACTCCTGATTTGAGTTTACCTTTTTTATTGATGATTTTTACGATTCTTGAATTGTATAGTCCCAGTGCCGCTCCATAGATATTTTGACGGTCGGGATTGTTCCCGACACAGAGGATTTTAGGATCATCGGGATTATTTATGTCAAGCGTAAAATCATTCCCGGTCATCACCCAATACAACTGAGGAGAAATCATCCTCGACAGTGGTATCTTTGCTGATGCAATCTGTCCTTGAAGCTGCTCTGCTGCGCCACCTTGCCATGCGTCGATGAATGGGGAAAGGTAATTTTCGAGTTCCGGGTAAGATGTCAGAATCGGGAAGATGTCCTCATATCTGCGGTTAAGTAATTCAATAGCATGGGGGAAAGTGCAATGAATACCGTTCTTGTAGATTTTAAGGAAATAAATGATAGCTGCGAATAGCACGATTGGAGATTCCACAAAGAAGTCACCCTGTTTCTGTACCCATGTCCGGTTAAGATTCATCATTATTGTGTAACTGCTCTCGTAAGCATCAGCGATGTCATTAAGGAATGCAGGGTGTAATGGATTACAGCGATGGCTACGCTCAGGATCATCAAAATTGATGGCATAGAATTTTGGCTTTTTACCTTTGTAGCCTTTGGGGAACAGCCGCAAGTGGTTGTATGCAATGGTTGAAAGGTCAGGCCACTTAAAATCATAGATATATTGCGAATAACCCTTCTCAATTTGCTGACGGATAAATGAATTGATAACAGCATAAGACTTTCCGGAGCCGGGAGTGCCGAGTACGATTGTCGCCCTAAAAGGATTTACCACGTTTATCCAGCCTCTATGCCATTTCTTCTTATAATAGAATTTTGTAGGCAGGTTGACCGAATATTCATTGGTCATCTTTTCTGTTTCTTGCTGGAACGATTCATTTTCGTCATTGAAGCGGTCATCCATCATGTTGTTTTTCAACATTCGACTTATCCATATTCCACCCATTAGCAGACAAGAATATCCTATGATGGTGGTAAGGATGTAAGCGAATTTCAGAGTCGGAATCATCCACCAGTTCAACAGGAACATGACCGCTCCGGCGGTGATTGCAATAGCAATATGCTTAGGTGTTATCTTTTCATTCTTGACTCCTTTGATGCCGAAACATGAAATAGCAAGGAGCAAAAGAGCATATAGTTTAGAAACAAAAGTTGTATGAAACAACCCGCAGGTGCGGTTGAAGTTGCCGCATATTTTAGCGGCAGTGGCATTGAACCATCCACTGTCAACAGCTTCCACCCTCGTAAACCAATAAATATTAGCCACTACGAGAACGATGCTGACAGACCGCAGAAAGTCCATTATTTTAGCCAGTGACCGGAGGTCATCTTCCTGTTGGCTCATTATAGATTAGAATTTGGTGTTAAATGGTTTTCATAGTTTTGGCCCACGACGCTTCTTCTTTTTGCGTCGTTGCATAGCCCGATAGAACGCCTCTTCCTCGGCATTGAATGCCGGTCCCGTACTGAACAGACCGCCAAGATCTGGAATTGAGTCAGAACAATCATCATGGGAATGTCTCTCGACAGTCTTATTAGAATTGGGGAAATGATGATTGCCGGTATCGGGTTGAGTTTGGGTATCTGAGTGTGTGTCTCTCTCTTGATTGCTTGTCGGTGGTTCTACTGCTTGTTCAGTAACAATGTTATTCTTCCATTGCTCAATAGCATTTGCTGAATATTCCTTGCCGAGTCTTGATCCATTGGCTGCTGTTGTTGATTCATGGTCAACAAATGTAGCTCCATAGATACGCCCGGTGTCAGTATATCTAAGCACAAGGTCAATTCCACGTTCCTTTAAATTGGCAATAAAACCCGCCAAGTCTCTCGACTCAGCTTTCGCTTCATCAACCTTCCGTTTTAGCTGATGAAGGTTGATTTTTTCCTTGCTTCTCTCGAAGCGACCTTCGACAGCTGTCCTGCTTGCAAATTTTCCGAGCCTCGAAGCCTTGAAAGGATTAGCAATTGGTTCACCATTGTCATTGAGTGCAAAATATACCAAACCATGATACTCACGCCCGTTTACGCGACCATCGGTTTCCTCGCATCGGATATTATATAATCCAAGAATAGCATTATATTCACCCAATGTCTGGAACTTCCAGCGCATACCGACAAGTTTAACGGTGTTGGCAACCTGACGTTTGATGTCTCCCGAAGGGTCAAGTTTAGTAATCGGAGTATCAGGAGATACTTTTTCACGCTGCGCTTTATGAAGATTATATTTATCTTCCAGTTCGGTAGTTATCTTCTTGCTTCGGCGATATAGGAAGTCCTGATTGAGCCTTTTGCCTTCTTCGTTGACATTGACTGTTACAATATGAATATGGTGGCGGTCGATGTCTTCATGTTTATACATAACCCACGGTTGATTCCCGAATCCGAGTTTTTCCAGATATTCACGAGCCATGACTTCCAAATCTTGGTCCGATAGTCTATCATCGGGATGGGGATTAAGGGAGATATGGAGTACCGGTTTTTTAGTGCGCCCCATTTTTGGCATGAAAACCTTGAAGTTTTCCACCATTCCATTTACACTGACCTTACCGTCCGGTGGTAATATAATCTTGTTGGCAGCGAGGATACGACCTTTCGCTTCATTTATCTTTTCGCCGTTATAGCTTATTGCGCCATATAACGATGATCCTATTGATATTTTTGCGACCATTCAGTCTCGAATCTTTCTGTAAGAATCTTGACTTCACGCATAATCGAAGCCATCTCAAGCGTGGCTTTCTCCAATTTGTAGAGCATCGCCAATGCTTTCTTCTCTGAAAATCCCGACTTCAACTCTTTCACAGTAAGGTCGTAATTTACTCCTACTGTTCGGAACTGGACGAAAAATTCTGAGAGTTTGGCGCAGTAAACAGCAAGCGAGCGGTCTGTGGTCAGCACCCGGAACGGGCGCGAGAATACCAGTTGTTTAATAAAAGTGGCTTTTACTTCCTGATTGGCTTTCTCCATCATCCCGATGAATGTATCCCATTCGAGGTCGTCGAAACGCACCTTGACGCAGTGGCTGCACTTGTTGGCGACCGGTGGTCGCCCTCCTTTGTTGAAATTTTCTGCCATTGAATGTCTGATTCAACGGTTTCACTTCCACTCAGCCCTTGGCAACGCAGTTTGAATTATGGGGAATGCGACTTCGGAGCATTCCCAACCTTGCAAGGTCGTTTTGAGGTCAGTCCCTCAAAACCTTTACAGGGACTGTAAAGACACCTTGCTATGTACACGTGTACATCAGATTCTAATGAGAATAGATGGGATTCGGAAGTCACAGCCCGCTTGACTGCCTATACCTCAACTTTCTCTTGTACGGCCTCCTTATGGGGGCTGGTTGAGCGTGGAAGCTTGACATAAAGATAGCAAAAAATTCCGAGACTGCCAAATGCGGAATGTCCCCCAAAAAAATCTTCTAATCGGAAATGTTAAAGTTTTTGCCGGAAATAAGTGAGCGGACTTGCCAAACTACGCCAAACTGTGCCAAGTGATTGATGCACAAAATATTGAAAGTTTTTCATGTTTGTAAATCCGCTTCTTTTTCCGTATCTTTGCAGAGCATTCGACTCAAATATCTGTCTTCATGTCACGATAAAAATTAGAATATATACACGGATGGACATCGTTAGACACGTAGTTGGGAAGATTGCAACAGAGAGCACTTTGAATATATTTAGAGATTGGTTTTTCTATATATAAAGGTACCTGCGTATATCCTTCCATAGAGTTCAACCTTATTTTGGATTTATGTTTGTTTGGAACTTCATATCGAACGATGTATGCACTTATCAATGGATTTATCTATCTTATAATGTCTCAATATTGCTTTCGACCTAATTACCTACCTATATAGGTACCAATAGCCCTATGGCCGTCAGGCTATCGGCTGTGTCTGATGCGAGAGTATCAGGATAATCCCCTCATGGCAACGAGGGAGGTTTCACCGTGAGGTGATAGAAATGTTGTCGTCCTGTCTGCATATGTGCTGACGGAAGCATACCGCATAATCCGTATGCCTGTCGGATAAGTGAGCCCGCCATTTATTCTGGATATGCAAGGTCTTTATGCGATGTGATAATCTTTCAAACGTCATCGAATGAAAGAGCCTAAATTTGTTGCCTTTTCCACCCAAAAGGGAGGAGCCGGCAAGACAACCCTGACTGTGGTGATGGCAAGTTACTTTTACTACATTAAGGGAATGAAGGTGCTGGTTGTGGACTGCGATTATCCACAATACAGCATAGAGGAGATGCGACAACGCGACAAAGACCTTGTCGATTGCAATCCTGCTTTTGAAAAGGCGTTCCGTGAGAATATCGTGCGAACGAAACTTCAGCCGTGGCCGATGCTACTGGCAACTCCGGATGATGCCATGGAGAAAGTACGTGAAATTGTTGAAGGCGGTAATGACATTGATATTGTTTTTTTCGACCTGCCCGGCACAATCAATAATCGCGGCGTTGTCAATATTCTAAACTGCATGGATTCGGTAATTGTACCAATAGCTGCTGACCGGGTCATTCTCCAGAGTTCGTTGGCTTTCGCGATGAAAATCAACGAGTGGCTTACCACCGGCAAATCGCAGGTTAAAGAAATGTATCTGCTTTGGAATCTTGTAGATGCCAGAGAGAGGACCGAATTGTATGACCAATACGAAGCTCTATTTGCCGAGTATGGACTCATCACTATGAAAACACGTATCCCTGACACAAAAAAATTCAGACGCGAGGGGTCGAAAGTTTTACCCAGAGCTGTATTCCGTTCCACTGTCATGCCTCCCGACAAGACTCTGATTAAGGGAACCCGTCTGCCGGAACTGGCAGATGAAATTACGAAATTGCTCAAACTCTGAATCTATGGCAAAAGTGTATGATTCTGATGTTGATCCCGATGAGTTCATCAGAGATTTCAGGCAGGAGCCCTCCGGTATTGGTGGTCTGAAAAAAGCATCACCATCAAAGGATGATACATCTTCACCTCCTCAGTCTGAACCACAAAAAGAAAAAACAGTATCCAAGCGCACAAAACGTAATGTCGAAGAAGTGACCGATGACGAAGACGAGGCTTATCGTCAGAAGTTTCTTCTTGACCCTACCTTTATGTGGTCGCAGGAAAAGTTCCAGCCGGTGGAGATAGACCCGGAGTTTGTGCAGAAGATAAGACGCATCATATCCTATGAGAAAAAGAGGCTTTGCACAGTCAAGGCATACGTTAACAATGTTCTTGCCGCTCATTTCGAGCAATATGCCGCGAATATAGAGAAACGGCTATAATCCAAACATCTTATTTATGAAAAACAACAATCCGACTGTGACCATTCAGGTCATTTCAGGAGGCACGCTGCCTCCTTGTGGAAAATCCGAGAAGGAAGAGTACACTAAAAAGTTCCTGTCTCCAATGGAGATATGTTCTAACTCGAAGGTTTACATACCTTCCGGACTCCATGCAACACTCCAACGTCTGATAAAAACTGTGGACATTCCCGGAGTCTCCTTATCATCATACGTCACCTCAATTATTTCCGAACATATCCGAGAAAATGCCATAGCTATGAAGGGTGTCTATGACGACAATCTTCAAGAGCTTTTCGGATGACGACATTCTTTCTATGTGCATTGCTGTTGAGCAATGTGTTTATGGTGGGAGTGCTTCTGGCGAAACCTCTCCAGTCCCCGAAAAAAGTCAAGGAAGAAGAGAAACCGGAGGTATCTGATGATGCCATCGAAGAAGAGGACAATGACATCGTGAAAATTGTAAAGGTCGCAGTTAAAGAGGCGGTGCCTGAGGTTCTGAAAGTCATGGGTCGTTTTTGCGATGCTGACCCTGCCGACATTGAGGAATCAGATGAAGCACCTAATGAGCACCCTGCGATTGTGCCGAATGACAAGCTGGATGACGTATTCACTCATTCCGCCGTTACAGCATCCGACCTTGACGAGGAGGAGCAGGAAGTGATTGCTCCAAAAGCAGAGGGACTTGATTTTGAGTCTATGCAAAAGACGGTAAATGTCCTCAAAGGAAAATCTGATTCTGAAGATGATCTGGAGGTAGCCAAGCGGACATTTCCCGATATGGCCGGTACAGAAATCATTGAGCGGATTGCTCTTGACCCAATTGTGCGCAAGCGCATACTGATGATAGAATGTCAGTTACCGGTGATGCTATTCGAGCCTGAAACAGAAGAAGCCGAAAACAAAAAATCTGCTAAGAAAATTGTGTTTCATGCAGATATTGAAACTACTGGATTTGATGGTATCGACTTCAATATTTATCGCTAACCAATCTAACCTTAATCTATTACTACAATGCTTAACTTTTTCAAGAATCTTTACAACAAAGCTGTTGCATGGTGCAACGCTCCTTCCCGCCGAGAAATAATCGGCAAAGCGACGTTAGCAGTCGTTACACTGTTTTTCGCGTCTCAAGCAGCTTTCGCCGCAGGCAACGGTCTTAGTGGTATCAACGAGGCTACTTCTATGGTAACCAGCTACTTTGACCCCGGCACTAAGCTCATCTACGCTATCGGCGCTGTCGTCGGTCTCATCGGCGGTGTCAAGGTCTATTCCAAGTGGTCGAGCGGTGATCCCGATACCACTAAGACTGCCGCCTCGTGGTTCGGGGCCTGCATCTTCCTCATCGTAGCCGCTACCATTCTCCGCTCATTCTTCCTCTAATGGCTGAATATTCTATCAATAAGGGTATTGGTAGAAGTGTAGAGTACAAGGGTCTGAAAGCGCAGTATCTGTTCATATTTGCCGGGGGCTTGCTCGCCCTGTTCGTGGTGTTCGTCATCATGTATATCGCCGGCTTGTCCCAATGGATCTGCATAGGATTTGGCGTTACTGTCGCCTCAGTCCTTGTCTGGCTCACCTTCCACCTCAATGCCAAGTACGGGCAGTACGGTCTTATGAAACTTGCCGCTGTGAAATATCATCCGCGCTACATCATCAACCGTCTCCGCCTTAACCGAATGATTAAAGGTAGAAAACGATGAGAAATATACTGAAAGCCACAACACTGGAATCAAAACTACCGCTGCTTGCCGTGGAACACGGTTGTATAATCAGCAAAGACGCTGACATCACGGTTGCCTTCGAGGTTAGTCTGCCGGAACTGTTCACCGTGACCTCTGCCGAATATGAAGCCATGCACGGTGCATGGTGCAAGGCAATCAAGGTGCTTCCGCACTATTCGGTGGTGCATAAACAGGACTGGTTCTGCTCGGAGAAGTATCAGCCGGAACTCCAGAAAGATGACCTCTCTTTCCTCGACCGTTCTTTTGAACGCCACTTCAACGAGCGTCCATACCTCGCCCACAAGTGCTTCCTGTTCCTTACCAAGACAACGAAAGAACGAGCGCGTCAGCAGAGCAACTTCTCCACTCTCTGCCGTGGGCGAATTACCCCGAAGGAACTCAATCACGAGATGGTTGTCAAGTTCATGGAGTCAGTGGAACAGTTCGAGCGAATCATCAATGACACCGGCTATATCAAACTGCGTCGCCTCTCTGATGATGAGCTGGTAGGCACTGAAAAAGAATCCGGATTGATCGAGAAGTATATGTCGCTGACAATGGATGATGTTACCTGCTTAGAGGACATAGACCTCGATGCACGTCAGATGCGGATTGGCGACAAGATGCTCTGTCTACATACACTATCCGACACTGATGATCTCCCCGCAAAGGTCAGTACCGATAACCGTTATGAGCGGTTATCGACTGACCGGAGTGACTGCCGCCTCTCGTTTGCAAGTCCCATCGGGTTGCTGTTACCCTGCAACCACATAGTCAATCAGTATGTGCTGATTGATGACCACGATGAGAACTTGGCAAAGTTTGAGAAGACTGCCCGCAATATGAATAGCCTTTCGAGGTATAGCCGAAGCAATGCCATTAACAAAGAGTGGATTGACCGCTATCTCAACGAGGCACATTCATACGGTTTGACCTCCGTCCGCTGCCATGTCAACATCATGGCATGGAGCGATGACACCGAGGAATTGCGGCGCATCAAGAATGATGTCGGCGGCCAGTTGGCGACAATGGGTTGTATGCCACGGCACAACACCATCGACTGCCCGACACTGTTCTGGGCGGCGATGCCCGGAAACGAAGCTGACTTCCCAGCCGAGGAAAGTTTCTACACTTTCATCGAGCCTGCGGTCTGCTTCTTCACTGCTGAGACAAACTACCGCAGTAGCCTGTCGCCCTTCGGTATCAAAATGGTTGACCGCCTTACAGGAAAGCCGATACACCTTGACATATCGGATGAACCGATGAAGCGCGGTATCACTACCAACCGCAACAAGTTCATTCTCGGTCCGTCAGGCTCCGGCAAGTCGTTCTTTACCAACCACCTTGTAAGGCAGTATTATGAGCAAGGTACCCATATTCTGTTGATTGATACCGGCAACTCCTATGAAGGTCTGTGTAACCTTATCCACAACCGCACCCACGGCGAGGATGGTGTCTATTACACCTACACCGAGGACAGCCCAATCTCTTTCAATCCGTTCTACACGGACGACGGAGTCTTCGATGTGGAGAAGAAGGATTCTATAAAGACCTTGCTGCTGACGCTCTGGAAGTCAGAGGACGACAGGGTGACCAAGACCGAGAGCGGTGAATTGGGTTCGGCGTTGTCGATGTTTCTTGACAAGATGAACAAGGATAAGGACATAGTTCCATGCTTCAACTCGTTCTATGAGTTTATGCGCGACGATTACCGCGCTGAAATGGCACAGCGTCCTATCCCCATATACAAACAGGATTTCGACATCGACAACTTCCTGACAACCCTGCGACAGTATTACCACGGAGGTCGGTTTGACTTCCTGCTGAACTCCAAAGAGAATATCGACTTGCTCGGTAAACGCTTCATAGTCTTTGAAATAGACAGTATCAAGGACAACAAGGAACTTTTTCCGGTGGTGACAATCATCATCATGGAGGCTTTTATCAACAAGATGCGAAGGCTCAAAGGTATCCGAAAAGTCCTTATCTGTGAGGAGGCTTGGAAGGCTCTTTCTTCGGCTAACATGGCAGAGTATATGAAGTACCTCTATAAGACTGTGCGTAAATACTTTGGCGAGGCGGTTGTGGTAACGCAGGAGGTTGACGACATTATTTCGTCGCCGATTGTAAAGGAGACAATTATAAACAACTCCGACTGCAAAATCCTGCTCGACCAGCGCAAGTATATGAACCGCTTTGACCAGATTCAGGAACTGCTTGGTCTGACCGACAAGGAGAAGTCGCAGATACTCAGTATCAACATGGCGAATAATCCCAACCGCCTCTACAAAGAGGTGTGGATTGGTCTCGGAGGCACACAGTCAGCGGTCTATGCCACGGAGGTCTCGACAGAGGAATATCTCTGCTATACCACTGAGGAAACGGAGAAGATTCAGGTACTCAACAAGGCGAAGCAATTAGGTGGAGACACCGAAGCAGCCATCAAAATGCTCGCCAATGAGAGGAAGGAGAACGTGACATGAAAATTCCCAAAGTGTTCCACCCGATTCTCGGAGTGCTGATAGGCTTTATTCTGTTCCTCGCCGGGATTGCAATTCTGACGATAGTATTTGTCGGAGTGGTCAAAGCCGCCAATTACGCCGCGCCTTACTTTGCCGAGGTTGTCCAAGGATTCCATTTGCTAATCCATAGAATACTGTCGCTATGAAAATTGCAATAACCATTATGAAGGTGCTTATGGCAATCACTTTCGGACTGATTGCCGGACTCGCAGTGCTGCTCATACTGCCACTGCTGTTCACCTTCGTCCTCATCAAAATTATAGGTGGCGCAGCCACTAAAATTAACTGAAATCTAACTTATGAAAAAAGAAATCAATCTCAAAGTGGATGCATTTGTCGCAGAGATGATGGCAAAACATCCAGAGCTAAAGGCCATGAAGGAGGAACTGTCTTTCTGGCAGAAAGACCCTCGCGCAAAACTGCTTGGAGAATGGGTCTGTGAAGATCTCCCTTCGGTAGAATTTAAGATTACGGTTGAAGATAACTACTTTCTTCTATCAATTTGTATCACAAAATGGGGAGAATGTGACTACTCCTACTATCCTCTCCATAAGGGAGAAACTGACAGGTTGTATTATTTCATTCGTAAAGGCAAAATCGTAGAGATGATGATTCAAGGCGACATGGACTACGATGGGGAGGACGATGGTACTCAGATGTGTATTGATGGTTACTGCTTTACACAGGTCGAAGGCACATGTGCTTTCATTCAGGAAAACCAAGCCATGACAGATGATGATACTGTCGGCATAGCCGCAATGGAATACAAAAACTAATCGAGAATCTAATACCAATGAAACTGAAATTCCTATTCCCCCTCATAGCCCTGTGCCTTCTGTTAGGCACAGGCAGGGCTTCCGCCCAGTGGACGGTCATTGACCCGTCCAACATCGCACAGAGTATCGTAAACTCCTCAAAATCACTTGTCCAGGAATCAACGACCGCTACAAATATGGTCAACAATTTTAAGGAGACGGTAAAGATTTACCAGCAGGCTAAGAAGTATTACGACGCACTCCAGGCAGTCAACAATCTCGTGCGTGATGCCCGCAAGGTGCAGCAGACCGTCCTGATGCTCGGTGACATCTCCGGCTATTACGTCAATAACTTCAAAAAGATGCTGACCGACCCCAATTTCACAAGTGCCGAACTGTCGGCAATCGCCTCCGGCTACACGAGGATACTCGAAGAAGCCAATGGAGTCCTCGGCGATCTGAAACAGGTGGTCAACATTACGACGCTAAGTATGACCGACAAGGACAGAATGGACGTGGTCGATGACTGCTATAAGGAGATGAAGCGTCTGAAGAACCTGACGGCGTACTTCACCAACAAGAATATCTCAGTGTCATACCTCAGAGCCAAGAAGAAGGCGGACACCCAGAGGGTTGTGAGTCTTTACGGTGACGGCTCCGAAAAATACTGGTGATGCCTATGCTTTGCGCTATTGATTTCACAAATCTCCACTCCATACTCCGGTCGCTATATGATGAGATGATGCCGCTGTGCAGCGACATGGCAGGAGTGGCACAGGGCATAGCCGGACTCGGCGCATTGTTTTACGTCGCCTACCGTATATGGCAAGCATTGTCAAGAGCCGAACCGGTGGATGTGTTCCCGCTTCTTCGTCCGTTTGCCATAGGATTCTGTATAATGTTCTTTCCCACAGTCGTTCTCGGCACAATCAACTCGGTTATGTCGCCCATAGTTCAGGGTACCGCCTCGATGCTCGAAGGGCAGACACTGGATATGCAGAAATACCGGGAGGAAAAAGACCGGCTGGAGTATGAGCAGATGATGAAAGACCCCTCGACAGCCTATCTTGTAGATGATGCCGAATTTGACAGGCAGATAGACGAACTCGGAGTGACTGAGGTCGGCACCGCCGCTGGAATGTATATCGAGCGTGGAATGTATAAGGTCAAGAAGGCTATCCAAAACTTTTTCAGGGAGTTGCTTGAAATGCTGTTCCAAGCCGCATCGTTGACGATAGACACGATAAGGACATTCTTTCTCGTCGTGTTGGCGATACTCGGACCGATTGCCTTTGCAATATCGGTGTGGGACGGATTCCAGAACACTCTCGTCCAATGGATATGCCGGTATATTCAGACCTATCTGTGGTTACCTGTGGCGGATCTGTTCTCGACAATACTTGCCAAGATTCAAGTCCTGATGCTTCAGAACGACATTTCGGAACTGACTAATAATCCGAATGTTGACCTCGACGGGAGCAACACCGCTTACACGATTTTCATGATAATCGGCATAATCGGTTACTTCACGATTCCCACAGTCGCTGGCTGGATTATTCAGGCAGGTGGCATGGGCAGCTACAACCGCTCCATCAACAACACCGCAATGACCGGAGGCTCATGGGCCGGCAGCATCGCAGGTGGCGTCGCAGGCAACGTGGCAGGACGAGCAGGAAAACTGCTGAAGTAAGATGATACCTTACCCATTATGTGCGATGATGGACTTACGGTGCTGTCATTGTTTGACGGCATGTCGTGCGGGGCCATAGCATTACGGGAAGCGGGTATCAAAGTAAAGCAATACTACGCATCAGAAGTTGACATTCATGCCATTGCTCAGACCCAACATAATTTTCCCCACACCATACAGTTGGGAAGTGTTACCGATGTTCGGGTCTCTGATTTGCCTCCAATAGACCTTCTGATAGGAGGGTCACCGTGCCAGGGATTCAGTTTTGCTGGAAAGCAACTGAATTTCAATGACCCCCGAAGCGCACTCTTTTTTGAGTATGTCCGTATTCTACACGACATTAAGAAATATAATCCGGATGTGAAATTCCTATTGGAAAACGTAAGGATGCGGACTGAATTTGAGAATGTGATCAGCCAACAGTTAGGTCTGTTCCCGGTGATGATAAACTCGGCACTGGTATCGGCTCAAAACCGTGTCCGTCTATACTGGACCAATATCAGGACAAGGACGGAAGCCAATCTGTTTGACAACGTTGTCTATACCTGCATACCCCAGCCAGTGGACAGGGGAATATATTTGAAAGACATTCTTGAAAAAGATGTTGATGAAAAGTATTATTTCTCGCAGGACCAGATTCAAAAGTTGATTGAAAAACGATATGAATCAAATGAGGCAGATGACGTGGAAAACATTGAATCAGAATATTACAGTTTGTTTGACTTTGATGATTTTGAAGATTATCAAGTGGTGAATAATATTGAATATACTGATTTATGTATGGCGTTCAGAGGTAGGTTTAACCCGGTTACAGGCCGTAACGAACAACAGCCGGAACTCAGATTTGACGGAAAAAGCAATTCCCTTACCACCGTGCAGAAGGACAATCTGCTTATAAGTCGTAAACCAAAGGATAGCAGCTCGCACATCATATCGGGTTCAATCGTTTCCTCAAAATTCGGTGGCGGGTTCCGTCCTATAAAAAGTGGCAAAAGTGCCTGTCTGATGGCTCGTGCCAGAAATGACGGTAACGGTCAATGTGTCTGCATGATAGTCAACGATGATGAAGATGTAGCAATCCGCCGTCTCACTCCGAAAGAGTGCTGCCGCTTGCAGACTGTCCCGGAATGGTATGAGTGGACTTGCGGTGATACCCAGATTTACCGTATGCTTGGTAACGGATGGACGGTCGATGTAATCAGCCATATCTTCCAATACCTGTCAATTTAGAATCAACAATTAAAATTATGGAATTTAAGTCATTAAAAAATATTGAAACCTCTTTTCGGCAGATAAGGCTGTTCGGCATCGTCATGGTATCGCTATGCGCCTTCATCGCAATCGGATCGGTGGTGCTGTCGCTGAATTTTGCCGAAAAGCAGCGGGAGAAAATCTATGTCCTCGACAACGGCAAGTCACTGATGCTTGCCTTGTCTCAGGACGTGGAGCAGAACCGCCCGGCGGAGGCACGTGAACACGTTCGACGCTTCCATGAACTGTTCTTCACTCTGTCGCCCGACAAGTCGGCGATTGAACACAACATCAACCGCGCCATGTCACTGGCCGACAAGAGTGCCTATAACTACTACTCCGATTATGTCGAGAAGGGTTACTATAACCGCATCATCGCCGGAAACATCACTCAGGTCTTGCAGGTGGACAGCATAGTCGCTGACTTCAACGACTATCCCTACAATGTAAGAACCTACGCCCGGCAGATGATCATCCGTCAGAGCAATGTCACGGAGCGCAGCCTGATTACCCAGTGTCGGCTCGTCAACACCTCCCGCTCCGACGACAACCCCAACGGTTTCATGATCGAGGGTCTGACGATTTTAGAGAACAAAGATTTGATAACCACAAAACGTACTTTATCCCAATGAGTATAAAACAGAAAATTCAAAATCTCGTGTCACCCTTATATAATAAGGTGTGGCATGGTCCGAAAGGGAAAATCAGAGAGCGACTGGAAAAGGTCTGCGACGATATGCCCCACAAACAACGCCTTACGGTAGTGACTGTGCTTCTCTCGGCGTTTGTCCTCATAGCCTTCTTCGTATTCGGTCACGCCTGCTACAAGATTGGAGTCGGACACGCCCGCCAGACTATCGAGGTAGAGCATATCCGTCAGCTTGAACTTCCTACCAACGATAACCCCGATGTCTCACCTAAAATAATTGAATATGAAGCTCCTCGATGACCTCCAAGCGAAACTCACGCCCAAGACCCCGGCTGAGCGTGAGCGACTGAAAAGACTGGCTGTATATACGCTCCTGACACTCTCGTGTATCGTCTGCCTCTGGCTTATCTTCGCTCCAAGCGGTGATGACCAGACGGTCAAGGGAAAGGCTAATACCGAACTGCCCGACGGAACTACCGACGGTATGCCAAAGACCAAGATTGATGCTTACGAACAGGAGGATATGCAGAAAGAGAAGGCGCAGAACGACAGTACAATCAGTGCGGTGACGCTCCAGCTTGACACAGTGACCGCTCCGGCTGAACCCGCTGTTCCCGATGAAATCCAGAACTCGGCAAACGCCTATCAGCAGGCTCAGGCTTCCTTACAGGACTTCTATGTCCCCGATTACAGTCAGACAGAACAGGTGGCGGAGTTACAGGCCCGCATCGACGAACTGGAGATGCAGAACGCTATGGCTCAGCAGCAGACGCAGCAGCCCGACGAGATGGAACTTCTCGAAAGGTCGTACCAGCTTGCCGCACAGTACATGGGTAATGGCAACGGCAATTATCAGGCTCCGCCTCAATCCGATGAGAAAGGTAAGCGAAATGTGCAGCCGGTACAGAATGTGAGCCACAATGTGGTATCGACATTGAGTGCCGCCACAAACGAGCGGGGCTTCAACACCTCGGTGGGCATGAAAAGGTCAGTCGGCAAGAATACGATTGCCGCCGTCATAGCCGGGAACCAGTCCGTCTCCAACGGGCAGTCAGTGAAACTGAGAACCACCGAACCGATGTGGATTGGCAACAGGCTTATTCCCCGGAATACCACGGTGGTAGGAGCCGCCCGATTGCAGGACGAGCGTCTGGAGATTGAGATTACCTCGATAGAGACAAACGGCTCGATCTATGAGGTGGAGCTGAAAGTCTATGACTCCGACGGTCAGGAGGGTATCAACATACCCAACTCAATGGAATCTGACGCACTACACGAAATCGGTGCCAACATGGGCAGTACGATGGGCAGTTCAATAAATATCTCCACCGATGCCGGAGCGCAGATTGCCTCCGATGTAGGTCGCGGTCTCATCAACGGCGTAAGCCAGTATCTAACCAAAAAGATGCGCACTGTCAAGGTGCATCTTAAATCCGGGTACAGGGTAATGCTTTACCAGTCCGAAAACAATTAAAAACCACAAAATCCGATGTAAATTTTTATGAAACTGAAAACATTTATTCTCTCATCCATTGCCGTTATCAGCATGGCAACCCCGGCTTTTGCCAAGACAAACAAAGTAAATAACACCGAAAACAACGTGTCTTCTGACACTGAACAGATGTCCGAACATGATGTGAACGTGTACGGTGCCAATTACACCGACGGCGACAAGTTTGACGGACTAACCCGCAAGGTCGGCTTCGACCGCCTGATTCCACCTCACGCCTTAGAGGTATGCTATCTGAAAACCACTCACATTATCTTCCCGGCTGAAATTGTGTATGTCGATCTCGGCGGTGAAAATATAGTTGCGGGTCTGGCCGACGGAGCCAAGAACGTGCTGCGCGTAAAGTCAGCAGTAAAGTCGTTCAAGACTGAAACCAATCTTTCGGTAATCACCGATGACGGCTGTTTTTTCACCTTCAACGTGAAATTCGCCAAAGAGCCGCTGTTGCTCAATATCGAGATGACCGATTTTCTGCATGACGGCGAGGCTGTTAACCGCCCGAACAACGCACAGGAAATCTACCTTGAACGTCTCGGCAGTGAAAGTCCTATGCTTGTAAAGCTGATTATGAAGTCTATCTACAAGCAGAACAAGCGCGAAATCAAGCATATAGGCTCAAAGCGTTTCGGGGTGCAGTTCCTCCTGAAATCAATCTATGCCAACAATGGACTGTTGTATTTCCATACAGAGTTGAAAAACACCTCCAACATTCCTTTCGACATCGACTATGTTAGCTTCAAGATTGTGGACAAAAAGGTAGTCAAGCGTACCGCCATGCAGGAGCAGGTACTTGAACCACTCCGCGCCCAGAACTATGTGACGGTGGTACATGGAAAATCCTCCGAAAGAACTGTCTTCGCTCTGGAGAAATTCACCATTCCCGACGATAAGCAGCTTGTCATCGAAATCGCCGAAAAGGAAGGCGGCAGACACCAGTCTTTCGTGGTCGAGAACGAGGATGTTGTGAGAGCCAACGTAATTGACGAATTAAGCATACAGTAGCCTATGAGAAAAACGATAATGATAATCGCTGCCATGCTCAGCCTCTTCGGAGGCCGGGCAATGGCCCAGCGATGCCTCCCCGGAATGTCTGCCGTGGAAATAAAGGCGAATATGGCAGACGGTTTTTATACCGGCAAATCCCGCGACTGCGGTTATGACCTCGGAGTATTCTACTCGGTATTTACAGGAAGCCACGGTAATACATGGTCTTTCGGTGGCGAGTATCTCCAAACTTTCAAGCCCTACGGCGAGAAAGGTCGTATCCCGGTGGCACAGTTCACAGGAGAGGCAGGATATAATCTCCATATACTGAGTGACTACTCGATGACATTTCACCTCTATGGAGGCATATCCGCACTTGCAGGATATGAGGTGGTTAACCGGGGTAAACGCACTCTTTCCGACGGCGCGACACTCCATGACGGCGACAATTTTATCTACGGTGGTGCGCTCAACTTTCAAGCGGAGTTTTATCTGTCTGACAAGATAGCCCTTACAGCCGGTCTCAAAGGCCGATTCACTTTCGGGAGCGATGTTCAGGTTTACCATACGGCCTATGGTGTCGGTGTAAAATTCATAATCGAATAAGACTATGCGGTACATAAAGAAAGATATCAGGAATATCGCGCTTACGGAGTTCATGGCGGCTCTCGGCGAAAAGCCTGTAAAGGCTTTCGGGGACATGAAACTCTACTATGCGCCACACCGCGATGACGCTGAGCCTCTGTTGGTGGTCGATACAAAGACAAACCGTTGGTATGACCATGCCACTGACCAAAGCGGGGACATAATCGACCTTGCCGCCCTAAAAATGAATCCACGGCTCTACACCGATCCGCGTGACTTCATACTCAAATATATGAACGAGTACGAGCAGGGCAAGGAGCTTTCGGCAATGGCACACCGTCCTCAGGAGCCGGAAATAATAAGCACGGACATACGGAATGTGAAGCTCACCGACTTTATGGCGGCTCTCGGACAGGAGCAGCCCGTGGCCGCCGACGGCAATCTGCGGGTGTATTATGCTCCGTATAACAACGGACATGGCCCCACAATGATAGTCAACACCGAGACGAATCTGTGGCGTGATACCAAGTCCGGCGCATACGGCGGAATCTACGACCTCGCCTATGAACTGACAGGTTCGTGCAATATGTCGGAACTGAACAGGTATATAGCTACGCAAATGTCAGGCATGGAGAAGTCGCCAAAGGTGGAACCGTCCAAGCTGGAGCGGGAACCTGACAGGACAAATCGGAAGATGCGCCTATGAATATCGACGAAATAAAGAAAATACCGCTGGTAGAGTTCCTGAACCGTCTGGGCTGTCAGCCTACGGGGCGCGACAGCAAAGGCCTGTGGTTCTATGCCCCGTACCGCAACGAGAGAAAGCCGTCGTTTCATGTAAATCCCCGCAAAGGGGTATGGTTCGATTTTGGCACCGGCGAAGGGGGTGACATCTTCACGCTTGCCGGAGTAATGTCGGGTGAAACAGACTTTTTGAAACAGGCACGGTATATTGGCGAAAAGATGGATATGCCGGTGGCAGAGCCTTACAGGCCGGTGCCGTTTGTAGAGGAACCTACATTCGGGAATGTCGAAGTGTCGCGTCTCGAATCTCCCGCATTGCTGAAATATCTGGCCGACCGGGGTATTCCGCGAAACATCGCTCAACAATGGTGTGTTCAGGTCGACTATGAGATTCATGGCAAAAGATACTATGCCATCGGCTTCGAGAACAATGCACATGGATATGAACTGCGCTCACCATTCTTCAAAGGCTCGTATCCGCCAAAGCACATAACACACATCGCGGACGGCAACGCCCGGTGCAACGTGTTTGAAGGCTTTATCGACTTTCTTTCGGCGGAAAGGCTCGGACTTAATGACGGTTTCGATTCGCTGGTTCTCAACTCTGTTGCCAATGTCGGCAAGGCTCTGACAACCCTCACGGACTATTCCGTTATAGGCTGTTATCTCGACAATGACGTGGCCGGACGTGCCGCCCTTGCTCGGCTGAAACGCGAATTTGGCGACAGGGTAATGGATAAGTCCGCGCTCTATCCCGACCATAAGGATTTGAATGAGTACCTTGTGGCCACACAACCCAAAATTTCTAACAATTCAAAATTAAAACTCTGAAAACGACATGAATACTATTCTCAATAAAATCGGCGAAATCCGCCTTACACCCGCCCGGTTCTTCGGGTTCTTTCTCCGTTCCACTACGAAAGCGCGTTGCGGTTACTGGGCAATCCTCTTCACTCTCATCCTCGCTCTGACCTCCTGCTCCGACGACCTCGACGTGCAGCAGTCATATCCTTTTACGGTGGAAGTGATGCCCTACGCCGAAAAAATCACCAAAGGCGAGACCGTTGAGTTGCGTTTCGAGATCAAGCCCGAAGGCAATTATGCCAATACGCTCTACACAATCCGCTATTTCCAGTACGACGGCGAGGGAACGCTCAAACTCGTTGACGGCCCGGTGCTGGTCAACAACGACCGTGTGCTTCTCGAAAGCAAGACTTTCCGACTGACATACACCGCCCGTTCATCGGAGGCTCACAAGTTCCTCGTTGTCGTGCAGGACAACTTCAATTCTACCCCGTGGGAGCAGACTTTCGAGTTCAACAGCAAAGACAACGGCGATGAAGAAGGTGGCGCGACACCCGGCCTGATTGTGAATCCCGGAACCCTTACACCGATTGCACGATGAAAAAGATACTATTGTTTATTCTTGTGTCAGTGACCCTCGCGGTCACTACGCCTGCCTTCGCCGCCTCTCCGCGGAGTGCTGTCGGTGCGCACGAGCGAAAGAACCGAAGTATAATGGAGCTGCCGCTCTTTGAGCGGGCTGTCCTGATAATCAAAAAGTTTGAGACACTTCATCAGCTCAGGCATCGTCCATATTACGGTTATGGCCATAGAATACTGCCCGGTGAGCGTTTTCCCCAGCACAGGCCACTCACCGAAAGAGAAGCGGACGCTCTGCTCCGCAAAGACCTCGCCAAGTTTTGCGCCCTCTATTCACAATACGGCAAGGACTGCATTCTCCTCGGTACTCTGGCATACAATATCGGTCCCGGAGCGGTCAACAAGTCAAGTGTCGTAAGAATGCTGAAAGCTGGTAACCGCGACATCTTCAAGGCATATACCTCCCACTGCCACTACAAGGGCAAATTCCACAAGCAGTTATACCAACGGAGGGTAACTGAAATAATGCTACTTTTTGACAGCGTTGTCGCGTCCCGATAGGTTCATTCTACTTCACAACTCGTTCAAAGGGTATGGATTAAGTTCCGTACCCTTTCGTGTTTCAAAATTCCATGCCATCGTGGTAATATAGTGTATCGACAGGGAGCAGTGTGTCGGGCAGTAATTCGTATCTGACGGTCATGTGGCAGGGATTGCCGTCGGGATTACTCCCTGTAGCGTCGTTGGCTATGTATTCGGAGCTGACGATGGGCCAGGACAATTCGAGAAATCTGCGTCTGCCACTGAATATCTCGTCGGTGGTGGCGATATTGAGCAGTTCTATTCGTTCTTCGGATATTACGCTGTTCGGCCCGATAACGTCAATATGTTCCGGGATTCCGCGACGTTGTATGTCCGGGAGCCGGAGCATGGCGGCAAGTGTCGCGCTGTCCGGGCGGTTCGCCTCCGCATACCGGCTACCGACCTCCCGAAGCATGGCTATCGTGTCGGCTGCCGTAGCCTCCGGGCTATAAGCCGATTGCCCTTTGCCATTGCCGCCGCAGGCGGTCAATAGCAACATTAAGCCACTTAAAAATATTGGGGTCAGTTCGTGATTCAGTTTGCAGAACATCAATATCCGATCTTAATACCTGTTTTAGCTCCGCAACATAGAAATTTCTCGATACTCGGATTTTTCATTAAAACGTTGGCGGCATCAGTAGTGATACTTTTGCTATTGGAAATCCTTACTTCTCTCAAGTTCCTTGCTCCGACAAGGCCCGAAATATCTTCGAGTTTGTTAGCCGTGTCGATATATACCTCTTTCAAATTTTCAAGACATGAAAGGTCTGGAAGCCTTACAACTGCCCCCATCCAAATCAATTCCAGCTTTTCAAGACGAGGCAATGTTGCAACGAATGAAATATCATCCATTTTCTTTATGCTGAAAAGTTTAAGATGATGTATTGTAGAAAAACTGCGCAATGAATCCCAGTCAGTCTTGTTAACGCTACTCCATGAGATTGTGAGCGATTCAATCTGCAACTGTTTCAGGAAAGACAAGTCCTTCACTCTCACACCTCGTAACGTCAGATTCCGAAGGCGGTCAAGAGCTACGATACACTCTAAGTTCTTGTCGATTTTGCCTAAAAACAACGTGTGTAGAAGCGGAAAGCGCAGCAGCCAGCGGCAATCGAACTTAGCGCGTCCCGACATCATTTCGGCATCAATAGTCAGACTTTCAATCTGCACGGGGAGATTGTTGACAAAAGAATAGTCCTTAACATTGAATATATACAGTTGTAGTTCTTTCAGACCGGATAGCGACTGCAATACGGAAAAATCAGTATCAAGACATTCAAAGTTGTCAATACACAGTTTTTCCACCGCTGGGAGAAGGGAGAGGAATTGAAGATTCCACCCGTGAAATTCGGGCCAACAACCTATTCTGTCATATACTCTGAACTGAATATCCGGGCGTTTTATAAAAACCTCGTTCAGTTTCCGTAATGTGGATTCAGATATATAATCACTTATCTGGATTACTTCCGAGATGGGATTATTTATTATTTCATTGATTACGGTATCGTCAACCTGTGTTTCCAAATATCCATGAATAAGGAATGTTTGGTCACACTGTTTTTCTGAATATATATGGATTCGTCTTTCATTCATCTCTCTGCGGTGCTATGAGGTGGGGCATTTTTTAAGAGTTGGAATCAAGGTGATTTTCGCCTCAATACGCAAAGTTAGCTCTTTTTCCGTAAAATATTGGCTACAAAGGGCTGAAATCTGCGTTGGGGCAGGCGTAATGTCCGGATTTTTCACTAACTTTGCGGTTGGAGGGCGTTCTGCCCTCACTGAAATGGCAGCACAATGGACGCATATCATCCCAAGCGGCGTATCACGCTCTCTTTCGCCGGGCGGAACGGGCGTGACTTCATAGCGGTTGCCTTCGGCGGCGATGCCTCTCTCCGGGAGAGGCTGACGCAGGAGCCGGGGGCCGTCGCTGACGGCGGTACGGTCTATATCCCCGCCGACGGCTTTGTGCTGGCCGATTTCTTCGACCGCTATGTGGGCGATGCCTTCATAGATTACTCGGCGATAAAGGCTCCGAAGCCCGAACCCGTCAGTCCGCCGCGTCCCGAACTGCCTCCCGGCTATCTGGAGAAACTGCGTCAGGTGCGTTACAGCGACCACACCGTAAGGGTCTATACCACCTATTTCAAGGATTTTCAGGCTTACTTCGAGGGAAAGAGAATCGACCGTGTTACCCCCGACGAGATAAACGCCTACCTCGTTTACCTTATCAATGAGCGCGGAATATCCACCTGCCAGCAGAATCAGCGCATCAACGCCATAAAGTTTTACTACGAGAAGGTGCTGGGCCAGCCCCGGCGGTGCTACACCGTCAGTCGTGCCAAGCGCGAGAAAACACTACCCGACGTGTTGAGCAAACAGGAGGTCAAGGCCATACTGTCGGCTGTCGTCACCGATCTGCGCTTCTGGTGTATGTTCTCCGTGCTTTACTCGGCGGGGCTGCGCATAAGCGAGTTGCTTGCGCTGAAGCCCGACGACATCAATGTGTCGCGCTCCCTGATCCGTGTGCGGCAGGGCAAAGGACGCAAAGACCGCTTTACCCTCCTTTCAAAACCGCTGATTAAGAAACTCACCGAATACCGCGAGCTTTATAAGCCGAAAGTATGGATGTTTGAGCGCACTCCCGGCGAACAGTTCACCGAGAGCATAGTGTCCAAACGGCTGAAAGCCGCCGCGAGGGAGGCTGGCATAACAAAGAGGATTTATCCCCACCTGTTGCGCCACTCTTTCGCCACACACCTTATCGAACAAGGCACCGACTTGAAGATTGTCAAGGAGCTTATGGGGCATAACAACATCAAGACCACAGAGATGTATGTCCACATAGCCGACACCTTCAAGAGCAACATCAAAAGTCCGCTGGACGACATACTGGAGGAGGACGGACTATGATACTTAGAGAAAATAACAGCCAAATCCGCTGTTAGCATTATGTTAGCATCAATGAATGAATTATGAACAAAAGAATAAATAACAGGTCTGAATATTGGCAAAGGTATGATACCCTATGTAGTAATATAAAGTCTGAAAATAATCAGTTGGCAGAACAACTTATAAATGCAAAATTACATGTCAATGGCTTGACTGATGGTTGGTATGACTTCCTAAATTTGTTTAAGGAGTTAATATTCAAGAATGCTGATACTTTAAGTTCAGATTGTAAAGTACAAGCAGATATTCTAATTACTCAATTAGAAAAAGTTCTCGTACCGCAAAACAGATATGGCGGTATGACCGTCAATGAACGTCTTGTTATTGCTAACAAAATGGATGAATTTGATAACGCAATAGACAACAAAGACACATTGAGAATCATAGAAATTCTAAAAAGTGTAGAATTGACTGATGACAACATCAATACTATTCTTAAGAGTTTCAAAATGCCAGCTATTAAATAAGGAATAAAAAATATGATGCTAACAAACAGCACACCGTCTAAAGCGGCAAGCTGCCAAACATTAGCTACCATGCAAATTGAATTAAAATGAGAAAGTATAAGTACACCAAAGAAACATTGGATGTCGCACTGGAAGAACTACAATCTGAAAATGTAGTGCAACGAAAAAATTATGTGAAATTTATA
>Ga0209064_1001354_pt1 | contig 39151 bp, 30 predicted proteins | sample Inofromicrocosms_FD_187498 | JGI IMG/M metagenome (GOLD analysis project Ga0209064, IMG submission 187498) | Mouse cecum microbial communities from Vienna, Austria - Inoculum for glucosamine and mucus D2O microcosms (SPAdes) (version 2) | ecosystem: Host-associated > Mammals > Digestive system >... | reverse complement strand
ATTCCGAACAGAGCAGTTAAGCCCGCCCGCGCCGATGGTACTGCAATGCAATGCGGGAGAGTAGGTAGCCGCCTTCTTTGATTTCCGTCCCGGACACTTCCACGGCAGGAGGTTTCCGGGACGGATTGTTTTTTGGGGGTATATGTATCTGTACACTGGGATACTGAATATATCAGTACTGTTGTGTGCTTGTCAGAATGTTTTTATACCTTAACTACGCTTCTATACTCTGTTACAAACACTGTTTTTGTGCCCTTTCTTTTTTACATGTTGTATATGTCCGAATTAGCTGTTGGAATCTGAATACTTCGTCTCTTTATATAAAGGACGCTTGATGCGGAGTGTCGCTTGATTTATGTTAAGGTGTTGTAGCTCAGAGTGTTAACCTGACTTAATATAATGTCGAATATCATGGTTTTGCTTGTGTGTTATTAATATTATTTGTAACTTTGCGCCGGTAAAAAGGACAGGATAGGCTTGATTGTTGTTTTAAGCCGTATTTTGTTTAGTTTCTAACTGGTATCCAGGCACGATTTTATTATTCTCATCAGAATTGTTGCCGTGAGTATAAGCATGTGTTTTTACCATACTCAGATACCAAAAATAGTTCATTATGAAGAGAATATTTGAGAGAGATTTGGTATTGTTATTTATGTTGTTATTTGTTCCTTTAGCTGCATCTGCGACGGGGAATGCGAGGACAAATAAATTTGATTGGAATCCGGTGATGGACGCGATTATTCAAGTGGAGAGTGAGGGCAACCCACGTGCCGTGAGCGGTAATTCTTGTGGGGCTATGCAGATTACTCCGATTTGTGTAAAAGAATGCAATATAATATTGAAGCGAAGAGGGAGCAAGAAGAGATATACATTGGCAGACCGTTTCAGTGTCTCTAAATCGAAAGAGATGTTTCTCCTTATACAGTCTTATCATAATCCCGGTAATAACATTGAGCAGGCAATACGTGCTTGGAACGGAGGGATGAATTATAGTGTGAAAGGTACGCAGCGTTATTATAATAAAGTGAGGAAATTGATGAAATAAGGATACCTCTGCTGAATATGCAGATGTGCCTGAATAGGTATCTTTCGATGGAGATATTGTACGTTGGGGTAAATATAAAGAGCCATATCATTACTCAATTTAGAGTTTGATATGGTTCTTTTTTTTGTTTAAGAGAAATATATCTTTATTTTAACATTTGTTCGACGAATTATATATAAATTTGTCGCGCCGCTTTATCTGCAAAGTTAGAGTGAGTTTTATTAAACGTGAGGAAATCCGTTATCACGAAAGAATGTGAGGACTATTGGAAAAGTACTTATAAAGTGTATTAAGACAGGTTATGTGTGTATGTCAATATTTTGATATTAAATAAAGAACGGACAAATGAAATTATCAGCGAAAGGAATGAAAGCACTCAAGGTCGTTCACCTTGTTTGTGCCATTGCATGGTTTGGTTCAGCCATATCAATGAACCTGTTGCGTCATCTTGTCGATGTGAACGATGCTGTCGGCATGTATTGGATGGCGGAGATACTTGAAGCTATAGACATGCAGATACTTGTGCCGGGTGCTGTAGGGTGCCTTGTTACGGGTATTGTCTATGGGATATTTACAAACTGGGGATTTTTCAAGCACAAGTGGCTTGTGTTGAAATGGGTGCTAACAATTTTCATGATACTGTTCGGAACATTCTATATGGGACCGCTTGTAAAGGAGAATGTCATCATAGGAAAGGCTGTAATGGAAGGTGGAGGCGATACCGCCCTTTACTGGCATAATGTTTCCGCCAATGCCGTTGCCGGTTTGTTGCAGCTGATATTGCTGACAGTTGTTACTGTCGTTTCTGTGTACAAACCTTGGAAACGTTCTGATAAAAGGCGTTGAGGAATGTTTTTTTATTCTTGGTAATATTGCACAAATTATAGACGATATTTATCCGTAGGGATGTTCTCTGGAACATCCGAAACCGCATGGATTGATATCCGCGTAATGTCGTTGGATGTTTCAGAAAACATCCCTACGGATTATATGAACTCGAAAGCATCTATGCTCTTTATTCCCGGCACGCCGAGATATCTTTCCTTAAACCCGAATACCATCACCTTGCGGCGATGAAGTTTGGGATTGTCTTCAAGGTTTAATTCGCTTCTCCACCTCGAACCGGACTTGAGTTGTATCGATGCCACCTTGTCCGTGCTGTTCTCGTTCATGTCGTCGGCAATGAGCAATGCTTGCGGTTGGGTGAACGGCTGTTCAAAATTGGCATTTGATATGCTTTTTGTGCAGTCTCCCACGATATATCCTACTACAAACACCTGGCAGTTTATTTCTTTCTCTATAAATTCTTTTACTGTAACCACATCTCCGGTGCTATATTCTCCGGTACCTGTATTGCCGTCGGGATCATTGTCACCGCCGGATGGCTTATTGTTCCCTCCCGTATTTATGTTTGGCGTGGTGTCCTCTTCGGAATAAGGTTTCTCGCATGAATACAATAGCAGACATGATAACAGTAAGGTCATAAAAAGTTTTATCAGCTTCATAGGTGTATTAGATTAATTGCGGTAAAGATACGACTTTTATTTAACAAGCAGGTGCCTGAAACAAATTATTGTTATATTGTATGTCATTTTGTCTGTGTTTTGTTAGGATAGTATTTCCTTTGAAAAAGCATGTTTTGTGCTATATTTTTGTGTCATGACACGGATTTATGAAGCAAAAGTACGTTTTTTATTAATATAATCAGTATAATATCTCCTTTCTTTCCATATTCTGACAAATATTTTGTATTTATCGCCACTTTCTTGTTGCGCATTTCATGTTTATGGAATACCGTCTGAAATATGTTCCGGATATATCGATTATTTACACGAGTTCGGGGATAAAGGACAATATCTTTATCCGTTTTCTCCTCGTATAAATAAATTTCTTGTTGTATCTTTGTATAAGCTAAGTTGAGTCTCAGCATTTGGCGCAAGAAGAAGGTCATGTAAAATACGGAGTTATCTCCTTTTTACACACCCTTGTACCCGTAAAAATATAGTTGACTTATGAATATGAATTTTGAAAAAGCGATTGGTGAAGATTTGCACAGATATTTAAGAGTATTGGGATTGCTCGACGAGCGTTTGCCGGAATGCCCGGATGTGGAGGGTAAATGGGAACAAATAGCAAAGGCGTATCTGCCCGATGGTGTGCGTGAGTTTGGTGATTATCCCACTGTTTCGTTAGGCTGGATGATGTATATAGGTATGGCTGTGGCAAAATATTGGGATACGGAGTGGGAGATTTATTCAAATATAGATGATCTGTATGTTTATATGCGCGACAAACGCGGATATGACAATATGGACGAATATGTACGCGAAAGTGTTTTGATGCTGGACGGAGATGATTATTCGGCAACCGAGAAACTTGTCGGTGAGTGTGCTTCGCGTGTTTACAGTCTGTTGCGTCATCAGAATTTTGAGGCAGGCACGCCTGTGGCTTTCCGTGCGTATGTGTCATGTCTGCATCAACTGTATCTTGCGGGAGCTGCCGTGCAGCTTAAACGTATGGGGTATCACATGACGTTGATGGAGTAATTTAAATAAAGAGGAGATAAAAGAAGATAGGAGAAGATATGTGGCTTGCGCCATGGAAGATATAGGACAATAGTCTAGTCTTATGACAAATACAAGACATACGTATTTTATCTTCCCTTATCTCCTCATATCTTCTTCTATCTCCTTGATTATATCTCCCTTTATCTCCTTAAAGATCAATTATAAAGTTTCTCCGCGTGCCTTGACGCGCTTTGCCCATTCCTCACGTTCTTTGGTAAGGTTGTATCCGCGTTTGCTCAAATAGTTGTTTATACGGCCTTTGTACTTGCCGAATGTTTCGTGCTTTTTCTTTGAGCTTTCGGCATCGATTGCATACTCGCGTGCCTCTTTCAGCCATGACAGTATCTGCACTTTCTCTTCTTCTTTCAGCGTAGGTATCATGTCGCATTGTGCCTTGTATGTTACGTTGACTACATTGTAGGTCATCACGTCTTTAACTTTTTCTATCTCTTTGTCTGTAAGATAGAGTGACAGGTCTGCTATAAAACCGAAATGTGAGCGATATAGCTTCATGTCTTTTATGCTTTCTGCCTCTTGCTGCTTCTGTTTCTTTGCTTCGCTTGTGAGCGTTCCGGCAACTTTCTTTATACTGTCACGTTCGTTATAGATGTCGTTAAGTTTGAAGTAGCGGTTGGCAACGATGTTCAGAACTTGATTGCCTTTCTCTGTCCCTGTTATTTCAAGTGCATCGGTTACTTTCTTTGCACGTCCGAGGATTGTGTTTACATATTGCGGGTCACGACCTTCTTTGTCCAGGTCTATAGCCCTGATTGTTGCTGTATTTAATGTGAGCAACGCCATTGTTATTAATAAGACTTTTTTCATTGGAATATTTCTTTTAAGTATTTAACGTTTTCACCATAGTTTTTCTTTACGTTGCGGACCTGTTTTATATCGCGGCTCCGTTCAACAAACATCCATCCGCTCCAACCCATTTTGTCGAGTGTCTTCTTTATTTCCGGCATGTCTATAGCCTTATCATTGCGCAGCCACACGCCATCGGTATTGCTGGCGTGTATGGCACATATATTATCCTTGCCGAGTTTTTTGATATCCTTGACAATATCCAGACCATTCTCTACGGCAGTCTGGAATTTATAGAATATCTTTATTCCCTCAGAACCTATTTCTTTCAACAGCTTCAGATTTCCTTTTGCATCGAGCGGTGTGTCTATGCCGATTACCTTTCCGCGTGCCTTTGCCATCTCTCCCGCCTCATGCAGACGTGTCACAATCTCTTTGCGTAATTGCAGAGAGTCCGTCCAGTTATTGCCGCATCCTCCTAACGGTAGGAATGCGACTTTCACATCCATTACTTCCATTGTGTTGAGACAGTCTTCAATGAGCCATTTGTAAGTTGCTTTCTTAGCAAAGCTCTGTCCGTAAAATCCGGACATGGCAATTGCACCTATTTTAATATTGAAACTGTCCGCTGTATGTCTGAACACTTTAACCATTTCAGGATTTCTTAACTTGTTGTCGAACGAGTCGCGGCGTCCCAGTCCGCCCATGTCCATTTCTAATCCGTCACATCCAAGTTCGTGGGCAAGTTTGAATTCTCCCAATTTCTGGCGTTTCAATACCATCCAGTCGCAAACGCCAACCTGATAGCGCTGTTGTGCCATTGCAAGTTCAGGCATGAACGAACTTATGGCAAGAAGCGCAGACATGATATAAATATGTATCTTTTTCATATCCCTATAACGTACCACGTTGTTGTTTGTAACTATCCGAAACGGATATAAATATATGTATGGAGAAATAGCGTGTTGAAAAGGCTGATTTGTTTTTGTCGGAAATATTTATTGTCTTTGCAGACAGCAAGAAAGAAGAATTTATAAATGCGGGAATAAATTGTTTTATTCTTTTGTCAAATATTCGGATAATGTCTTTTGTTGTTATTTATTACGTAAATATCTGGAAGTGTGTGTTTTGTTTCTTTTCAATAAGCCTTGTTTCATCCTGTAATATGCCGTCTTTTACGTTCCAATATGTCACCTTTCAGAATGTAAAAGAGCATGTTTTGGAAAGCAAGGAAGTATTAATCAACATGTGATGAATTTACACTTATTCCCACCCCACGTAAAGTATGCCACTTTAGCCTGTGATGTGCGTAACATCACGTTGTAAAGTGCGTAGGTTTACAGTGTAAAGTGCGTAGGTTTGCGATGTTAAGTGGCGTACTTTATGAGGACAGGGGGTGGGAGGTTATAACATGAAATGGTTCTTGTGACACTTGTGTCACTAATGACACCTGTTCTTATAACATTCCTATATATAATAAATACCCTTCCTTTAAAGGACATATATTTTATATTTTTCAGGTCTTTATATAGACAAGTGTCATTAGTGTCACAAGTGTCACAGGTAACAGAGTGAAGAATACCAAAACTGTGTTCTTCCTTTTTCCAAAGGAGAGACAGTGGGTAGATTGTATAATTCGTCGAAATCGCATTAATTACTTTGTAACGGAGTACTAATTACCGTGTAATATGACATGTATAGAGTGAAAAACATGTATTTTGAGTTCGATGAATAATACACCACGAAGGGTATCGTGCTTGTCATTTTGCTTCATGAGATATTATTTTCACTACCCAAGCATAGTCGCAGGGACTCTCTTCAACGCTTATTGCGGGAATCTCTATTTTGATGCCATCTGCAGTCTTATGCCATGAGATAGGCTTATTGTAGCCCAACATACTGATTTCTGTAGGATTCTTTACACCTTTTATATATAGTGTCTGCTTTTGGGTATTGGTAAGAAGGGCGTATGTATTATTGGCATTGACAGTATAGTATACACCTTGCCGACGGTTTTCTTGAGGCATATTATTCCATTGACGTGAGTTATATATAGCCTCACCGTTAACAGACAGCCACTTGCCTATCTGCAACAGGCGTTCCTGCATGATGACAGGTATACGACCGTCTGCTGTGGGACCGACATTCAACAAGAGATTGCCGCCTCTCGAGACCTTGTCAATCAATATTTCTATGAGTTGTTTGGCTGTAGAATAATCCTCGATATTCTCTCCTCTGTTGAAACCAAACGAACCGGCGATGCCTCTGCACTCTTCCCATGGATGGGTGTAGGTCATGTTCTTTGCGTCGTCATCGTGAACAAGGTCATACTCCGTTGTATAAAAACTACCATGCTTTCCACGTGTGTCACGTCCCCAACGATCGTTTACCACTACGGTCTTCCTTACAGGTGAGTCATTGTAAAGCCAGCTGAGGAACTCTTCGGCTCTCCATGTCTTGTCGGTCTGTTCCCATTCTCCGTCGGTCCATATTATCTCCGGTTTGTATCGCTCTGTCAGATCCTTTAGCTGAGGCAACATGTGTTCTGCTACATATCTGTTGACATCCGTACGATAGAGCGGATGATACCATTCATATAAAGAATAGTAGAACCCCATCTTGAGTCCTGTCAGTCTCACGGCATCCGTCAGTTCTCCACAGATATCCCTGTGAGGACCGATGTCAACAGAGTTCCAGTTTACGCTCTCGGCCGAAGGCCATAGTGTGAAACCTTCATGATGTTTTGAAGTGAGTACGATGTATCTCGCTCCCGAACGCTTGAATAGTGATGCCCACTGGTCGGCATTGAATAACTCTGCATTAAATAGGGACGCAAAATCCTGATATTTGGCTTTCTCTCCATACATTGTCTTGTGAAATTTCAGGAACTCCTCACCTTCGTGCGTACCTTCTATTATGCGATGCCAGTACCACTCCGCATATCGTGTGTACACATTGTCGGCATTCGGTGCCCATGCAGGTACGGAGTAGACACCCCAGTGTACGAAGATCCCAAACTTGGCATCTTCAAACCATGATGGGGTTTTGCGCTTGTCAAGCGATTTCCAGTTTGGTTCAAATCTTTGCTGTGCAGTCATTGTCAATGACGACAGCATGGCAAACAGTAGAAACAGTATTCTCATTTTTTTAGTTTTATCGTTTTTTCTTCAGTCTTATGAGCGCTTCAATATAGTAGTAGTCACCATAGCTAAGCGGAGCATCGATCTCGGAATTGATAGGGTAGTTGCCTACACCATGCTTCAATATGAAACCGTGCTGTGCACCATGTCGTGCAAGGTATTTTCCGGAAGACAAATTTTTCAGTTGCTTTATTGCAATGTTGATAAATTCTTGAGCGTCACATTCATCGCTGTATGATGCAAGTTCAAGCAGGGCAGAAGCCATTATTGCTGCCGATGAAGAGTCACGGTAGTCGTGCCTTGAAAAATCCCAGTAAGGTATGTAGTCTTTTGGCATGTTGGGATGATTTATCATGAACTTGGCAATTCCCTGTGCCATGTATAGATACTTTTTGTCATGTGTAAATCTATACATCATTGTGTAGCCATATAATCCCCATGCCTGACCTCTTGCCCATGCCGAAGAGTCGCTTGCCCCTTGATTGGTACCTTGAAATTCTACCTCGCCCGAATTCTTTTTATAAGACACGACATGGTATGAACTCAAATCATCGCGAAAGTGATTTTTCATGGTTGTGTCTGCGTGGCGTATAGCTATATCTCTCAGATTGGTGTCTCCTGTTTCATTGGCAGCCCACATCAACAGTTCCAGATTCATCATGTTGTCAATTATGACAGGGAACTGCCACCAGTTCCAAGGCTCCCACGATTGGATACAGCCCACATTGCCGTTGAATCTTGATGACAGAGAATAAGCCGCATTCACAAGAACTTGCCTGATATGTTTCGTAGTATGATATTTGTATGCCTGCCCATAGCTGCAGTACATCATGAAACCAAGGTCATGAGTGGTTTTGTTGTATTGTTGCGAAGCCAGTTGCAGAGTTAGCCGGAGTGCTCCGTCGTGCATTCTCTTACTGTTGGTCGCTTCATACAATTGCCATAGCACTCCGGGAAAGAAACCGCTGCACCACCAACTTGCATCGCTCAGCATCAGCTTGCCGTTCATATCTACAGAACGAGGAAAGACGCCTTCGCCTTTTGCCTCGATTTCACTTAGTAATATTTCAGATTGTTTCAGTGCACTTGTCAGAGCTTTATTTATCCATCCTTGGTTATTATCTTCCATTGATACTCGTTCAGGCATAACTTCGTCATCTTCCATAGTGTAAGGCAACCGCCACAGTTTGTTACCTTCTTTGTTACAGAAATATAAGTATGACGGAGTGATATGATTACTGTTACCGTCTGCCCAGAATGCATAGAAATCATTGCGGGCAAACAACGGACGACGTGCATACGAGTGGTTGCTGTCGCTGTTGCCGGTAATGTTGCGGACTTTTTCCCATGATATACCATTGTCGCGGCTGTTCCATAGTGCCATTTCTCCACCTGTACCATAATACTGGGGACCGGGTTCTGTTGGTCCTATGATATTCAACTCATTACCATTGATGTAGAGCGATCCCATATCGTAGTTATGAGTAGATGTGCAGATAGTCTGTTCGGTCCATGTCTTGCCGTTATATCTGTAAAGTATCCATTCTCTCGGGTTACCCTTCGGTCCGGGTTGATAATGACTGCTTTTTATTGCAAGCACAGCAGGATTGCCGTCTTTGTCTATGTTTATATCATTCAGATATAACAGCTTATCCTCTTTCTTGGTATCTCTCACCAATGCAGGGTTGTACGGTTCGTTCAGAGGTGTGGAAAGAACATCGCCTTTGATGTTCTTCCATGTCTTGCCCATGTCTGTAGTCTGCATGACATACAGGTTGGTACGCGTATCGGCAGAGCTGCGTGGGTGATAGTTGAAGGCTGTTATAATACGTTGTCCGTCCTGTACGCTTATCTGGTAGTGTCCTTCTATCGCGCCTATTTTCTTAGCCTCTGTCCATTCACGTCCGTCTTTGCTGGTGGAGAAATACAACTCTCGTCCACGGGTATTGGGAGCAGTGTACATGGTATAGAGCAAGATAAAGCCTTTACCTTCAACATAGTATGGTTGAGGATAAGTAAACACTCCTTTATAAACCTCTTCAAAATCATTGATGTCATATGGTTTGACACTACGGAATATCTGCCCTTTGCGAGTAACGTTCCGTCCACTCACAAACACCCAGATGTGACCGTCTGGCGTGATACATATCGAACCGTTGTCGTGAGGGTCGTCTACACCTTTTTTGTCGCATACGATGACAGGACGTGTCACTTTGCCCGTTTTATGGTTATATGCTCCGATGCATACTTGCAGATGTCGTTCGTCGGCTTTTGTCGTGCCACCGTAAAGGAAAAAAGTTTTTTTCGCTTTCTTTGCATAGACGGCAGTCGGTGTATGGTCTGCTGTATAAGTGCCCAGTCCGCCGGAGTACTTGTCACCATATTCAGAGAACTGGTTCAACGAATACCATATACCACGGTATCCTTCAGCCTTACTTGATTTTGCACCCATGGATAATGGCATGCAAAGTAGCATTGCAAATGATATGATATATTTTCTCATCATTGCTGCATCTTAAGACGTTTCAGACTGATTGTCATTCCTCCTTTATTCGAAGCAGCAGTATTTACGTAGACGTATGCTCTATACTTGCCATCGGCAGTTTCCATCCACGCACCACCTTTCTCAATGATGTTAATCATGAAGTCCTGAGTGTTGTCGAAAGTCTTTTTCTTCATGTCAATATCATCCACGAATACAGCGTTTTCGTTACGTGCCAGTTGCTGGTCGCAACTACCGTATGTACGAGCCATCTTCGTGCTGTTGGATATTCCGCCGGGCAATGTTATACCTTGCATGTATTGCGTCAGATTTGCTTGGGTAGGTGATATGAACGCATGGTTGAAAGTAACACCTCTTTTTATCTGGAACGAATATACAAAGTCCACATCTTCCGGATTAGCCTCCGCTTCTTCCTTTGTAAGCACCCTCATCCGGCTGATGGAGAAGCAGTCTTTGTTTTTTAGTTTTATATCAAGTGCCATGTCCATATTTGATATGGAGTATGGTCCCATTTTTCTGGTAGTCCTATTGCCATTGCTGTCTTTGGATGAAAACTCGAATGAAACCTCTTTGCCCCTAAGTTCTTCAGGGATGATATAGAAATAGCGTAAGGTGGCGGCACATGTGTCGCGGGTAAATGTCACTTTGGTTATGTTGTCATAATTCTCACATTTATTACCAATCATGACGCCCTCGTCGTATCCGCCGTTAGTGTGATATGACATGTTATCCAGGTATGTACCATCGGAGCCCTTTGCCGATGCTTTCACCGATGCCTCTATGATATGACCTGTGCCTTTGGGCATAGCCATGGCGTATGAGAAATCAATACTTTGTCCGACCATGTTTACACCAATTGAATTTTTCAGGCAATCGTCAGATAAATTCTTTATTCCTTCCGGAAGCGTGTAGGCATCATCATCGTTGCATGCAACTGTTATGCTTAGTACCAAAACGGATAGAGATAATCCGATAATCGTATTAATATTTTTCATTTCTTTATAATATTAGGCATTTGTCAATGTGTTTTTAATCCGGTTGCTGAACTGTAATATATAATGTATATTCTTTTTTTACCTTTCGGTTTCCCGATATTATGGTCCATTTACGCGGTTTCTCGATATTGGAGAAATCTTCCCAGCCCGTAATCTTCGGTGATATTTTGCAGTCTGTAGCCAGCGAAAACTGAGGCCATAGTTTCTTCAGGTTTGTGCCATACATCAGTTCGGCATGAATTTCGCATGCCACAGTGTCTACTTTTACTGTGGCTATTACGGAGTGATGATCCTCTCCCAGTAGTTCGAAACTTCCCACGTAGCAATCTTGGCGCCCGGTAATCAATAGCCCGTCCTCATCAACAGGATAGTCATCGCATGAGCATAAACAGTTCATCATAGCCGTTATGGTGAACAATGTGAGGAATATTTTATTTATACGTTTTATCATTGTCATCTTGTTGTTTATTATTGAAGTCATCTAAACTTTTATGACGAATAAAAATCTTAAACTTTTATCTTTTCTAAATCCAATCTTCACTTTTCTTTTTGGTCTGTTTTTACCCTTTCATCGGTCGAATAGCCCGCTACACTCCCTCTTCAAGTGCAAAAACATCCTCAAAAAATAAAGGCAAATATTGAATCTCATAAAAGTTTAGATGACTTCATTGTAAATAATTGAATGTTTCTTGTCTGAAATATCAGTTGTTATAACCATGGTCTGTTCTGTGTCAGATTAGGGTTCCTGTCTCTCTCACTCTGTGGAATCTTGAAAATGTATGCACGCTCCAGATCTCTTGAAGTAGGATTGATAAACCACCCTTGTTTTTTCGCACCATGTGTGTCAAGTACATAGATTCCTGAACAACCGGGAGATACGTTCCATGCCTTTTCTATGCGTCTCCATCTGCGAAGATCGAATGAGCGCTTGCCTTCTGCCATCAGTTCTATAAAGCGTTCCTGCTCAATGGCTTCGAAAAATGACGCCTTGTCTGCCGTTTTCTCCGGTTTAAGTGCCGGCAGGTTTCCCTGTGGCGTACGCGATTTACGAGATCTATGGCATATTGGGTCGGTCCCTCCACTTCGTTGCTTGCTTCTGCATACATAAGAAAGACGTCGGCAAGACGCATGACGGGCCAGTTCATGTTACCTTCATCACGTGTGGCTCCGCCATAGTTGCGTAAGAATTTACGGAAGAAAAATCCGTATGGGTCAGAGTCGTATCGACATGTGTTATACTCAATGCCGTCAATGTTGACTTTCTTGTTGTTCTGTTTGTGTATGAATACCACATCTCCTGTTACGGTACCGGTGTTATCGATACCTGTCACATGCTCGTAATCCCATAGTAGCGTTGCTTTCATACGATAGTCGCGATTGCGATAACTTTCGGGATTGATTGCAGAGTTCTTGGCTGTACGTGCATTTGGCTGACTGTTCGGATTCATGGGAATAAGTTTCTCACAGTAGTCACCGGTAATCGTTGATTGATATCTGTCTGCCACTTCATAGTATGGAAATACCCATGCCTGCGAGTTGCCGGTGCTGCGGCAACCGAAGTCTCTCATCAGAGCCTCCCCTTGCCCTGTGGAAGGACCCCCATGTGTGAAAAAGAAGATATTCTCTCCATCACTGTTGTCATTTACTGTGTTGGGAATAAACAAGTAAAAGTAGTTGGGTAGTACATCGCACTTGCCCATTTCTCCCCATTCGCCCGGTTCCCCGTTGCGAAATAAATTCAGGTTATAGTTTTCTATTACATCCTTGAAGTCATTGGCAGCAAGCTTGAATGCCTCTTGGGCTTTCTTTTCAGATGGAACAAAACCGTCGAGCTCCGGCCAGCCGTTCTTATTCCAAGAGCCCCAGTAGAGATATGCTTTGCCTCTGAATGCCAAAGCTGCCGCTTGGCTTGCTCTGCCCTTGTCAACAGCCTTTTGGGGCAGATGTTCGTAGGCATAGGTAAAATCATCTATGCATTTGTTTATTATCACTTCGAGTTTTGTTCTTGGTAGAGTTATTACCTCACTATTGTCATTGACAATGAAATCAATATACGGTACATCGCCCCACATGGATATTAGACGCATGTATATCATGCCTCTCATCAAGCGTGCTTCTGCAATGACGGTTTCCAGTCCGGCGCGTGAAGTCCCGCCGGCATTGTCAAGCATCTTTTGAACATTACCAATGACGTAGTTGGTCCTGTTTACTCCGCCGTAGCAGAATTTATAATAGTTATCATTCTTTGCACCGAATCCCCATGTAGGATCAGGGAAGTACAAGCCGCCTTGATATGCACCTCCTCGTACTATATTGCCGGCACTCGTACTCATGGTGCCACCGCCATCTCTTACGCGAAGCATGTCGGAATGTCCGTCAAAATAATAGTCACGGTCAAATAAGCCTCTTACATGGTTGTAGCATCCCATAAGGGCATATGTGGCATCAGCCTCTGTTTTCCAGAAACCTGAACCGGGTACCTCAGACGTAGATTCTTGATTTAGTATGTTGTCATAGCATGAGGTGAGTGTAAGTGTGCCGATCGCTATTACTATCGTACGGCAAGCATACATTATATTTCTTTTCATAATTATATCTCCAAGTTAATTCCAAATGTGAATGAACGTGTCAAAGGATAGCCGTCGTTGATATCTCTCTTCTCAGGATCAAGTCCTTTGAATGACGTTATTGTGAACAGATTGTCCGTAGAGAAATAAACGCGCATGGAAGACAAGCCTATTGCATTCATCCATTTCCTGTCAAGTCTGTATCCTACCTGTATGTTCTTCATACGTAGATAAGCCAGATTGTTGAGAAAATAAGTAGACTTCCTGTTATTGTTGTTTCCACCCATTCTTGGTAATGAGGCATTTCGGTTCTCCGGTGTCCAAGTGTTGTAGAACTGATCTTCGGTCACGGCAGCACGACCTTCATTCGATAGGTTAGAACTATTGTTTACTGTCTGGTAAAATGTTTTTCTTCCGGCAGTACCCTGGAACATTATGGCAACATCGAAACCTTTCCACTGAAAAGATGTGTTCAGTGCATAATTGATGGTGGGACGATCTTGTTGCACATCTGTATAAGCACGCATGTCATTATCATCTATGCGACCGTCGCCATTCAGGTCTTTGTATAAGATGTCTCCCGGCTGGGCGCCTTGCGGTGTGTTGTTATAAATGTCCTCCCATGACTGTGCTATTCCAATAGCTTCGTAAGCGTATAGGTATGCATAAGGCATATTGAGGAATATCAGATAGTTTCCGTTGTCATCTGTCTGATTGCGGCCAATATATTCGTTCCATTTTTCAAGTCGTGTCTTGTTATAGCTAAAGGTTCCGTTAAGGTTATATGAAAAATCCCCTATATTGTCTTTCCACGATAGGTTTAATTCCACGCCTCGGTTACGCATCTCACCCACATTAACCCGGGGTGCCGTGTAGGCTCCGCTCAACAAGAGTGAAAGATCGGATGGGCGGTGCATACCGGATGTGAAGCGGTCGTAGTAATCGAGTTCCATGCCCAGGCGGTTGTTCAGGAAACGCATATCAAGACCAACGTTCATTACTTGGGTCTTCTCCCATGAGAATGCTTTGTTGATCATCTTTTTGTTCACCAAACCTTTGACAATTTCATTATTGATAATGTAGTTGGCTGAAGTAAGAAGTTCCTGCTGTTCGAATTTCTTCACTCCACTGTTATTACCCAGTGTTCCGTATGAAATACGTATCTTACCCATGTCGAGCCAGTTACCGGCAATATTCTTTATAAATGATTCCTCGGAAAAGAACCAGCCTAATGATGCAGATGGGAAATAGCCGAAGCGATGACCATCAGAGAATTTTGAAGAACCATCGGCACGCAGTGTTGCTTCCATTAGATATTTGCCGTAGGCATTGTAATTAATGCGACCAATATATGACACGAGTCCCTCGCGGTCGCTGTTGCCTCCGATATTTATCTTTGAAGGGTTCTTCAGTGTGCCGTCTATCTCTGTCAGGTCATCATATATCTTGTCCTTGCTTGCAGCAGACAGGTTCCGGTTGTACCAGTATTCTTGACTATAGACACCCAACAGGGTAAACTTGTGATTTTTTGCAACTGTGAAGTCGTAGGACACCTTGCCAGTGAACTGTTGTTTAAATCCTGTATTTGAGTAGTTTTCCACACCGGCATCCTGTGCTACGTAGGTTCTTGAAATCATACCGGTCTGGAAATTATATCCATCGGCGGGAATGTCGCTTCTCATTCTGAACTGGTTGTAGTAGTTTAGTGCGTACTCACCGCTTGCCGTAAATCCTTTCAACGGTTTCCATTCTAATTTTATACTTCCGTTGGCTTCTTGACGGTTTGTGTGAGTTATCATGTTATTGTATGTGCAATAAGGATTGAACGCCTGTGAGTTTTCGCCTTCAGCCATTATCCCGCCGAAACGCCCTGTTGCAGGGTCGTATGGGGTTATGCCCGGTATGGCATAACGCATCATTCTTGCATCAATGATACTGCTGTAAGAACCGTCATTGCCGTAAGCCTGTTTCGACCAGTTGCCTGCGAACCTTGCACCAATGGTGATGTTCTTCTTTATCTTTGCTTCATAGTTGAGCCGTGCATTATATTGAGTGTAGTCATTGTTCATGACCATACCGTCTTCGTCGACCACACCGACTGATACATAGTAGTTCGAGAAATCCTTAACGCTGCCTTGTGCCGATACATTATACTTTTTCAATGCATAGTTGCGCATAACCACGTCGTACCAGTCTGTGCTTGGATGAGTTAGCGGACTGTTCATGGACAGGGCAAGCCACTCGTCAATTGTGCCTTGTTTGAAACGATAGTTTATAGGCAATGTATTTGTGCTTGCATTCCGGTTATGCAGTCTCATGGTGCGTGCATAGTCGCTCATATAGCTCCATGCATTGGTTGGCAGACCGAATGTGTATGAGGCAGATGCATTGATTCTTGCCTTACTGCCGGCTATTCCATTCTTGGTGGTTATAAGAATCACTCCATTTGCTGCTCGCGAACCATATACCGAGGCCGATGCCGCATCTTTAAGAACTGATATGCTCTCCACGTCATCAAGGTTTAGGCGGCTGAGTGATACGTCCGGCATTCCGTCGACAACGACAAGAGGACTGGCATCATTCACTGTTCCCATGCCTCGTATCAGGAGTTCTACTCCATTGTCGCCTGCCAAACCGCTTGACTGCGATACTGCCAGACCCGGTATTTTTCCTTGAAGTGCCATGGCCGGGTTTGCCATCGAACGGGAATTCAATTGCTCGTCGATTTTCACGTTTGATACAGCACCGGTGACATCAACCTTTCTCTGTATGGCATAGCCGACAACGACCACTTCATTGCTTTCCATTGCTTCTTCCTCAAGAATGATGGCAATCTGACGGCGGTTTTTTACTGCCGTATCCTTGGTTTTCATACCAATGTAAGATACTGTTATTGTAGCCGAACCTGGAACATTTTCAAGTGTGTAGTGACCGTCAATATCTGTTATTGCAGTATTGGTTGTTCCCTTTACTGTTACGGTTGCACCGGTAAGTGGCTCTCCGCTGCTGTCTGTAACGGAACCGCTTACTGTATATGGTGTCTGTGATTCTTGCTTGGTCTTCTGTGCCGCGACAGGGCTTGCCAGAGCCAGTGCCATTGCAGTGATGAAGCAGCAGAATGCACGAATATAGTGTTGTTTCATATTCATTAAATATTGTTTGGTAATAGTAGCCTGTGTCAGGTTATTTATTGATTATTTTCTTTCCATCACAAATGATGATACCCTTTTTGTTACGATCAACGCGCATTCCAAGCAGATTGTAACAGATACCTGTTTTTGCATGACCGGTGTCAGTTTTCAAATTCTCTATACCGGAGCTTTGACCGAATCGTACTATACCGCATCCGTCCATATTGTAGTATGCTTCCTGTTCGCTGCTGCACCATACAACGCGTTTACGACCGAGGTCATCGGCATCGTTGTCAACAACGGTCACATCGAAACCCAGCCCTTGAGGCAGGTTCTCGAATGCTTCCTTGCTAAGGTATTCGCCTTTGTCATTCAAGAACTTTTTGAGTGGAAGTTCAAACTCAACACCATAGCCGCTGTAGTCTTCGCGAAGTGAATAGCAGACCATGGCTTGATCGCTCATACTGCCGAATAGAAGTCCAGACATGAGGAACGGACTGTCGTAGCCATCTTCCTCAAACCATGGTGCGAACTGATAGTGACCGGGAGCGATTGTACCTCCACCTCCTTCGGTGCCTATGTAAGCCGGTCCGTTTCCGTCTTTCAGGTTGTCGTTTACATCGAAATAGATTTCCACTTTATCGTAGAACTGGTGTACATCCTTGACTTTCTCATTGTCAGCCTTGCCAACCCATACCGGAATATGAACATCATCAGTGACATCAACATAAACATAAAGGTAGTCGTCAGTGTAATACATCTTGAACCACGCCTTGACACTCGCATTTTCATTGCCGAATGGTGTGTCTATTGCTACCGGGTCCACATCTTGCCATTGCTCATCGTCACCCTTGCCGTCGATTGTGCTTAGGTTTGTACCTTTCTTTATTGTGAGTTGCTTTGTCTGTGCATTAATGCCGGAAAGCATGAAAAGGCTTATCGCCATAAGTATAATTGTCTTTTTCATATCTTTATTGTTAAAAAAATAATTGTTCCTCTTGATAAGAGTGTGTAATAATTCCTGCGTTTACTTACTTATTTATCATTCAGTATCGCATTTTTAAAGAATACTCCCTGTCGTGGTGAAGGAGTTCCGTCATAGTCATCAAGCATGGCAGGTGACCAGTCGGGATCGAGACACCATATCGTATATGAGATGCCATGTTGACGTAAATAATCCATAATGGCTTTACCGTATGTCTCGTCGCCTATGACGGGGTCATGTTCTCCTCTTTCTCCCTTTATTACGAAACCCAGTTCTGTGGCTATGACAGGGTAGTGGTCGGCTACGTGTCCCCAGTCTCCGGTCCATTGCGGTTCCCATGGTTGTTTGTGTCCCTTAGGGTAAGGATGAGTTACATAACAGACACCTTCTCGCTTAACCGGGTTTGCTACGACTTCGTTCAGGTTGTATGCCCAGTTCATTCCTGCCACTGCGCATAGACGCTCGTTGTCATAGGCACGAATAGTGTCTATGAGCTGTTCCGAGTATTCTCTCCAGTCATTCCAAGTGAGAGGCTTCTTTTCGTTCTCCGGTTCGTTGAATAGTTCAAACAGGCAAACCGTAGTATTGCCTTTGTAGTGTAAAGCCATCTCTTTCCAAAACTCTGCAGTCTCTTTCTTATCGGTCATATAGTTGAAATGAGGCCAGGCATCGGAATGCAGGTTGCCTATGGCGTGCCAGTCAAGTATCACATACATACCCGTCTGACGAGCCCATTCCACGCCTTGGTCGAGCATAGCCGTGTATTCTTTCTTACCTCTGTAACGCCACGTGTATGTGTGTATAGGCAGACGGACTACATTACAGCCCCAACTTTTTGCAAGTCTGAAATAGTCGAGGTTCCAGTGTCCTGCACGTTCTAGTTTGTCGGGATCCGACATTGAGACTCCTTTGAGCCTGATGGTCTTGCCTTCACAGACAAAGTCTTTGCCTGTAATCCCTATTTGGGGTAACTCGTTCAGGCAGTTGCATTTGTCGCATTTCTTCTGTGCCATTGCCGGCACAGAAAGAAATGCTAACATGAAATAACAAATAATCCTTCTCATTACTTCTTTACAACCTTTTTACCGTTTATTATAAGTATACCTTTGTGACCTGCCGTGTTCTCAAGCTTCTGACCTGTGATAGTGTATATGCCTTTCCTGTTACTTGTTACAGAGCTGACAGGATTATCTATATTTTCTATAGCTGTTGATACGTCATAGCCGTTGAAATAGTTGCGCAGTACACGCATCTGGGCACGTTCAAGCGTAAACTCCTTTGCAGGCTGTACGCTTACCGGGTCGTTGATGTATCCGTTTCCGCCTACCCAGTAGGTTGCATCGATGTTGTTTTCCTTTAGGTAGCTGCATACATCATCAAGAACCTTAAGCCAGCGAGAGTCATATTCCGGTACGCCGAACTCGCCGAGGATGCCTCGCTTTCCGTTCGCTACACACCACTCCACGAACGGGCTTATGCCGTCGATGTGTTGTGTCGCGCTGACCATTTCTTCTTCGTATGAACCAAGCACGTAGTGACCGCTGCCTTCTTTGTCGAAATATTTGTGTGCCTGCCAGATAATTTTGTCGGCACTGTCTATGAGCTTATTTGCAAGCGGCGCTCCTGTTGTGTTCCAACTCTTTGCCGATGCATAGCTCTCGCCTTCGATGACTATAGGTGTGGTGGTGTCAACCTCACGTATGGCATCAATAGCAGCCTGAGCGTAAATAGCCCATTTGCCGGGTATAAGTCCGTAAGGTTCGTTCATGATATCATATCCATAGAGATTGCTGTAGTCTTTGAACTCAGTGGCAAGTTTCTTCCAGACATCGGCAAAATGCTCCGGCTTGAGTTCAGTGTCACCAAACTTATATGTAGTCTCGCCGACCTTGTAGCGGCAGTAGTTGTGCATATCAAGCATTACGTGAATGCCCAGACGCTGACATTCATCCATAACTTCCTTCATCTTTGCAATATCAAGTTCTTTGTCAAGCTCGCCGCCAAGTTCGTGCTGTACACGTTCCCATGCAAACGGGAAACGGATCATTCGTACACCACGGCTCTTGAAGTACCATAGATCCTCTTTGGTAGGATAGAAATACTGTTGGTTCAATACTCCGTGCTTTCTGCCACCGCAGGCGCTTGCGAGGTTTACACCCATAAACGTTGTCTTCTCCGGGTCAAGCAGGTCATAGGCACGCTTTGCTTCGTCCCAGTCAATCTGCAGCACACCATCCTCGCCCAGACCTTCGTTGTAGGTGCCGTGGAATGCAAAAACATTGTCGAGATATACAGTGCCTTCGCTTGTCATCTGAATACCGCTGAATTTTGTTATGTCTACACCGGCTGCGGTAAGCTCCGATACGGGAATGTTCACATACACCCATTGCTTGGTAAGAACCTCAAGCTGTGTGGCTGTGGGCTTGTAATCGGTACCGCCTTCTGATTTGAATGCCAGTGTGACAGGTGCATTGCCGTTCTTACGATATATGTTGAGGTGGAGATACTCCTCTCCTGTAAGGTCAATAGAGTTCTCGAGTTTTATAGATGCCGAGCCGTTCATGTTGTCGAACTTGGCAACCCTGTCGCTTTCTTCAATCTTTGGGAATGTGACTTTTGCAGTGCCGGCATTGTCTACCACCGGTGCCAGTTCTGCATCATACTTGTCTGTCATGAAACATTTTGTCGCATTCTTTGGCATGATAGGCGTTGGTGCCTGTGGTATCTCGTAGGTTATGATGTCACCGCTTGGTGAACCCTTGAAAGCATAGAAGTTATCGAAATAAAGTTTCTCGATGGGGAAACCTGTTGCACAGAACAGACGTATCAGGCTTAGGTTGCTGAGTGTTGCGTCTTTCTCCTTGAGCAGTTCGATAGGAATGTTAATGCTCTTCCACTGCATTGGTGTGAGATATTGCCAGGGGGTACGACCGTTGGCTGTGCCATTGCCGAAGTCGAACACGATCTTTGGGTCTTTCTTTGTATAAACATCAACGTGGATATAGTCGTAATCATCGAGATTGACTTCCGGCGTAAGTCGGAGTAAACACCAGTTCATGCCCCAGAAACGGAGATACTTATTGCCTTCGACATTGATTTCCTCCATGGAACATACCGGGTCTCCGGCATTCTCCAGTGTTATTTCTGCGCCGTTTGTATAATGTGAACTATAGAACGAGAGTACATCCTGCTGCTGATGCTTAGGTGTTGGCGCCGGTATGGCAGGAGCGTCAGGGTCAACTTCTCCAATGTCTCCTCCGGTCTTCTTACCGCTGGCATAGATGTTGGCGACATAGATGTTGCGTGCATGTCCCAGACCATTGATGACACCAATCTGACTAACCGATTTGAGGTTTGGAACATTCTGTACCTTGGCATAGTCGTCGAGATCGATAACTACATGTGTCCAGCCTTCAGGCAGATCTGGGGTTACCGTCACTGACGATGATGTGGTGCTAAGACGTACTTTTAACTGGAATGATAATTCTTCAGGAACACTGTTTTTCGGATTGAACACATCCATTTCCAGCTTCTCATACTGAGAGATGTCGAGTGCATCGTTGAAGCAGAAGTAGCTCCATGAATTAAGACCATCTTTCAGATATAGCATCGGCATGGTCTTGCCGTCAATGGTAATATGTTTCTCTTCCACACTGCCTACGTTTACTGCACCTGTCTTGTTCCATGTCGTTGCAGGTGTATAGTGGCTTGAATAGAATGCCAAAACATCATCCTCTAATGCTTCCGGTGGTGCAGGCAGTGTGGTGGGAGCATCGCTCACTTCCTCTCCGGGGTCTCCGCTCTCACCTTTCACGAAATACACATTATCTATATATATAGTACGTGCGTTGCCTCCGGCGTTGATGAGACCGAATTTCTTTATTGCGGTCATGTCCGGCTTCTTGGCAAGACCGTCGAAGACGCTGAGGTCTATTGAAACATGGTTCCAACCTGCGGCAATCTTTTTGGCTATCTGGTAGCCGCTTGATTCGTTCAGGCGGATCTTCATCACGAACTCTGACTGTGTGTTATACACGTCAAACTCCATCTTCGTGTATTCGCTGATGTTCTGGGCGGCAGCAAATTCTGCGAATGACCAACTGCCAAGACCTGCTTTGACATAAAGCATTGGACGTGTCTCTGAACCTACATGAACATTCACTTCCGAAACGTTGCCTACACCTGAGCCTCCTGTGAAACTTGTAGCAGGGGTGTAATGACTTGAGTAGAGTGCCAACACATCATTTTGATTAGCGGTTGGATCTGCCGGGAAAGTTGCAGGAGCGTCGCTGCCTGCGTCAACAATTGTAGCCCATGCGGTATGTATCAGGAACAGACCTGATACGAGCGCTGCTATAAAATAAAACTTTTTCATATTTGAGAGTATTTAATTGGTATTAGTCCTCATTTTCTTCCTCCGGGTTTTATGTGCATTTGTCCTCGGGATAGTGCGAACAGGTATTGGGTTTGCTGTCATCACTTGTTGTTACTTGATTTGTTTACAAAGTTATATCTTTAGGTTCAAGCGGTCTGATAAAATATAAAAAGGAAATAAAAGAATATAAAATACTTATCCTCGCATATCTTTATTCTGTAATTTGATGTTGCGATTTATCCAAAAGCAACGAAAAACGATATTGCCTCGGTGTGCAGAAATGCAAAAATATGATGAAATGATGCCAATTTCAGGTATTATGAGGCTTTTAACGTGTTTTGATGCTTGCGGTTTCTGTAGTTGTTTTTTTATTGTTATTTTTGTGAGAAGATATTTGTTTTATTTTGTCTATTTATTTTATCCGATGTTCAAAAAACGTTTGTGCCTGTCCCTGTTATTCTCTCTTGTTATCCACCTTGGTGTGTTTTCCGTTAATCGTAATTACTTGGTTGGTGACGGTTTGTCATATAATAGTGTCTGGAGTTTGCACTTCGATTCCAAGGGATTTCTTTGGATAGGAACCAAGGATGGACTAAACAGATTTGACGGGCGTGACTTTAAAGTGTATCAGCGACAGCTTGATGATGACAGCTCTCTTGGTAATAATTTTGTACGCGATATAGAGGAAACTTCTGACGGAAGGTTGCTTATAGGTACCAACAATGGTCTCTATTTGTTTAATAGAAAGATGGATTCGTTTGTACCTGTCGTGTTGGATATGACTGCTGCCAATCAGCCTGTTATCAATAGCATCCTTGAGGATTACGCAGGCAGTATATGGGTGGGCACCCATGGTAAGGGACTCTATAGACTTGATGACAAACTGCGGGTAGTGGAGCATTTCGTAAAGAAAAGTAAGACCTGTGGGTTGCCCTCGGATTTCATTTGGACGATGAACATCGACAGTCATAACAACCTTTGGTTGGGCACGGCAGGCTCCGGAATATGCTTGTGGAATGCACATACACGAAGTTTCAATAGTTTCTCTTCATGGAAAGGTCTCACTCTGATTGGTCAGACGGTTTACAGCATTCTGCCGGACAAAGATGGCACACTCTGGATTGGAACAGCCAGTTCAGGGCTGATACACTTTTCGCCGGCAAGCAATACCATTACACGTTGTTTGGGGACACACCAAAATATAAGGTCGATAACCGATTACGGAAACAATGAACTTATAATGGGTTCTGAACACGGACTGATTGTCATAGACCGGAGCACGTGTAAGCAGCGTCACCTGCAAGGAATGGAGGGCTATGAGCAAAACTACAACGCAATATTTGAACTTGTGTGCGACAAGCATGGAGGCATTTGGACAGGTACTTATTTCAACGGGCTGAACTATCTGCAACCAAACCCCGGAAACGGCGTGGCTCAGGTGAAGATAGGGCGTAACTCTCTTTCAAGGTCTGCTATAAGCAGCATTACGGAAAGTCCGGATGGCAAGATGCTCATTTCTACTCACAATAGCAATGTTATCTATGAGTATGATACAATGAGTAAGAGTGTGAGTGATTTTCATAAGCTTGCCACCGAGAATGTGCAGGACATGATGTTCTATAACAACAGTCTCATTGTAGGCACGTCGGGGCACGGTGTTGATGTGCTGGAATATCCACGGTTTGTGCAGTGCGGACACATCGAACATAAACTGGCGGAGGGGAGGTCTATATTCACCCTGAGCAATGGAGATATTATTCTGATGCGGGAGCAGGGCGGTGCTGTCTATTGCCCTTTGCAGGGAAAGGAGGTTGTGCTCGACAAACTTGGATATTATCATCTTAGTGCTATTGTACAGGACAAGCAGGGTAATATCTGGTTCTCGACTTTTAACAATGGTCTTTTTATCTGGAACAAGAACGGCAAATGGGCGGTTGAGAAAAACCTGAGATATGGTAATCGAAATGTGTCGTTGAGCAACCTGACCTGTATGACCATATTGGGCAACGAATTATGGATATGTACAGAGGATAAGGGCATACTGGTGATGGATATTGCCAGTCATGAAATACTTAGAACCATCGATGCGTCAAATGGACTATATTCTAATGTGGTGTATTCTATTTGTACGGATAGGAAAGGTAATGTGTGGGCAACAACTAAGGATAATATAGTATGTATGGAGTCCGGTACAGGCAATATTAGATTCATGGGACGTCAGGGCAAGGAAACACCGTCCAACCTGCACCGTGCCTATGAGTCGCGCGATGGTAAACTCTACTTCGGAGGTACGAATGGCTTCTTTGTAGTAGACCCCGCGCAGGCAATGGCTGCTGATGATGAAGGTGCGAACATTATGCTTACCGGACTGTGTGTTAACTCGGTTATGGTTAAACCCGGCTCTGAAGACAATGTGCTCTCGGAGTCGATAGAGAGTGTTAAGCAGATTGTGCTCGATGATGGCATGAGCAATTTCTCAATATCGTTTGCACTGCTTGACTATGCGTCTCCGGAAGAGAATATTTATCGCTATCGACTTGACGGAGTTGATGCCGGCTGGGTCTATTCGCGCAATAATTATGCTTCGTACATTAATCTGCCTTCCGGCAGGTACTTGTTTCATGTTAGCGGAAGTAATGGTAACGGACGATGGAGCGAGGAGAAAACAGTTGAGATCATCATCAAGCCGCCTTTCATGTTCAGTCCTTTCATGCTCGTGCTCTACGTCATAGCCCTGATAATATTTGCCGTCATGGGGGTACGCATATATAAAGCTCAGATGCGCAGGCAACAGACAGAACGGCAGAAAGAGTTTGAGATTGTGCATGAAAGGGAAATGTACGAGCAGAAGATAAATTTCTTTACCAATATTGCCCACGAGATACGCACACCGCTCTCGCTTATTGCCGGTCCGTTGGAAGCTATACTGCGTGACAATAATTTGTCGGACGAGCACCATTATCTTGAGACCATTCAGCGAAATACCAACCGTCTGTTCTTGCTTGTCAACCAGTTGCTGGACTTCAGGAAGATTGAGAACGATATGTTTCAGCTCAACATACGCTACCAGAAGATAGACGGGGTGCTGCAACGTGTCTATGAGCAGTATGCACCTGAGGCTGAAGCTAATGGAATAGAACTGTCGCTCATAGTTAGAAACAAAGATGCACTTGGATATATCGATGCCGAGGCGTTGTATAAGATAGTCAGCAATTTGCTGTCGAATGCCTTAAAGTTCTGCAACAAGACAGTTCGCGTCGTCATGGAAGTTCATGATGGCAGGATGTTGGTGACCGTCACTGACGATGGAAAAGGTATAAAGACAGAGCATCATAAGAACTTGTTCCAGCCTTTCTATCAGGTGAATGAGTCGAGTGACCGTAATCGCGGCACGGGATTGGGCCTCTCGTTATCACGCTCGCTGGCAATAAAGATGAACGGACAATTGAGAATTGATGAGACATATTCTGCCGGCGCGCGTTTCATACTCGAGTTGCCGGCAATGTCTGACATAGTGTTGACAACAGAGACGAATGTTCCGGATCAGACGGATTTTCATGGCAGTGCAGACAAACAGAAACCTTGCATACTCGTGGTAGAGGATAACGATGATTTGTCCGAGTTCATTTCGTCAGCACTTTCGCGCGACTATATGGTCATCACTGCCGAGAACGGCAGGCGTGGTATTGAGGCTGTGACCGACAACGATGTGGATATAATCATCTCCGATGTCATGATGCCTGTCATGGATGGATTGGAACTGTGTCAGCAACTCAAGAATAGTCAGGAACATTCGCACCTCCCTATCATTCTGCTTTCGGCTAAGACCGACCTTGAGACCAAGGTAAAGGGACTAAAGGGTGGCGCCGATGTGTATCTTGAGAAACCGTTCAGTGTCGAGCAACTTACAGCTCAGATAGAATCCATTCTGCTCAAGCGTCGGCAACTGCATAAGCGAATCATGAATGCGCCGCTCGATTACTATAAACGTAGCACGACAAATGCTGACGACAGTTCGCAGTTCCTTAAACAACTGACCGGCATAATACTTGAACGCATGTCCGACCGTGACTTTAATGTTGATATGCTTGTAAAGGAATTTGCTACCAATCGCAGTGATTTCCAGAAAAAGGTGAAGAAGGTTACAGGGCTTACTCCTAACGACTACATCAAACTGATCCGCATGAACCGCAGTGCCGAGTTGCTCGCTACAGGCAAGTATCGCATCAACGAAGTGTGTGCCATCGTAGGTTTCAACTCGCCAAGCTACTTCTCGAAATGCTTCCATGAACAGTTTGGCAAGCTCCCTAAAGACTTTATCACTTGATGCTTTTTAAGAAAGTTCGTAATATTTCTGATAAATATTTGCGCGGTTCACAAAAAACACTAACTTTGCAGGAAATTATTATACGGGGGATTAGCTCAGTTGGCTAGAGCGCTTGCATGGCATGCAAGAGGTCATCGGTTCGAGCCCGATATTCTCCACCTGTAATATCCTTTCGTGTGCTTTGTTCTTTTAGCCGATGCCTCACGTGTTCTTTTTTGTCGGCAAATGTTTTTGTTGTCGTACTTTATTCATAAATCCTTGAAAACATGTGTTTTGCTTCTTTCCAATAAGCCCCGTTTCATTCTGCAATATGCCGTCTTTTACGTTCCAATATGCCACCTTTCAGGTTGTAAAAGGTCATCTCTTGGAAAGGAATGAAGTATTAATTACTTTGTAACAGAGTATTAATTACCGTGTAATCTAAATTGTTTTTACTATTCTTGCAGTATTATTTTTTGTATATATCCGATGAAAATATTAATAATGTTATGCCGATCAACAAAAAAGTTGCAAATAATTTTGCTTATTATAAAAAAAGATGTACCTTTGCACTCGCTTTTAAAACATAATGATCCGTTAGCTCAGCTGGTAGAGCACAACACTTTTAATGTTGGGGTCTTGGGTTCGAGCCCCAAACGGATCACTGAAGGGTCATCTTTGGACGATCCTTTTTCGTGTCCGTAAGCGATAGAAGTACAACATTTGGCAATTTAGCAACAGTTTTTCTCAATTTGCCGGCTTTGTAGAGTCTGTCAATATAAACTTTCCCATTCCCTCTCTATGATCTACTGTATAACATACAGCATCGCATATCATAGGGGCAAGTTGCCATTTATCAATCAAACGAGTTTTTTCGTTAAGTATTATATCTGGATTATCTTCTGCAAATATCATGTACTGTGAACGCTTGCGAGGATCATCCATAATAAAAACAGCACTGTTGCTATGGTGTTCCGCGGTTTTGGACTTACTACACCATTTTGCACCCTCCAACACAATTGCTCCTATACTTTATACGTATGGATAATTCTCTATCTATAATGCGTGGGCGATATTTATTAATCGTAAATATTTGAATTTATGATGCAAAGATAGCTTATTTCAGTTTTACTACCCAATTTGGCGATATTTGATAGGTGAAGATGAAGGTGACATAAACCCAAAATGCAATGAATAATGTCTTTATCTGTTTTGAACGTCGGAAACAAGGAAATGTATTGCAGACATGTCACTGATCCGGATTTTCCACAAATCCCCGGTATTTCTCCGGCAGTGCCGACATTATCGTCTCATAGCTCTTGTCCATGGTGGTCTTTATGTTCTCCAAGCCCTGCGTCTTAGGATATATGGGTTTGTGTATGGTGAGCGTCATAGGATGCCATGAAACCCAGTGCCAGTCCTTTGTGCGCGGCATGATGTCGAACGCGCCGTTTATCGTTATCGGCACAACGGGCAAACTAAGCTCGTCGGCAAGCATGAAGGCGCCACGCTTGAACTCGCCCATGTGCCCCGTAAACGTGCGCGCACCCTCGGGAAATACCACAAGGCTCATGCCGTCTTTCAGCGTGGCGCGTGCCTTGTCGTATGTCTCCTTTACCTTCTTGGGACCGCGCCTGTCCACGAATATGTGGTGTGCCTTCTCACAGGCAAAGCCCACAAACGGCATTTTGCGCAGCTGGTGTTTCATCATCCACTTGAAGTTGCGGCACAGGTGACCGTATATCAGGAATATGTCGAACATGCCCTGATGATTGCTCACTATCACGTATGACTCGCCTTTTCTGATGTTTTCGCGCCCGGTGACTTTTACCGGTATGAACAGGATCTTAAGTATTATGTTGCCCCACCACTTTCCGGGGTAGTAGCCCCAGAAGTGACCGTTGCCGACAGTGCATCCTATGCCGACGGTAAGTGATATGAATACTGTCCATACGGCGATGAGCGGCAGTGCCACAAACAACTGGTAGATGCGGTATATGAGTTTCATTGGGAGCTTTGTTTTTTTATTGTTATGTTCATTCTTTCATACAATGATGTATACAAATACGGTACTGCTGTCGTAACCCTATGAGTTAGCTGTCATAACCCTATGGGTTATACATCGTAACCCTATGGGTTTTTATTCCGGATGTATGCGGCTGCGTCATGCGTTATTGTTCCTTGATTTTCGGATAGTGCCTTGTCCAGCCGTCCCAGCGCAGACGCATCACCCCGAAGAACGCCTCGCCGAAGATGCCGCCGCTCATCTTTGACACTCCCTCGCGGCGGTTTACGAAGATAACGGGCACCTCTTTTATCCTGAAGCCCGTCTTGTAGGCGGTGAACTTCATCTCTATCTGGAAGGCGTAGCCCTTGAACCTTATCTTGTCCAGCTCTATCGTCTCGAGCACGCGGCGTTTGTAGCACTTGAAACCCGCCGTGGTGTCGTGTACCTTGAAGCCGGTAACGATCCTCACGTACTGCGATGCGAAATAACTCATGAGCACTCTGCCCATGGGCCAGTTCACCACGTTCACGCCGCTTACGTATCTCGAGCCTATCGCCACGTCGTATCCTTCGTCGTGACATGCGGCGTAGAGCCGCGGCAGGTCGGCGGGGTCGTGGCTGAAGTCGGCATCCATCTCAAAGATGTATTCGTAGTCTCTGTCGAGCGCCCATTTAAATCCTGCGATGTAGGCTGTGCCCAACCCCTGTTTTCCGCTGCGCTCCATGATGAACAGCCGGTCGGTGAATTCCTCGTTCATCAGCCGGTGCACCTTGGCAGCGGTGCCGTCGGGCGAACCGTCGTCTATTACAAGTATGTGGAAACACTTTTCCAGTGAGAAAACACTGCGTATTATTTTCTCTATGTTCTCGATCTCATTGTATGTCGGGATGATGACGATGCTGTCGCTTCCGTTCATGTTCGTTTTGTTTTACGGTGTGTAATGTATAGATGTGTGCAAATGTAGTAATTTATATTCAAATGCACCTTACTTTATAACTTTATTTTGTATTTTTGCACCTGCTTTTACAAGCCCTTTTTCCCGTTGGATGCGGGCGTTTGATGCTGCGCCGTCATTGTTGTTTTCATACCCGATTGTAAAAAATGGATATACACGAAATATTACGTCTTTATGCCTCGTCATCCCGTGTGGTGGCGCTTCGCTCGGCTTTGTGCGACACTTCGTTGCGCACGGTGTCGTTGCAGGGACTTGTGGCGTCGGCGGCTCCGGTGGTGTTTGCCTCGGTTGCCGGCGGAGGCGTACCGCCATGTCTTTTTATAATGAACGATGCCGACGAGGCAGGATATTTCTATCACGACCTTACACGCATGCTCGGCAATGACAGCGTGTTGTTCTTTCCTTCGTCATACCGCCGAAGGGTGAAATATGGACAGCGCGATGCCGCCAACTGCATATTGCGCACCGAGGTGCTCGGACGGCTGTCGTCGTATGGCACGGGACAGCCCTTGTACATCGTCACCCATTCCGAGGCTCTGAGCGAACTTGTGGTGTCGCGCGGCAGACTGGACGAGAGGATGATGAAACTTGCGGTGGGACAAACGGCAGACATAGCCGTGCTTGCACGCGAGTTGCGCGGACTGGGCTTTGCCGAGACCGACTATGTCTACGAGCCGGGGCAGTTTGCCGTGCGCGGCAGCATATTCGACGTCTATTCATACAGCAGCGAATATCCTTTCCGCATCGACTTCTTCGGCGACGAGATAGACTCCATACGCACGTTCGAGGTGCAGAGCCAGTTGTCCAAGGACCGTCGCGAAGCCATCGAGATAGTTCCCGAACTTGCTTCTTTTGCCGGTGACAAAGTGCCGTTTCTCGAGTTTCTTCCCGACGATGCGCTGCTGGTGACGAAAGACGCCGCCTTTGTGCGCGACGTGATAGAGCGCATATATCGCGAGGGCTTTTCTTCGCAGGCAATGACAGAGCGTCTTGAAGGCGCCACGGAAATGGAGCAGCAGACGATAATGCGTGAGATGAAGGCGGAGAACATGCTTGTGGGCGGCACGGCATTCGACAGTGCGTCAGCCCGTTTCCGCCACGTCAGCCTCGGAAGCACGGCAGATGACGCGGCGGATGCCGTGTTGAAGTTCTCGACAGAGGCACAGCCGCTGTTCCATAAGAACTTCGAACTGCTCACCAGGGCTTTCGAAGACTATACGTCGAGGGGATACCGTATGTATGTGCTTGCCGACAGCCGCAAGCAGAACCAGCGCCTGCGCGACATTTTCGACGAGCGTGCAGCAACGGCGGACGGCGGTGACGGCAGACGTCGCATTGCCGACGACAGTCCGTCGCGCATAGACTTCACCCCCGTGGACAATGCCTTGCATGCCGGTTTTGTGGACAACGACATGTGCATGTGCCTGTTTACCGATCATCAGATATTCGACCGTTTCCATAAATACAGCCTGCGTTCCGATGCGGCACGCAGCGGAAAAATGGCGCTGACGATGAAAGAACTTCAGGAAATGGAGCCGGGCGACTATATCGTGCACGTAGACTTCGGCATAGGAAAGTTTGCCGGACTGGTGCGTGTGCCCGTAGGCAACAGCTATCAGGAGATGATACGCATAGTATATCAGCACAACGACAAGGTGGATGTGAGCATACATTCGCTTTACAAGATATCCAAATACAAGCGGCGCGACAGCGAGACGCCGCCGCGGCTGAGTACTCTGGGCACCGGAGCATGGGACAGGCTGAAGGAGAAGACAAAGAAGAGAATAAAGGATATTGCACGCGACCTTATAAAACTATATGCCGCACGTCGACACGAGAAAGGATTTGCATACAGTGCGGACACGTTCATGCAGCACGAACTGGAAGCGGGTTTTCTCTATGAGGACACTCCCGACCAGCTTAAGGCAACCAACGATGTCAAGGCTGACATGGAGAGTCGCCGCCCGATGGACCGTCTTGTGTGCGGCGACGTGGGCTTCGGCAAGACCGAGGTGGCGGTGCGTGCGGCATTCAAGGCGGCATGCGACTCAAAGCAGGTGGCGGTGCTCGTGCCGACAACGGTGCTTGCATATCAGCACTATCAGACATTTTCCGGACGGCTGAAAAACTTCCCCGTGCGTGTGGAATATCTGTCGCGTGCTCGCAGTGCAAAGAAAACAAGGGAGGTGCTTGCCGATCTTGAGTCAGGGCGCATAGACATCATAATCGGTACGCACAAACTCATCGGCAAGGCGGTGAAGTTCAAAGACCTCGGACTGCTCATAATAGACGAGGAACAGAAGTTCGGTGTGGCAACGAAAGAGAAACTCAGGAAGATGAAGACCAATGTCGACACTCTCACCATGAGCGCCACGCCGATACCCCGAACGCTGCAGTTCTCGCTTATGGGCGCACGCGACATGAGCATCATACAGACGCCTCCGCCCAACCGTTATCCCATATGCACCGAGGTGCACACGTTTGACAAGAGTGTGATATGCGATGCCATAAACTTTGAGATGAGCCGCAACGGACAGGTGTTTTTTGTCAACGACCGTATAAGCCGTCTGCCCGAGCTGGCGGCACTTATAAACAAATATATTCCCGATGCGCGTGTTGCCATAGGTCACGGGCAGATGAAACCCGAAGAACTTGAAAAGGTGATAATGGGATTTATAAACTACGACTACGATGTGCTCATCTCAACGACAATAGTCGAGAACGGCGTGGACATAAGCAATGCCAATACCATAATAATAAACGATGCCCACCGTTTCGGACTGTCCGCCCTTCATCAGATGCGCGGCAGGGTAGGGCGCAGCAACAAGAAGGCTTTTTGTTATCTGCTGTCACCACCTAAAGCAGGGCTTACACAGGAGGCGCGCCGCCGTCTCGAGGCTCTTGAGACGTTCTCCGAACTTGGCTGCGGTTTCAACCTGTCCATGCAGGACCTCGACATACGCGGTGCCGGCAACCTTCTCGGAGCGGAACAGAGTGGTTTTATGGAAGATCTGGGATATGAGACGTATCAGAAGATACTGAACCAGGCAGTGACGGAACTTAGAAACGATGAATTCGGCGACATGTACGGCGAGGAGATTGAAGGCGGAAGACAACTCTCCGGCAATGATTTTGTGGAAGACTGTGCCATTGAGAGCGACCTGGAGATGTACTTCCCCGACAATTATGTGCCGGGAAGCAGCGAGCGCATGATGCTGTACCGTGAGCTTGAGAACATATCGAACGATGAAGAGCTTGAAAAGTTCAAGCAGGACATGAACGACCGTTTCGGTGAAATGCCGCACGAGGGACTTGAACTTCTCAATATAGTGCCGCTGCGCAGACTGGGAAGACACCTAGGCTGTGAGAAGATCATACTGAAACAGGGGCGCATGCAGATGCAGTTTGTGTCGAACGCCATGAGCCCGTATTACAAAAGCCGTGTTTTCGGCGATGTAATAAACTATGTCGCCGCCAATACACGTCGTTGCAGCCTTAAGGAGATTAAGGGAAAAAGGTCCATGGTGGTTTCCAATGTGGAAACCGTTGGGCAGGCTGTGGAGGTTCTACGGAATATAAGTAATTAATAATTTACAATTTACAATTTATAATTGGGGCGCAGCAAGTTTGGAAACAACGTTCGGCGACCGTAGGGAAAGCCAATTGTTCTCGCTGCGCGTTAATTATAAATTATTCATTATTAATTATAAATTATTATTTCTCCATTGTGCGAAGTGTCTGCGCCTTGCAGGATATGTAAGGTCGTGCCCGTGGGCGTATGCTTCTTTCTCAAATGATATTTCCATATATGCCTCGTGGCTGTTGCGGTGACGTGCGAATCGCAACAGCCATTCGGCTATGTATATGATATAAAAAGGAACGAACAGCAGTTCGCGTTGCTGCAGCGTATGTATGCGTTCATGGTTCATGACATGGATGTCTATCCATCCGGTGTCTCGCGCGAGCAACAGTCCGAACAGGTTGACACATATATCCTTGGGAACTAATCTGCACTTTATAACCTTCAAACAATTTATAATTAATAATTTATAATTGGCTTTCCCTACGGCCGCCGAACTTTGTTTCGTCACTCGTAATTCCAAATTCTTAATTCTTAACTCTTAATTTCTCAGACTTCCGGTATATCCTTGGTAAACCTCGTTATGTCTTCGTCTGAAACCTTGAAGTTGATAAGGTCGCCGTTAAGATATTGGCTGTACGACGGCATGTCGATGAGACCGTGTCCGCTGAGATTGAATAGTATTACCTTTTCCTCACCGCTCTCCTTGCACTTTTCGGCCTCGCGTATGGCTGCCGCTATGGCGTGACAGCTTTCGGGGGCGGGGACAATGCCTTCGGTACGTGCGAATATCATGCCGGCATCGAACGACTCCAACTGCGGAATGTCAACGCCGTGCATCATGTTGTCTTTAAGCAGTTGCGACACTATTACGCCCGCGCCGTGATAGCGCAGTCCGCCGGCATGTATGTTTGCCGGTCTGAATTCGTGTCCGAGTGTGAACATAGGCAGCAGCGGTGTGTATCCCGCCTCGTCGCCGAAGTCGTATTTGAACACTCCGCGTGTAAGTTTCGGACAGCTTTCCGGTTCGGCTGCGATAAACTCCGTTGTTTTTCCTTCCAGTATGTTGTGGCGCATGAACGGGAATGCGATACCACCGAAGTTAGACCCTCCGCCGAAACATCCTATAACGATGTCCGGATATTCTCCCGCCATTTCCATCTGTTTCTCGGCTTCCAGTCCGATGACGGTCTGATGCAGCGTTACGTGGTTCAGCACAGAGCCAAGAGTGTATTTGCAGTTAGGTGTTGTCGTTGCCAGCTCTATCGCCTCGGATATGGCAGTGCCCAGCGAGCCTTGGTGCGACGGGTCGCGCGTGATGATGTCCTTGCCCGCACGTGTGGACATCGACGGCGACCCTGTGACCTGTGCTCCGAACGTGCGCATCAGTATACTGCGGTAGGGCTTCTGGTTGAGTGTTATCTTAACCTGATAAACGGCAGCTTCCAGTCCGAAGGTCTTTGCGGCATAGCTCAACGCCGTTCCCCACTGCCCGGCACCTGTCTCTGTCGTTACGTTTGTGACGCCTTCCCTCTTGCAGTAGTAACACTGCGGTATGGCTGAGTTTATCTTGTGACTGCCCAGCGGAGTGGCGCTCTCGTTCTTAAAGTAGATGTGTGCAGGGGTGTCAAGGGCTTTTTCGAGGGCGTATGCACGCACAAGCGGTGTGGAGCGATAATATCTGTAACGCTCCTGCACCTCATCGGGTATGTCTATCCACGCATGTTCCTGGTCCATTTCCTGACGGCAACACTCCTCGCAGAATATGGGGTACATGTCTTCCGCCTTAAGCGGTTTTCTTGTTGCAGGATTCAGTGGCGGCATGGGTTTGTTTACCATGTCCGCCTGTATGTTATACCATTGTGTGGGAAGTTCGTTTTCCTGTAGTATGAATTTCTTTTGTTTTATCATTTTTGAGTGACGAATTTGGAATTACGAATTACGAATTGTTCTCGCTGCGCTGTAATTATAAATTATAAATTACCAATTCTTAATTATTCAAAAATCTTTCCGCCTCTATCGCCGCCTTGCATCCGCTTCCCGCTGCTGTTATTGCCTGACGGTAACGTGGGTCGGCAACGTCGCCTGCGGCGAACACTCCCGGTATGTTTGTAAGCGGTGTGCCCGGAACGGTCTTTATGTATCCCGTCTCGTCGGTGTCGAGCCACTCGCTGAACACTCCGGAGTTGGGCGTGTGACCTATGGCAAGGAAGAAACCGTCAATCTTTATTTCCACCTCAGCCTCGTCGGCCTCGCCCTTGCGGCGTATCAGACGGGCACCCTCCACGCCGTTCTCGCCGAACAGTCCCAACGTGTTGTGCTCGAACAATATCTCTATGTTCTCCTTTTCCTTTACGCGTTTCTGCATTACGTCCGACGCGCGCAGGAAAGGCTTGCGTACGATCATATACACTTTCTCTGCAAGTTCGGACAGATACAGTGCATCTTCACATGCTGTGTCGCCGCCGCCAACCACGGCAACGGTCTTTTTGCGGTAGAAGAAACCGTCGCATGTGGCACATGCCGATACGCCCATGCCGTTGTATTTCTTCTCGTCTTCCAGTCCGAGATACTTGGCAGACGCACCTGTGGCTATTATCACCGTGTCTGCCTCTATTTCTTTGCCGCTGTCGGTGGTCAGCACGTATGGCGCCTTGCTCAGGTCGGCCTTTACGATAACCCCGTCACGCAGGTCAACTCCGAACGCCTCTGCCTGCTGACGCATCTCCATCATCATCTGGTTTCCGTCCACTCCATTGGGATATCCGGGGAAGTTCTCCACCGTTGTGGTCTGTGTGAGCTGCCCTCCGGGTTGCATGCCGCAGTATTCAACGGGTTGCAGGTTTGCGCGCGACGCATATATTGCCGCCGTATATCCGGCGGGACCGCTGCCCACGATGAGGCAGCGCACGTGTTCTCTCTGTTCCATTTTTTTTGTTGATTGTAGGTTTTAGCTTCTATAGGCTCTATAGCATCTATAGCATCTATAGCAACTATAGTCTATAGTCTCTATAGCTCTTCCAGGAGCTCTTCTATCCTCTTTGCAATGTTCTCTATCTTCTCCGTAGGCTCGAAACGTGCTACCACCTGTCCTTTCTTGTTGATGAGAAACTTGGTGAAGTTCCACTTTATGCTCGGTTTCTCTTTATAGTCGGGATCCTCTTTCGACAGTATGTCGTCAAGCACCGGTGCTATAGGGTGTGACATGTCCCAGCCGGCAAATCCCTTCTGACTTGTAAGGAACTTGTAAAGCGGGTCGGCATCATCACCGTTCACCTTCAGTTTCTTGAAACGCGGGAACTGTGTGCCGTATGTCAGCTTGCAGAAGCTGTGTATCGACTCGTCGGTGCCGGGAGCCTGCTGCCCGAACTGGTTGCACGGAAAGTCGAGAATGTCGAAACCGCGACTGTGATATGTCTCATAAAGTTTTTCCAGTTCTTCATACTGCGGTGTGAACCCGCATTTCGTGGCTGTGTTTACAATCAGCACAACCTCGTTGGCAAAAGCCCTCAGAGATATGGGGCTGCCTTTTCTGTCCTTTACCGTGTAGTCGTAAATAGTTTTCATATCATCATTTGTTAATATGGTTGTTTTTAATATGTTTTATGCTGCTATATCAAATCCGTTATTTCTTACAAAGGTATAAGAAAATTATCATTTATCATTGCAAACCATTACTTTATTATGTTTTGTTAGGTTTTTTGAGGTTTTAAGGTGAAAATTGTTTTAGATTGTGAGAGCACAGGGAACAAGGCTGATGCAGTCGTTTTATTGTTATATTTTTCATTCTTCATCTCAAAACCTCAAAAACTGAAACCTTAAACTTAATATACATAGGAAAATCCCTACCAAACAATATGGATTTTACATTTTCTGGTTAAACAGAAAAACGTTACTTTTGCAACAGGAAATAACAATAACAAATAAACACATGATGATTATGAAAAAGATTACACGTTTTTGTACGTTTATGCTTGTGGCTCTCCTGTCGTTCACGTTTGTAAGTTGTGACGAGGATGACGAGATAGCATACACGCTTGAAGGGACTTGGAGGGGCAACATGTATGTATCCTGTGCTTATGACGGATACGAATATCAGTCCACCTATTCGGAAATCTGTTTCCTGCGCGACCCGTACACCTATTCGTCGGGAAACGGATATTGGGTAGACCACTACAGCCGTGCGCCGTGGGACTATATTGCCAACCATATAGACTGGCAGGTAAGTAACGGTGTCATAAGGGTGTGGTTCCGGGAAGAAGGAAGTTATGTAGAAATACACGACTACAGCTTGAGTGACAGATATTTCTCCGGAACCATATATGATGGTGATAACAATGTCGATTTCCGTCTGACACATGTGTCTTCGCCCAATTGGAACGATTATGAGTGGGGCTGGGATTGGTACGGAGCAAAGCAGAATGCAAAGATGAAGTCAAAGGGCGTTTCGTTCAAGGACGGTGACAGACCGGTACGCAAATTCCATAAACCTATGCTTTAGACACCGTAAAGCTATGCTTTATGCACCGTAACCCATAGGGTTATTGTGTAATTTATAATTGATAATGGATAATTGATAATGACCATATACTTTCATTATCAATTATCCATTATCAATTATAAATTATTTCAGCCCCCACACACTCGTATTGTACGAGCTTTCAACCCTGTTTTCAATGTCGTCGGGCAAGTTGCAGAAGAAGTCTATGTCCGTGCGGCGTTCCAGCTCGTCTATGCTTATTGCAAACTGTCTGAGGCTTTCGTTACCCCTGTCCCTGTTCTCGTTCTCCGCCCAGAAGGCTATGGCACGGTACTGTCCTTTGATCTTGAGAAGCAGCGCCATGTAGAAATACTTTGGGACAATGAGCTTTCCCTGTATACGTGTCAGTATGTTCTCTTCGCTGTCTATTGTTCCGCCCTTGCATACAAACAGGGTATCTCCCTTTGCCGTAGGCGTCCACTTGCGCACTCTCGCCTCCATTTCCGCCCAAAGCTTGGCGTTGAACTTGTTGTACTGAGGCTGCATGTTTGTCATGTAGAACGTCTGATAGTTCGCCTCCTTTGAATATTGGCGGTCGGCAGACGGGCATATGTGTCCGTGGTCAAATCTTGCGCCATTGAAATAGGAACCATAGAAATAATCTTCTTCCCAACGTTCCGATGCAGGCAGGTTGGGGTCGTATGGATACTGGCGTTCATTAGGATGATTCCCCGGATTTGTTTGAGGATCATACCTTCCCGCATTGCCCCTCCAACCCTGGTACATCTGATAGCACGACCAGCGTTGCGACTTCTTGTCCGCATCCCATTCCACACAGTAGTTTATCCCGTATTTGTCGCCTGTGCGGTATACCAGTATCCGGTTTCTTCCGCCTTTTACACGCGGAAACTCGAGACGTGTCACGGCGTTTGTCGTCGTCACGGTGTTCTTGTTCACGTTTGCACTCGGCGTGTCGGGTGTGCCGCCGCTGCCTTCGTCATCATCGTCACCTCCGCCACATGACACCACGGTGAGTGCCATGAAGAGAATGTACAGTAAAAATCTTAGTTCTTTCATTGTTTTTCAGAGTCAGATGTTTGTATTAAAGACAAAAACAAAGTGTGTCCTTGCGCATATGCAACTACGCAGGAACACACTTCCTTTTCTTTGTTCTCGAATATATATGTATACATATTATTTCTTCGCAGCTTTTCCGTAGCGGCTCATGAACTTGTCCACACGACCTGCCGTGTCCACGAGCTTGCTCTTGCCTGTATAGAACGGGTGAGAGGTGCTTGAGATTTCAATCTTCACTACAGGATAAGTCTCTCCTTCAAATTCTACTGTATCGTTTGTCTTGCATGTAGACTTTGTAAGGAACATATCGCCGTTGGACATATCCTTGAATACGACGGGGCGATAGTTTTCTGGATGAATACCTTTTTTCATTTTGTTGTTATATTGATATTGTTAATTAAAATCTTGTCGTGATAACACTTTACGGGCTGCAAAGGTAATAATAAATATTATATAATCCAAATATTTATTCTTTTTTCGTACAGATGCGATGTCTTGAGATATGTCGGTAGTTTCAACTGGCAAGTGCAAAATTAATGATTTGTTTGAAGAATTCTTCTTTCGGGGTTGAGAAATTTAGTTTCTTTCTCGGTCTGAGGTTCAATTTCTTTCCCACTTTCTTGATATAGTTGT
>Ga0209064_1001353_pt1 | contig 39157 bp, 31 predicted proteins | sample Inofromicrocosms_FD_187498 | JGI IMG/M metagenome (GOLD analysis project Ga0209064, IMG submission 187498) | Mouse cecum microbial communities from Vienna, Austria - Inoculum for glucosamine and mucus D2O microcosms (SPAdes) (version 2) | ecosystem: Host-associated > Mammals > Digestive system >... | reverse complement strand
GTGGAGCGAATATGCCATCTCGCGGTCGCCGTTGACACCTTTTTCGCGGATTATGGCCGCGCGGATTCCGGAGCGTGATTTTCTGACAGCATCCAGACCTCGCGATGCCAGAGAGCCTTTGAAGCCTTTCGGCAGACGGAACCGCAGTGGCTGGCGGGAGAAGTTGTCGAAGCGTTTTCGGGCACATTCTTCACCGCTCTGCAGGCGGTCGAGCAGATATGAGGGAGTGAACCAGCGGCGGCGCATGGTGTCGATGTTAACCATGTGCACGCTGTCTTTGTGCGAAATCATCAGCACTCGGTCGGCCGACGGCGAAGCCACGGGGAAGTAACGCAGTGCGGCATCGTCGAGGATTTTCTCGACGCTTTCCTTGCGGTCGTCCTCGACCTGTATGACAACTGCCGGATTTTCGGCGAAGAGAATCTTCACAAGGTCGTCTTCGCCGAAAATCGCGAATCCGTCGGTGTACATGTTGAGTCCGCCTCGGCTGTTGGCGAATGTCATTTCAAGCAGGGTGGTGACAAGACCGCCCGCGCTGACGTCGTGGATGGCGGCGAGTTTTCGCGAGCGCACGAGGCGTTGCACGGTGTCGAAAGCACGCGAGAAATACGCGGTGTCCTTTACGTCGGGGACGTCGTTGCCTACACGGTTGAGTGTCTGGGCAAGTGCGGAGCCGCCGAGTCCCAGGGCATCGCATGAAAAGTCTATATAATATAAGGTGGAGTTCTTTGTGTTTTTTAGTACGGGCGATATCGTTCGGCGGATGTCGCGCACGGGAGCCGCAGCCGATATGATTACGGTGCCGGGTGCCTGTACTTTGCTGCCGTCGGGATATTTCTGGGTCATGGACAGACTGTCCTTGCCAGTGGGTATGTTTATGCCGAGTGCACAAGCCATGTCGGAACATGCGCGGACGGCGCTGTAGAGGGCTGCGTCCTCACCGGGATTTTTGCATGGCCACATCCAGTTGGCGCTCAGCGATACGCTGTGCAGGCCTTTTTCGAGGTCGGCTCCCACTATGTTTGTCAGCGATTCGGCTATTGCCAGACGCGATGCGGATTCCGAAGCTGCGAGCGCTGCCGCCGGAGCGTGACCTATTGAGGTGGCTATGCCTTTGCGTCCGTGATAGTCGAGTGCGACTACGCCGCAGTCGCTCAAAGGTAACTGGATTTCTCCTACGCACTGCTGGCGGGCGATACGTCCTGTCACAGAGCGGTCGACTTTGTTTGTAAGCCAGTCTTTGCAAGCCACCGATTCGAGCATCATCACGTCGGATATATATCCTGTGATTTTGTCGGGTGAAGTTACGGCATTTTCAAAATTATGAGGCTGCGTGCTGTCGGTGATTACGGTTTTTGGGGAATTTCCGAGCATGTCGTCGACACCGAGATCGATTGCCATTTCTCCGGTCGATGTGCGGCCGAAGCGCAGGCGCTTGTCGCCTGTTGTCCGGCCTACTACAAAGAGCGGGGCACGTTCGCGTTCGGCAATACGTTCTACCAAAGGAATATCCTTAGCCCGTATCACCATGCCCATGCGTTCCTGGCTTTCGTTGCCAATTATTTCTTTGTCGGATAGAGTGGGGTCGCCGACAGGCAGGGCGTCGATGTCGATGAATCCGCCTGTCGACTCGATCAGTTCCGACAGAGCGTTGAGATGTCCGCCGGCACCGTGGTCATGAATTGAAACGATGGGGTTTACGCCGCTTTCGGCAAGCGCACGGATCACGTTGGCCACGCGTTTCTGCATCTCGGGATTGGCACGCTGTACGGCATTGAGTTCAATGGCACCGCTGTATCGACCGGTGTCGACCGATGAAACGGCTCCGCCGCCCATACCTATCCGGTAGTTGTCGCCGCCGGCAAGTACTACTGACTGTCCCGGCTCCGGTTCGCCTTTGACGGCGTCGCGTGCGGCTGCGAAACCTACGCCGCCGGCAAGCATTATCACTTTGTCGAAAGCATATTTTTTATCCGCTTCGGTGTGCTCGAATGTCATAAGAGAGCCGCAGATGAGCGGTTGTCCGAATTTGTTTCCGAAGTCCGAAGCTCCGTTCGATGCCTTTACAAGAATTTCGGCCGGGGTCTGGTAAAGCCATTTTCGTTCGTCCATGGCATACTGCCAGCGCTGTTCGGCCGACAGGCGAGGATAGGAAGTCATGTAGACGGCAGTACCGGCTATTGGCAGGCTTGCGCGTCCGCCTCCGAGGCGGTCACGGATCTCACCGCCGGTGCCTGTGGCGGCGCCGTTGAAGGGTTCTACCGTGGTTGGGAAGTTATGTGTTTCGGCTTTAAGCGATATAACGGTTCGGATCGAGCGTTCTCCGAAATAATCGGGTTTGTCGGCGCTTTCGGGCGCGAACTGCATGACGACAGGACCCTTTACGAATGCAACGTTGTCCTTGTAGGCGGATACCAGATCGTTGGGATTTGTCTGCGATGTCTTTTTTATCAGTTTGAACAGCGATTCAGGCATCTCTTGCCCGTCGATTATGAACGTGCCGTTGAAAATCTTGTGCCGGCAGTGTTCGGAGTTTACTTGCGAGAAACCGAATACTTCGCTGTCGGTCAGGCGGCGTCCGAGATTGTCGGCCAAAGCCGACAGATACTCTTCTTCTTCAGGACTGAGAGCCAGTCCCTCGGCAGTGTTGTAGGCTGCTATGTCGTCGATGCGGGCTATCGGGGCGGCTTTCTCTTCGATGTCGAATATGGTTGAGTCAAGACCCTCGTAGACGCGCTGGAGCATGGGGTCGTAGTTTGGCGCGGATTCATTGCCGCCTGCTACTCTGACGAATTCCTCAATGCGTCGAATGCCGGCAAGACCCATGTTCATGGTGATCTCGACGGCATTCGTGCTCCATGGAGTTATCATTTCCTTGCGCGGACCTATATAGCGGCCTTCGAGCTTTCCGGCTGCTGTAGGGGTGGCTCCGCCAAGAAGCCATTTCAACTTTTGTTTTTCAGATTTGTCGAAACTGTGGTTGGTTTCTACTGCAAAGACCTTGTCGGCACCTTTTTTGAAGAATACAAGCATGGGAGCTTTCGGGGTTGAATTGTGATGAATTGGTAACTTAGCGCAAAGTTAGTGATAATTGTTGAGATGCGTACAAGAGTTAAATCTAAATCTGTGGCGTATGTTAAGTTTTTATTAAACTTTGCATCCGGGATGTGATTGAATTGGAAAATCGTAGTAAATTTACATGGATAAATTAAATTGCACTCCTATGCCAAAGCCGTTGAAAATTCTTGTAGTGGATGATGAAGAAACTCTTTGCGAACTTCTCAGGTTCAATCTTGAAACGGAGGGATATGAAGTTGATGTGGCTTACAGCGCCGAGGAAGCGCTGATGCTGGATATTTCCGCTTACTCGCTGATACTGCTTGATATTATGATGGGCGATATCAGTGGAGTACAGCTCGCGTCCATTGTCAGAAATAATGTAAAGACTGCGCAGATTCCCATAATATTCTGCACGGCCAGAGATTCGGAGGCGGACATGATCGGGGGGCTTGACCTCGGCGCCGACGATTATATTACAAAACCGTATTCGGTGCGCAACGTGATTGCGCGCGTCAGGTCGGTGTTGCGCCGCTGCGACAGGCAGCACGTGGCTGATAAATCGGAATGTGTCGCCTTCAGGACGCTTTCAGTATTTCCGTCGCGGAAAATGTGTACTGTCGACGGAAAAGAAGTGAAAATGCCTCGCAAGGAGTTTGAGATTTTATGTCTTTTGCTTTCCAATCCGGGAACTGTTTTTTCGCGTGAGGAACTTATCAGGCGAATATGGCCGGAGGAAGTGGTGGTTCTTGATCGTGTGGTGGATGTGAACATCACGCGCCTTCGCTCTAAACTCGGGGAATATGGAAAAAATATAGTGACACGATCCGGATATGGTTATGTTTTCATTGAATAGGCTTACATATCACCGTCGCTTGTTTTTAGGGCTGGTGGTGTATTCATTGGTTCTTGTGACAGGTTTCGCGATATTCCAGTACTACCGCGAGAAAGAGTCCAAGGCCGAGGAACTGAACGGGCGTCTGCAGCTTGTCAATGATATCTTTCTGCGAGGGATTGAACGCGGCGATTCATTACCTGAGCTTGAAAAACTTATCTTAGACTCGTTCTGCGGTCTGAGGATAAGTGTGATAGACTACATGGGGCGTATCGCCTACGACAACACTTTGCCTTACGAAGCTACCGCTCAGGTCGAGCCGGGAGTGCTGGCATCGCCTAACCACTTGAGTCGGAAAGAAGTTGCCGACGCTATCCGTAAGGGAGAGGGATTCGATGTACGCCGCAACAGCGAACTGACAGACAATGCCTACTTCTATTCGGCAAAAAAGGGCGAGCGGTATATAGTCCGCAGTGCCGTACCGTACACGGTAAGCCTGACCGGGCTGCTTTCCGCCGATTTTACTTTTATGTGGTTTTTGGCTTTGATAAGCATGGTTATGTGTGTAATAGGCTATTATGCTACCAGACGGCTCGGACAGCATGTGTCCAGACTGAACCGTTTTGCGGAGCAGGCGGAAAGGGGAGAACGCATATTCGATACGGAACCGTTCCCGCATGATGAGCTGGGCGACATATCCAGTCATATCGTAAGATTATACGCGCGTCTGCAACAAGCAGTGTCTGACCGCGACCGCGAGCATCGCGCGGCATTGCACGAACAGCAGGAAAAAATAAGGATAAAGCGGCAGCTGACAAACAATATAAACCATGAGCTGAAAACACCTGTCGCGGCCATGAAACTTTGTCTTGAAACATTGATGGACCATAAGGACCTTGCCGACGACAGGCGCGATGACTTTATCAGACGGTGTCATGCGGCAAACGAAAGGCTTGGCCGCCTGCTTGCCGATGTTTCGGCTATAACGCGTATGGAGGACGGTGGTGATTCTATAGCCAGGGAAGTGGTCGATGCAGGAGCAGTAGCGGCCGAAGTGTGCAGCGAGTATGAACTTATTGCCGAAGAAAAAGCGGTGATATTGGAGAATGGAATCGCTCGCGGGACAATGGTCACGGGCAATGCTGAGTTACTTGCATCTGTGTTCAGGAATCTTGTCGACAATGCTCTAGCATATTCCGAAGGGGACAGGATAGAACTTAGCTGTCCGGACTGCGGCGACGATTGTGGCAGTCTGACATTCATTGTCGCCGATAATGGCTGCGGTGTGGCTCCCGAGCATCTTCCGCGTCTGTTCGAGCGCTTTTACCGTGTCGACAAAGGCCGTTCCCGCCGTGTCGGAGGAACCGGGCTTGGTCTTTCTATTGTCAGGAATGCCGTGGTATGGCACGGGGGCGATATACGTGTGGAAAACCGTCGTGGAGGCGGCCTTGTTTTCATATTCACGTTGCGGAAAGAATAGCGTTGCTTTTTGTGCGATTTAATTATTGCTTAAGGAAAATGAAATATTTATGAAATAAAAGCGGGCTTACTTTGCAGTGTAAAATTTTAAAGTATGCTTTATGGAATTTTTATTTCTGTGTGTTGTCGTTTTTCTGTTCATTCTTGCGGTTTTCGACCTGTCGGTGGGAGTGAGCAATGATGCAGTAAATTTTTTGAATTCGGCGATAGGTTCGCGGGCGGCATCATTCCGGAGGGTGCTTATAGTGGCTTCTGCGGGAGTATTTATAGGTGCGGCCATGAGTAATGGCATGATGGATATTGCACGTCACGGCATTTTCCGTCCTGAACATTTCTCGTTCTACGATATCATCTGTATTTTTATGGCTGTGATGGTGACGGACATTATATTGCTCGATGTGTTCAACACCCTCGGTATGCCTACGTCGACTACTGTTTCGATGGTTTTCGAGTTGCTTGGAGCTACATTTGTCGTAGCGCTGATCAAAATGGCGTCGGAAGCCACCGGTTCCGGCCTGAATGATCTGTTGAATACGGAAAAGGCTTTGTCGGTGATTATCGGAATATTTCTTTCTGTGGCTATAGCATTCTTTTTCGGTAGCGTGGTACAATTTATTTCCAGACTGATTTTCACTTTCGATTACCGTTGCAGGCTTAAGTGGAAAATAGGTGTTTTCGGTGGTATCTGCTCTACGGCGATCGTCTATTTCCTATTGCTGAAAGGCGCCAAGGATCTGGTGTTCATGACTCCTGAGGTAAAGACATGGATCGATGTCCATACACTTCCGTTGCTTGGATGCTGCTTTGCCGGATTCACATTGCTGATGCAGTTGCTCCATATATTCGGGGTGAATGTTCTAAAGGTCATAGTCCTTATGGGCACATTTGCTCTTGCGATGGCTTTTGCAGGCAATGACCTTGTGAATTTCATCGGGGTGCCGCTTACCGGACTTGCGGCTTTCAGTGATTATGCCGCCTTTGGCGAAGGAAACCCGCGCACATTCATGATGAATTCGCTTAACGGACCGTCGGACACATCGTTCTGGTTTCTGGTTGGCGCAGGAGTCATAATGGTTGTCGCTCTTTCGACATCAAAAAAAGCGCGGAAGGTGGCACAGACTGAGATCGGTCTTGGCAGCCGTGATTCCGGCGACGAGATGTTCGGATCGTCGCGTATCGCGCGACGTCTTGTAAGGTGGTCGCTTTCAGGACTCGGATGGCTTCGGCATATAGCTCCTGCTGGGATGCGCATTTGGGTGGGCAGGCGTTTCGACACGAAAAATATGACAGTGGAGCAGGGTGCGTCTTTCGACCTCGTTCGTGCTGCTGTCAATCTTGTCCTTGCCGGTGCGCTGATAGCTTTGGGAACGTCGATGAAACTTCCGTTGTCTACTACTTTTGTCACTTTCATGGTGGCCATGGGTACATCGCTGGCAGACAGGGCCTGGGGTCGGGAAAGTGCGGTATTCAGAATTACAGGCGTGATTTCGGTTATAGGTGGATGGTTTCTGACAGCCGGTGCGGCATTCATAGGCGCCGGTATCATAGTCATGCTCATGCATTATGGCGGACATTGGGCTATGTTCGCTCTCGGGATTCTGACGATATTTTTAATAATAAGGAGTAACAGGCGCTTTCGTGCTGCCAAGACAGAAGAAAAAGGCGATGTGATGTTCCAGGCAATATTGTCGACAAAGGATCAGTCGAAAACATGGCCTCTGTTGTTTATGTACATCAAAGATTGTCAGGAGAAATTCCTTGTGTCTGCCGGCGAATGTTATTCGCTTATGTGCACGGCGTTCGTGCGAGAGGATTTGCGTACGCTTGACAGGACGGAGCGCATACTTAAAAATCATAAACAGGAGCTGAAAAATGACCGCCGCAAGGAAACATTGTGCCTAAGGCAAGTGAGCCGTCCGGTAGCTATAGAGAAAAGCGCATGGTTCCATCTGGCTAACAACTGCTGCATGTCGATGCTTTATAATTTACGACGTATAAATGAGGTTTGCAAGGAGCATGTGGAGAACAATTTCAGAACTCTGCCAGGGCATTATATAGCTGAATCGGAAACAATATCGGCTAAAGTCGGAGAACTTTTTGAAGGAACATGCAGTATGATTGCCGGTGAAAGTCTTGAATCGGTGGATTTGCTGCGTATGCGCTGTGACCGGATAAAAGATATGATTTCCGAGTCATACCACAGGCTTTACAGCAATCTGCACGAAGGCGATCCGGAGGCGATGAGCGTGCTTTATGTCTATATGAACGTTCTTCAGGAAACACAGGAAATGGTGTCGTCGATGCGCAAGTACCTGCGCGCGTTTGCAAAACTCAAGGATAGCGCCTACTCGGGACGTGCTAAGGCAAAAATATCATAAGTGACTGAACCGTCGGCCGCGAACGTGTGTTTTTATGGCATAAAAATGTCTAACTTAAAAACATAAAAGTCATGTCATTTATCTGGTTTATACTTATTGGTCTTCTTGCAGGCTTCATTGCCGGCAAGCTTATGCGCGGAGGTGGCTTCGGGCTTGTTATAAATCTTATTGTAGGAGTTGTCGGCGGGGTACTCGGCGGTTGGCTCTTCGGTCTTGTCGGCATACATACCGGCGGTATTATCGGCAGTCTGATCACATCTGTAGTCGGTGCTGTCGTACTGCTATGGATTGTCGGGCTTCTCAGCCGAGGCCATACGCGTTAGCAGATATGGGTAATAAACAGAGGTCCGACAATCTTGTCGGACCTCTGTTTATTTTATGTGATAGTTTATTTATTTCAGAGCAGCGAGGGTTTCGCGCAGTGTTTCGATTTTTGAATTGGCGTCCGATAATTTTTTGCGTTCTCCCGCTACGACCGCTTCGGGTGCGTTGTTGACAAAGCGCTCGTTTGAGAGTTTTTTCTCAATGGATGCCTTGAATCCGAGCAGATAGTCGATTTCCTTTTGTACGCGTGCTTTTTCGGCTTCAACGTCGGTGGAACCTGCCAGAGGAATATTGAATTCGAGAGTTCCTACCATGAAGGATTGTGCGGCAGCATCCTTTTCGGCACCTGTCACAATCTCGTCGACATTTGCGAGTTTCTTTATCATGGGGTGCATTGCGGAATCGAGCTGTCCTATAACCCGAAGTGTCAAAGCTTCTTTCTGAGGAATGTTCTTGCGGGCACGCACTCCGCGCACGCCCGTGACGATTTCTTTTGTAAGCTCCATTGCGGCGAGCAGGGCGCTGTCGGTATTTCCGGCTTCGGGGTAGGTAGCGTACATTATCGATGTGCCCTCCGGCCGTTCGCCGATCGCCTGCCATACTTCCTCGGTGATGAATGGCATGAACGGGTGGAGCAGGCAGAGCAGTTTTTCGAAGTATGCTACAACCGAAGTGTATGTGTGTCCGTCGACAGGCTGCCGGTATGCCGGTTTTATCATTTCGAGATACCATGATGAGAAATCGTCGCGGAACAGACGGTAGACTGTCATAAGAGCTTCGCTGATGCGGAATTTCTCAAGGAGGTCGTTTACTTCGGCTATGGTTTCGTTAAGTTTGGATTCGAACCAGCTATCGGCCAGACGGCATACTTCAGGTTGTGCGGCAGCGGTGTCTGTAGGCCATGATGCCACCAGACGGAATGCGTTCCAGATTTTGTTGCAGAAGTTGCGACCCTGCTCGCATAATTTGTCGTCGTACATGATGTCGTTGCCTGCCGGAGCGGCAAGCATCAGTCCCATGCGTACGCCGTCGGCACCGTAGTCGCGGATAAGGTCGAGGGGGTCGGGCGAGTTGCCGAGCGATTTCGACATTTTTCGGCCTATTGCGTCGCGGACGATTCCGGTGAAATATACATTGTCGAAAGGCTGCTTTCCAACGTATTCATAACCGGCCATGATCATGCGTGCCACCCAGAAGAAAATGATGTCCGGTCCTGTGACGAGAGTGGCGGTGGGGTAGTAGTAGGAGATTTCCTCGTTGCCGGGACGGTTGATGCCGTCGAAAAGCGTGATGGGCCACAGCCATGAAGAGAACCATGTGTCGAGTGCGTCTTCGTCCTGATGCAGGTCGTCGGCCGTCATGGCGGTGTTGCCGCTCTTTGCACGGGCTTTTTCGAGGGCTTCCTCGGGCGTGCGTGCCACGACGAAGTCGGCACCGTCGTTATAGAAATAAGCCGGAATACGGTGTCCCCACCACAGCTGACGGCTGATGCACCAGTCCTGGATGTTTTCAAGCCATATACGGTAGGTGGTCTTGTACTTCTCGGGGACGAAACGGATTATGTCGTCCATGACCGGAGCAAGTGATTTTTCGGCGAAATGCTTCATGTCGACGAACCACTGCAGCGACAGGCGCGGTTCGATGGCTACTTTGGTGCGTTCGGAAAGTCCGACATTGTTGGTGTAGTCCTCGATTTTTTCCATCAGGCCGGCGGCCTGCAGATCGGCGGCTATGGCTTTGCGGACGTCGAAACGATCCATGCCTACATACATTCCGGCGCATTCCGCAACAGTGGCGTCTTCGTTGAATATATCGATGGTTTCAAGATTGTGCTTCTTGCCGAGCATGTAGTCGTTTTTGTCGTGTGCCGGGGTGACTTTCAGACAGCCGGTACCGAATTCTATGTCGACATAGCGGTCCTCGATTACGGGAATCACCCGGTTCACAAGCGGTACGATGACTTTGCGGCCTTTGAGCCATGTGTTCTTCGGATCCTTGGGGTTGATGCACATGGCTGTGTCCCCCATGATGGTTTCAGGACGGGTTGTGGCTACCACGGCATAGCGTCGTCCGTCGGCATCGGTGTGTATGACCTGTCCGTCAGCGGCGGGAGTCGCGGCCGCATCGTCGTCGGCAAGATAATAGCGCAGGTAGTAGAGCTTGCTCTGTTCCTGTTCGAAGAAAACTTCGTCGTCGCTGATGGCCGTGCGGTTCTGAGGGTCCCAGTTGACCATGCGGAGGTCGCGGTAGATAAGACCTTTGTCGTAGAGGTCGCAGAAAACCTTGATCACGCTTTCGCTGCGCAACGGGTCCATGGTAAATGCCGTGCGATCCCAGTCGCATGAAGCCCCGAGCTTACGCAACTGCTTGAGTATGATGCCGCCATGTTTCTCGGTCCATTCCCACGCGTGTTTCAGGAATTCTTCACGAGTGAGGTCGGTTTTCTTTATACCCTCGGAAGCCAGTTTGGCTATTACCTTTGTTTCGGTGGAAATAGAGGCATGGTCTGTGCCCGGTACCCACAGGGCGTTTTTACCCTGCATACGCGCACGGCGCACCAGAATGTCCTGTATGGTGTTGTTGAGCATGTGGCCCATGTGGAGTACTCCGGTGACGTTTGGCGGCGGTATTACGACCGTATATGGTTCGCGGCTGTCGGGTTCTGAATGGAATAGTTTGTGCTCGAGCCAGTAGGCGTACCATTTGTCCTCTACTTCGGCGGGATTGTATTTCTGAGGTATTTCTGTCATGACAGGTTATCTTGTTTTGCCTTTATGATTTTGTATTACAGGGCGCAAAGTTAGCGAAAAATCGTTAATCAGCCATCATTGCGACGGCCTTTTCTAAGAGTGTTTGGGGAGAATGATGCGTTCGCCCATGGTTTTGGCGAATTCTTTCTGGAGTTCCTGATATTCGACTATTGTACGCAACAGTTTCTCGAATGTTTCAGTGTCGGATGGCGGCACTGCTGCCAGACGGCGTTTGGTGTCGTCGATATATCCGGCCAGAATCGCAGCTTTCAGTTCGTATATCGCGCGAGGAACAAGAGCCGACAGTTGTTCTTCTTCCGACTCGACGTGGGCGAATTTTGTGTGTATTTTGCTCAGAACGTAGCGTTCGCTTATGAGGTCGGTGGAAATCAGGCGTACTGTGTCGTCGTCGGACGACAGGAGGCGCCGCTGGAGATAGTCGGTGTCGAACGCACGCAACCGTGCGTCGTAGGCGGCATCGGCTTCCGCGGCAAGTTCCCGTTCGCGTTTTTCTATGTCGTATATGTCGGTGGCTACCTGTCGGATCTCGTCGTGCCCCGCCTCGATTCGGCGGCGACGTTCTTCTCCGGCTTCTTTTTCGATGCTTTTGCGATCATCAGGCCATGAGTCACTGCGAAGTTTTTTCACCGCTTCAAGAACTGATGAAAGAGCGGGGTCGGATATGTGTATGTCGTCCATCGACAGGTCTGCAACCACATAGTCGACAACAGTGCCGGGTTGTAGATTTCCGTCGGCGTCGGCAAGATCGCAGAAATATGTCAGACCATAGCGGGTGACATAGCGCATGATCATGCGTTCGTAGGGCAGGAGCGTGTTTGAGCCTGCCCGCACAAGGTTCCTGTCAGGAACCGCCGTGGCGATACTTTCCTGCCGGATGTTGTCGGGCGTTGCATTCGCTTCTGTTTTTCCGGTGTTTTCGCCATTTTCAGGGATGATGTCCCTGAGCGAATCTCGCGCCTGTTGGCGACGCATCTCTTTTTCGAGTTCTTCGGCGCGGACGGCGCTGAATTTCTGAAGTTGCAGGGCTACGACGTTTTCGCTGAGTCCGAGTCGACGGGCGCATTCTCCGATATATTCCATCCGCAGCACCTGGTCGCTAACCATGGCTACGCTCTGGAGAATGGTGTTTGCCACTTTGGCGCGTGCTATCGGGTCGGATTTGGGCACATCGCGCATAAGGATTTCAATCATGAAAGCGATTATGTCGGTTTCATGATCTTTAAGATATGCCTCTACTTCGCTTGCCGAATGGCTTTGGGCGAAAGAGTCGGGGTCGTCGCCTTCGGGCAACAACAGGACTTTAACAGTCAGGTTCTCTGCCAGCAGCAGATTTATTCCTCGCAGCGATGCTTTGATGCCGGCGGCGTCGGAGTCGTAAATAAGCGTTACGTTGGAACTGAAGCGGCGTAAGGCGCGTATCTGTCCCTGTGTGAGCGAGGTTCCTGACGAAGCCACTACGTTTTCCACGCCGGCCTGGTGCATGGAAATTACGTCCATGTAGCCTTCGACAAGTATGCACTTGTCTTTTTTCGCTATGGCGCTTTTTGCCTGGTAGAGTCCGTATAGCTCGCGGTTCTTTACGTAGACTGTCGATTCCGGTGAGTTGACGTATTTGGCTACAGTCTTGTCGCTTCGCATCGTTCGTCCACCGAAGCCGAGTACACGTCCGGCCACGCTGTGGATGGGAAATATCACGCGGCCTTTGAAACGGTCGTAGTATGAATTGGTGCGTTCGGATTTCAGGCATAATCCGGTGGATTCGAGATAATGGTCGGTAAATCCGCGTGATTTCGCCGTGGAATAAAGCGCGTCGGAGCGTTCAAGCGCGTAACCGAGATGGAAACGCTTGATCATGGCGTCGTTTATGCCGCGGTGGCGGAAATATGAGAGTGCGATGTTGCGGCCGTCTTCGGTTCCCGTGAGATTTTGCTCGAAATGGTTCAGAGCGAATTCGTTGACGGCAAGCATGGCTTCGCGGTCGGACGCCGCCTGACGTTCGGCATCATTCAGTTCCCGTTCTATTATTTCTATGTTGTATTTACGGGCGAGGTAGCGTAGTGCCTCGTTGTAGGAGAGCTGTTCATGCTCCATTATGAAGTTGACGGGCGATCCTCCTTTGCCACAACTGAAACACTTGCAGATATTACGAGCCTTGTTTACTGAAAACGACGGTGTGCGCTCGTCGTGGAACGGACATAGCCCTTTGTAATTGGCTCCCGAACGGCGCAGCTTCACAAAGTCGCTGACAACGTCGACTATGTCGGCGGTGTCGAGTATGCGTCGGACGGTTTCGGGATCTATTCTGCTGCTCATGTGGGCTTATATGTCAAAAAATCATACAAAGGTACTAAATCCGGCTGAACTTTATGTCGGGCCGTTCCGTTATTTTTCTATAATAAATATATTCTGTAGCATTATGAAAAAAATCAACTATATTATCGCGGCATGTATGGCTGTGGCTCCGTTTTTTTCGGCAAGCCCATGCTCGCGTGTGGTTTACCTTGGCGACAAGGGCATCACTATGGTAGGACGCACTCTTGACTGGCGGACTCCTATCCCGACAAACTTGTATGTATATCCGCAAGGAGTGGAAAAGCAGAGTATGCCTTCGGGTCCAATGCTTCGCTGGACTTCAAAGTACGGTTCTGTGCTCGCCGTAGGATATGACGGCGGTGTAACGGAGGGTATGAATGAATGCGGGCTGGTGATGAACGGCTTGTTCTGTAAGGAATCCGTCTATCGCGAGGCTGTAGCTACCGACGGGGTTACACCCGTCATGAGTCTGGCGGTTCTGGTAAGTTATTTCCTTGACAATTTTGCGACGGTTGACGAAGCCGAAGCATGGTTGCACTCAAACGATTTTGCTGTAAACGGCAAGACATTCGACGGCGGCACGGTGTCGCTTCTGCACTGGGCGCTTACCGACCGCAGCGGACAGACATTGGTAATGGAGTACAGCGACGGCAAACTTGATCTTTACAAAGGTAGAAACCTGCAGGTGCTCACAAATGATCCTACGCTGCCGCAGATGCAGGCTATCGATAAATACTGGCAGGGAGTAGGCGGTGTGAACATGCTGCCCGGCACAGTACGTTCGGCCGACCGTTTCGTCAGAGCGTCGTTCTTTATTAATCACGTGCCGACCGATTTAGAATATCCGCAGGCCTATGCCGCTTTGAATAGTGTGATGGGTACGGTGTCGGTTCCGTACGGCTATGAAATCCAAGGCGAGCCAAATGTGTCATCCACCCAGTGGAGGAGCATAGCCGATCTTGCCGGTAAATATTATTTCCGTTTTGCCGATTCCACCGCCGATTTCTGGATCGACCTCGGTCGCCTGCGGTTGAATCCCGGCGCGCCTATACTGAAGCTTGATACATCGGACCACGTCCTGCTCTCCGGATGCGCCAATTCTCACCTGCGCAAGTCCGACGGCTTCAAGCCGATGTGGTAAGACCAAAATTATTAATTCAATGATCTATTTAATGTTAGATTCGTAAGAATATAATAATTGTTTTATACATATTTCCCTAAAAATTATAAGAGCCTATCGCAGACCGAGGTCTGAAATAAGCTCTTTTGGCTTTAGGCGATATGCGCTATGGTTTATAAACTATTGCAAAAACAGTTATTTTGCGGGAGAATCTGGAATGACACCTAACATTTTAATCGATAGTTATGGTGTGATTTCCCTCAACTATTGTATTTGGTATGATTGTGCCGGCAGGTATTTCTGCTTCACTGCCTTTAATAAAAAGGCAAAAGCAACTTAAAAACGATGTAGGGATAGCTAATCCCCAAGACAAGCCATGAGCAAGACCGCCCCGGCCCTTGCCTTTTATTTCCATGTTTTGAGTTGACAGGGGTATTGTTTTACCGTCAACAGACAACGCAGAAGCACCGTTTATTAGAATTTTGCCAGCCTTGCCTGCCGCGCCATTCTTAATCATCATTGTATGAATTTTCACAGGTGCGCCTTTCTGAATTAGTATCGTCTTCCCATCAGCTGCATAAACATTCGCATCAACCACTCCTTGGATGTCCGTTGTAATTTGGTTGCTTTTTGCAGGAAGTGATGTTTTGATTTGAACGGGTGTGCCTCCTGATAGTTTTGCTGGATTGGCGAAAGCGATAAGTGGCATAATCAGCGCCAATACAAATAGAATATTTTTCATTTTAAAGAGTATTTTTATTATTTATTTGATAAAATGTATTAAATCACGCTAAATTATCTATCTGATAGTTGTTTGATTATTCGGTGCAGGACCTCAATTTGCATCATTGCCCCCTCGTAAGCTTGCTTATAGTCGGCATTTAGTGCATTATCTCCACTCCCTGTGGCAAGCATCGTTTTATTTCGGATTCGTATGTCATGGGTGGTTCAGAACAAAAGTATAAGTATAATGTAGAGCAATAGGGCAGGGGCGACGAAGAGCAGGGAGTCGATGCGGTCGAGGATGCCGCCGTGGCCGGGAATCAGTTTCCCGGAATCCTTGACACCTAAGTTGCGCTTAAGGAGTGATTCGAACAGATCGCCCCACGTTGAGAAAATCGCTGCGACCGCGCCCATGCCGAGCCATGCGGCAAGCGAAAAATCAGGATTCAAGTGGAGCATATATGCTACGGCTCCGGCAGCGAGGCAGAAGAAAAGTCCGCCGGCAAATCCTTCCCATGTCTTTTTGGGCGACAGGCGTTCGAACATTTTGTGGCGTCCCATGGTGCTGCCGGTGCAGAATGCGCCTGTATCGTTGAGCCAGATCATTATGAACATCATCATCGAAAGCCATGAGAATGCTGATGACGCGATGTTTATGATTGAGGCGAGGGTCAGAGGTATGCTTATGTAGAATATCGACATGACGGAACGTGCGGCCATGGCGAAAGGACGTTCCGAGCGGTCGTATAGCGCCAGAGTGAAGCGCAGCAGCGGGTAAGCAGCGAAAAGCACGAGAATGAAAGCCGTTATTATTGAAAAGTTCCTTTCGGATAAAGCTTCTGCGTACGTAAATCCGAAAGAAACAAGAGGCAGTGCGGCAGCGGTCAGCAGGTCTGTTGCAGCTATAGCTTTTTGTACGATACTTCCTGCAGGAGGCATCACGAGTTTCCTGAACTCAAGCACGGCGACAGCCGAGAACAAAGACATCAATACGGTGAACCATACGGGGCCTCCGAGAATCGCGCCTACAATCAGCGCGACATAAACGATGCCGGAAAGGCTTCGCGTGAGCAGTTTTTTCATTTTTACAGCGTTGAGGTTTACAGGTGAAACCGCGGTTGCGGCACGCAAAAGTAAGGAAAAATTGTCAAATACTCAGCAATTTCTTGCGCTTTTCCCTTTTATATAGTCGAAGACTTCCCTTTGGATTGTCGAACCGAGCAGGTGGTTGATACCTGTATAGAGTGATACGCCGAGTAGAATTTCAATACTTAGCCTGACTGCCGGAGCATCGAAGCAGTTTCCGGCAAGATTGATGACAGGTATGATTACGCCTGTGATTGCGAAATAAGGTATCAGATCTCTTAAATGTGCCATAAGTCCCGTATGTGTATGGCGCAGGAGTACTGCCAGCGAACAGCCCCATGCCGTTATTGTGGCGAATACCTGCCCCCACAGCAGGATCCCAAGGCCTGCTACAGGATCTGACGGAGTGGACAATGTGATATACGGCAATGTGATGGCGAGAGCCGCGAGAGCTGTTGCATCGCGTACGATTTCGAGCCGGACAATGCTTTTCGCACGGCCGAGTGCCAGCAGGTAGTTGTTGTACAGCGAGTTCAGGACTACAAAAACACCACGGAACAGCAGCAGTTGGAAGAGAAAAATCGATGGATCCCATTTAGTGCCGAACAGCAGATGGAATATAGGCCGGGCTGTTGCCATCAGACCTATCATTGCGGGAAAGAGAAAGTATGCGGTGAAGCGGTTCATTTTTGACGCTATTCGCCTGAACCGTTCCGGAGAATCCTGTGTTGCCGAAAGAGCCGGAAGAAACGATGATGTGAGAATCTGTGACAGAGAACTTATTCCCATCTTGCTCCATTTGTCGCTCTGTGTATAGTATCCGAGGGCACTCATGCCTGCACGATTTCCTATGACGAAAGAATATATGTTGAGAAACAGTGTGTTGAGAAACGATGTGAGCATCATCCGCGAGCCTATACCAAAGAAAGAACGCAAAGCTTGCAGTGAAAAATTGACCATAGGCCTCCATCGTCCGATGATCCAAAGGGTCAACGATTTGACTGATGCGAGAATGAGCGTCTGCCATACGATGGCCCAAGCGCCGAAGCCTTTGAGGGCGAGCCATATTCCTGTTATTCCGGCGAGGACAAGTCCGCCCGTGTTGGCTATGGCGATTGGCCTTACGTCCATGCGCTTCATAAGAATGTTTGTCTGGACTATGGCCGAAGCGTTTATCGGCAAGGCCAGAAACATTGTGCGCGACAAGGGCACAAGGCGCAGGTCGTTGTCGAAACAGCGGGCGATCAGCGGGGCGGAAAAGAAGAGTGAGACGTAGAGGATCAGTGACACCGACATATTGAACCATAGGATTGTGGAATAGTCGAGGCGTGTCGGTGATTTTCTTTGCAGAAGGGCATGGGAGAACCCGCTGTCGACAAGAAGCGACGCGAATGCCTGAAAAATCAGTATGGCTCCGACGAGGCCGAAGTCTGCCGGTGAAAGCACACGCGCAAGTACAATCCCGGTGACGGCATACAGCACCTGAGATGATACACGATCCACCACGTTCCATTTTAGAGAACGGGCGGTGCGTTCTTTTAGTCTATCGTCGTTTTTCTGTGTGATGGCTTTATTTTGAGTTGATTATCCCGTTCGGATTAAGTATCGCTTTAACTCCGATGGAGCGACTTTTCAGGTTTTTTGGCTCGGTGATATAGTATACAGTTCCGCTTCCGGCCCCATATATATTCAGTTCTTCTTCAGGGTTGCATACCACCGGGCCGGTGCCGAGCACGTTGCATTTTACTTTCGATGCAGTAAGCGCTCCGGCATCGACGGTGCCAGTTCCGACATTGCGTAGGTCGGCTTTAGTGCACTTTCCTTTTAGTTTTACGTGCCCGCATCCGGCGGTTACGCCGGCATCCACCGATGTGCAGTCTATATCGTCGACATCGATGCGTCCGTTACCGATTACGCGGACTGTCAGTTTTGGCACTTCGCAAAGTCTGCTGACGGCGACTACCGAGTCGCCGGCGTTTTTTACCTCTTTAAGCGCCGATGAGTACAGATATATTACAGGCAAACCCTGAGGCTCGTTGTCCTCGTATGCGAGATCTACGGTCAGTTTTGCTTTATTGTTGGTGAAAATCAGGTTTGAGGCGATTTCCGGCGAACAACTGAATACTGCCCATCCTGCGGAATCGGGCAGACATGAGTAGACGACATCGATATTGTCGACGACGTTGAGTTTGTTGAAATCCTGAACATTAAGCCGGTAATCGTGGGACTGTGCCGACATTGGCATTGCAGATATGGCAATGGCCGTGATTAAAGCGGGAATAGTGAAACGTTTGACTTTCATAAGATTGTAGTTGATAAGTGTAAGTTCTATGTATTTGCTGCCGATTCTATGGCCGGAAGTATGTTGTTTTCGATATGGCCGAGTATTGATTCGAGTTCCGCGAATGTGCTTGCCCTTAGCATCGCTATCCTTGTCTGCCTGAACGACGGTATGCTTTTGAAGAGCGGAGATGCTGCGAGATGCCGGCGTATGTGCAGTATGCCGCGGTATTCGTCGATTCGTTCGACGCTTTCGCGTATCTGTCTGCGCAGCAGGGCAAATTTTTCAGATGTCGGCAGGCTGTCGACAGTACCCGTACGAAGCAACGATGTCATTTCCCGGAATATCCATGGCGCGCCTATCGAAGCACGTCCTACCATTACTCCGTCGACGCCGTAGCGCTCGAAAGCTTCGACAGTCTTTTCCGCCGTGGTGATGTCGCCGTTGCCTATGAGTGGGATTGAGAGCCGCGGGTTGTCCTTTACGCGTGCTATCATTTCCCAGTCAGCCTCGCCTGTGTACATCTGAGAGCGGGTGCGTCCGTGTACTGTCAGCGCGCTTATGCCGCAGTCTTGCAACTGTTCGGCCAGTTCCACAATTATTTTACTGTTGCAGTCCCAGCCCAGACGCGTCTTGACTGTCACGGGTATGTTGACTGCGCGCACCACGGCAGTCGTGATCTCGAGCATTTTAGGGATGTCGCGCAGCATTCCCGCTCCGGCCCCTTTTCCGGCAACTTTCTTTACCGGACAGCCGAAGTTTATGTCAAGGATGTCGGGATGCGCCTCTTCTACGATTCTGGCTGCTTCAACCATCGGTTCAACTTCCCGGCCGTAGATTTGTATGGCAGTGGGCCTTTCGGCTTGTTCTATGTGCAGTTTTCTTGTTGTCGCCGCTATGTTTCGTATAAGTGCGTCGGCCGATACGAATTCTGTATAGGTCATGTCGGCTCCTTGCTCTTTGCAGATTAGTCTGAAAGAACTGTCTGTAACATCCTCCATGGGAGCGAGCATCACCGGACGGTCGCCAAGGTCGACATTGCCTATCTTCATAGATTTTTATTTAAATTTTTTCGTGTGCAAATTTACACTTTTATAAGACGTCAGGCAATAGCCGGAAGTGTACTTTTTCATGTAAGAAGTGCTTATATGAAAAAAAACTTCTATTTTGGCGGAATAGAATTCGTTCATTTTATCCCGTATAGATTTAACTGACGGAAATCCAGACTATCCATGCCGCAACAGGAGAGCGGAACACTTTCGTTGTAGTCGTTGAGATACAGTCGTCGGGGTTCCGTGTATCTGTTATCCGACAGGGATGCTTCGGGCATGTATCTCTTGGCGCTGATTCCCGCAAGCGAAAGCATTGTGTTGAACACGCTCCGGCTCGATGATACGTTTTTTTTAGTATTCGCCTCGGCTGCACGGTATTTCTCAGGATGTGCGTCCTTGAAACTATCGGACATCCATAATACCATAGGCACGTGGAGTTGCCAGTAGGTCGGAGTGGGAGAGGCATGTAGGAAGCGCAGCCGTGAATCGTCGAAAATATCTTCGCCGTGATCCGATACATAAAGCATGGTCGATGCGCGTCCTGATTTATCGAGTATTCCGATTATATTGTCGAGCATGCGGTCGGTCGCGACAATGGTGTTGTCGTAGGCGTTTATAAGTTCCCGGCGACGATCGGCGGAGGCGCTTCCGTATTCGTCCGGCAGGAATACACGGCTGTCGTCGAGGTAGCGGTCGCGATAGTTGAAATGAGAACCGTATGTGTGCAGGACTATGAACAGACGTTGACCGAGGTGGCTTCCGACATATCGGCGTAAACGGTCGCATAACTCGTCGTCGTAGTGGCTTTTACCGTCGTCGACCAGAAAGCGAGTTTCACCCGCTTCGTCGCCGAAGAAGTCAATGAACGAGCGGTTGCGTTGCTGTGTCGAGAACCATGCTGTGGCTATTCCCGCTTCGTTGAATGCCGTGAATATGCTTTTTGTCAGATAGATGGAATCACGGAAGTTTTCAGATGTGAGTCCAGACATAAGCAAGGGCACACTTTTGTGCGTGGTGTTGCTTTCGGAGAGTGTCAGCGGGTATGCGAGCAGGTTGCGGCGTTCCGACAGGAGCGGATTTGTCGGCCTGTCATAGCCCATAAGCTGCCAGTTGCGTGCACGTGATGTTTCGCCTATCACAAGGACGTAAACTTCATCCTCTATTGCCTTAGCGCTTTTTTCCGCTTGTGCGCTGAAAGAGAAGCCTGCCGATGTGGTGAAGTATCTGGCTGTGGCGGCTGTCCGTTCTGTAGCTGTGACTATATTATGGATGACGTTGGCCGGAAACAGCCTGCGGTCGGCAGGATATGCGCCGGTTTTTATGAAATCGACGGCTACACAGGACAAGCCTGCTGCAAGGACTGTGGCACCGGTCAGCGCCGCGGCGCGTCGGATTCTTTTTCCGGAGCGTGCCTTGCCTTTCAATAATATGACGGCAGCCACTATTGGCGGAAGGTAAAGCAGGCATACCGATAATATGGCCTGCGACATATTTGAAAGCAGTTCGCCGGCTTCGCGGCTGTTGGTCGTTGCCACGTTGAGGAACATATCGATGGCAATGATCGAACGTCCGTAGAGGTAGAGCAGTACAATCTGAAATGCACAGAGGATCATTATAGGCAGGAACAGCAGTGTGCTGCGGCCGCTATGTCCGCTCCATGACATCAGAAGAGTATAAATGCCCCATGGCAGAGCTACGTTGGCAATACGTTCGGCCGGGGTATAACCCGGTTCTACTATCGACAGTGCCACGTTCGGCACGCACATGAGTATCGGGACAAGCCATACCAGCATGTCGGCGATACCGCTGAGGGAAAATAATTTTTTTAATATGTTGTCAGAATGCTTCATTGATGCTGAATATAAAACCTGTCTGATGTCGGCCGAATCCGAGATCAAGACGTATGTTCACTTTTTTCTTGAATTCCCAGCGGTAGCCTATGCCGTAATTGGGAAGAATCTTTGACCAGCGTAGTGCCGAGAAGCGTGGAAATACGGTTCCGGCTCCTATCCAGGCAACAAGTCCGTTGCGCCGCCATACGTGCTGTCTTAGTTCGAGGCACAGATCCATTTCCGATTTGTCGCGGTACCGTCCTTCGAAATATCCTCTCATATTGTCGCTGCCTCCGAGGGTCGACATAAGCCCCCATGGAGTATTGCCGTAAGTCAGGCGTCCGTGGAACTGGATCGCCAGTACGGCTCCGCGCCATAGCGGACGGTATGTGGAGAATGTAAGTTCTGTAAGCGAGAACGCATAGCGGTTCAGAAGGAAGCGTGGATTGAAACGTTGGTCAAGACGGAAGTAGAAACCTCTTTCGGGGGCTGTAAGATAGTCGCGGGAATCATACTGGAGCGTAAATCCTACACCGAGATTGAATGTGCGGGCGTCCTGTCCTTCCCAGAGCCATGGTTTTTCAAAATGGCGTCCGTTTATATAGTCGAATGTCAGCAACGGGCCGAGATAGAAATTCTTTGCCAGGCGGAACAGGAAATTTGCTTCAGCCTGGGAGTTTAGATATTTGTATTTCGATTCGTTGTCGTTGTTGATATTGTTGTCGTATCCTATGCCCCAGAATTTCGTCGCGACAGAGGAAAATGATATGTCGTAGTGCAGGCGGAAGCGGTCGTGCGGAAAGATATTCACTCCTCGTATGCCGAGTTTGAAGAACATGCTGGTGGTGGCGTCAAGATAGACGGATACATCCGACGGAGGCAACAGCGTATCGTTCATGTCGTGACGGTAAATTCCTGAGCCTACAAGACCAAGGCCGAATTTGGTGTCGGTCGAGTAGTGCGGGCCACCGATTACAGAGAAATCGAATTTCTTATGGCTGCGGTCAACGTTTGATTCATTGAAATAATTGATGATTCTGGTGATGATATTGCGTTTGGGTGCGGGTGCGAGAACCGGAGCTGTCACGGAATCTGGCGGCGAGGGAGTCCGGATGCACAATTCATCAGCAGCCCTGAGGGTGATGTTTGTCAGGACTGAGGCAATGATGATGAATGTAATCCGTGTTCTCATAAATTAATAGCTTTGACTTTCTAACAAATAAAACCCTGTTTTGTTACAAATCGATTACAAAAAAAACAGGGCGGCATTAACGCAAAAAACTCATGGGAAATGCGTATTTTTGAATTCGTATTAAATATAAGCGCGGGGCAAAAGCTGAAATAAATTTGGCTTTGCATTCGACTTATTCGTATTTTTGCAAAATAGATTAAATAGAAAATGAGAAATGGAAAATCTGCCACAGGATCCATATATATTGCTTAGCTATGTCAATACACGCCTGCGCGACGACTACCCGTCGCTCGATGCCATGTGCGACGATCTGGCGATCGACCGTTCCGCTCTTGAGCGTAGCCTCGGGGCGGCAGGATTTGAGTATATGCCTGAAATCAACCAGTTCAGATGATAGATCCGGGCTATCTTTCGGCATTGAACGATGCCCAGCGTGAGGCGGTAGAATATCTCGGCGGCCCGGAACTTGTTATTGCAGGTGCCGGTTCGGGCAAGACACGTGTGCTTACATACAAGATTGTCCATTTGCTGGCGCAGGGGCATGATCCTCGGCGTATACTTGCATTGACATTCACCAACAAGGCTGCCAGGGAGATGCGCGAGCGCATAGAGGCTCTTGTAGGTTCTGAAGTTGCCTCGAGGCTGTGGATGGGTACTTTCCATTCCATATTTTCACGTATATTGCGTATGAATGCCGATCGCATAGGTTTCCGTCGCACTTATACCATTTATGATACGTCCGATTCAAAGTCGCTTGTAAGGACAATAATAAAGGATATGGGGCTTGATGAAAAGCTCTATCGGCCGGGAACTGTTCTTGGCGATATATCCATGGCAAAGAACGCTCTGTATTCTCCGGAAGATTATGCTCTTGACAAGGCGCTGATGGAGTCGGACCGAGCCGCCAAACGCCCGCGGACTGTCGATGTATACAAGGCATACCGCGACCGTTGCCACATTGCCGACGCGATGGACTTCGATGACTTGCTTTATTATACAAATATCCTTTTGCGCGATAACCCCGATGTACTGGAAAATCTTCAGGACTATTTCAGTTACGTGCTTGTCGACGAATATCAGGACACCAATTTCGCACAGCATGTGATTGTCCGTCAGCTATGCGGCAAGAAGCAGAATCTCTGTGTGGTAGGTGACGACGCACAGAGCATATATTCTTTCCGTGGCGCGAATATCCGCAACATACTCGACCTGCGCAAGACATTCCCATCGCTTGCGACTTACAAACTTGAACAGAACTATCGCTCGACACGTAATATCATAGGAGCTGCGAATGCTCTGATAGCCTGCAATAAGGAACAGATACACAAAGAGGTGTTCTCGCAGAACGATGAAGGCCAGCGCATAGAAGTCGTGGGCTGCGAGAACGATTATATGGAAGGCTACGCCGTAGCCAACAGGCTGTCGCAGGTGCGTATGCGTTCGCATTCGCCTCTCAGCGAGTTTGCAATCCTTTACCGCACCAATGCCCAGTCGCGTGTGCTTGAGGAGTCTTTGCGCAACCGCAACATACCTTATCGTATCTACGGCGGTCTGGCATTTTACCAGCGTGCCGAGGTGAAGGATGTCATTTCATACTTCCGTCTGGCCGTTAATCCCGACGACGACGAGGCTCTGCGCCGCGTAATCAACAAGCCCGCGCGCGGGATAGGCGAAACTACACTTAAAAAACTTACTGCGGCTGCAATAGGCGCGGGCGTAAGCATCTGGACTGTCATGTGCGAGCCGCAAACCTATCATTTGGCGGTCAACAGCGGTACTTTGAAAAAAATCGGACTGTTTGTCGATCTGATTAATAAATTTCGTGTGGCTGATGCATCGGGAGTGACGGCGCCCGAGCTTGCGCGAGAGATTATCCGAGAAACCGGGATGTTGCAGATGTATCTCAGCGACAATACTCCGGAAAATATTTCAAGACGCGACAATGTGCTTGAGTTGATAAAGGCCGTGGACGAGTTCATGGACAAGCGCCGGGAGCTGGCCGAGGACAGCAAGCCGGTGATGGGCGAATTCCTTGCTGAAGTTTCGCTGCTGACCGATCAGGATACCGAAAATGCCGACCGCGACTGCGTGACGCTTATGACTATACATGCGGCTAAAGGTCTGGAGTTCGATAACGTGTTTGTTGTGGGAGTGGAAGAAGAGTTGCTTCCTTCGTCGATGTGCCGCGGCCCTCAGGATGTCGAGGAAGAGCGGCGCCTGATGTATGTGGCCATTACCCGCGCGCGAAATTTCTGTATGCTTTCATTCGCACGCCAGCGCATGGTGAACGGAATGACGCGTCAAAGTACGCCTTCACGCTTTATCAGTGAAATCGACCTGCGTTATATACAGCCCGTGGCGGGTACGCGTCTGCCGTCGTCTTCGCCGCGCCGTCGTCCGGTCGCGGCTGATTACGGTGGCAAGGCACCATCATCACTGTCACATCCCAATCAACCCATCCGGCATTCGGAGTCCACACCGGCGGTTCAATCGACGACAGGAATTGCCATACATTCATCTGCCGAGCTGTCGATCGGTATGCGCATCGAACATCCTCGCTTCGGTTGTGGCACGATCACGTCGATAAACACCGATGATGTCGACCATAAGATTATAGTACGTTTCGCTACCGGCGAGGAACGTAAATTATTGCTTAAATTCGCACGTTTCAGGATTTTATGAATATAAACGAAATACCGACTCCATTTTATGTGGTCTACGAGGACCGTCTGCGTTCCAATCTTGAACTGATATCCGAGGTAAGACGCCGTGCGGGAGTGGATGTAATCATGGCATTCAAAGCCAATGCACTTTGGCGCACTTTCGGCATTGTGCGTGAATATTGCCGGAATTCGACGGCCAGTTCGCTGAACGAGTTGCGTCTGGGACGCGAGTTCCTTGGCGGAGAAGTCCATTCCTATTGTCCGGCATACACTTCCGCCACTATTGACGAATATATTGCCGGCAGTAGTCACATAACATTCAATTCGCTCGGTCAGTATGTCCGCTTTGCCGATAAGGTGCGCGAAGCGCGCCGCCGCGGACATGACATATCGCCCGGCTTGCGTGTCAATCCACGTTGTTCCGTAATAGAAACGGATATTTACAATCCCGCTCTTCCCGGCTCGCGATTCGGGGTCGGCGCTACCGAACTTTCGGGCGGCCTGCCGGAGGGGATAGAAGGCCTGCATTTCCATGCGCTCTGCGAATCGGATTCTTTCGCCCTTGAACGTGTGCTTGCCGCATTTGAGGAGCAGTTCGGTCATTTGTTGCCACAACTGAAGTGGGTGAACATGGGCGGAGGCCATCTGATGACTCGTGAAGGCTATGACATAGAGCATCTGATAAGTATGCTTACGGATTTCCGTCGCAGGCATCCGAATCTGAAGGTTATTCTCGAACCCGGCAGTGCGTTCACATGGCGCACGGGAGATCTTATCACATCTGTTGTCGATACGGTGGAAAACGACGGTATCCGTACGGCCATTGTCGATGTTTCGTTTGCCTGCCACATGCCGGATACTCTTGAAATGCCTTATAAGCCGGCAATTACCGAAAGCGTGCCGGAAGGTCAGGGGGATCCTTGGCGACTCGGCGGCAATTCGTGTCTGAGCGGCGATTATATGGGCGACTGGTATTTCAGCGAAACGCTTGAAGCCGGACAACGCCTGACGCTTGAGGATATGAATCATTATACTACGGTAAAGACTACGATGTTCAACGGCATACAGCATCCCGACATTGTGCTGTGCCATTCCGACGGACGCTGTGAATATCTGCGGCGTTTCACCTACGACGATTATAAAAACCGTATGTCCTGACAATAAAATCATGGAAAGATGAAAACTCCACGATATTCCGTAATAGTCCCGGTCTACAACCGTCGCGATGAAATCACCGAGCTTGCCGAAAGCCTTCTCGGGCAGACAGAGCGCTCGTTTGAGCTTGTAGTCGTGGAAGACGGCTCCACAGAGCCTTGCGGAGATATAATCGAAGACATGTGTCGGCGCGGGCTTGACGCGAAATATTTTTTCAAATCCAACGAAGGCCGTTCCATAGCCAGAAATTACGGTATGGAGCGGGCGTCGGGAAGTTATTTCGTGTTTTTCGATTCCGATTGTGTCATTCCTCCCGATTATTTCCGCACATTGTCGAATGTACTCGATGCGGCTCCTGTCGACTGTTACGGTGGCCCGGATGCGGCGCATGAATCGTTCAGCGATACTCAGAAAGCCATTAATTATGCCATGACTTCGTTTCTTACCACAGGCGGCATACGTGGAGGAAAAGTGCGGCTCGACAAATTTGTGCCGCGGACATTCAATATGGGATTTTCGCGCGCGGTCTACGAACGCGTAGGCGGATTCCGCGAAATGTTTTCCGAAGATATAGATATGAGTACGCGCATACGTCATGCCGGATGCGGGATAGGTCTTATCCGTGAAGTTCCCGTATGGCACAGGCGTCGTGTCGACCTACGCCGTTTTTTCAGACAGGTCTATGTCTTCGGCATGTCGCGCATCACCCTCAGGTTGCTTTATCCCGATTCGCTGAAAGCAGTGCATATTTTGCCCGCGCTTTTTGTGTTGGGCTGTATTGCTTTGATATTGCTTTCCGTTTTTGTGTCATGGTGGTTCATAGTTCCGCTTGTGGCGTATTTCCTTGCTGTTTTCTTCGGAGCCTTGTTGGCGACGCGGAGTCTGCGCGTCGCTTTTGTCGCTGTTCCTGCGGCAGCCGTACAGCTTGGAGGCTACGGACTGGGATTCATAAGGGCTTGGTTTACAAAAATCCTGTTGCGCCGCGGACGCGACGAGCAACAGGAAATTATGATGAGAAAAGGAAAATAATATGGATATAAAACCGGGAGGAAGCCTCATACGCGATATGCTCGAACAGGAGCGTCCGCGTGAAAAAGCTCAGAAACACGGGATGAAATCGCTAACTGACGTAGAGCTTATGGCTATAATTTTTGCTACCGGTATAGCCGGAAAATCAGTCATAGAGCTTAGCCGTGAGATTTTGCAGGATAACGGCGGGCATCTCTCCCGGGTGGCGCGGCTTTCAGTGCCGGAATTTCTTAAAAGATATAAAGGGATAGGACCGGCCAAGGCCACGACATTGCTTGCTGCCCTTGAGCTTGGTTCGCGTGCGGCGGCCGACGCACGGATTATTGATGAACCGACGATCGCTTCGTCGACGGTCGCCTACGACATCGTGCGTCATCGTTTCGAGCGTCTGAACCACGAGGAATTCTGGGTGATGTATCTTTCGCAGGCGGGAAAACTTATTTCAGAATCGAAAATAGGCCAGGGAGGCCTGACTGCTACCAGTGTCGATGTCCGGCTTATTGTCCGCGAGGCTTTGTTCAACAATGCCACGGCCATGATACTATCTCATAACCACCCGTCGGGTAATCTTAAGCCGAGTCAGCAGGACATATCTTTGACAAAATCGATAACTGATGCGGCACGGCTGTTCAATATTGTTGTCCATGATCATATAATAGTGTCCGACGGAGGTTATTATTCATTCCGCGACGAAGGACTTGTATGAAAAAGATGAAGCAGACAGAATTTGTAGCAAAGCAGACGTGTACGATTGTCGCCGACCTGCTTCATGCCTGGGGTGTGGAAGATGTGGTTCTTTCTCCGGGTTCGCGGAACGCACCTCTGATTATGGCTATAGTCCGTTCGGGTTGTTTCCGTACGCATGTTGTGATCGATGAACGTTCGGCCGCTTTTATCGCCCTTGGAATGTCGCTGGCATCGGAACGACCCGTAGCGGCTGTGTGCACATCTGGAACTGCATTGCTTAATTATGCTCCGGCTGTCGCCGAAGCTTACTACAGGCGTGTCCCGCTTATAGCGGTGTCGGCTGACAGACCGTTGCGCTGGATTGATCAGGACGACAGCCAGACTATACGACAGGCCGGCTGTCTTGATAATATCGTGCGCGCTTCGGTCGACATTCCCTCGGAGGACGGAACTGAGGAACAGCTGTGGTATGCCAACCGTCTGGTGAATGATGCTATGTCGGCCGCAACTGGTCCTTTGAAAGGTCCTGTACATATAAATGTCAGACTTGATGAGCCTCTGACGTCCATGCTGCCTGAAAAAGTCAGACCATACAGGGGGCATAAGATTGAATGCCGTCGCGATGGCTTTTCTGGTGCGATGGCACCCGAACTTGCCGCGGCACTGTCGTCGGCACCTAAGATTCTTGTTGTTGCCGGATTCATGCCTCCGGATCGATCTGTCCGCGACGCACTTCTGCGTATGGCACGTATGCGACGCATTGTCGTTCTGCACGAAGCGCAGGCAAATCTTCACGGCGGTACAGGCGGCGATTCTTCGCTTATAGCCAATATAGACCGCGTGCTGTCTGAAATAAAGGATGAAGATGAACGTCGGGCATTGGTTCCCGATATTGTGATAACTTTAGGCGGAGCCTTGACTTCGCGCAATATAAAGGCATTTCTGCGTACCGCCGATCCGTGTCCGCGTCATATCGCAGTCGGTTACAACGATAAAGCCATAGATTGTTTCAAGCTTCTATCCGACAGGATAGAAATGACACCCTCGGCATTTGTTGGTGCGCTTTCAGAGCTTTTAGACTCTGTATGCGGCGCTGCGACGGAATTTTTTGAACGGTGGAATTCTATGGCTGTGCGCGCCGCTGAAAGATATAGGGCTGTGGTTGACCGTGCGCCTTGGTCCGATCTAAAAGCAATGGACATCCTATCTCGGCTTGTCGATGATTCGGGTGCGGGATGGCAATTGCATTACAGCAACGGTACGGCAGTGCGTTACGGGCAGCTTGTCGATTATGGCCGCTATGGCCGCATCGATTGCAACCGTGGTGTCAGTGGCATTGATGGTTCCACGTCGACAGCAATAGGTGCGGCATGTGCTGTGCCCGACAGAGTTACACTCCTTGTGACAGGCGACATGAGCGCGCAGTACGACATGGGTGCGTTGGCCGCGGCTTTTATCCCGCCGCGCTTCAAAATGGTGGTGCTGAACAATGGCGGAGGCAGTATATTCCGTTTTATAAAGTCGACTTCCGCCTTGCCTGAGCTTGACGAGTTTTTTGCCGCCGATGTCCGGCTGCCGCTGCGGCAGCTTGCATCCGCTTTCGGTTTTGCCTTTTACGAAGCCGGAAATGAAGCCGAGTTGCGCATGGCTTGGCCTCTTTTTGCAGCGCAAGACGAAAGGCCGGCCATACTGAATCTGATTACCCCGCCGTCGGAGTCCGCCGACATACTGAAAAATTATTTCAATACAAAATAGATCATACATACAGCAATGGAGAATAAAGACATTCGCATCTGGAAGCCTATACGCGAGTTCGAGGATATCCTTTTTGAGTTCTATAATGGCATAGCCAAGATAACAATCAACCGTCCCGAAGTTTACAATGCTTTCCGGCCTCAGACCAACAAGGAGATTCTTCAGGCTCTCGATTATTGCCGCGACAGCCGCGAAGTGCGGGTCATAGTGCTCACCGGAGTCGGCGACAAGGCATTCTGTTCGGGAGGCGACCAGAATTACAAATCGCTCGGAGGTTATCGCGACAGCGACGGTACCCCGCGCCTCAATGTGCTCGACATCCACAAGGCCATACGTTCGATAGTCAAGCCTGTGATAGCCATGGTCAATGGCTATGCCATCGGAGGAGGTAATGTGCTTCAGGTCGTGTGCGACCTTTCTATTGCTTCGGAAAATGCGCGTTTCGGTCAGACCGGACCGAAAGTCGGAAGCTTCGACGCCGGTTTCGGCTCTTCATATCTTGCCCGTTGCGTGGGTCAGAAAAAAGCACGTGAGATATGGTTTCTCTGCCGTCAGTATACGGCAGCAGAAGCTCTTGAAATGGGTATGGTGAACAAAGTGGTACCTTTCGACCGTCTGGAAGATGAAGTGGTGGAGTGGTGTGAAACCATCATGAAACGCAGCCCATTTGCAATACGCATGATAAAGCGGGCGCTTAACGCCGAACTCGACGGACAGCACGGCCTGATGGAATTTGCCGGCGACGCGACGCTGATGTACTATCTTATGGATGAGGCTCAGGAAGGCAAGAACGCGTTTCTTGAAAAGCGTGATCCCGATTTTGATCAGTTCCCCCAGTTCCCGGGCTGATGCTTACAGCTCTATGGGCGCCTTACGGGCTTGATTTCCGATTTGAGGCCCGCACTTCCCGCGAGGTGTTTCAAAAAAAAGTCACATACTTTGTCCGTGTGTGGGATACGCAACGTCCTGAAATTGCAGGAATAGGCGAGTGTGCTCTTTTCTGCGGGCTATCGTCCGACGACTGTCCCGACTATGTGCAGCATCTGAAAGATGCTTGCACCGATCCCGAGGCTGCCGCAGTTTCGCAGTACAGCTCCATACGCATGGGCTTTGAAACTGCTTTGGCCGATCTGCATTCAGGTGGCCGACATTGTCCTGCTGACAATGCCTGGACTGCCGGCTGCGAGGGTATAGCGATTAACGGACTGATATGGATGGGCGACAAAGCGACTATGCGAAAGCGCATAGCCGAAAAACTCGAACAGGGATTTAAGGTTCTTAAATTAAAAATCGGAGGCATAGATTTTGATTCCGAACTGGATCTGCTGCGGGAGATACGCCGTAATTTCACTTTCGGAGAGCTTGAATTGCGCCTTGATGCCAACGGAAGTTTCAGCCGTAGGCCTGAGCAAGCGATGGATTACCTCTACCGTCTTGCGGAATTCGGCATACATTCAATAGAACAGCCGCTGATAGCCGGCAGCGGCGATGCCATGGCGCGCATCTGCCGTGAAAGTCCTATACCCGTAGCTTTGGATGAAGAACTGATAGGACCGGCTCCGTCGCCTGAAGCGGCGTCGGATCTTCTCGCTTACCTTCGCCCTTCATACATAATATTAAAACCCACGCTATGCGGCGGTTTTTCCGGTGCCGATACATGGATAGAACAGGCCGGGCGCCTCGGCATGGAGTGGTGGGCCACATCAGCGCTTGAATCCAATGTCGGGCTGAATGCTATAGCGCAGTGGCTGTCCGCTAAACACACAAAGCTGCCGCAGGGGCTTGGAACCGGGCAGCTGTATAAAAACAACATACAGTCGCCGCTCGAGCTTAGAGGTGACCGTCTTTTTTACAACCCTTCGAAACAGTGGATATTCCCACAAAAAACGGAATGGCGACAATAGCGGAATTTATAGAGGAGTGGAATTCAACCTGTCCATGGATCGAGGCGCATACATCCGGCTCGACAGGAACACCGAAAAGCATACGTCTGCTCAAATCCGACATGCGGATTTCGGCGCAGGCTACAAATCGCTTTTTCGGTATAAACCGTAATTCGGTACTGGGTCTGCCTCTGTCGGTCGACTACATTGCAGGCAAAATGATGGTTGTGCGGGCGCTTGAGGCAGGATGCCGTCTTGAAGCATTTCCGGTATCGGCTGATTTGAATCTTGCATCATGTCGTGAACGCATAGACCTCCTATCTCTTGTTCCGGCCCAGCTTCCGGCTGTGCTGTCGCAGTCCTCGCTTTCCGACAGGGTGCGCTGCATGCTTATAGGCGGAGCCGGGATTTCCGACGAAACGGCAGCAGCTGTACTTGCATCAGGAGTCGACGCTTATATAGGTTACGGAATGACGGAAACATGTAGCCATGTAGCTCTGAGCAGTATTTCTGCTTGTGGCGGACGTGTCTACCATGCCATGCCGGATGTGACATTCGATACCGATAGCCGAGGATGCCTTACTGTGATAGCCCCGCGTTTTTCATTCCGTTCGTTGCAGACAAATGACATGGTCGAGCTTCTTACTCCGACATCGTTCCGCTGGTGCGGACGCTACGATAATGTTATAAATAGCGGAGGAATAAAATTTTTCGCCGAAGAACTTGAAAAACTTTATGCACTCCCTGTGGAAAAACATGCTTATTATGTCTGTTCCGAAACTGATGAGTTGTGGGGACAGCGTATCGTGCTCGTTGTCGAGTGCGATGCCGGGGAAATAGATGGAATAAAGCGCGGTGTAGAGGCTGCCGTAGCCGACCATAAGCGCCGGCCGAAAACATATATCGCCGTCAGGGCGATTAGCCGGACGGCGACGTCGGGAAAAATAAAACGGGAAATACCGGCCGATGACAATATTGTCAGCCGAATTTGCTGATTTTACGTAGCTGTGCCTCGTTCATGATGCGTATGCGACGGCCATCGACAAGCAATATCTTTTCACTTACGAATGACGAAAGCGTGCGGATTGCGTTTGATGTGGTCATGTTCGACAGATTGGCCAGATCTTCACGCGCCATATATATTTTCAATGTGGAATTATCCTCTTCGTAACCGTAATTGTCTATGAGTACGATAAGAGCTTCGGCAAGGCGGCCTCGGATGTGTTTTTGAGTAAGATTTACGATTTTTGTGTCGGAACCGCCAAGGTTGCGTGAAAGCTCACGGATAAAGAACCAGGCGAGATTTATGTTGTTCTGGATTATTTCGGCTACGAGATTCAAAGGGATCGCTCCTACCATCGACGGCTCGAATGCCGCGGCGCTTGACACGTACGGCTCGTTGGCGAAAAATGCACGATAACCGAAATACTGCACCGGACGTATAAGCCGTAGGATCTGTACGCGGCCGCCGACTCCTTCCTTGAACTTCTTCACCTTACCCTTGAAAAGGCACCACAGATATTCGGGAGCGTCGCCTTCGGCATAGATTATCTGGTTTTTCTTGAAATTGTGGATTACAAGATTGTCGACAATAAGACGCTTTTCGTCGGCGGAAAGGATGGACCAGATTTCCGCCATGTCTTCATTGACTACCTTTTCGAGAGCTGCCTTTATCATAAAACAATGAAGCTGTGTTGTATAATGATGTTGTTAAACATGCAAATGTATAAAAAAAATGCCTACCACCCAAATTTAAATTGCAGATGCTTTCTTAAAACCATGGAAGTCGGCCTGTATGAAACTGCTGACATACGGAAATGTTGACGCTATTCGTGAACTCTCCGGCTAACATCGGAGGACGCTTTGTTTTTCAGCAGGTACTATCATATGTCGTTATATGCCGTAAAAGACAAACTATAGCTTTTCACAGATTTGTGATTACACTTCCGGCAAGACTATACGCATTCAATGGGCGGCTTACACTAATATCTTTTACATCCCTATTATATTAAAGAGAGGCAACCCCGACATCACTGCCGAGGTTGCCTCTCTTTATTAGTATGATTAAGCTGTTGTTTTATTGAATATGGATATGCTACCGGCACACCTTAAATTTGGCCTTCTTTCCGTTAATCCTAAGAATTACTTTCGGATTAGAGAATTGGGTGATATGGGGAAAAGTAAGTGTTACCGTTGCAGTACCATCTTTGACACTTGCTGTTACAGAAGTGGCGGAGTATTCTTTGCCGTAGGTAACGAGTTTTACGTCCGTTACCTCGTACCGGCTTCCGGCCTTATCATCTGTAAAGACGATAGTGACTTTGTTATCGTAGTTGTTGAATCCCTGACAGTGCGGCTTTGCGTAGGCTATTCCGCAGACCAAAGACAGGATGAGTGAGATAATAAAAGTTTTCATGTTATTGAGCTTTTTAGAATCGGTTCATTTCATTTGTTCCGGCACCTTGTCCTCTATATCTGTCACGGGAAGAATTAAAGGTGTATTGCAGGGTCAGCATGAACGTGCGGTTGTTTGTCGTATTGAACTGATGTATGGTAACATCCTTGTTCAACAACGTGGCATCACGATTACTCTTATTAAAGATGTCGTTGGCCTCCAAGGTTACACTGAACTGATTGTTGAAGAACGCTTTATAGAGTTTGGCATTGAGATACGACGATGAGGTTTGTTTCATGTTGTCATCGTTACCGCCGCTCATCCACTGCATATCCACATTCAGCCAAATATCGTAGGGAAGATGAATGGCATTCTGAAATTGCACAAGTCCTATGGGGTTGTTAAGGCTTTTACGACCATCGGCATAATCTATGGAAAGCCACTGTTTCATAATACCGACATTTACTTTCGGCTGCCATACACCGACTTTGAATTGTGCGCCGACAAATGCCTGAAGATTCTGTATCTTTGGAAAATTTGCCATAGTTATAAGTTTGACCTCTGCATCATCCGCATACGGATATGTGGTGTTCATTATAGGGTCTTTTTTATAGGTGTAGGTTATCTGCCCGAAGAACTGGCGCCATGCTCCCATAAGCTCGATTGAATGTATCTTTTCCGGCTTTAGGAACGGATTGCCACCTTCAAGGGTAAAGCGGTTGATATAATCCACTGTCCCATCAAGGTCTGCATAGCTTGGACGCTGGGTCTTATGTGTATAGCTCATTGATAGCTGCACGTTTTTTATCATAGTTGAAAGCGAGAGCGAGGGAAACAGATTGTTATAGGTCTTGCTCTGATCTTCCTTTTTCTGTCCGTTTTCAAGATATTCAAATCTTACATGCTCATACCGCAGTCCAATGCCTAAATTGAATTGTCCTAAAGTCTGACCGATTTCCATAAAACCGGCAATATTGTTTTCGTCAACTCTTGAATCAGCATTGCCTACCAAAGTTGCATCGGTATTATATTCAGATGCGAAACGCGATGAAGTGTATTCTTCTCCGAACTCAATACCGCCTTTCCAAAAAGGATAACTGAATACAAGTTTTTCAGCCAACATTCGGCTTCTGCTTACTCCGAGAGAATTTACAAGAGAATTGGCCTGGGTGTCGCTCGTTTCATCGTTAAACATGGAGTTTCGATTTTTTCGCCACATATAATCCATGTTAAAGTCAATGCCTAACGTCCCAACTTCTCCATTATAGTAGAGATTGGCGTGATGCTTGGGCAACGTATTGTTGTTACTGCGGCCATACATTGAGAGATTGTCGTATGGCTGTCCATCTGCCAACACATAGCTTACTCCTTTATGTTCCGATTTTTGTTTTGTGAATCCATTGGAGTAATAAGCACCAATGGAATGGCTGTCATTGAACATATAGGAGAATCCGGCTTTGCCGAAAAACTCATTTGTTCTCATAGAACCGTCTTGTGTTAGAAATTGATTCCACACTGTTGATGATTGAGTCAGCATATCAACCCTGTTGCTGCTTTGGAATTTTCCTCCTATATATCCGAAATTACCAAATAATTCCAGTCCACCGGTTCGGAATTTGAAATTTGCCTGATCTACTGTGCGGAAATATTTTTGCATCACTCCTTGAGCGCGGAGTGTTCCACTGAAACCATCTCCTTGCGGGCGTTTTGTACGGATACGGATTACAGATTTGACCGAGGCATCGTATTTAGCACCGGGATTGGTAATTACCTCCACATTCTTTATGTCGGCAGAATTTAACTGCGACAGTTGGGAAAGGTCCTGCACCTCTCGACCATTTATATAAATAGCGGGAGAGCCTTTGCCGAATACCTCGAAATTACCATCACGCCCAAGCACCATAGGCACTTGTGTAAGCACGTCATTGGCAGTGCCGGCGTGTTCAAGTTGCGACCCTGCCACATTGGTAACAAGTGCATTCCCTTTGATTGCAGTGACAGGACGATTGGACTTCACCACAACTTCTCCGAGCATCACACTTTCGGGATTTAATTGGATAACTCCAAGATTCCCGGTAGCCGAAATATCCATAGTTTTGGTTGTGTAGGCTATTGACGAAAGCCTTACGAATTTCGGATTGCCTTGTGGGTTCTCAAAAAGGAATCCGCCGTTTTCATCGGTAACGGTACCGGCTATGTAGGTAGAATCGGCATTGAGAAGCACGACATTCACAAAGTCGAGAGGCGAATTGTTTTCATCTACGACTTTGCCTGTAATGCTTTGGGCTGCTATGTTAGCCCAAGCAAATAATGTGCAGATAAATGTTAGAATTATCTTCATATCTTTTATGTTTTTGATTTCTGATGCAAAATTATAGATGCAAAGATTTCCTTACCATACCCAAAAGTGTACAAATGCAGACCGAGGCAAAAATATACACTTTTGGGTATGGCACACCGATAAGGCAATTTCTAATTTTGCATCAAGTAATCGTAGCAAGACGCTTTCGTAGAAATAAAATATCAGAAATGACAAACGAGGAAAGACAATTGGTCAAGGAGTGCCGGATAATGGTTATCGGTACAGATACTTTTGTAGCTTATCTGAAATCAGAGCTGAAAAGTATTGGTTTTTCAAATATAGTTGTTGGGAATATCTCTGATTGTCAAAAGAATATCACCGCCATAAATATAATCTCGGAATATGGCGACAATGTAAATTCGCGCCTCATGCCCGACATGTTTTCAGCACCTATAATATATCCTTTTGATTTTGTGAGCGGTGCAGGGGCAATCGTTATAATGCCCGGCGATGACAAGGAATTACTTGCACAGACGGATTTGCGCCTGTGGGCGGCGGAATATATATCGGGCTACTGTGCTTTCTGGAATATGGAGGGATGCGATTGGCTCAGTGAAGCATTGCCGGAGATAAAAGCCGGAGTAATCAACGAATCCGCTCAACGGCTTGCAGCCCACATCTGCGCACGGATAGCCGCCAATATTGCAGTCGGACGGGAAGTGAAGCACTTTCCGCGATTCTATTTAGCGGAGAGTGAAGGTTAATTGTTGATTTTGGATAACAGGGATTTTCTCAATCCACTCAACATCTTAGCTATCTCCTCTATATGATTACGGATATCGTTTAGTTCTTCCACTGATATAAAGCCTAAGTCTGTCGCAATAATGAGTTGGGTAAGCGATTCCATTAAGGAGCCGTAAGCAATTTCATAAAAAATTAGTTATTTTCTACACTCTCCGCACTTTACTCTCCGCTCTCATAACAGTTTGCTGTTGGTGGCGGCAACTATCGCCTCGGAGATATTGCGCACATCAAGTTTCTCGAAGATACGTTGGCGGTATTTCTTGATTGTGTCGGGAGAAAGGCAGATCATATCTGCAATCTCCGACATGGTGTAACCTTGTATGGATAGAGTAAGCACCGATTTTTCGCCGTCGGTCAGCACTGGCATCTGCCGTCTGTCCCAGTGGCGGGTGTTCATATTATATTCAAAGAAATCAGGAGAACCGACACGGTGCATCTCTGTATGTCCTGCATCGGTATGTGTCGCAGCCGAAACAACGCAAAGGGCAAGCCATATCCGCCCGTCGGAGGTGAGGGCGAGCGGTGTCAGCTTGTGATTGACAAGGATTTTGCGTCCGCTGTTGAGAATATTAAAGTCGTATGATATATACCAGTCCTTGCGTTCATCGACAGGAATATTGTTGTAGAAATCAAATCCGGCTTTGTTCAGTGCGAGAAGCAACGGATGTTCCTCCCCAGGCACATATTGGATATAGAAACGGTAGCCTAAATCCTGCATCTGCTGTGGCGACAATCCGCAGAGAAACATCGGATTGGGCGAAACATACAGAAAATTCTGCCTGAAATAGTCAATGATATAGACGCTTTGATAAGTCGAGCGAGAGAAAGCCTCTGCCGACCTCACATATTCCGACACACGGGTGTAATCAAGTTCCTCCGGGAGCCTGATCTCGTTGTCGGGTATGAAGAAATCGTCTATCTTTCTATCCATATTCAAAATGTGTGCGAGAACGACAAAAATAGCGATTTATGACAGCTTCCGCCGTTCAGTTTCCACTGTTCAGGCGGAAGAATTCTTTGGCGGTGGCTGATGTTGTTTCTGACACTTCGTCCCGATCAACGGAAAGGGCGACAGCGATAGCGTCGACTATCAACGGTATGTAGGCCGATTCGTTGCGTTTGCCACGGTATGGTACCGGTGCCAGATACGGAGAGTCTGTTTCGGTGACTATGTAGTCAAGACCTATGGACGGCAACACTTTGCGCAGAGTGGAATTTTTGAATGTTACTATGCCGTTGATTCCGAATAAGCAGGCATCGCCAAGCGTGTGGCGTATGCGTTGAACATCGTTTTCGCTTCCGCCGAAGCTGTGGAAAAGGAAACGGGCGCCGCGGTGTCCGGAAAGTACGTCAAGAGTCTGGTCGATTCCCTCGCGGCAATGCAGAATCAAAGGTAGGCCTGCCCGCACTGCTTCGGCAGCCTGTCGGTCGAGGGCTTCCATCTGCTGCCGTTCGAACGTACGGTCCCAGTACAGATCGATTCCTACTTCGCCTACAGCCACATATTGAACTGTCTGCGGATTGTGCAGTTCATCGATTATACGCTCAAGATCTTGTTCGTAATCCTCTTTTATTTCTGTAGGATGAAGCCCCATGGCCATTCTTGTATTGGCGGGCCATGCGGCTGCCAGGGCATTCATTGGTGCTATGGTGTCAAGTCCGACGTTCGGAAAAATCATTGTGTCGACGCCGGCTTTCAATGCCCTTTCTACGGCGGCCGACTGTCCGGCTTGTAAATCGCCGTCGTCTGTGAATTCCGGCAGATACAGGTGCGTATGCGTGTCGATCATGCGATTGATGCGTGGCTTAATGCGTGCGTTTGGCAGAACGGCGTGCGAGTTCAGTGAAATATTCTTTCCAGCGGCTGTCTATTTCAGGATTGTCAAGACAGCTTATGGCTTTTTCCGCGTATGAATCGATCAATGCCAGACAGCGTTCGCTTAAATCGAGGCGACGGTAGACGCGTATGACCTGCGCTATGCGTTCTTTGGCTTCAAGGTCCTCGAAAAGAATATCGTCGAGATCCTGGCGTGCTTCCGAT
>Ga0209064_1001352_pt1 | contig 39250 bp, 40 predicted proteins | sample Inofromicrocosms_FD_187498 | JGI IMG/M metagenome (GOLD analysis project Ga0209064, IMG submission 187498) | Mouse cecum microbial communities from Vienna, Austria - Inoculum for glucosamine and mucus D2O microcosms (SPAdes) (version 2) | ecosystem: Host-associated > Mammals > Digestive system >... | reverse complement strand
GCCGTACGACCTGCCGGCGTATCTGCTTGAGTTCTCCGCTATTCAGTTTTCGTAAATCTATATACTCCATGCTGTCTATTTTACCACTTCCTATATCTTTTTCCTAGATTGTTTTTTAGAAGTAATAACGATTGGTAAGGCCATCCCTAAAGTGCTCCCAGTCAAATACTTAATGTAATGTATGCCTATTGCTCCCATATAGAGGCTCAATACATCGCTGGGCAGAATATTGACTGCTCGTGTGAAAAATGAAAGGACAAATTCATGGCTTGTCCGCACCTGTCTTAATGCTGCTGCTTTGGGATATTTACTGACAATGTGATCAATCACACCCTTTCCAAGCTGGCGCCCCAGCCAGTAGGGAAGGGACAGCATAATGCAAGCTCCAACGGTATTAAGCAGGATTGCAGTTGGCAACGGGAAAAGAATGCCATTTGCAATAAAAAGGAAACCACTGTATATAAAAACACTTACACTTTTCAGTGCAAAAAGGAACAGCATAAAAACAGCGGCAAGCACTGTGTTCTGCGGTGAATGGCCTAAAACTCCATCAACTGTAAAGTATTCTCTGTGCCGAAAGCATACGATCAGGATAGCGGCCCAAATAAAAATAAGGATAATTTTGTATATGCGTTTATAATGTATCTTTTCATCCGAAACTTGTTTCGACATAAAACGTCCCCTATTTCACTTGAAGAAAGACCGCAGTTGGGAGCACATGCTGCGGCCTTTTTTCAGCATACTATATCAGTCGGAGCATACAAGGCAAGTATTTCCCGCAAAGATGGCTCCAACGTATTTTCCATAGTTAGAGCATCATCCCCGTCAATCCCGTTTTTCCTGTTTTTCAGCATGGCTGGCGCCCCACAGCCGTTCTGCCTCCGGCTTCCAGCATTGGGCATAAGAAACGCATTTGTCGCACAGATGATCAACGCTCTCCGGGGATTGTAGATCAGTAGAGTGGGCCCCAGTGCGGTGCACCATCTCCCGCAGCTTCTCAGGGTTCTCCAGCATGGGACAGGGGAGCAGGTGATTATCGTTGAAGGGCTGCCCGTCATGATACGCCATGAACATGGGGGATCGCAGACAGTCCAGCAGGGATTTCTCCCGGATGTTGGAATCGGAATAGTGGACGAACACACAGGGATCGACGTCGCCGTTGGCATTGATGTGGAGGTATCGGCGGCCCCCGGCAATGCACCCGCCCACATATTCGCCGTCGTTTTGGAAGTCCATGGCAAACAGGGGCTTGGTGGAGCGGATTTCCCGGATGCGGTAGTACATCGCTTTCCGCTGCTGAGGATTGGGCATCAGCGCCGGGACAGCATCATTGCCCACGGGCATATAGTGGAAGTACCAGATGAACTGTGCGCCCCACTTTACCAGCTGGTCGATGAACTCATCGGAGCTGATGGAGTCCAGGTTCTGGCTGGTATAGCAGGCGGAGATGCCGAAGGGCAGGCGCTTCTGTCGAAGGATGGACATAGTCCGGAGCACCTTCTGGTACACGCCGTTTCCGCGGCGGCCATCGGTGGCCATTTCAAAACCTTCCAGGCTGATGGCGGGGATGAAGTTCTTCACCCGCAACATATCGTCCGCAAATGCCTCGTCGATGAGGGTAGCGTTGGTAAACGCGAGGAACTGGCAGTCCGAATGCTTCTGACACAGGGCGATGATGTCCTTGCTTCTCACCATGGGTTCGCCCCCGGTGTAGATGTACATATAGACGCCCAGCTCCTTACCCTGCTGGATAATGGAGTCGATCTCATTTAGAGACAAATTTAGCTTATTACCATATTCGGCAGCCCAGCACCCGGTGCAGTGAAGGTTGCAGGCGCTGGTAGGGTCCAGTAGGATAGCCCAGGGGATATTGCAGTTGTATTTCGACCGCATGTCTTCTTGGATGGGCCAGCCGACGATATTGGCGTTCAGAAGGAAGTTTTCAAAGGTGGCTTTCAGCACATCATTGTCCACTTCTCGGAAGATGTTCATGAGCAGCTGATGCATATTGTTGTCCGGGTCATTGATGACTGTGCGGAATGCGTCCCGCTGTACAAGGAAACTGTTGGGGCCGTCTCCAGCCAGCCTGTCCACCCATTCCATCAGCTTGGGGAGGTTATGCTCTGGGTCCTTTTCGATGTAGCCATAGGCGGTTTTCAGGCCGAGCTTGCCCAGTGTTTTGGGGATCATAGCGATTCTCCTTTTCTATCTTTTTTGAATCTTCCCAGCGAGACTAAGTGTATTACACTTAATAATTATAAGTGTAAAACATTGTGTATGTCAACGGAATTTTTACCTAAACTAAGTGCAGTACTGATGTTAGGGGATTGTGCCATGAAAGCGAAAAAAGAACTCAATATACAAATCGGGGAGCGCATCAAACGGGCGCGGGAAAAAGGTGGGATGACCCAGGAGCAATTCGCGGAGCTGATCAACAAAACACCGCAGTTTGTATCTGATTTAGAGCGGGGTGTTTCCGGCATTTCCATTGAAACACTGAGGACAATTTGCGAAAAACTGTGTATATCCAGCGACAGTATCCTGTTTGCCAGGCGAGATGAAAATGATGTCTCGGAATTGACAAGCAAATTTCGGAAAATGTCTCATGTGAAGTTTCGTGCTTTGGAGCAGATCGTGAACGCACTACTGTATACCAAGGCCGAGATTGGCAGCGACCAATAATGCAGCATCTTTTTATCGATCACTGGTCAGCCAGTTACTCTCCTGGGAGAAGATGAGGTCGTCTACATCCCCCGGGGCAACGGCGGCCTTACGGGCTTTTTTCATGAGGGAGCCTCCTTCCAGGTGGGATTTTACAACGCAGCTGAGTATGTGGAACGGGGTTCGCAAGCGACTAAATGACATGGTACTCCATCAGCAGCTTTTCGATGTCGGTGCCCTCGATCTTATCCAGCAGTTTCTTGACCACCACCTTCTCGATAAAGCCCAGGTCCATTTCGGTCAGGGGCTTGCCGTCCCGAAGCTTAACGGAGGCGTCCAGCAGGTCGCGCACGTCGTAGGTGCTGCCCCATACCTCGGGCACGCCCCGGTCTACGTCCAGCAGGGTATACACCGCCTCCATACCGGTGCGCATGGAATATTCGGTAGTGAAGATGGTGTCCCGGGCCGTCTCGGCAAACTGTCCCAGGAAAGCGAAGTTAACAGCGCCATCAGGCACCACCTTCGGGCGGTCCGTGTCGTTGCGGGGCATGAAGAAGGCGTCGATATAGGGCATCATGACAGGCACAGTGTTGGCGCTGTGCTCCGCCAATCCCTCGATCTGATCCTCGGGCACCCCCAGGTGGTACAGCCACTCCATGCAGATTTCCTTGCCGGTACACTCCCGCATGGGCTTCTTCACGTAGTCGCCGGGCACGTCGGTGAACAGGGAGTACACCCACACCAGGCAGTGATCCTTAGGCTGCTCCCGGAACTGAGGCTGGCGGTTGATGGTCCAACTCAGCAGCCAGGAGGAATCCTTCACGGTAACGATGCCGCCGGTGACCACCTTGCCGGTGAAGGGATCCCGCTTGCAAATGTTCTTGATATAGGGGATGATCTGCCCGTCCAGGGTTTCCACCGTGGCAGACATCCAGTTGGTCTGCTCCGGGTCGTAGCAGAACTTGTCCGGGTTGCCGAAGGACGGGTCCTGGGCGGCAATCTTACGCCACATATCCCAGCCGCCGCCGGGCTTGATCTCGGTGTTGTAGGGGGCCGGGGTGTTCTGATCGCCCATGGTGGAATTTTCCACGCAGCCGCCGTTGGTGATGAACACCAAATCGTTCTCCGTCAGATCCACAAAATTCTGGCCTTCCCCGGTGGTCAGCTCAATCCGGCTGGCCAGCTTTTTGTCCGGCTGGATGTCAAACTCCACATTCACCACCTTGGTGTTGTAGTGGAACTGCACGCCGTGCTCCTCCAGGTACTTTACCATGGGCAGAATCATGGATTCGTACTGGTTGTAGCGGGTAAAGCGCAGCGCCTTGAAGTCGGGCAGGCCGCCGATGTGATGGATGAAGCGCTTGATATACCGCTTCATTTCCAGGGCGGAGTGCCAGTTCTCGAAGGCGAACATGGTGCGCCAGTAAAGCCAGAAGTTGGAGTTCAGCACCTCGTCGCCAAAGAAGTCAGTGATGCGTTTGTCATAGAGCTGCTCATCGGGGGTAAAGAACAGCTTCATGATCTCCATGGCAGCCTTGTCGGACACGGCGAACTTGCCGTCGGTGTGCGCGTCCTGCCCCCGATTGACGGTGGCACGGCACAGGGAGTAGTTGGGATCTTCCTTGTTCAGCCAGTAATACTCGTCCAGCACACTGACGCCCTCGGTCTCAATGGAGGGGATGGAGTGGAACAAATCCCACATGACCTCGAAATGGTTGTCCATCTCACGGCCGCCCCGCATGACATAGCCCACGTTCTCAAACTTCCAGCCGTCGCAGGCGCCGCCGGGGATGGGATCCTTCTCGAAGATGTGGATGTGCTCGCCCTTCATCTGGCCGTCCCGAACCAGATAGCAGGCGGCGGTAAGAGCGGCCAAACCGGTGCCAATGATGTAGGCCGATTTGTGATCCACGCCTTCCGGTTTCTTGGGGCGGGCGAAAGCCTCATAGTTACCACTGGAATAATACATATATAACATCCTTTCCCGAGCCGTTTTTCGGCTCTTTTGTTTGATGGGCTTATCATAGTATACTCGTCCTTTTTTCACAATAAACAGAGCGCCCGCCGTGATAAAATTTTTATCATGGCGGGCTCATTGATAACTTTTTAATCATTTGGGGCGGAATGTAAGGGTTCGCCGGCGCAGAAAGCGTTCAGCGCCCGGACCACGTTCCCGCGAAGCACCTTGCTGGTGCGCTCCACAATGGCGGCGGGATTCTCCTTCATATTGCCGTTGATCCAGTCCAGCATCACGCCGATCAAGGCATACTCGTAAAAATTGGCAATAAAATTTTTGTCTGCCTCACTTACGCACAACCCCACCGATTTTTCCTCTACTACCCCGAGCAGCAAATTGTGTATGAGCGGGTTAAGATATTGCTCAATGCGCTCCCGGCTCACCGTGCGGTAGACATTCATGATAAAAGGTTTGTTGTCCAGCACAGCCTGGAAGATATTCAAAAAGCCCTCCTGCCAGGTATCGTAGGTCTTTTTACCCGCCAGGGCCCGGGCGGCGTCCTCCACGCAGGCCCATTCCACCAGATCGTATATGTCCTTGAAGTGGTAGTAAAAGGTCATGCGGCTGATACCACAGTCCTCGGCAATGTCGCTGATCGTGATCTTATTCAGTGGCTTTTGGAGCAGCAGTTTTTTTAGTGATGCCTCCAATGCCCGTTTTGTCATCTGTGACATAAAAACCTCCGCCGCATTGAGCAATCGGCTCAAATACATAAATACAGGACCTTCCCGTCTGTGTTTCCAGACACTCCACCAGCAGTATACTTGAAAAATGAAACTATTTCAAGTATACTATAAAAAATGACTTTCTTGACTTGTGGCCAAAAGACTTCCAATTTCGGCTATTTCTATTCAAGCTGCCTTTCAGTCATAATTGCGTCTCACCGTGAGATTTCATTCCTATATGTGTATTACATATTCTACAATCTGTCGGAGGTGTACCATGGCTAATTTTACCCGCAAGGCCATTAAGGAGACCTTTTTGAAACTGCTCAACCAGCGGCCCCTGAACCAGATTACCGTGAAGGACATTGTAGAGGACTGCGGTATCAACCGCAACTCTTTCTACTACCATTTTGAGGATCTGCCCGCCCTCGTGGAAGAAATTGTAGAGGAACAGGTTCAGGTCCTCATTCAAAACCACCCTACATCTCATCGGTGGAGGAGTGCTTTGACGCAGTGATCGAGCTGGTGATGGAAAACAAGTGGGCCATTTACCACATTTACAACTCCCTGAGCCGGGACGTATTTGAGCGGTATCTCATGGACGCCTGTCAGTACATCGTCTCCGCCTACTTAAAGACGGAGTTCGCTGGGAAGTCCATTGACCTCCAGGATCTGGACGCGCTGATCCGGCTGCACAAGTGTGCCTGCTTCGGCTCCGTGATCGACTGGCTCAACGGCGGCATGAAGGATGACATTGTCGGCTATTTTCGCCGGGTGTGCACCCTGCAAAAGGGCTGGTTGGAGAATTTGGGCCGATGAATCGAATATGGGTTCCAACACGGGACATGCCAATGCCTAAAATTTGGGCACGGGCCTGTCCCGTGTCTGAATTTCAGACAGTTTTTTCCCTGCGCCTGATTTTTAGGCATGGGGCTTTTTTCTGCCCATGGTAACAGCGCTGCCCCTCTGCTATACTCACTATCACACAAGGGAAACCACTGATAACAGGAGGCGCAGAGTAGCTATGGTCATGCTCTCCTGCTCTGAACTTCATCCGACTCTCCCGGGCCGTTGAGCTACCCACACAAACTACCGATGCCTCATAAAAATACCTTAAACGCTGGACGGTGTCAGGGGGTGTGGGACACTTTATCTCTCCACCCGCAATTGAGGCAAGATGCACATTGCCCCAACCCGTGGCCTTGCAGCTGAATCGCTCCGCCAATCCAACCCAATGACAGGGTACATCATGTATTTCGGCAAGCTCGGTACGATACGTCCATTGGCAAAGCGAATAGACGCTGCAGGGCACTCACTTTTATAAGTGTTATATTGCTACAGTGGCAAAATCCTCCTTTAAAGAGCAGATTGTTAAGTTGACATTGACCCTCTCTTTAGGAGGACTGCCTGCAACTGTGACAAAATTTGCGTTTATATTAATACATATATCCAGTATAACATATTGTATATTTTTGTCGATAGAGGTAATTTCTGTTGATTACATTGGCGTGCTCCCTCCAGGAGAAGAATAGTTCGGAATTTATAAAATCAACGCAAAAGTATTCTAAAGGGTTAATATCGTAAGGAGAAATCCGCACAACAACAGGAGATGGTGAACATGGCGCACAGCACCAAGATTACAGCACTTTATGAGCGGTTAAGTTGCGCTGATGAGTTACAAGGCCCCAGCAATTCCACTCTGAACCAGCAGGTATTTTTGGAGGACTTATGCAAACGGAACAGCTTCACCAATGTCCACCACTTCACGGACGATGGAGTGAGCGGCACAACCTTCGACCGGGACGGCTTCAAAGCCATGATTGCCGAGCTTGAGGCTGGGTACGTGGCAACTATAATCGTCAAGGATATGAGCCGCTTTGGGCGCGACTACCTCAAGGTTGGCTTTTACACCGATATATAATTTATTTAAGGTTACACACAGACAGCTTGCGCTTATAGATATTCATGCCAAAAGCACACAAACAAGCAGACTGTTGGCTAACAATTCGTAGTGCAAAAGCGCAAGATGGGTTATAGATTTATAGTTGTAAATTATCATCCTCTGTTTCCGTTCAAAATAGTTTGGGGCAAATTGTAAAGAAATTGTTGCGCATCACAATTCTTCCACTGGACCGCATTGCGCTTTTGGTTCAGTGTGTGTATAATAATTGGTATCGCCATGATAATTTCACCAGGATGAATGGAGGGAGCATATCATGAATTATATTCAGAGGGCACAGGACCTGAAAGAGGAAACCGTGGCCCACCGGCGGTATTTCCACACCAATGCGGAGGTAGGGCTGGAGACACCCAAGGCGGTGGACTACGTGATGGAGCAGTTGAAAAAGAGCGGCCTGAGCCCGGAGAGGTGCGGCCACGGCGTCACTGCCGCCATCGGGACAGGGGGCAAAACCCTGCTGCTCCGGGCGGATATGGACGCCCTGCCCATGGGCGAGGAGAGCGGGGAGCCCTTTGCCTGCCCCACCGGAACCGAAACCCATGCCTGCGGCCACGATTTCCATGCCGCCATGCTGCTGACTGCCGCGAAAATCCTGAAGGAAAATGAGACGGCGCTGAAGGGCACCGTTCGCTTCATGTTCCAGCCTGCGGAGGAAACCTTTGAGGGCGCAAAGGACATGATCGCCCATGGAATCCTGGAGGGGGTGGACGCGGCCCTGGCCTTTCACGTTGGGCCGGGAAAGATGCCGCCGGGGCTGTTTATGTACAACGCCGGAGGGGTTATGATGTCCTCTGTGGACGGATTTAAAATTACCGTCCATGGAAAGGGCGCCCATGGTGCCTATCCCAACAGTTCCATTGACCCCATCAATATTGCTGTCCACATCTACCTGGCACTGGAATCTCTGATTGCCCGTGAGGCAGACCCCAGTAAAAACTGTGTTCTCACAGTAGGGAATTTCTCCGCCGGTTCCGCCGCCAACATTATTCCCGACACCGCTGTGCTGCAAGGGACGATCCGGACCAACGATAAAGACTGTCGGACGCTGCTGGTCCGGCGGATGAAGGAGGCTGCTGTGGGGATCGCCCAGGTCTATGGGGGAACAGCGGAGATAGAGATGCTTTCAGAGGTGCCGCCCTTGGTTTGCGATCGGGAGTTGACGGAACAGATGGCGGGCTATCTCCAGGAGATTCCCGGGCTGACGCCAGTACCTGGCGTTGCCGCCAACGCGTCGGAGGACTTTGCCATCGTGGCCGAGCGGGTGCCCAGTACGTTTATGTATCTCTCCGCCGGTTTTGAGGATGAGCGGGGCGAGGCCCCGGCCCATAACCCCAAGGTACGGTTCAATGAGGATGTGTGCGCCATCGGTCCCGCCTGTCTGGCTCTCTGCGCCACGCGGTGGCTGGAATAATGTGAATTTAGAATGCAAATGGCCGCCGTATCACGGAGAAATGTGGTACGGCGGCTTTGCTTTGATTCTGTCACGTGCCCCTTGCTTTTTTCACTGGGATTCGGTAAAGTATAGGGTGTGAAACCGACATAGATAGAAAGGTTGTGGCAATCCATGTACAGCCTGACGGATTTAGGGCTTTATCTGTTGATCTATTCGTTCCTGGGGTGGGTCGTGGAGGCGGGGTATTATGCGGTCACCCGGCGGCAGTTTTGCAACCGGGGCGTACTGTCCCTGCCGCTGATCCTGGCCTACGGGGTCACCTTTGACCTGCTGATCCTGGTGCTGCCCACTCTGGCAGGCCATCATATCCTGTCCTTCCTGGCCGTGATGGTGGCGGCCTCTGTGGTGGAGAGCATCGCCGAACACTTCTTCTGCCGGGTGGGGCCAAAAATCGAGTGGCGGGCGGAGCGCAGCCGCCTGCTGGTCGGCACTGGAAAGGGCCTGCTGGCTTCCATGTCTGTGGCGGCGGTGTACTATGTGGTATACCTCATCATCCACCCAGTGCTGATGGCGGGAGTGGTGTTGATGCCGGAGCTGCTCAAGCGCGTTATGGTCATCGCCGTACTGGTGTTGATGGCGCTGGACTTCTCCGCGGTATTCTACGCCGTGCGCACGGGGGACGCGTCCCGGTACGAACGGCGGCAGGCGGTCGGAAAGCAGGGAAAGCTGGCCGCGTGGATCTACAACATGGTTTGGAAACGCCTGCAAAAAGCCTACCCGGGGATGCGGCAGGCGGACGGGCAGGGGCAGGGGACGGAGACCTTTGCCAAGGGCCTGTGCTGGGATAAGCTGGTGTGGGTGTTCCTCACCTCCGCCCTGCTGGGGGACGTGATCGAAACCTTTTGGTGCGGCCTGGTGGACGGCCAGTGGATGAACCGTTCCAGCGTACTCTACGGCCCCTTCAGCTTCGTGTGGGGGCTGGGCGCGGTGGTGCTGACGGTGACCCTCCAGCGGCTGGCGGATAAAAATGACCGCTATGTGTTCGCCGCAGGCTTCGTCATTGGCGGTACCTACGAGTACATGTGCAGCGTGTTCACCGAGCTGGTGTTCGGCACAGTGTTCTGGGATTACAGCGAGATGCCGCTGAACATCGGCGGGCGGACCAATGTGCTGTTCTGCTTCTTCTGGGGCGTGCTGGCGGTGGTGTGGATCAAAGTGATCTACCCGCCCATGTCCAAGGCCATTGAGTCCGTGCCGCCCCTGGTGGGGAAGATTACCACCTGGATTGTGCTGGTGTTCATGGTGTGCAACGCCCTGCTGACCAGCGCGGCCATGCTTCGCTACAGCATCCGGGCGGTGGATCCTGAGCCTAACAGTGCCTTTGAGCAGTTCCTGGACCGGCAGTTCAATAACGAACGTATGGAAAAGCACTGGCCCAACATGATTGCCACCGACGGCAAGTGACCGCCGGGTTATTTCAAAATAGAAGGACACTATGTATCTCAGATTGTCATCGCCAGCACTTGAAAAAACGAATCACCCCGCTTGCCAGACGGAACAAGTCCATCTGGCAAGCGGGGCATTTTATTTCGGAGCTGGCTCCTCTTGTTCTTTCTGAACTTTGACGGCCTTTTTCGCCCGCTTGCGTTTGCTGGCAATCAGCAGGAGCACCCCCAGTCCCGCCGCCCCGCCTGCCGTCAGCAGAACGGGTATCCACAGGCCGTTCCCCTTGGGCTGGAGAAAGAAGGTTCCCTGAGTGCCCTCCATAGTGAGAAGCAGATACTGTCCGTTTCGGGTCGTGTCCACCGCCACCCACTGGCCGTTTTGATACTGCCACACCTCGGCGTCTTCTCCGGGACTGAGCAGCCGCAGGGGAAGCGCGTCCTCCGGTCCCAGCATACTCCCGACAAGGGAAATGTCCCACGTGACGGCGCCTTCCGCGTCTTTTTTAGGCGGAGTCTGAGCGCTGTCGGAAACGTGGAGAACCGCTTCCTGGGTGAACCGTCCCTCCGCCAAAGCCAGGGACAGCTTGCCGGACTGCTCCGCGCTGGCCACCAGGGTGACCCAGGGAGCGTATTCCGCCTCCAGCGCTACATCCGAGCTGGTGCCGGACATATCGAACTCTGGCCACACACCATAGCTGTCTTCCCGCTCGGGAACCGGAGGCAGCTCAATACGGGACAGGTCGTCTCCATAGAGGAAGGGGATTTGAGCCACGGTCTTTCCGTCCGCCAGCAGGGTAAGGGTAAAGGCGGTGAATTCGGCGGGGACCCCATCCAGCTGCGACATGGCCTCAAAGGGGACCGGCTCAGCCCGTCCCGCGTAGCTGACACCGTCCACCCCGGCGGTTCCGGTGTCCACAAAGAGATTGCCGGACAGCACCCCGTCTGCGTCCACGCCGCCGGCAACGGCCCCCAGGTACTCTGTGCCTTCTTCAATTGTGACGATGGCGCAGCTGTCCCGCAGGCGGCTGGCCCACCCGGCGACGCCGCCCACGTAATTCCCGCCGGATAAGACGCACTTGGCCCAGCAGCTGCGCACCGAGGCGTCCGCGAAACCCGCGACGCCGCCGACATAGTTTCCGTCGGTACTCTCCACCGGGCCGTAATTCTGGCAGTCCAGGGCAGTGCCAAGGTCCATCCGGCCCGCCAGGCCGCCTACGCAGTCCTTTTTGGCGGTGACACTGCCGTAGTTGACGCAGCCCTGAAGCACAGCTTTTGTCTCATAGGTGGTTCCAAAGGAAAACACGCCGGTGGCGTCATCCTCAGGATCCAGGTCGAACTCAATGGCCATGGCGCCGATGACGCCGCCCACGTTCCGGTCGCCCTCTACCCCGCCGGTGTTGCGGCAGTCGGCTACCTTGCCGTCCCGTGTGGCGGCGATGTCCTCCTCCGAGGTGTCCTGGAGTATAGGGTCCAGCCCATCCACCGGGGTATTGGTCAAATCAGACGCAGCGTCCAGCAGCACCGTACACACCGTATGGAATTGGTTGTTGATGGCCCGCAGGTCAGCGCTCAGGGTGTCGCCTCCATTCTGCGCGATCCGGTTCAGGGCGTCCATCTCGCCGGAAAGACCGCCCAGCGCGTCAAAGAGACCGTCGCTGGCCTGACGGAACTGGTCCCCCAGCGGAATGAAGGACACCGGCCCTTTGGATGTCAACTCCTTCACTGCGCCGCTGATGGTATCGAAGGCCCTGCCCGCCAGACTTCCGATGGCGGCGGTGGAATCCGACGCCCCCTTAAAGCGTTCCAGCGCGGCTTTTAATCCGGCAAAAATGCCGTCTGTATTCTTCATAGCCTGACTCAGCCTCTCAAGGGCCGCCGTCAAATTGTCTCCGGCGGGCTTGAGTGCGCCGCTGATGGCCTGGAGATCGCCGCGCACCTTCTCAAAGTCCACCGCGTCCCAATCAAATTCAGGCAGCTGGGGCATATCAGGCAATTCGGGCAGGTCAAAGTCGGGCAGGTCGAACGCCGCATACACCTGATTGACAGCGGACGCGGCCTCATCAACGGCGGACACCAGCTGAACCGCATTCGTCTCCACATCTTCGAGAATATCGGCCAAGGTGCCGTCCTCTCCACCTTCTTTGATCTCGGGCAGGGCTTTGATCAATTCTTCCAGTGCATCCCTGAGGGCGTCAGCAGCCTTTTTCAGGTTCCTGCCCGCTACTTGGAGGCGGTCCGACGCCGCCCGGAGTTCTGCCATCACCTGGTCGCCCGCCGCGGCCGACCCGCTCAGGGAGTTCATGGCAGATTTCAGCTGGGAGGACAGCTCCTCCAGCTTCCCGCCCACAGAGGACAGGTCATCCAAAGCTGGGGTAATTTGGTCCAAGGCATTGGTAAGGTCTGCCGTCATTATGTTGACAGAGCCGATATTGTCGTCCGCAAAGTTGGCGATGTGATCCAGCATCCGCTGCGAGCTGTCTCTCGCATCGTCCGTGAAGCCGCCCATGGCCTCCAACAGGGCGGACACATCGCCCCCGGTGCGCTGGGCGTTGCCGATCGCCCGGTCAATCAGGCGGTCCAGGGCCTCCAGCTCTCCCCGCAGACGTTCCAGGGAATCCCCGCTGGGGTCGATCAGCAGGAAAGGCTCCGCCTGGCCCACAATGCCGCCCACATCCTTCCGCCCGTAAATGGTTCCGCTGTTGGTACAGTCGGACAGATAGCCATCCTGCCGCCCGGCGATGCCGCCGGTGTTGTAGCCCACATGGGGGTAGCCAACCGTCCCATAATTGGTGCAGCTCTGAACCACGCCGCTGGACCAGCCCACAACGCCGCCGATATCAAAGCAGCCGTCCAGCAGGTGGTAGGCTTCGTCATCCGCCGTGGCCCGCTCCTCCAGAATAGCGGCCGCATCCACATCCATCAGATCCACATTGGTTTCCGCCTGGGTCAAATTCACTCCAGCGCTGTTTTCACATTTGAGCAGCAGCCCCAAATTCCGGCCCGCAATGCCACCGGTGATATTCTGGCCGCTGACTGAGCCAGAGACGGAACAACCGGTAATCTCACCGGTGACGCTGTTGTACCCGGCGATGCCTCCCACAGTGGTATCCCCCTGAACCGCGCCGTAAAAGGCGCAGTCTTGCAGGGTTCCGGCGTTGCTGCCCACGATGCCTCCCACGGTGGAGCGGGTGCCCCCGGGGGCCACGGTTCCCTCCACGGTGAGGTCCTGGACCACGCCGGACGGCTGGATATAGCGGAACAGGCCCTGGGTTGACCCGGCGGCGGTGATCTGCAGGCCGGAGATGGTGTGTCCCTGGCCTAAAAAGGTGCCGCCGAAAGTGGGGATGGGGGCGAAATCCACCCCGCTCAGGTCCAGGTCGGCGGTGAGGGTAACGGTCTTGCCCTGGGACCATGTGTCCAACGCACAATTTTTTCCGAAACGCAGGAGGTCCTCCACGCTGGAGATGGTGATGGCGCTTTCCTCCGCAGCCCAAGCGGGCAGGGCCAGAGTGGTCAGAATCCAGGCCGCCAAAAGGATGGCGAACAGCCGATTGGCACTTTTACGCATGGGTGTTCGCCTCCTCTCCTGCGGTGACCGCCGTTGGCTGGGGCGGATCCTCCGGCTGAACTGTCCCCGCCGCCACCGCCGCGTTGATGCTGCCGTGGAGGGCGCCGCTGAAATCGGCGTCGACCATGCCGGAAATGTAGCCCCGGACATGGCCGTCCACGCGCAGCGCACCGGCGTGGGTCTGAATGGGATGCCGGGCCTTCAGGGTAAAGGCAGTCTTTTCAATGATCGTGTCGCCCAGCAGCAGAATCTGGGGCAGGATGCCCATCACCAGGAAGATGGAGATCAATGTGCCCCGGCCCAGACACACGCCGATGGAGGCGATGGAGGCTGTGGTGGACAGCAGGCCGATGGCCACGCCGGCGGAGGCCAGAATGGTGCCCGAGGTAATAATGGTGGGGAACGCCTCATTCAGCGACTCGATGACCGCGTCCTTGAGGGACATGGTCTGTTTCAGCTCCACATAGCGGTTGGCGATCACGATGGCGTAGTCGATATTTGCGCCCATCTGGATGGAGCTGACCACCAGATAGCTGAGGAAGAACAGGGGTTCATTCTGTAAGTAGGGGAAGGAGAAGTTGATCCAGACGCTGCCCTGGATGACCAGGATCAGCAGCACCGGCAGCCCGGCGGATTTGAAGGTGAACACCAGCACCAGAATGACAAACACGATGGTCAGAATGCTGATGAGCATGTTGTCGTTGCCGAAGGAGGCGGACAGGTCGAAATCGCTGGTAGAGTTGCCCACCAGGAGGGAATTTTCGGGATAATATTGGGCTACCACCTCATGCAGGGTGTCCAGGAATGCGAACGTCTCCTCTCCCTCCTCGGGCAGGTCGAGCTGTAAGACCAAACGGCTGTAGTTCTCTCCCTTCAATTGCAGCTGGGCGTCGGTAAGCTGGACGTGGAGATCCTCAATGGTCTCGGTCATGTCCGCGTCCAGGGAGACGTAGCCGTCTTCCATCATGTCATAGACATACAGGAACATGTCGATCAGGGGTACGCCGTAGCTGTCCAGGCCGGAGACCACCTGTCCGTAGTCCTCCTGGTCCACGGCGTAGGCGGAGTAGAGCAGCCGGGCCACCTCAATGTCCAGATCGGTCAGCTCGGCGAACTGCCGGGGGGGTAGCCGGTCCGTGAGGACATAGCCGTCCATGGCATCCACGTTGGCCAGACCCAGCACGGAGTCCGTCTCAGGCAGGCGGTCCAGCTCCCGGAGCAGACGGCCCTCCTGCTCATAGTCCCCCTTGGGTACAATAACCGCCAAGGTGTTCACCCGGCCAAAGGTGTCGTTCACCCGCTGCTGGGCGATCTGGGCGTCGCTCTGTCGAAAAGTGGTCAGCTCGGTCTGCCCGTAGGCGTAGGGGCAGCGGTTGGCGAACACAAAACCGCCGATCAGAAGCACCACAAACAGAGGCGGCATGACAAAACGGGTTTTCACCGCCAACTGGCCCCAAGCGGTGATTTTGGGCACAAAATTCCGATGGTGGGTGCGGTCGATCAGGCCGCTGAAGCTGAGTAGCAGCCCAGGCATCAGGGTAAATACGGCCAGCAGACTGAGCACAATGGACTTCATCAGCACAAAGCCCAGATCCTTGCCGATGCCGAACTGCATAAAGCACATGGCCCCCAGGCCGGACAGGGTGGTCATAGAGGAGCCGGCAATCTCCGGAATGGCCTTGCTCAGGGCGGCTACCACCGCTTCCCGAGCCTCCAGCTGCTCCCGCTCCTCGGTATACCGGTGGCAGAGAATAATCGCGTAGTCAATGGCCAAAGCCAGCTGGAGCACCACCGCCACCGAGTTGGAGACAAAAGATATTTCGCCAAAGAGGAAGTTGGTGCCCTTGTTCATCAGCGCCGCCATGCCAAAGGTCATGAGCAGCACCGGGATTTCCATGTAGGTGTGCGAAGTGAACAGAAGCACCACCAGGATAATGGCCACAGCGATCAGCATGACGACCTGCATCTCGGCGTTCAGATTTTCAGAGGCGGAGTCGCCGGTGTCGCCGGTGATATAGACATCATACCCATCCAGAAGGGCCTTGACACCCTCCAACCCCTTCAGACTCACCGGGTCCGTGGCAGTCCCGTCATAGGTGATGGAAAACAGGGCGGAGCCGTTGGTGTAGTGGTCCCTGGAGCCGTCAAACTCCACTGACTTTACTCCTTCCATCGTCTCCATCTGTTCCGCCAAACCCTCAGCCTGGCGATAGGAGATATTGTCCACCATAATGCGGCTGGTGCCGAAGGTGACAAACTCCTCGTCCATCACGGTCAACCCTTGCCGGGTCTCGGTGGTGTCAGACAAGTAGCTGGTCAGATCGTCATTCACCGCCACCCAGCCGCTGGAAAAGACGCAGAAAATAGCAACTCCGATGTACATCAGGTAAAAGGCTTTGCGTTTATCCACAATAAAAGCCGCGATTCGCTCCATCAGACTTTGCTTTTCCGAAACTTCTACTGTGCTCATGCTCAACCTGAACGCTCCTTCCATATTTTATGATAGGCAATGATACTCCGTTTTTCTTGAAAATGCAAGCAGTCAGCAAAGGAAGAATTCAGCCCCCCTCACGGCTTCAAACCTGAGGCTGGACCTTCATGGGTGATATGCCGGGTATAGGGTCGATCACGGTTGTTTCCCAGTCCCTTTTCTGGGCATAGTTTACTATTGTGCTGATGCCGCTTCGCCGTGCTCCGTCTTTAATAGCTTCTTACATATTTTATTATGCGCTTGGAATCACAACAGGAGATCGACAGCATCACTGCCATGGAAAATTTCATCCTGGGCTTCCGATTGGGTGTCAGGATGATGGCCGAGTGTATGGATGACAATGATGGCGACATCAGAATCGGAGGTGAATGACCACGGGTAAGAAAAGAGCAAACGGCGAGGGCAGCCTGCGAAAGCGCCCCGACGGCCGCTGGGAGGGCCGCTACACGGCGGGCCGCGACCCGGTGACGGGTAAGGCCATCTATAAAAATGTCCTGGCCAAGACGCAGAAAGAGTGCAAGGAGAAGCTGGCCCAGGCCATTGAGAAAAACGGGAAAATCGATGTGACCAAGGCGGGGCAGTACACGGTGGAGGAGTGGTGCTGGCTCTGGCACGAGAACTACTGCAAGCCCGCCGTCAAGGACAGCACAGCGGAATACTACCGCAGCTACATTGAGCACCATATTGCACCCAACATCGGCAAGATCAAGCTGGAAAAGCTCACCACCCTGGATCTTCAGAAATTTTACAACAAGACAAAAAAGAGCGGCAGGGTGGAGAAATACGAGGGGATGGAGGACAGGAGCCTGAGCGCTCGGACAGTGAGGGGACTCCACGCCATGCTCCGCACGGCGCTGGACCAGGCGGTGAAGGAGCGGCTCATCCCGTTCAACCCGGCTATCGGCTGCCGCCTGCCGCCCAAGGAGAAAAAGGAGATGAAGATCCTTCCGGCGGAGCAAATCGGCGCCTACCTCAGTGCGGCGGAGGAGCACGGCGTCCTGCCCATGTTCTACCTGGAGCTGACCACAGGGCTGAGGAGGGGTGAGCTGACGGCGCTCCTCTGGACTGACCTTGACGTGGAGGCCCGCACCCTGACGGTGTCAAAGTCGGCGGGACGGTTGAAAGGAGAGGTGAGGGTCACCCAGCCGAAAACCGCCAACTCGGTGCGGACGATCTGTCTGCCGCAGGAAACGGTGGATCTGCTGGTGCAGGAACACGAAAAGCATCCGTCCAACCCCTATATGTTTCCCTCGCCGGTGACGGGGCGGATGTACGGCCCGGACTGCATCGGGCGGCTGCACAAGACCCTGCTGAGGAAGGCGGGGATCGCTGAAAACCTGCCCTTTCACGGCCTGCGCCATACGTTCGCAACCTTGGCGATCCAGCAGGGCGTGGACGTCAAGACGGTGTCCAACATCTTGGGCCACTACAGCGCGGGCTTCACTCTGGACACCTACGCCCACGTCACCGGGGATATGCGGAGAGAAGCTGCCGACCGGATGGGAGGGTTCATCGCCCAGGCCATCTGAAAAAAGAATAGTAGTAGAGTTGCAATAGACACAGGGAGCGTCGGAAGAAAAAACCGGCGCTCCCTGAAATTTCGCTGGTATGGGTCAAATCTGGGTCGGGCAACAACTGCGAAAAATAAAAAGCGATAAAAAGTTCTGATAAACGATAAAAACCGCTGAAAATCAGCGGTTTTTATCGAGAAAATGGTCCCCCGACCGATTTCAAATCCGAACGTTTTATATCATCAAAAGTGACCCGTTCCGAGCCTTCTTTGTAGTTAAAGGTAATCAAAATGTGGTCATCAAAAATCGTCACCGAGTTTACAAAGCTGTCTATGAGCCTCCGGCGTTCTTCCAGCTTGGACACGTCCAGGGTACGAAAACGGCAAATCCAATAAACAACGTCCTCACGGGACAGCATGGGGTGTTTCATTTCCTCCTGGATGATTTGCGTTTCAATATCCTTTTTTCTGTCCTCCAACTCGTCAAGCCTTTGTTTGGTGGAAACGTTTATAATCCCCATCTGGATAGCGTTCAGCATATTCGTGATACCCCGCTCCGTTTCCTCCAACTGCTTGCGCAGGGCAGGGAGTACGCTGCTTTCCCGGCTTTGAATATCCATCACAGTATCGGCTATGTACTCCACGAAATTGTCATCCATCACCCTTGCCATGACAGCGCGGACAACAGCGTTTTCAATGGGGGCTTTTCGTATGCTCTTGTGTTTGGCGTTGCAGGTTCGGTGCTTTTTGGTGTTCACACAGCGGTAATAGTGATACTTTTTCTCGGTGGAGCTGGTGCCGCTCTCGCCCACCATCATAGCCCCGCAGGTGCCGCAAAACAGCTTGGTTGTCAACAGATAATCATCCTCGGCCTTATGACGGGCGGGGGCTTTCCTATTCTTTGCCAGCTTTTGCTGCACCCGGTCAAACAGGTCTTGAGGTATGATGGTTGGAATACCATTCGGAACGACGATTTCCCGGTATTTATATTCACCCAGGAATTTTCGGTTGTGGAGGATCGCCGCCACAAAGTTAAGGTCTATCGCTCTGCCTCGCACAGTGGTCACGCCTGTATCGTTGAGATAGTCCCGTATTTCCTTCATCGTCGCGCCGTTGTCATAGCGGGTGAAAATTTCCAGCACGACGGGGGCGGTGCGCGGGTCGATTTGATAGTGCATATCGCTGTCGATGGTATAGCCGAAAGTGGGGGTGCCTCCGTTGTACTTACACTTCAAAGCGTTCTCCGTATGCCCCCGGATGACCTTCTCGGACAACTCGGCGGAATAGTATTCTGCCATCCCTTCCAGCATGGATTCCAGGATGATGCCCTCCGGCCCCTCGGAAATGTTCTCCGTGGCGGATAACACTTTCACGCCGTACTTGCGAAGCTGGGCCTTATAGTGGGCGCTGTCGTAGCGGTTCCGGGCGAAGCGGTCTAACTTCCAGACGATGACCGAATCAAACAGGCCCTTGGCGCTGTCCTTCACCATGCGCTGGAAGTCCGGGCGGTTGTCGGTCTTGGCGGACAAGGCCCGGTCAATGTAGGTTCGCAGAATAGTGATATCATTTTTTGCACAATAGGCCGTACACTCCCGAAGCTGGCCCTCTATGGATTCCTCCCGCTGATTGTCGCTGGAATACCGGGCGTAAATCACCGCTTTCATTCCTCGTGTACCCCCTCCGTCATCAATCGAAGCAGCGCCTCTTTCAGCCTCTTGTTCACTGGCGCTTGCGGGTCGAAGCACATTTCGATAAACTCCCGCATTTCCCGGTTCTGCTCTGTTTTCTCTCTGAGCGCCTGGGGCTGGTAGTCGTACAGCTTGCCTCTGGGTTCATCGGTGCGGCAATAGAGATAATCCATCGACACATCAAAATAATCGGCGTACTTGACGAAGATTTCTGGGGAAGGGGTGGAGTAGCCCGTTTCATAGCGGTTTATCCGGGATTGCTGAACACCCAAAATTTCCGCCATGTTTACCTGTGTCAGCCGAACGCCCTCCCGCAAGGCCCGCAGCCGTTTCCCGATTTGTTCCATATAGTATTCCTCCTGTCAAAATCAGAATATCACAAATAAGAATATTTGTAAACCCCTATTATCACCATAATATTTGCAGGGGTGTCAGCCAGCCTGCGGCTGACACCCCTTAATCCCCAAAAAGCCCAGGCCGCGCCCCCTGTCAATGGCGGCACCTGTGCCGTTCATCTTGACCATTGACAGGGGGCGCGGCCTGGGCTACTGATAAAACGGGACGGGATAACACTGGATAACAGATATCTTTACAAAATGTTCACCATTCAACAGGAAAATTTTGTTATCTTATAGTTGCCGCCGCAGAAGTAATTGATAGTATGCCGTCTCAACGGCACAGCTCGAAGAATGAAAACATGGGTGTGCGCGACACGCCCGAAGACCAAGCCGCAGATGGGAAAAGGTGCTGCCCTTGCCACCCCATATATCTGCGGGAGCATGATGAAGGTATGGCCCCGTGCCATATCGCAAAACCTAATTCGTGATAGGGCTTTGCGCCGGAGGTGGATAGACCATATTCACCGACAGCGTATCACGAAAGGGGGTGGCTGTTATGGACTATGAGAGCAGATTTTCCAGGCATAGGACACTGCACAGCATGATTCAGCGCACCACCTCCGGCAAAAGGCCCAGATAAAATTATAACCGGGAGGAACCGCTTTGGCTTCTGGAAAGCCGAAGCAAAGCCCCGGTTGTAAGCAAAATGATGTATCAGCCCTGGCAAGGCTGATAAAGGAGAGCCTCCAAAGTCACAAAATGACCCAAAAGGAGCTGGCAATCCGAAGCGGAATGTCAGAAGCCAGGGTAAGCCGGATTTTGCGGGGTGGAACTGTACGGCTGACCGAACAGGACATCAACCAGTTGGCCCTTGGCCTTAAAAAGAAACCGAAAGAACGGGATGAAATGCGGTATCTCGCATGGCCCGAACTTTACGAGATCGACAAGGCGTTATGCAGGGGTGACGGGGACATTTTCACGGTGAACCATCGGTTAGCTGAAAAAGGATTTCCCCTATTGGGGAATGATTACGAGGAATAACAGGAAACCGCCGTCCCAGGCAGCAATGGGGCGGCGGTAAATTTTTTTGCCCAAATTTCACTGGTGAAATTTTTGAGTTGTCCCCTGTTATATGATAAAGGCACACAAGGACTTGTGGCACTTTTCACGGGGCGGGCGTTCAGGCCAAACGCCGCCCACAATAGAACAGGAGGATATTTACCCGATGAAAATTACAGACCTGATGATTGATCCCCGGAGCCTGGGGAGCAAGCTGTGGCTGGTGGACGTGGCCCCGGCCTATGAGTACAAGGATAACCGCCGGACAGATACCATCCTCGGCTACCGCTATGCCGTTGCCATGCCCGAAAAGGGGCTGGACAAAATCAATGTCCGCATTGACGGGGAGCGGCAGATGGAGGCCCCGGAGGGCTATGTGGAGGTGCGCTTCGACAACCTGGAGGTGTTCATCTACTGGGGCCAAGGACAGCCCCAGGTAGGCGCTAAAGCCACGGGCATCCATTTGGTGAACGCTAAGAGCTGACGCATTGGGCGGCGCTGGGGAGGCCACCGGGGAAAAGACAATTCCCCTTAGGGAAGTGTCCCCCGGCGGCAGCGCCAGCGCCGCCCCTTTGCCATAAGGGTTAGTATTACCCTTATGGCAACCATGTATCATGTAGCAAAAGAATAGGAGGCCAGCATGGGAAACAATACGCAATCCCGCAAGTGGGCGCTGGTCATCAACAACCCATTGGAGGCCGGACTTGACCACAGCGCCATCACGAAAATTTTACAGAAATTTGCCCCGGCTTATTACTGCATGGCTGACGAGATCGCTACGACAGGGACGCATCACACGCACATCTTCCTGTATGCTCCTTCGCCCATCCGCTTTACCACCATCAAAAACCGATTCCCCACGGCGCACATTGAGAAAGCATATGGGAGCGCCAGGGACAACCGGGCATATATCCGCAAAGAGGGGAAGTGGGCGGATACGGACAAAGCGGAAACCGCTGTTCCCGGCACCTTCCAGGAATGGGGAGACCTCCCGGCGGAACAGGAGGAACAGGCCCCGCAGATGTTCCGGCTTGTCCAGAATATCCGGGCGGGTATGTCTACCACGGAAATTATAGATGATTCGCCCAATCTGGCCTTTCGGGTGCGGGACATTGACCTGCTCCGGCAGACCTTGACGGCGGAAAAGTACAGCGTAGAAAACCGCTCTTTGGAAGTGTCCTATATCTTCGGGGCCAGCGGCGCGGGCAAAACACGGGGCATTTATGAGCGGCATGACCCCCGCAGCATTTGCCGTATCACCAACTACCGGGCCGCGAGGGGGATTTCCTTCGACGGCTACAATGGACAGGACGTGCTGGTGTTTGAGGAGTTTAACAGCCAGATTCCCATTGAAGATATGCTGAATTATCTGGACGTTTACCCCTTGCACCTTCCGGCCCGGTACAGCGACCGGGTAGCCTGTTACACCAAAGTCTACATCACATCTAATCTGCCGTTGGAAAAGCAGTACCGGGCGGAACAGTGGGAGCGGCCCGAGACTTGGCGGGCGTTCCTCCGCCGCATTCATGCGGTGATTGAATACCTCCCGGACGGCTCCACGGTGGTTCACAAGAAAGGAGGGCTTTCCCTATGACCCGAACCGAAAAAGACAATATCAACAAGCGGACGGAAAACCGCCATTTGCTCCGGCGCGTCAAGGCCGGATTTGCGGCGGTGAAAACCACGCCATATAAGGGGCTGCTGCTGGCGCTGTACCTCGCCGGGGCCGCGCTGGTATGGCTGCTCCGGGGGCACCTGTTCAGCCTGGACACTTACGGGATGTTCTCGCCCGTCCTGGGGGCCGCTATCGACCTCTTGATTCCCCTCTATGGGGTGGGCGGCCTCTTGGCACTGCTGGTGCTGCTGGGAACGCCATGGGGCGGCAGGGTGGCAAAGGAGGGCTTGCAGAAAGCGGGCCTTACCAACCATGCGGGGGAGGCCCCTGTCCTGATCGCCAAGAGGCCGGACGCAGACAGCCCCCGGCTGACGGTGTGGGAGTTCGACCCCTGCGGGATTCCCCTCAATGAGTGGGAGGACAAGCGGGCCGGGGTGGAGACAGCACTGAACATCACCATAGCCAAAATGGCCTGGGGGGAGGGGCGGAAAATCATCCGTGTCTATGCTGTCCCCGCCGAAAGGGATTTCCCGGCGCTGCTTCGCTGGAATGATAAGTACCTATCCCCGGACAGCTTCGTGCTGGTGCTGGGGGAGGGCCTGACGGGGCCAGTGACGGTGAACCTGGCCCATGTCCCCCACATTCTGCTGGGCGGCTCCACCGGGAGCGGAAAAAGCGTACTGCTGAAGCTGCTGCTCATGCAATCGCTCCACAAGGGGGCGGAGGTCTACATAGCCGACTTCAAAGGCGGGGTGGACTTCCCAAAGGTCTGGCACCAAAAATGCCGAATGTGTTTCAACGAGGATGATTTGCTCTATACCCTCAATCAACTTACTGCGGTGCTGGAATACCGCAAGGGGCGGCTGGCGGAAACCGGGTGCCCCAACCTGGACGCATATAACGAGGCTACAGGGGAGAAGCTGCCCCGGCTGGTGTTCGCCTGTGACGAGGTGGCGGAGGTGCTGGACAGAACAGGTAAGGGCAAAGAGGCTAAGGAGCGATTGGGGCAGATTGAAACCAAGCTGTCTACCCTTGCGAGACTGGGGCGGGCTTTCGGGATTCATCTGATTCTCTCCACCCAGCGGCCCGACGCCGCGATACTTCCGGGGCAGATCAAGAACAACCTGGATTTCCGGGTATGCGGCAGGGCGGACAATGTGCTGTCCCAAATCATCCTGGACAACACCAGTGCCGCTGAGCAGATACCCAAGGACGCGAGGGGACGCTTCATCACCGGGGACGGGACAGTGTTCCAAGGCTATCTGTTCGACGAGGGGCAGCCTTAGAACGGGGGCGTCTCCTATGGCACGAAAAAAGAAGCCCAACGACTACGGCACAGGAATACCCCTCCATGAAGTGGAGGCCCTGGCCCGGGTGCTGCTCCCGGAGATTCAAGCCTTTTTCGAGAGCGAGGAAGGGCAGAGGGAGTTTGCCGAGTGGAAAGCCCGGAAGGATATCGAATCATATGAATAGATGTGTGAAATAAATTCTAGTACCATAGAAAAATTGTGACCGGTAATAACACATATATAGATGTTTTTACTCCCTGTTGGTAACGGCAAGATGCAAAATTGGCTTGTGCCCTTGGACGCATAGCGTTTAAGGGCACAAGGTTTTTAGGGGAAAACACCAAGAAGCACCCTTTAATTGATGTATATTGCCCCTGCTGCGTAGTTTATTGTCATCTAGGATAGAACCCCATTAGGGGAGCAGGTCAGAGAAACCGTGATAGATTTGGGGACTAGAAATCGCACGAAACGACCTGTTGCCGTAGCCGTTGCACCAGAACAAGTTGCATTTCCATCCCCAAAAGACCAGTTGCTGTCATAAATGTCATAACTATAACTCGCACCAACAGCCAAAGAGGTTATCCCATCATATTCTAATGTACCGTGAACTCGAAACACCAAAACAAGATCATTTGAACCGTTATAGTAACTATAATTCTTTGTCCCGCTGGTAATTTGTTTTCCGGCAACAACAGCAACCTCATCCAGTGGCTGGTCAGTATCAATCGTTACAATAACATAAGAACCATCTTCAAACCTTTGAACCTGAGGGCTTGCATTCTCAGTAGCAGAAGCAGGCGTTGCTAGTGAAGTCATAAATAGTAACAACACAAAAGTAAACAAAATAAATTGATGAATCTTTTTCATAATACAACCTCCGATTTGTTATTTGCCTTCTGTATCTATAGAATACCAGGTGGGAATAGAATCTTGAACAATGTTTATATCTACACGTTTGACTTCGCTTGCGTCAAGGTAGACGATTGTTCCGATGAAAATTATCGCCAGTAGAACAAGAGTGACTATAGCAATGCGGAACCAGCGGAGACGAATAGAATTGAATCGTATGTATTCCGTGGTGTCTATAGCTTCAAGGAGCGCAGACGCAACTTCCTCTGGCTGGCCCATATCATTAAGCAGTCTTTCTGAACTAGGGGGGTCAGGAAATTTTTCTTTTAGTTCTGCCTGGAAACCTCGCAGAAGTTCTTTTTTCTGGGATTGAGGTAGGCTCAGAGCCCGCTCCACCTGCTTGATGTAGCTTGAGTACGAATTTTCCATCAGCATTCCCCCCCTTCAACAATATTCATGAATGCATTGTGCATATTTCTGTATTCCTCCAGGGATTTTACGAGATATTTACGCCCCTCTTCAGTAATTGCATAATAACCGCGTGCTCGGTTATTAATCACCTCAGTTTTTTCTACCTTAATATATCCCTGTTCCTCCAGGCGATATAGGATAGGATATAATACTGAGATGCTGAATCGACCGTCGCTCTTTTGCTGCATAGCTTGAGATATTTGATATCCATACATGGTCTCATCATTCAAAAGTCGCAATACAACAAGCGGGCTAGTAGCACGCTTATAGTAAGATTCAAAGCTGTGACCTGTATCGCTCACTTCTGATGCCCTCTCTTCTTTTAATAAATATGTTATAATACAAAATTTCTAATAAGTCAATATATAGCATTGACATTTATTAAAAAGTCATTATAATAAAAATCGGATAGAACTAGGGGCGAACTTCTGTTTTGTTTCTCCTGATGGATCTGTCCCAATCGGTAGCATTGTTGAGGAGTGATGTGAAGGCAGGTTCGCTATAGTTTGCGGTGCACCGCTGTGCAACCCCATCTTCACAAATTAGCAGATCATGAAAGTGCAGTGTTTCAGGGCGTTGCTTAACAATGATCTACTAGTGTTAGGAGGATTGTTATGCACCGTCAAATATGCAACATAATAAATGGGTTGCGTGTATTTGGAGGGCAAAATTATAATACCCTCATGAGAACAGAACGGAGGAAAACATGAAAGTATTAAGCAAAAAGTTGTTCGCATTTTTTATGGTCTTATGCATGATTGCTCCCATGCTCATGGTGCCTGCCTTTGCTACAGACAACACCCCACACGGCGGCATCCCCGAGGAGTGCATTGCCGTATCTGAAAGCGAAGTGATGCCGTTATTAAATCCTCTCAATTCCTTTGAAACTTCTGAATCTGATCAGATGGTCGATGATGGTATCAGCCCTCATCTCTCCTCTACTGATCGTGATATGGGCGTCGGAATTCGTAGCATTACCATATATCCGATGGGCGTTAACTTAGAAACTGGAGAGTTGTTTGTTCACCCGAATGTTTATAAACGGATTTTCTATGTTAACTGGTCACAATTTGGAGGTCTTAATCTTTCTAAAAGCGACACGCTGTCGCTGATGCAACAGTTGGCGAGCATAATAAGTTCTGGCGGCGATAATTACCGCTTGGCTGGATGGTGCCTCGTAGGTGCAGTAGAGTTCCACTATAGAAATCCTCACTATCTTCTGTATCAGCGTCGCGGCACAGGTCTTGATCCCAATGCGCAACCAGATACAAAAAGGGAGATAAGCGCTTATTCTACGGAATCAATGCAAACGCTTTACTTATACCCTAGCAATGTAAATGTATTGGAAGACTACTATTTTGTAGGAGTTAGTGGGGGATGTTACTACACAACGCCCTCGGGAAATGCGTCAGACGCATTATTCCAGTATTCAGCAACCTTTAACAACTGAGGTGTTTGCAGAAATGGATATCAGTGTTTCCTATACACCTGGCTATGGCTACGCTAGGTATCTCCCTGGTTTCGATAAACCCATGATATGCTTCGGTGATGAATTTGCCGAATTTGTGAAGGAACGGGCAACACAAAATTTCGCAAATAAACATGAAACTGTTCTTTCCCCTAACGCCCCAGCAACATATAATCCCATGGACAGCTTTGACCGCAGGGAGTTGACCAAGGACGAGTTCGCTAAACTTACTGCTGAACTTGCCGCCAAATATGACCCGGCCAATATGACGCAAGAGGAATATGATTCGTTGCTGGACGATTTGGTGGAGGAAGGAATCTTGTGCAAGAATGAACTTGGACCGCTGGGGTATCATGGCTGGATTATTGTGGGTTCCCTTGCAGAAGGTGGAACTGGTTTAAGCGGCGGAACCCTATCGGTGGATACCGCAACCTTGCACAACAATCCCTTCTATCAACGCTATGGGCTTGCTTTCAGCCTTTCAGATACCGATGGAAACGCACTTGCTTATGCAAAACTGATGGCTCTGCTAACACCTACCAGTGGATTAACTGCCGGATGGCTTACCTTTGCTGAGAAAAGGCAAAGCAGTTTTGAGGCGTTGGCAGGTGTTTTGGAGGCTATGCAGAAATAATTCAAAGTTATAGCAGCAAACAGGTAGGGGTAGGAATATGATTCCTGTCCCTACCTGTTTTTATGATATGTTCTCGATAGAGATGATGAGTCCGAACCCGTCTCATATTTGGAGGGCGAGAAAATTTTTTTGCTAAGATTAAAAACTACTTGACTTTTTGGCAGAAATATGTAAAATAGTAGACAAATTCAAAAGGAGGATGCTTATGCGCCAAGATAGTGGAGATTTTACCTTTAAACTCAACGACATAGCTTGTGCGATTGTTGACGCCTTACGTTTGGCATTGGAAGTTGTCATGCCAGGTATCATGGACGAAAACAACCTGACAGAGCGGAACGGGTATGGTCAGTTTCGATGGAATGTCATTATCGCACAATTAAGGGAACGGTGTCTACATTTAGGATGGATTGACTTTAGCGTTTGCCCCAGAGGGGCATGGAAAACCCCTGTGCTTTTTCATCCTTTATCAAGAAATCTTATCACATTTATGACGGAAAACACTTTTAAGACTGTTCAGCGCCGTAAAGATAAATCCAGACACTATTTATGTGGAGGCGCAAGTTTTAACAAAGATGTTAAAGCACAATATGAGCAGCTAGAATTGAAGCTGCCCAGTGTTTCAGTAGACGACGAGAAATGGGTAGCACAATCGCGGGAAGACCTTGCAGCTTCTGTTTGCGAGGATGTCGGAGAAATTGCAGGGCATATTTTGGTGTTGTTCGATGTCCATGTAGACAGATTGCTATCTGTACGTGCAGTTCGGCTTACGCCAACCTTGGAAATCTCCACGGAAGTGGAGGACTGGACCCAATATATTCGTATGCCATATGCAGCTAATCAGGGGATCGAACCCCAGCAAAATAATGAGGGTGACGAGGAGGAACTCGTGGAACTCTTGTAATTAAAGGATAGGTGTTTGATGCAAAATGGAGGTAAAATAAACTGCGAAAGGCTAAAAGAGGCCCGATTGTTTAGACGGATGACGATGGCTGATTTGGCCCAAATCGTAGGAATCAATAAGCAGGCCATATCGCAATTTGAAAACTGCAAAAATTCTCCAGAACCGATGACACTCCGTAGGATTGCGGATGCACTTAGGTTTCCATATTCATTTTTTGTTGAAGCTGATCCTCCGTCTACTGTGGGGAATACCTATTTTCGTGCATTATACTCAAGCAAAAAGAAAGATTTAGCGGCACAACAAGTTAAGGCGAAATACCTTGCTAAAATCCACTCTGTTTTATCTTTAAAAGTGAAATTTAAACCGTTAAATTTACCTGATTTCGGTGGAGATAAAATTATAACTATTGAAGAGGTTGCAATGCGAACTAGGCAGCATTGGGATTTGGGAGATGCTCCAATACCTAATATGGTCGCTTTGCTGGAACGGAACGGAATTATTGTGGGCGAATTTGCTACTGAAAGCCGTGAGATTGATGCTTTTTACCAGTACTACGAAGAAGACGATTATCCCACGTATTGTGTAATTTTGGGAACAGATAAGAGAAGTTTCTATCGTCGTCAATTTAATTGCGCTCATGAATTGGGCCATATTCTTTTGCACGAAAGGTATTCTGACTTAAACGAAATAGATAAAGATGAGTTTAGAGAGCGGGAAGATGAAGCCAATGCTTTTGCTGCCGCATTTTTATTGCCTGCACAGGCGTTTGGCAACGATGTGGCTGCATATCCTAACCGGCTTGGACATTATGTTGAACTGAAAAAAAAGTGGAATGTTTCGATTATGGCGATGATTATGAGAGCTTATGCTTTAGGATGCTTATCTGCAAATCAGTATTCATATTTGATGCGGCAGATGAGTACACGGGGATATCGACAGACAGAGCCATTGGATGATAGTATCGAGTATAAGCATCCGTGTGCGCTTAAACAATCCATTAACCTGCTCTTATCAAAAGGGAATATGTCTGGTGAAGACATTATGAGATTCTTTGCTGAAAATAAATTTTCGGTGTCAGCAAATGTGATTGAAGAGCTATTAAGCCTGGATGAAGGTACACTGTCACAGCCTAGTAAAGTTGAAAACAGAATAATTGAATTCCCATCAGTGCACAACTAATAGGCAGGGCCACTTCTCAACTGGGTAGTTTGAGAGGTGGCCCTATGCTAACTATAATATGTTTTCAATAGAAATGATAAATCCGAACACGTCCCCCACTTGGAGAACAGCGTTCGGATTATCATAAGTTGGTCCGAGTGACAGGACTTGAACCTGCGGCCTCTTGACCCCCAGTCAAGCGCGATACCAAACTTCGCCACACCCGGATAAATATCACAACCTACGAACCTCATGTATATTACCATACCAAAAGAGAAAAAGCAAGAGGGAAATTAAAATTTTTCAAGGAATCTATAAATTCTGAAAAAATTGATATTTTAAAAGCGACAGCCTACCGTTTATTACGGTAGGCTGCCTTGTTGATTCAAGAAAGAGAGGGAGGAGTTGTCATGCTTGATGACATAACCCATTATAGCGCTTTTTTAAAGAAAGAGATGTATAATTTTTGAAGTATCCTTAAACGATTTGTAAATGATCAGATCGCATCATCAGCATAGCAGGGGAGATCATGTGCGGGAAGCTCACTTTGGAGAAGTGCCAAGATGCTCAGCGCGGCAGGCAGATCATCGGCGGGAACCCACACCCGGTCAGGAGGAAGCGGGCCAAGAAATTGGGAAATGGACTGTTCTGATTCAGAGAAGTGTAATAAAGTCGCTGTTGGCATAGCCCTCCGCTCCATCGAAGGACACAAGATACCAGTCCTGCCACTGGTTAAGGATCGTTAAGCGCGCACCGTCATAGGCCTTGGCAATTACAGGAGCTGAGGTGGACGGCCTGGAGCGGATGTTGAGATATCCCCAATCCACATCGACAACACCTTGCCGGCGGGGGCCCTCGGAGGTCAAGAAGGGAATTCCGAAGTATTCGGTGAGTGCCAGCACAATAGTTCGGGCGATTTCGTCCAGATGGGTTTTTATCCAAGTGGCATCGTCCTCGTTATCGTGATAGCCCAATTCGATGAACACTGACGGAGCGCGGGGCTGGCGAACTTCCCCAATAGAGGTGGTGGCTTCGGTACGTACCCGGTTGGGCAGAGGATAAATGGCCTTTAAATTTTCCGCCATAATCTCTGCCGCTCGCTTGCCCGTAGAGCTGCCCGGATAATAGAATACGATGATACCCCGGGTCCGGCCATAATTACTGGGGGCGGAGGCATTGGAGTGCAGGGCTAAGTGCAAGTCGTAGTTGCCGGCATTAGATGCCCGGATAGAGGATACGGCATTCATATCCGGGGTATTGCGATCAAATTGGATACCTGAGGCATTCAAGTAAGGAACCATGGCGTCCGCTAAGCGGTTCATCCACTCTTCCTCGCTCCCGCCGTTGACATACATGTTGGATTCCTGGGTAGAGGGGGAAAGATAAATAATTGGCATAAGGAAAAACCTCCTTTGCTCCATCCTATGCGCACGGCAAGGATTTGACAAAGGAGGGCGCTTCAGTGTAGTGCGCTGGACAAAACGGCAAACTGCTCCAGGCTGAGCCGTTCACCCCGCACGGTTTCAGGTAGGCCGCAGTCGAGAATGATTTGGCGCAGCTGCTCCTTAGTGAACTGGCGGCCGTAGGCGGCGGACAAGGCATTAAGCAAGGTTTTTCTCCGCTGGGCAAAAGCGGCTTTCACTACGGAAAAGATAGCATCCTGATCACCCTGCACCGGCGGCTTGGGGTGAGGAATCATCTGAATGACAGCGGAGGTGACTTTGGGAGCGGGGAAGAAGCAGCTGGGGGGCACCTCAAACAACAGCTCACACTGGGCATGGTATTGGCAAAAGAGGGAGAACGCCCCACAGTCTGGGTCGCCGGGTGAGGCGCAAATCCGTTTTGCCACCTCCCTTTGGATCATAACTGTGATGGACTTAAAGAGGTTGCTCTCCAGCAGACGGGTGAGCACAGGGGTGGTGATATTATAGGGTAGATTGGCACAGGCTTTAACTGTAGAGCTTAAAAACTTGTCGGACACGATGGCACTGAGATCCAGTTTCATCACATCGCCGGGAATGATCTCCACGTTGGGGCAATCTCCCAACGTCTCGTCCAGAACAGGAAGAAGGGAAGCGTCCAATTCAATGGCGGCCACCTTACCGGCCTGACGGGCAAGCTGCTGAGTGAGGCAGCCGATCCCCGGGCCAATTTCCAGTACGGCACAGTGTTCATTTAGGCCCGCGGCGTTGGCAATGTCGCGGGGAACCCAATCGGCGATGAGGAAGTTCTGCCCCATGGACTTGGAGAAGTGGAAGCCATGCCGGGCTTGCAGCGCCCTGATATCACGGATATCGGTAAGATTCATAAGCGCCTCCTAAGGCTGGGTGTGCTATTTAAGTAGCCGGAGATAAAACCAGCCATCAAAGTCCTGCCGGACTGCCAGCCTTAACCCGGCGTCCTGGCAGAGGCGAAGAATATGCCCGCAATCCTGAGGGCCGTCCTCTTTGAGGATGCCGTAGGTGGTGTGGATGGCGGTTCCGGCGGCGTCAATGTCCAGATCAATTAAAAATGGATCAGGGAAAGCGGATATAATATGGGCGTCCCAGATTTGAAGGCTTCCGCCGGGGCGCAGCACGCGGGCCGCCTGGATAATGGCTTGGGCTTGAACCGCATGAGGCATGTACATGAGAGAGAAAAACGCTGTAACATGTTGAAAGGACCCGTCTGCAAAAGTCAGCTCCGCGGCGTCCATGAGGAGCTTTTCGGGGCCTTCCGGCGTTTCGTCCAGTTCCTCCTGACGGTTATCAATGACCACGGCCTGCTGGCGGTATATTTGCCCAATGACACCTTCTCCGCCGCCGCCCAAATCCAAAATGGGACCGATGAGATCCTTTTCAATACGAAGCCGTGCGGAAGCCATCCGGCGGTCACCCCTTTTTATCTTAATACGCTACGATGACACCGCCGCTGTTGGCATAGTAGGAGCTAAGCCCCCGGGTGGCAGTAATGATGACGCCGGAAAACTGACACGCCTTCTGAACCAGCTCCCACAGATGCTGGGCACGGTCGGGACAGAGACATTGGGCAATATAAAGTATTTTTCCTTTGTGCTTTTCGTCCGCCGCCATGATGTCCGCCAGCTTGGACAGCGCCTGCTTGATGGACAGCGCCTGTCCATGCTTGCAGATTTCTCCCTCCGGGGTAGCGCCCATAATCAGCTTGATGCGCAGCGCACCGGTGAGCATGGCCTGCACCTTGGTGAGCCTGCCGTTTTTTCGCAGATTATCCAAATTTTCCAACACAAACAGGGTGTTGGTGTCGGTAATGGTCTGCTTGGCCTGGGCCACGACCTGGGCAAAAGCGATCCCGGATGAGGCTAGCCGGTGAATTTTTTGGGCCAAAAGAACCTCTCCCGCAGAGGCGGAGCAAGAGTTGAACACATGGATATTGCGCTCAGGCGCTTCTTCTAAGAACATCTGCTTGGCCTGCCATGCGCTGTTGTGAGAGCCGCTGAGCAGGGCGGAGAGGGTGACCACGTAGATGTCGCCCTCAGCCTGCCGGTATGCCTCCAGATAGTCGCCGGGAGAGGGGCAAGAGGAGGAAGAGGCGTCCTGGCTCTGGTCCATGGCGTAGATGAGCAGGCTGGTGTCCAGGCTTTGGTCATCGACGTAATCCTTTCCGCCCACACGGATGGTAAGAGGGATAGAGCGGAACACTGGGTCGGCCCGCATTTCGGGGGTCAAATCGCAGCAGCTGTCAACGATGATGGAAAAGCTCATAAAAACAATCCCCTTACATGATAATGTAAATCAGATTATATCATATCACCAAGGATTGTCAAGGGATGTGGGGCGGTTTACAAAACCTTTACAAAGATTTCAGCCGTTTTTCGTAGGCCACCCGCCGGGGGTCGTGGGGCGGCGGCACGTCCACCAGCACGTTCCCCCGGTATTGGAAGCCGGACTTGCGCAGCAACCCCAGCATGGGCTTATTTTTCCTGTGGGTGTCCACCCGGAGCCAGCCCAGGCCCATCCCGCGGGCCAGCTTCTCCCAAGCGGCGGCCATCTCCCCCGCCAGCCCGGAGCCCCGCCACTGCTCCGCCACCGCGCAGCGGTGGACCACGGCGTATGGTCCGTCCGACGACCATTTTCCGTCGGTGATGTCGTCATAGCTGGGCTCGGGCTGGGCGGTCAGGGTGAAAAATCCGCCCACCTCGCCGCCGCAGGTGAGGACATGGCACTCGCCGCGAACCATATCAGCCACAAAATCTTCCCGGGCGGGATAGAACTCGTTCCACTGGCCGATGGGGATCAGGGCGGCCTTGGCCTGCGCCAGGATGGTCTCCATGGCGTCCAGATCGTCCTCCCGGGCGGGGCGGCACTCCACCGGCTGGGGCAGGGGGGTGCGGGAGAGTTCCCGCTCCAGCTCGGCCAGCAGCTTCTGGTCGGCCTTGGAGGATAAATCCAGCTTCTCATACAGGTCAGGCCGCCGCTGCCGGGTGCGCAGCAGGGACTGCTTGCGCCGCCAGCGCTCCACCTTAGCGTGGTTGCCGGTGAGCAGCTCAGGGGGAACGGACCTGCCGTGCCACACCTCGGGGCGGGAGTACTGGGGATACTCCAAAAGGCCGTCCCAATGGCTCTCGTTTTGGAAGCACTCCGAATCGGACAGCACCCCGGGAACTAAACGGCACACTGCGTCCGCCACTGCCATGGCGGCAATTTCGCCGCCGGTGAGGACAAAATCACCCAAGGAAATCTCCTCGTCTACACACTCATCAATGAACCGCTGGTCAAGCCCCTCATAATGGCCGCATACCAGGATCAAATGGTTGTGCTCCCAGGCCAGCCGCTTGGCATCGGTTTGAGTAAAGGTTTTGCCGCAGGGGGATAGGCAGATGGTGTGAGGGCGCTTTTCATATTGACGGCAGATGTGGGTCCAGCACTGGTACAGCGGGTCGGCCTGGAGCACCGCCCCATGTCCTCCGCCGTAGGGATAATCATCCACTTGCTTCTGTTTATTTAAGGTGTAGTCCCGGATCTGATGGGTGTTGATGCGCAGAAGGTCCCGCTCCTGAGCCCGGCCTAGGATGGACTCGGATAACACGTCGCCTACCGTGTCGGGGAACAGAGTCATAATGTCTATGTGGTACATTTTGCCTTACATCCCTTCAATCAGACGCACCTTGACATAGCCAGCCTTGATATTTGTCTCCAAAATAAATTCCGGGACAGCGGGAATCATGATCTCCCGCTCCCCGCTTACCACGTACACCTGCTGCCGGGAGGGGGAGAGCACTTCCTTCAGCGCACCCAGCTTTTGCCCGGCTTCATCCACCACGTCCAAGCCGATGATGTCCGCCAGAAAAAAGGAACCCTGCGGCAGCTTGGCATCTGTCCGGCAAAGCTGAACAGTTTTCCCTTTCAGGGCCATGGCCCCCTCCACGGTATCCACCCCATGGAACCGGGCGATGACGCTGCCTTTGTGTACCCGGCTGGATTCAATTGCCATGGCCGCGCCGTCCACATACAGCGTGGAAAAGCTGCGGAGGAAGTCCGGGCTATCTGCCCAGGGGACGATACGCACCTCGCCGCGGATGCCATGGGTGTTGACAATCTCGCCGCAGTCTAAAAATTCTTGCATGGGAAGCACCTCCAAATGCTAAAAGCAGGCGGGGCTATCCCGCCTGCTTTTCAGAGTCAGTCAACAATGTCAACCGAAATCTTTTTGCCCTGGCGCTGGGCCACCGAACGCATCAGCGCCCGGATCTCCTTGGCGATGCGGCCCTGGCGGCCGATCACCTTGCCCATGTCGCTGGGAGCGACCCGGAGCTCCAGCACCGTCTCAGCGGGCGTCTCGTATTCAGAGACAGACACCGCGTCGGGATCGTCCACCAGGCTGCGGGCGATATAATTGAGCAATTCCTTCATGTGGCCTCCCAATCGCGATTATAGGCCGGCCTTTTTCAGCAGATCGCGCACCGTATCGGTGGGCTGAGCGCCGGTCTTGATCCAGGCCTGGGCCCGCTCCACATCAATGTTGACGGCGGCGGGGTTCTGGCGGGGGTCATAGGTACCCAGCTCCTCGATGAAGCGGCCGTCCCGGGGATAGCGGGAGTCGGCGACCACAACGCGGTAGAAGGGGGCCTTTTTGGCGCCCATGCGGCGCAGTCTAATCTTAACCATCGTATATTCACCTCCAAAAGTTGTTTATCATTTATGGTAAATGTCCCGAAAAGGACAGAACCAACATGGTCAATTATCTGTTTGCTTAAATACCAATACAAGCCCGGCAATGCTTGCAGCTGCCGCCAGCACGGGATACATGGCCCGGCCCGCATCGCCAATCATGGGAATCCAGGGATCAATGATGCAGACGAGGGTGATCTGAATGCCGATCAGGATGAGCGCGATACCTTGAAGCTGCCGTTTCATGCCGTACTACCTCCTTAGAAAGGCATTCCCATCCCTTTGAAGCGCCCGAACAGCCCCTTAGCCTTTTTGGGGTTGGAGAACTGCCGGGTAAACTGTTGGATCATGTCGAACTGCTTCAGCAGGCGGTTGACATCCACCACTTGGGTGCCGGAACCAGCGGCGATGCGCTTTTTCCGGCTGGAGTTCAGGATGGAGGGGTTTTCCCGCTCGCCGGGGGTCATGGACTGGATAATGGCCTCGATGCGCTTGAGATTGCCCTCGTCCACCGACAAGTCCAGTTTTTTTCCCCCCATGCCGGGGAGCATCCCCATGATATCCTCCATGGAGCCCATACTCTTGAGCTGTACCAGTTGGTCGTAAAAGTCGGCTAGGGTGAACTTGTTTTTACGCAGCCGCTCCATCTGCTCGGCGGCCTTTTTGGCGTCCAGGCTCTGTTCCGCCTTCTCAATGAGGGAGAGCACGTCACCCATGCCCAGAATTCGGCTGGCCATGCGGTCGGGGTGGAATACCTCCACCGCGTCCAGTTTTTCACCCGTGCCGGCGAACTTGATTGGCTTGCCGGTGACGGCCCGGATGGAGAGGGCCGCCCCGCCCCGGGCGTCGCCGTCCAGCTTGGTGAGCATGACACCGTCAATATCCAGCGCGTCGTCGAAGGCTTTGGCGGCGGTTACGGCGTCCTGGCCGATCATGGCGTCCACCACCAGCAAAATCTCGGTGGGGTTCACCGCCTCTTTCACCCGGCGCAGCTCGTCCATCAGCGTTTCGTCCACGTGGAGGCGGCCGGCGGTGTCCAGGAACACCATGTCGCTGCCGTGCTTTTTGGCATGTTCCACGGCGGCCTTGGCAATGTCCACCGGGTCGATCTGCCCCATTTGGAACACAGGGATATCCAGCTGCTCACCCACCACCTCCAGCTGCTTGATGGCGGCAGGGCGGTATACATCACAGGCGGCTAAAAGGGGCCGCTTGCCCTGCTTTTTCATCAGACCCGCCAGCTTGGCGCCGTTTGTGGTTTTGCCCGCGCCCTGCAGGCCCACCAGCATGACAACGGTAGGCGGGGCGGGGGAGATGGCCAGCTTACTGTCGCCGCCCCCCATGAGGGAGGTCAGCTCCTCGTTGACGATCTTGACGATCATCTGGGCAGGGGTGAGGGACTCCATCACGTCCTGGCCCACGGCCCGCTCGGTGACCTGGGCTACAAAGCCCTTGACCACCTTGAAATTAACATCCGCCTCCAGGAGAGCCATTTTGATCTCCTTCATGGCCTCCTTCACATCGGCTTCGGACAGGCGGCCCTTGCCCCGCAGGCGCTTAAATACGGCGGACAGCTTATCGGTAAGACTTTCAAATGCCATAACAGTTACTCCTGCTCCAGTTTGGCCACGTTTTCTTTGATGGTGCGGGCCAGCTCGTCCAGCATGACATCGCTGTAGCTGCGCCGGTCAATGGACTGGAGCAGCCTGTCGGCAGCCTGATCAATGGCGGCAATGGCCGCCCGGGACTGCTGGAAACGGCGGATGATGTGGGTTTTGTCCTCAATCTCCGTCATGGATGCCTCGGCCCGAACGATCACGTCCCGCACGCCCTGGCGGGAGATGCCGTAATTCTCCGCGATCTCAGCCAACGACAAGTCCTCATTATAGTAGAGGTCATAGAATTCCCGCTGGCGCTCAGTGAGCAGATCGCCGTAAAAATCAAACAGCATGGCCATACGGTATGCCTGATTTTTCATGGAATCCCGCCTCCACAAAATGTTGTGTAAAGTTTGTTGACTTTACAATGCGATACTATACCACAAACCATTCCAAAAGTCAAGGGCAAAATGCTTTGATTTGGAAGAAAAACTGGGGAAATTCAAATGGAAAGTGTGAGATCCTTCGGCAGACGCAGGGCTGCCGGGCCATTGACAAACAATGGGGTGCAGCGTATGATAAAAATAGAGTTGGGAAAGCGTGGTTTATCTTAAAGAAGCTGTATCAATAGCCTCAGTACCCAGCTTTGCGGCCAAAATTGCCGCCGGCCGCGTTGAAAAATCTTGAAATACACAAAGTATTCCCGCGATTTTTCGCCTTGCCACTGGCAATTTTGACTCGCGAATCTGAATACTTCGGCTATTGGTACAGCTTCTAAAAATTTGCAAAATGAAAACGCGCAGGATGCCGGGCGGAAAAGAACGCCGCATCTATCAAAGGGGGACGCTGCAATGGGCAATATCTATACATCTCTGGAGCAGTTAATCGGACGCACGCCGTTGCTGGAGCTTATCCGCCTGGAGCGGGCAGAGGGGCTGGAGGCCCGTATTCTGGCCAAGCTGGAATATTTCAACCCTGCGGGCAGCGCAAAGGACCGTGTGGCCAGAGCGATGCTGGATGACGCCGAGGCCAGGGGATTGCTGAAGCCCGGCAGTGTCATCATTGAGCCCACATCCGGCAATACAGGGATTGGTCTGGCATCGGTGGCCGCCGCCCGAGGATACCGTGTTATTATCGTCATGCCCGAAACCATGAGTGTGGAGCGTCGCCAGTTGATGGGAGCCTATGGTGCGCAGCTGGTGCTCACTGAGGGGGCGAAGGGGATGGCGGGAGCCATCGCCAAGGCCGAAGAGTTGTCCCGTGAAATGCCGGACAGCTTTATTCCCGGCCAGTTTGTCAATCCGGCCAACCCCGCCGCCCACAGGACATCCACCGGGCCGGAGATCTGGGCGGATACCGATGGCCAGGTGGATATTTTTGTAGCAGGAGTGGGCACGGGCGGCACTATTACCGGTGTGGGCGAGTACCTGAAAGGAAAAAATCCCGAGGTAAGGGTGGTGGCGGTGGAGCCGGCGAACTCCCCGGTATTGAGCGGTGGGTCCTCCGGCAAGCACGGAATTCAGGGCATCGGTGCGGGCTTTGTGCCCCAGGCGCTAAATACTTCCATCTATGATGAGATCATCACAGTGGAAGACGAAGACGCCTTTGCGCTGGGCAGGAATATGGGGAAACTGGAGGGGGTCCTGGTGGGTATTTCCTCCGGCGCGGCCCTGTGGGCGGCAGTGCAGCTGGCCAAACGGGCGGAAAATAAGGGCAAAACCATTGTGACCCTTCTGCCTGATGCGGGAGACCGCTATCTGTCCACCGCCATGTTTGTGGATTGAACTTATAACAAATGCTTTCTTTTAGGACGTTAACAACGCTTAACAAGGGCACACAGGACATAGTATAAAACGCAGAGAGAAAGATTTTCAGATTTTCCACTCAAACGAAACGCGGTCGCTGGTGGCCTGGACCTGGGAGAGAATAATATCCGTCACCTGCCGTCGGTCGTCAAATTCAATCGTGTTCCAGTTCTCCAGGTGGGCAGACAGAAACTCGATATTCTGCGGGGAGATTGTTTCCGCATTCAATGCGGCAATCTCCTTTATCAGCCGTTGGCGGTTTGCGTCCAGTTCCTCAATTTTCCCATTGGCATAGGACAGCAGGACCGCATTGGCTCCGGTCAGGGTGTTCAGCAGCTTTTCAATCTCGTCCTCCACCTGGGCCAGCTCCACATTCAAGGCGGTCAGTTTGGGATTGACGGTCGTTGCTTTTGCGGTCAGAGTTTGAAATTCGGAGAGCTTCTTTACCATTTCTCCATAGACGAATTGTTCAAACTCCGCCGTCCGAAGCGTCCCGCAGCCCTCACAGCTTTTGTTGTCGGCACGCTTGGAGCAGCGAA
>Ga0209064_1001349_pt1 | contig 39401 bp, 39 predicted proteins | sample Inofromicrocosms_FD_187498 | JGI IMG/M metagenome (GOLD analysis project Ga0209064, IMG submission 187498) | Mouse cecum microbial communities from Vienna, Austria - Inoculum for glucosamine and mucus D2O microcosms (SPAdes) (version 2) | ecosystem: Host-associated > Mammals > Digestive system >... | reverse complement strand
CAGGCATAAGAGTGGAGTGGCTGGAAGAGCCGGCAGAGGTGTATAACTTTGAGGTGGCGGATTACCATACCTACTATGTGGGGGATGGGGATGTGCTGGTGCATAATAAGTGTGCGAATCCGAGTGGAAAAGATGGTGGTATTCGATCTAATGAAGTTGTTTTACCTAAAGAGCGGACTCATGATGCTGCAAGAAATACATTACTTAAAGAATTAGATAAAACAGGGGCATTTGTAAATGGATCAAATAGATATGTTGGAAGATTGGAAAAAAGTTATGGATATAAAAAGCAGATAGGTAGAGAATCTTTTGATAAAAAAATTAGATGGCGCTTGGATTTTGATGAAATTATCGGGGTGCATTATAATATTGATGATTTTTCTGCTGGTAGAGGCACTAATGCGGTTAAAACAGTAATTCTAATAGATATATCTTATGATGAATATAAAAAAATAATTGATTTGTGGAATTAAGGAGAACTGTTATGAATGAAGAAACAAGAAAAAGGTATCAGTTATTGAGAGCAAGAAGCAAAAAAAAAATTGAACAACTATATTGGCAAAATGATGTTATGTTTCAAGAATGTATTGAAGCTTTAAAGTTGTATAAAGTGCTTACTTTGGAAGATACTGAACTTATTTTTAGACAGATGGCAAGTAACTTCCCAATGACGGATTATGGTTGTATTTGTTGGAAAAAGATAGATAGTAAGATTGTAATTGAAAAAATATCTGATATTTTTAATATCTGTTGTGGGCAACAAGAATTCTATATTCTTTGGGATAACTGGGGATTACCAGGTGTACGATGTAAGCTGGAAACAATCATAGAAAATATTGATGACGTGTTGGCAGTAGCATTTGATACATGGTTGCTATCAAGTGATAAAAAAGAAGTAATTGAATTTTATCACGAAGGATCTATAGTTTATGGGAAAATAAAATAGCTTTAGAATCCAATATATAGAAAAGGTGTAGTGACCACAGAGCTGCATCCGTTCTATGTGGAAGGGCTTGGGTTTGTACAGGCGGGATGCCTGCAGGAAGGCTATGAGCTTAAGTTTCTGGATGGAAGTAAGGGACAGTAGCAGGCATAAGTGTGGAATGGCTGGAAGAAGCGGTAGAGGTGTATAACTTTGAGGTGGCGGATTACCATACCTACTATGTGGGGGATGGGGATGTGCTGGTGCATAATAAGTGTGCGAATCCGCAGAACATTAATCCTGACAATCCCTATTATAAACAAGGTGGGGGATATGAATTAGATGACTTTATGACACTTCATGCGCAAAAGCATGTACATAATCCACAGGTAAGATCTACAAGGAATAAGACTCAATTTGGAGAAAACGTAAATGTGGCTAAATTAATGGAAGATACGATAATGTATCCGGATGAAATTATATATGATTCAGAGCATAATGTAATAAAATATATAAAAGAATATGATTTTAATATTAGTACAGAAGATACACCAACAGGAAGTCATAGGGTATTTATTAATTTGGCTCCCAAAGCGGGGAAAACTAATAGAAATTCTCAATTTCCATATTATGGAGGTAATAAATAATGTATAGTTTGGAAAGTATTGAAAAGAAGCAAAATATTAAATTACCAGAGGAATATAAAAGATTATATCAATCGGGATTTAAGAAAATTGATGGTAAGAATAAAATCTATTTTGAAGATGATGTCTTTTGTATAAGTAAGTTCTTGACTGTTTCTGAGATTAGTCATATTTTGGAAGAATTCTACGATTTTTGGGGATATGATATTATACCGATTGCAGAAGTGGATTATGGTGATTACATATGTTTATATTATAAAGAAAATAGACAAAAACCATTAATCATATATTGGAACTATGAATTGGCTTTAGAAAATTTGAAAGAAGGGATAATAGTATTGTATGATTGTATGTATGAATTTGAAACTGCATTGAAATAAACAAATAATTAAGAATATAAATCGAAATGGGGGCTAAAGATTTTTATACAGCCCAGGCGACCATGAGCGGCATTGATACCTACTATGCGGCAGTGGACGCCTATGAAGCATACCAGACGGGCGAACTGGGAGCGGAAGAAATCGTAAACTTGGGATTAGCGGCAACAGGTACGGTCCTTTCCACGGGAGCGGCAATAGGCAGTGCAAGAGGCCTGTATAAGCTGATGGGTTCCGACGGCGTAGGCTGTAAAGCCGTTACAGGCATAACAGGAGAACCCCACTGCTTTGTGGCGGGGACAATGGTTTCCATAGAGGATGGACAGAGAGCCATCGAGGAAGTGGAAGCCGGGGATCAGGTCTGGGCTTATGATGAAGAGACAGGTAATTGCGCGTTAAAGGAGGTAGAAGAGGTCTTTGTCAGCGAGACGGACAAGCTGATACATGTGGAGACTGACAGGGAAGAGATCGTGACCACAGAGCTGCATCCGTTCTATGTGGAAGGGCTTGGGTTTGTACAGGCAGGATGCTTACAGGAAGGCTATGAGCTTAAATGCCTGGGTAGTAAGGAGACCATAAAAGGCATTAGGGTGGAATGGTTGGAAGAACTGATAGAGGTATATAACTTCAAGGTGGAGGATTACTGGAAATGATATAATAAATCTGACTTTTTTGGTACAAAAATAAGAAAATTTATTTTTTAGCAGACAATTTGTTAAGGAAAGAAAAGATATTCCTTTCTGATTCTGCCGATGATGGGATTGTAACATCAAGACAATACAGCAATGAGATCAAAGTGGAATTTTGCGGCAATGAAACAGAAAAACCATTCCCCAAAGCTATATTATCATCAAAATTCGGAATAATAAATATAGCATAATATCATCTTTTTTATGATTGGGAGGGCATGTTTGTGGAAAGCATTCTGTGCATAGATATTCCCGTGCAGATGATTTCCTGCACGGATACAAATGGGAAAATCACGCCCATGAAATTCCGCTTTTGTGACAGGAATGGCGAAATCATTACCATAAACATAGATAAGGTTCTTTCAACGGACCAGGAACACAGTTCCCTTGGGGCAAATTTTGTCTGCTCGGCGCCGCTGTATGGTACACAGCGGACATTTCATCTGCGCTATAATTATTTTTCTCATGAATGGCGCATGTCAAGGATTGGCGGGTAACATCAATCCTTTTCAAGATATCCAAAGACAGAGCTTTCTATTTCAAGGATATCGTTTATGGGAATGACTGTACCGTTTTCCATAATAATGGTATGCCCTGCTTCGTTAAATTTCTTTACAGTTCCTATTGTCTGATGATAAGAGCCACCCGCTTTTTTTGCGTCAGGAACAAAATATGTGATCGCAGTTTCCGGTTTTAGTGAAATATGTTCCAGAACAATTTGTAACCGGTCGTTCAATTCCGCTTTCCTGCTTTCATCAAGAACCGGCCTTGTGTCAGTCAGACGGGCAGTTTCAGCAATTGCCGCTTCATGCCCCGTTAAGGCGGCAAATGAAGAAAACTGGGCCGCTCTGTCGACCGCAGACATCCGGGGATGCTTTGCGGATTCATGATGGGGAAGATTGATAATATCGTCATAGTTTCCCATTTATGCTTTATGCCCTCCAATCTGATGGTTTCTTTCCTTGGTCGTTGCGCCTTCTTCCAGATTCATTCCCTTCAAAATAGCATTTTTTCCATATTTTTTCCGGGCGGACAGAATTGCTTCCTGGATCGCGCGTTCTTTTTTTAGATTAGCTTCCTTTTCTATTTGCTGTTTTTCCAAGTTTTCGTAATCCGTAAACAAGTCCATCTGGATAAAAGAATTCTGTTCTTGCTCCTGTGCGGTGGATTCGTCAATGAGATGATTTGCCGTTACGTTGATTCTGCGGACAAGTATTTTTTTATCTATAATGCGCTCATACAGAGCCATAACTGCATCCATGATAAGTTTTGTGGATGAGGTCATTTGCTCCAGATTGGCAGTGCCGTGGGCATGCTTTGGAACTTTGCGCCCGTAATGGTCTATGGTTATCTCTCCCGTGTAATATTTGCTGATTTCAGGGTTTGTCAGATTTTCAATATCATATCCGATGGTAAGGACAATCTGGTCTGTAACCAGCTTTTTTTCTACCAGATCCAGTACAAGCAGGTCCGTCATCTCTTTCACGATCAGCTTTGCCTTTGCGTAATCATAAGGACATTGTAATACCTGGCCGGAACTCAAACAGTTGGTTTTGGGCTTATATTGTTTTACAAGGTCAAGGGTTGCAGGCTCCCATCCCCATGCGTGGTCGATCAGAAGCTCTGCGTTGACGCCGAATAATTTGTAAAGCAAATCCTCGTTATAACAGCTCTGTTCGCTGCCTATGGAGCATCTTGCGATATCGCCCATGGTAAACATGCCGTTTTCCGCCAGCTTTTTGGCATATCCCGGTCCCACCCGCCAGAAGTCGGTAATTGGTTTGTGATCCCACAGAAGCTCCCGGTATTGCTTTTCATCCAGTTCTGCGATCCGGACCCCGTTTTTATCCGGTTCCACATGCTTTGCCACAATATCCATGGCGACCTTACACAAATACAGGTTTGTCCCTATCCCGGCTGTAGCGGTAATTCCGGTCTGTGTAAGAACGTCCTGTATTATTTTCGAGGCAAGTTCTCTTGCAGAAAGGGAATACGTTTTAAGGTAGGCGGTAACATCCATAAATACCTCATCAATGGAATATACATGGATGTCCTCCGGAGCCACATATTTCAGATAGATTTGATAAATCCGGGTGCTGTATTCCATGTAATGGGCCATACGGGGCGGTGCAATCACATAGGAGAGTGCAAGCTCAGGATGATTTTGCAGTTCACTTGAGAGATAGGATTCTCCGGAAAACTTATGTCCGGGTGCTTTTGATTTCCTTAAAGCATTTACTTCTTTGACCTTTTGGACTACCTCAAACAGTCTTGCCCTTCCTGAAAGGCCAAAGGATTTTAGAGACGGGGAAACGGCAAGACAGATGGTCTTTTCCGTTCTTGACGCATCTGCAACCACCAGGTTCGTGTCCATTGGGTCTAACTGCCGCTCTACACATTCCACGGAGGCATAAAAAGATTTTAAATCGATTGCAATATAGATATGATTTTTTTCCATAATCCGCTATACCTCCCGATTACATTTATTGTTCCCTGCCTGATTGGTTTCTATATTATCATATTCAAATTTATTTTTCCATTTGGGGATAAAAAGCAATCCGCTCTATTCGATTTTATGTATGGCTGTCTGCTTTTTGGGGAGGGAAAGCGGATGAGTATAGGTGCTCCTTTGAAACATTCAAAAGTAATATCTGTCATCAGGTAAAGGAGCTTGGGGATATTGACTTTATAATCGAAATTCTTGAGGCAGATGGAATCAGAAAATTGTATGACAGACAATGGTATCGTGAATCATTGAAAGGCTGTAAGACGAAAAAGGAAAAAAGCGGCCAGCCTCAAAGCCGAACCGCAATCCCCTTTACACAATTATTATGATACGGTAAGATAATAGGAAAGTAAAGGAAAACACGTCGTCAAATTTCGGCAAAACGGCCGGAACCGCAATTGATACAGCAGCGATATTGACTTGAGGGGAATTACCCTGAACCTGCCTTCGGACCTGCTGGGCCTGGACGAGGATCAGCCTATTTATCCTTCAGTCAAAAACGCCATGAAGATTTTTATAAAAAGGGACGTCATCGAGTGGCAGTTAGATGAAGTGCTTGATATAAAGGGCTGGGGGAAGAGGTAAGATATAAAAAATGTCTATGCCTTAAGGCCTTTATTGGTCTGCCTTTAATCAGAAAGTATATTAAGGACGAGATCGTCCGGTACGGATAGCTGTCAAAGGAAATGGAAGACGACAGGAGGCAGGAGTGGGAAACGCTGGATGCCGTGTTTTTAGAGAACCTAAAATACACAGCGGAAAAGCGATAAGGAAACATCAGGTAATCTGTGAGAAACCGGCTTGGTTAAAGTTATTATTCATGGAGGCAAAAATGAAGATCACAATGTTGGGAACAGGAAACGCAATGGTAACGGAATGCTATAATACCTGTTTTGTCATAAACCGTGAGGAAAGCAATGGAGAAAGGCATTTTCTAGTTGACGGCGGCGGGGGAAACGCTATCTTCCGACAACTTAGAAGCGCCGGGTATGATTGGACGGATATGAAAGAAATCTTTGTTACCCATAAGCATATTGACCATATACTGGGGATTATCTGGCTGATCCGGTCAGTCTGCCAGGCCATAGGACAGGGGAATTATGAGGGAGATGTGAACATTTACGCCCATGATGAAGTCATTGCTCTAATAACGAATTTGACGGTTCAGCTGTTTTGGGAGAAGCAGACCCGATTTATCGGAGAGCGAATTCATTTGATTACGGTTCATGACAAGGAAACGCGGGAAATCAACGGAAGTAAAGTGACCTTTTTTGACATACAGTCCATAAAGGACAAACAGTTTGGTTTTTCCATGGAACTGGACGGGGGAGAAAAGCTGACCTGTTGTGGAGACGAGCCTTATAACCAATGTGAAAAAGAATATGTGCAAGGCAGCAAATGGCTGCTGCATGAGGCGTTCTGTCTTCATTCCCAGGCGGATACTTTTAAACCATATGAAAAATACCATTCCACCGTAAAGGACGCCTGCGAGCTGGCAGAGAGATTAAATGTTCAAAACCTGATTCTCTATCATACGGAGGACAAAAATATACGGAATCGCAAGGAATTGTACTATAAGGAAGGTAGTCAATATTTTCATGGCGGCTTGTATATTCCCGATGATTTGGAGAGCATTTCCTTATAGGATGAATGTGAAACACTTCCCAATATTTTTTCAAATTTTAGCGGAATCTGCCAAAATCCGTCAAAATGGAAGAATATGGACGTTGTTTATCTGCAAAAAAGATGTTATACTTTTTTCAGAAAGAACCTGATTTGGAGCAGAAGGAAAAGTACTACTTTTTACAAAAGATAAAATGCTCTGAAACGGGTTCTTTTTATTTTTGCAAGTATGGTCTAAAGACCACAAGTAGTCTAAAGACTTATGATCCTGTAAAGGCCGCGAGTTGTACAAAAGAGTAGCTTTCTCAACCTTCCGTTTACCCCTGTAAATTGCGACATTTGTCGATATTTTGCGACCGACAATGATAGACATTTTCATATATAAATGGTACTTTAATTACATAACCGTGCAAGATGTTACATAATGTTTGCAGAAAAAGAAAAAGGGGAAAATAAATATGGTAAATGAACTGACAAAGCGTGTAGAACTGGAAAAATATGTAACCAGGATTATGCTGGATTTAGGGATTCCGGCACATCTGAAAGGTTATCATTACGTGAGAGAAGCAATTTTGATTTCCGAGGCTGATATGGAGGCAGTCAGCAGCGTTACAAAGCTTTTGTATCCGGAAATTGCAAGAATATACAAAACGACGCCGCAGAAGGTGGAAAGAGCAATACGAAATGCCATTGAAGTATCATGGACAAGGGGAAATTGTGAAACGATGGAAGAGCTTTTCGGATATTCCCATGATTCCGGAAAAGGCAGACCTACCAATAGTGAATATATTGCCAGAATAGCGGATAAGATTCGCCTTGACTATAAGGTAGTAACCATTGCATCATAAAATAATAATGTTTCAGATACCTGGGACCTGCACGGTTGGTTTCCAGGTATTTTTTATTTTATTGCTTTGGGCTTTTGTGGTTTCTTTTCTCTTTTGAGCCATTTCTACATAAGCTGGCCTGCGTTACTATAAAAATGTTTAAATTGCAAATTTAAACAGCAAAATAAACAAGAAAATAGTTTACATAAAGCATGTTTACATAATATTGAATAGGAATCAAAATATAAAAATAAAAAAGGTATAAAATACAATATATAGTGTTATTAGGTCAAAAAGCAAAAAAATTATGTAAAGTTAATAAATACAAGAAATATTAATAAACTACAAATATGACAGTAAGTTTCTGAAAAATGATTAATAGAGATGGAGAATATAAATAGCAGGAACAGCTTTTGTAAAAAGCTTATATTTAGACATATATTGTCACATAGTAAATAAAAAACGATATAAATGTCGTTTATTTTAAAAGATATAGGAAAAGACAATATATAGTTAAATAAATACCGGCACAATACCAGATATAGTATACATAAGAATAGGTGTTTTAGCAAATTATGCGTAAACCGGATAATAGACCCGGAAAAACAGCTGATTTTTGTACCACAAGGCAATATAATAGTAAATATTATTGTAAACTATATTTTTGTATATTCACAAAAGATTATTGAAAAGAAAAACCCCTTATTTGTTGAAAAAAGGCCTGAATTTTGTATAATAGAAGTAGTGTGCAATATGAACAATGAAACATATGGAGGAAATACCATGGCAAATGTAAAGCGTATTTACGTGGAAAAGAGGGAAGATTTTGCGGTTAAGGCAAAAGAACTGCAGGAGGAGTTAAAGAGTTATCTGGGAATTTCAGGGCTTACAAAGGTCCGGGTTTTTATCAGATATGATGTGGAGAATTTATCCGATGAAATTTTTGATAAATCCTGCAGGACTATATTTTCAGAACCGCCTGTTGATATTTTATATGAGGAGTCTTTTGAGGTAAAACCGGGAGAAAGGATCTTCAGCGTGGAATATTTGCCGGGACAGTTTGACCAGAGAGCGGATTCGGCAATGCAGTGCGTCAAGTTCTTAAAGGAAGACGAGGAGCCTGTGATTAAGACGGCGGTAACCTATCTTCTGTCGGGAGAGATTTCCGATGAGGAATTTGCGGAAATCAAAGCTTACTGTATCAACCCTGTGGATTCCAGGGAAACCGATATGGTAAAGCCGGAAACGCTGATTACGGAGTTTGAGGAGCCGGAGGATGTTAAGATTTTTGACGGCTTTTTTGCAATGGATGAAAATGCCTTAAAGGCTTTATATGATTCTTTGTCCCTTGCCATGACATTCAAGGACTTTCTTCATATTCAAAATTATTATAGAAATGAAGAGCACAGAGACCCGTCCATGACGGAAATCCGCGTGCTGGATACCTATTGGTCGGATCACTGCCGCCATACTACCTTTTCTACGGAATTAAAAAATGTGGAAATTGAGGACGGCTTTTACAAGGCGCCTATTGAGAAAACCTATCAGGAATATTTACAGACAAGGGAAGAGATTTTTAAAGGAAGGGACGATAAATTCGTCTGCCTTATGGATCTTGCCCTTATGGCAATGAGGAAACTGAAAAAAGAAGGGAAGCTGCAGGACTTGGAGGAATCCGATGAAATTAATGCCTGCTCTATAGTAGTTCCCGTTGAAATTGACGGAAAAGAAGAGGAGTGGCTGGTGTTCTTTAAAAACGAGACCCACAACCATCCTACGGAAATCGAACCTTTTGGTGGTGCGGCAACCTGCCTTGGAGGCGCCATCAGGGATCCCTTATCGGGAAGAGGGTATGTTTACCAGGCAATGCGTATTACCGGCGCGGCAGATCCTACAGTTCCCGTAAAGGATACATTAAAAGGTAAATTATCCCAGAAAAAGCTGGTAAGGGGCGCGGCAAGCGGCTATTCCTCTTACGGCAATCAGATCGGGCTTGCAACGGGATATGTAAAGGAGTTATATCATCCCGATTATGTGGCGAAGAGAATGGAAATCGGCGCTGTTATGGGTGCGGCTCCCAGAAAAAATGTGATCCGTGAAAATTCCGATCCGGGGGACATCATCATTCTCTTAGGAGGAAGGACGGGGCGCGACGGCTGCGGCGGCGCAACAGGCTCTTCCAAGGTCCATACGGAAAGCTCCATTGAGACCTGCGGTGCAGAGGTACAGAAAGGAAATGCGCCCACAGAACGCAAGATACAGAGATTATTCAGAAGGGAAGAAGTCAGCAGGCTCATTAAGAAATGTAACGATTTCGGCGCAGGCGGCGTTTCCGTTGCCATCGGAGAGTTAGCGGACGGTCTGGTGGTGGATTTGGACAAGGTTCCCAAAAAATATGCGGGTCTTGACGGTACGGAGCTTGCCATTTCCGAATCCCAGGAGCGTATGGCGGTTGTAGTAGACCCTAAGGATGTAAAGGAATTTCTGCAGTATGCGGCGGAGGAAAATCTGGAAGCCGTTGAAGTGGCGGTTGTGACAGAGGAGCCCAGACTGGTGTTGAAATGGAGAGGCAAAGAAATCGTCAATATAGCAAGAGCCTTCTTAGATACCAACGGAGCACATCAGGAAACGGATGTGGCTGTGGATGTGCCGAAAAAAGAAGATAATTATTTTGATAAAATCGCAGTTCCCGCAGTGGATAACGCCTTGAAAGGAAACGGCGGTGTAAAGGATGCTTTCTTAAACACTTTAAATGATTTGAATGTATGTAGTCAGAAGGGACTTGTGGAGATGTTTGACGCTTCCATCGGAGCGGCAAGCGTTTATATGCCTTACGGCGGTAAATACCAGTTGACAGAGATCCAGACCATGGTTGCAAAACTGCCTTTATTAAAGGGAGAAACAGAAACCGTTACCATGATGAGCTATGGCTTTGATCCTTATTTATCCGGCTGGAGCCCTTATCATGGGGCAGTTTATGCGGTACTGGAATCCTTAAGCAAAATTGTTGCGGCAGGCGGGGACTACAAAAAGGTACGGTTTACCTTCCAGGAGTATTTCCGCAGGATGACAGAGGATAAGCACCGTTGGAGTCAGCCTTTTGCGGCTCTCTTAGGCGCCTTTGATGCACAGATCGGTTTTGGCCTGCCCAGTATCGGCGGCAAAGACAGTATGTCGGGTACCTTTAACGATATTGATGTTCCGCCGACACTTGTGTCATTTGCTGTAGATGTGGCAAAATATCCTGAAATCATTACGCCGGAATTGAAGAAAGCAGGAAATAAGCTGGTGGCTTTCCGGATTGATAAGGATGAATATGACCTTCCCGTATATGAAAAGGTCTGTGCTTTATATGAGGTAATTGCAAAGCTTATTCAGGATAAGGTCATTGTTTCCGCTTATGCTTTGGATTCCAAGGGTATGGCGGCAGCAGCGGCAAAGATGGCATTCGGCAATAAGCTAGGCGTTACTTTTGACGGCGGACTGGAAGCGAAAAAATTATTTACGAACCAGCTGGGCAACCTGTTAGCAGAAGTACCTGCGGATAGACTGGATGCAGTGGGCATTCCTTATGTATTAGTGGGAGAAGTGGCAGAAAGCGGCTTTACCTTTACAAAGGAAGGGGTATCCGTCAGTGAAGAGGAAGCGCTTTTGGCATGGACCTCCAAGCTGGAGAAGGTATTTCCGACCAAAGCGGTAAAAGGATGCGAACCGGTGGAATCCAAAGTCTATGACACCAGTGACATATATATATGTAAGCATAAAGTGGCAAAACCTACGGTATTTATTCCTTTATTCCCCGGAACCAACTGTGAGTATGACAGCGCAAAGGCTTTTGAGAGAGCGGGCGCTGACGTTATAACCAAGGTATTCCGGAATATTACGGCGGAAGATATCAGAGCTTCAGTGGATGAATTTGAGAAGGCGATCGGACAGGCGCAGATTATTATGTTCCCCGGCGGTTTTTCCGCAGGAGACGAGCCGGACGGAAGCGCTAAGTTTTTCGCAACGGCTTTCCAGAATGAAAAAATCAAAGAAGCGGTTATGAAGCTGTTAAAGGAAAGAGACGGACTAACGTTAGGTATCTGTAACGGATTCCAGGCGCTGATCAAGCTGGGACTGGTTCCTTTTGGGGAAATCGTGGGACAGAAAGAGGATTCTCCGACCCTGACCTTCAATACCATTAACCGCCATATTTCCAAAATGGTTTATACCAAAGTGGTGACCAACAAGTCTCCATGGCTTGCGAAAGCGGAGCTTGGAAAAACCTATGTCAATCCCGCTTCCCACGGGGAAGGCAGGTTTGTAGCGCCTAAGGAATGGCTTGATAAGCTCTTTGCAAACGGGCAGGTAGCTACCCAGTATGCGGATTTTGAAGGAAATGTTTCCATGGATGAGGAGTGGAACATCAACGGTTCCTACTGTGCAATTGAGGGAATTACTTCTCCCGACGGAAGATGCTTTGGAAAGATGGCCCATTCCGAGAGGCGTGATAAGGCTGTGGCAATGAACATTTACGGCGAGCAGGATATGAGAATCTTTGAATCCGGCGTGGAATATTTCAAATAGATGAAATGGCTGAAAATGCGGAACTCTTAATTGAAGCAAAAGCTTTCTGTATCATTATTTAATTGGTGTGAAAGCGTTATGAAAATTCTTAGGCATGGAAAAAGTAAGAGTAGAGAAAAGAGAAAGGGAGAAAAATATAGAGAAAGAGAAGGGAAATATGCAAAACAAAAAATATTTTATCATTATTGCTGTACTGGCAGCCCTGTTAATGGGAGCGATAGGCGTCATTGTAGGAATAACCATGCAGCAGAAAATGAACGCTTCATCAGATGAAATCCAAATCGTACAGTCAGAGGACGCTATGGCTAAAGAGGGTCAGGTAAACGAAGTGAAAAATGATGAAGCAAACAACGACGGGACTGAGGCAGAGGGGCAGGAGGAAAGCACGGAGGAATCAGGCGGCAATCAGAACGATGCAGATGTAGATGGACAGGAAACAGAAACGGAGGTTAAGGGAATGATAGGAAATACACCGGTTGAGCGTTATGGCGCATTACAGGTAAAGGGCAACAGGTTGACGGATCAGAACGGAAATCAGGTGCAGTTAAAGGGCATCAGTACCCACGGGCTTTCCTGGTATCCCCAGTATGTCAATGCCGACTTCTTTGCACTGATGCGGGATGAATGGAATGTGGAGATTGTAAGGCTTGCCATGTATACCGCAGAGTATAACGGCTATTGTACAGGGGATGAAAATAATAAACAGACTTTAAAAAACGTTATCAGCGAGGGCGTCAATTATGCCACGAACCTGGGAATGTATGTGATCATTGACTGGCACATTTTAAGTGACAGCAACCCTTTACAGAATAAGGAAGAGGCAAAGAAATTCTTTGGGGAAATGGCGGAGCGTTACCAGGGCTATGACAATGTGATTTACGAGATCTGCAACGAACCTAACAGCGGTGCAAGCTGGAATGATATTAAGAATTATGCAAACGAGGTAATTCCCGTGATCCGTGAAAAGGATCAGGATGCGATCATTCTGGTGGGAACGCCCAACTGGTGTCAGTTTGTGGATGAAGCGGCGGCAGACCCCTTGACAGGATATGATAATCTGATGTATACGCTTCATTTCTATGCGGACACCCACAGGGATGATCTGAGAAATACCATGCAGAATGCTTATAACAGAGGACTTCCCATATTTGTCAGCGAGTTCGGCATTACCGATGCATCGGGGAACGGCGCAGTCAACAGGGAGGAAGGCAATAAGTGGATTGAACTGATGGATCAGAACGGTATCAGCTATTGTATTTGGAATCTTTCCAATAAGGATGAATCCTCGGCATTCTTTAAAACGGACTGTAATAAAGTCAGCGGTTTTACCAGTGAAGACTTGTCAGATGAAGGACTTTGGTATCTGGATGTATTGAAGAAATAAGAAGAGCGTCGCTCAATCATCTGATTTGATGATTTGGCGGCGCCCTTTTACGTTTCGTTCAATTTTGCTGCGGATGCGGCATTTATCGGCATGTGCCTTGCCCTTTGCCTAATTGGCGGCGTCCGTCTCGGTTCCGGTAACATCATTTCCCGAGACATCGTTACCGGAGAGGGAAGAATTCAACAGTTCCATTAATTCATCCATATCCACGTCGGAGTTTTCCGAAGCAGCCTGATTGGTTAAAATCGGAATATAATAAATACCTGCGCCGATACCGGCAACAATGACAAGGGCCAGAATCGGGCCTATAATCTTCCACATTTTTTTGCGCTTTTTCTGTTTTTCAAGCTGTGCTTTTCTGTTCTTTTTTTCCTCTTTGTATTTGTCTACTTTTGCCTGACTCATATTAGTTTGTTCCTTCCTTATATATTATGAAATATTATTTTGACTGTCTCTCCAATTGGTAAAGACAGGAATTAAAATTTTCATTCCGTTTGTTACCTGATTACCACTCAATTTCCTCTATAGGAGTGGGATGTTCGTTTACGGTTATATCCGTAACTTTGCCGCTCTTAAAACGGATTACCTTATCCGCCATGGGAGCAAGGGCCGAATTGTGGGTAATGATCAAAACGGTCATATTTTCCTTGCGGCAGGTATCCTGTAAAAGCTGAAGAATCTGCTTGCCGGTAGCGTAATCCAGCGCACCCGTAGGCTCGTCGCACAGTAAAAGCTTGGGATTTTTGGCAATGGCTCTGGCGATGGCAACACGCTGCTGTTCTCCTCCCGATAACTGGGCGGGGAAATTGGACATACGTTCCGAAAGACCTACCTTGTCCAGAACGGAAGCCGCATCCAAAGAATCCTTGCAAATCTGGGAAGCCAGTTCCACATTTTCCAAAGCGGTCAGATTGGGCACCAGATTATAAAACTGGAAAACAAATCCGATATCCTCCCTGCGGTATCTGGTCAGCGCCTTTTTGTTGCAGGCGGTTAAATCCGTGCCATCTACGATCACGCTGCCGTCGGAAGCCGTATCCATGCCGCCCAAAATGTTGAGGGCTGTGGTTTTACCTGCCCCTGATGAACCGAGAATCACAGTCAGTTCGCCTTTTTCAATTTCAAAATTGACATCCGCAAGCGCCTGAATAGTTACTTCGCCCATTTTGTAATCCTTGCGGACATGGGAAAAGGAAATAAAAGACATTGAAAAAACCCCTTTCTCTATCTGTACTATAACAGTTTAGTAGATTTGTCCGCAAAATGCAAATGAATATTTTGTGTACACCATTGCAGATATAGATTGCGGTTTCGAAAGAGTTTCTGATGCGGAAAAATCCTGCGTGGAGATTCAGTTACAGATTCATGGATTTGGAAGGAGAAATAAAGGAGGAGTTGCGGAAATAAACAGAATTGGATAAAATGAAATAGTGTTCGCGGACAGGCCTTTTGTCTGCCCCGGGTTATGGAGATAAAATGAACAAAAAAGTTAACCTGCTGGAATATCAGATTCCTTTTTCACAAACAGAATATGTACAGGCATTGCTTTGCAGCCACTTTCAAGAGTCGGATTTGCGGGAATGTTTAAAAATTGAAAAAAAACTGGCGTTTTCTGATTTGAGGGCAAAGGCATGGTATTGTCCCAAGGAGGAAAACAGGATATTGGTGGTTATGACCCTTGGACAGATTTTTGACGATCTGGTTGAAGAATATGAGCAAAAGGAAGAACTGCTTTTAGCGTACGCCGCAGAGTGCCTTGCCATGGAGGCTTTAAAAAAAGCATATGAAATGTTTGGCGGAAAGCTTTATGAAGTAGAAGGAAAATATCCCGGGGAATACCATTTTCTGGATGATAAAGCCATGAGGAATGTGCCGGAAATTTTGAAAGGAATGGAAATAGGGGAAGTGTACTGTAATGAGGCTTTTGCATTGATCCCGCAAAAGACGGTTGTTTTTCTGACAGAGTTGTCATATGAAAAAAATGCTGAATGTATTAAGCTTTGCGAGAGCTGCAGCCAGAAAAATTGTTCCAACAGGATGGAGAAGACAAAGAAGCATTTGGCGGCTCTGAATTACGGTTATCAGAGGATATTGGGCAACGGAGGAAACGAATTATGGAAAAAGGATTGATTCATTTATATTGTGGAGACGGAAAAGGGAAAACGACCGCTGCAGTAGGGCTGTGCATGCGGGCGGCAGGAAATAAAAAACGAGTGTTGTTTACACAGTTTATGAAGGACGGTACTTCGGGAGAGCTCTCTCTTTTGAAGAAAATTCCGGAAATAAAGGTTCTCTGTGGCGATATTCCTCCTGGGTTTTACAGTAGAATGGACGATAAGACAAAAAAGCTGTTTGCAGGGGAGCAGGAAAAACTGCTGGAAGCGATCATAAAAGAGGTAGAAAAAGAGATTGAAAATATAAAAACTCAAAATGAGGAAATGATAAAAGAAGCTCCCGGAAAAAAGGAAATCAGGATGTTGCTTGTCTTAGATGAAATCACTTATGCCTACAGCTGGAATCTGATTGACAGGAAAAAACTTGAAAACTTAATAAATAACAGACCGGATTTTTTGGAAATTGTGATGACGGGAAGAAATCCTGAGGAATTCCTGGTAAAAGCGGCGGATTATGTAACGGAAATGAAATGCGGGAAGCACCCTTTCGAAAAGGGCATAGCAGCAAGAAAAGGTGTCGAATTTTAGCGGGTTTTGAAGGATAACAAACGGTTGCAAGATTTTGCCCAAATTATTTTTAACAGTATTTCGGGAAAAATAGAATGAGAATAAGACAAAAATGAAATGAAAAAAGCATGTGATATTTTACTTCACATGCTTTTTGATTGCGTCAAAGCTTTCTTTGCTAATAACGTGTTCTATTTTGCAGGCATCCTGATTGGCAATTTCAGAAGGAACTCCTAAACGAGTCAGCCATTCCGAAAGGAACTGATGTCTTTCGTATATCATTTCTGCGATTTCCCTGCCGGAATCAGTCAGGTAAATAAAGCCTGCGTCAGTAACCGTAATGTGGTTTTTCTCCCGAAGATTCTTCATGGCGATGCTGACGCTGGATTTTTTGAACCCCAGCTCTGTAGCGATATCCACAGAACGGACAACGGGAAGCTTTTTGCTTAGTATTAAAATGGTTTCCAGATAATTCTCCGCAGATTCGTTTGTTGCCATTCTGCATCTCCTTCCGTATTATCATTGCTTTCGATAGGGGCTTTTAGAAATCTGTCCTGAATCATGATCAAATAATAATCAGTTAAAATGCTTATTTTAAATCATAGCATATTTTTACTGAATAATCAAATTGCTGAAATATTAAAATCTTAGAAAGAGATATGAAAAAAATATAAAAAATTATTGACAACTAATTACGGTTAGAATATACTAACAATGAAAGTAAATGAAAATCATTTTCAACAAAAGAGAGGGTGATGATGATGCCTTTGTCAATGGTTAAAGAGGGAGAAGCTAATATAATCAGAAAAGTCGGAGGAAAAGAGGAAACCAGAAGATTTTTGGAAAATCTCGGTTTTGTCGCAGGAGGAACGGTTACCGTCATTTCTGAAATGGGAGGTAACATGATTGTTAATGTAAAAGATTCCAGAGTGGCTATCGGAAAAGATATGGCCAATAAGATTATGGTTTCATGATCAATAAGGAATCGTGAGGAAGGAGTATTTTATGAAAACATTGAGAGAAGTTGCATGCGGGCAGACTGTGAAGGTAAAGAAGCTGTCCGGAGAGGGTCCGGTAAGAAGGCGGATCATGGATATGGGAATCACAAAGGGCGTGGATGTTTTTGTGAGAAAGGTGGCGCCTTTGGGAGATCCGGTGGAAGTTACCGTAAGAGGATACGAATTATCCCTGCGGAAGGCTGATGCAGAGATGATAGAAGTGGAATAGAAAGCAATGAATGAAGAGCTATAGCATAAAAAGCTATAGTATGAAAAGTTATGGCACAAAAAGATAAAAAATAGTGCCAACAATAGTAATAGGAAAAATAAAAAAAGAAAAATGAAACAAGAAAAAGGAAAAAGGAAAAATAGAAAAAAGAAAGATAGAAGAAAAGGAGCATAGAAATGTCTATTAAAATTGCGTTAGCAGGTAATCCTAACTGCGGTAAAACAACATTATTCAATGCCCTGACAGGTTCCAACCAGTTTGTGGGAAACTGGCCGGGCGTTACGGTAGAGAAAAAGGAAGGAAAGTTAAAAGGCCATAAAGATGTTACCATCATGGATCTGCCGGGAATTTATTCCCTGTCTCCCTACACACTGGAAGAGGTTGTGGCAAGGAATTATCTGATTCACGAAAGGCCGGACGCGATCATTAATATTGTTGACGGTACTAATATTGAAAGAAATTTATATTTATCCACACAGATTATGGAGCTGGGCATTCCGGTTATCATGGCTGTGAACATGGTTGATATTCTGGAAAAATCCGGCGATACCGTACATATTGATAAACTGAGTAAAAAGCTGGGTTGCGAGGTAGTGGAAATTTCGGCGTTAAAAGGAACCGGCATTCAGAAGGCGGCAGAAAAGGCAGTCGGTCTGGCGCAGAAAAAGAATGCGGCAGTTCCGGTTCATGAATTTGCACCCACCGTGGAAGCAGCGATCACAGGAGTGGAAGATATGTTAGGAAGCGATGTTTCTAAGGAACAGAAACGCTTCTTTGCCATTAAGCTTTTGGAAAAAGATGATAAAATCGGGGAACAGATGTCACAGGTTCCGGATGTATCAGCATATATCAAGCAGCTCGAGGAATCCTTTGATGATGATACCGAGAGCATTATTACAAATGAAAGATATATGTACATTTCTTCTATTATAGGAGAATGCTGCACAAAGAAGGATGCTAAAAAATTATCCATATCGGATAAAATCGACCGTATTGTAACAAACAGATGGCTGGCTCTTCCGATTTTTGCGGCGGTTATGTGGCTTGTATACTTTATTTCCGTAACCACAGTGGGAACATGGGCGACGGATTGGGCAAATGACGGCGTATTCGGAGACGGATGGCATCTGTTCGGCATCGGAAGCAGCGCATATGAAGAAGCTGCAGGCGATTTTGACAGAGCGGATCAGATTGTGGCAGCCTATGAAGAAGGCGCAACAAGCGTTGATATTGTAGATGAAGAAGATGAAGTAATAGAGACCGTGGTGCTTTCGGAAGGAACTGTAGAGGAAGCAGAAGCAGTTTTGGCTGAATTCGGAGAAGAAGGACCGGATACGGCAAAATATGGCGTATGGGTTCCCGGCATTCCTGTATTGTTTGAAAGCGGATTGGACGCTGTCGGCTGTGCGGACTGGCTGAAGGGGCTGATTCTTGACGGTATTGTTGCCGGTGTAGGCGCGGTTCTGGGATTTGTACCGCAGATGCTTGTACTGTTTATTTTCCTGGCATTCCTGGAGGCTTGTGGCTATATGGCGCGTGTGGCGTTTATTATGGACAGAATTTTCCGCAAATTTGGTCTTTCGGGAAAATCCTTTATTCCTATGTTGATTGGTTCCGGCTGCGGCGTTCCCGGCATTATGGCGTCCAGAACCATTGAAAATGACAGAGACCGTAAGATGACGATTATGACGACAACCTTTATTCCCTGTGGAGCTAAGCTTCCTATTATCGCTTTGATTGCAGGCGCTTTGTTTAACAATGCGGGATGGGTTGCGTGGAGCGCATGGCTTGTAGGCTTTGCAGCAATTGTATGCTCCGGCATCATTTTAAAGAAAACAAGAATGTTTGCAGGAGATCCGGCTCCTTTCGTTATGGAGCTGCCGGCATATCATATGCCTACTGTGGGCAACGTTTTAAGAAGTATGTGGGAAAGAGGCTGGTCCTTCATTAAAAAGGCAGGTACGATTATCCTGTTATCCACGATTGTTCTTTGGTTTATGATGAATTATGGATGGGTGGACGGTTCCTTCGGTATGCTGGAGGCAGAGCAGCTTGACAGCAGCATTTTGGCTGCGATCGGCGGTGTTATTGCACCGATTTTCGCACCTCTTGGCTGGGGCGATTGGAAAATGGCGGTTGCGGCAGTTACCGGATTGATCGCAAAGGAAAATGTTGTAGGTACCTTCGGCGTACTCTTCGGATTTGCAGAGGTTGCTGAGGACGGAAGCGAAATCTGGGGACAGCTTGCAGGCAGTATGACACAGATTGCGGCATATTCCTTCCTGGTATTCAACCTGTTGTGTGCGCCTTGCTTTGCGGCAATGGGAGCTATTAAGAGAGAAATGAACAATGCAAAGTGGTTCTGGTTTGCTATCGGTTATCAGACAGGGCTTGCATATCTGGTTTCCCTGTGCATTTTCCAGGTTGGCAGACTGTTTTCAACAGGAGCTTTCGGAATCGGAACGGTAGTTGCAATCCTTATCATCATCGGATTTATTTATCTGCTGTTTCGACCATACAAAGAAAGCACTACTTTAAAGGTAAATATGAAGAAGCTGGCTAAAGCAAGATAAGAGCGGACGGACATAGAAAGCTTTATGAAAAAATAATAGCAGCAAATCAGGAAAGCTATCATAACTTCTGATTTGCTGCTTTTTCTATTTAAGAGTATCCCGGTATGGATCCCGGTTTTGTATAAGCCTCTGCCGGAAGTGGCCGGTGGGAATTGATAATGGCAGAAAAAATGTTGTCCGTGGTTTAAAACTTAAACTTGAGATCCGGAAGAAGTAAAAGCTTAGCCATGCTTGTATCCGGTGTAAAGGAAGGTTAAGACACGGATTAGATTTGTTATGAGAGTGTATTATGGTATTCATTTACGACTTCTTTCATTGTAATAGACTGCAGGCTTGTTTTTAGGGAAGCGCGCACTTTACTGTAGGGCATTTCCAAAACGGTATGGATGCTTTTGCCTATGGGACAGAGCGGGGAGGGCATAGTATGGACGCCTATAAACTTTTGGAGTGCATCGGGCTCCACTGCCATATAGATACGGTATAATGTGATGTCTTCCAGAGGGCAGTTAAGGGTAGCTCCGCCTGTTCCGGATTTTACGGACAATATTCCCTCTTTTTTCAATGCGCTTATGATATTCCGGATTGTGACGGGATTGCAGCCGGTTGAAAGTGCCAGCAGTTCGCTGGTCACACGTTTGCTGGTTCCGTATTCATATATAAAAATAAGGCAATGGATAGCGATGGAACATTTTGCGCTGATATGCATAGCTGCTGCCCTCCGATTCGGTAATTAGTATCAGCGTTTATCATACCATGAATTTTTAGCGGTGTAAATATTGACACTACAGCAACTTCTGTATATACTGATAAGGTGTAAATTTAAAAATTACATAAGGAGGATTTATGCGATGAAATATGTGCAGATAATTTTCAGCCCCACAGGAGGAACCGGACGTGCAGCAAAGATCATTACGTCAGAATGGAGCAGCTCGGTAGAAACCGTGGATTTATCTGATCCGGCAGATGATTTTTCAAAATACGGTTTTGCTTCGGAGGATATTGTATTGATTGCATTGCCCTCTTATGGGGGACGTGTGCCTGCAATCGCGGCGGAAAGGCTGTCGCAGGTTAAGGGTAATTGTGCAAATTGTGTGCTGCTGTGTGTATACGGAAACCGTGCTTATGAGGATACGATGATTGAAATGGCGGATTTGGCAAAAGGTTGTGGTTTCACTATAGCTGCAGCCGTTTCTGCCGTTGCGGAGCATTCCATTATGCATCAGTTTGCAGCCGGAAGACCGGATGAAAAAGATGTGCAGGAACTAAAATCTTATGCAAAGACAATTCTTGAAACGATGAAAACCGGAATATCAGAGGATGTGCTGCAGATACCGGGTAACCGGCCTTATAAAAAAGCAGGCGGCGCCGGATTGGTTCCGAAAGCCACAAAAGATTGTACGGATTGCGGCTTATGTGCGAAACAGTGTCCGGTGCAGGCCATTGACAAGGGGAATGTCAAAAAGGGGGATTCCCGAAAATGCATTTCATGTATGCGCTGCGTGGTAAAATGTCCTCATTCTGCGAGAAAGGTCAATGGCGGGATGGTATCGGTCGCATCACTGGCAATAAAAAATGCCTGTTCAGTCAGGAAAGATTGTGAACTGTTTATATAATGTTGAAATCCTCCGGAACCGGGGGATTTCGTCATTATATGTTTTACAAGGGACTTATCAAAGATTCGGGTTTGACACATCATGGCTTTTGCATACGATAGGAGACTTTTGCTTTTAAATATGTTATGATTAAAGTCCGGGATAGCATGTATAGCTGCTAAACCGACATAGGACGGCTATTTGGGAAAAATGAGATTGATATGATAAAGAGGCGTAGCATGAGTGAAAAGAAAAAAGCGATGATAGCCATGAGCGGAGGCGTGGATTCCAGCGTGGCGGCATATTTAATGACAAAAGCAGGGTACGACTGCATCGGAGTTACTATGAAGTTGTACCGCAATGAGGATATCGGTATGGAGCAGGGAAAGACCTGCTGCAGTCTCAGTGATGCAGAGGATGCGGGAGGCGTGGCACGTTCCTTCGGGATGCCCTTCTATGTGCTTAATTATACCGATGATTTTGAAAAAGAAGTGATACAGCGCTTTGTAGATACTTATATAGAGGGAGGAACTCCCAATCCATGTATTGAATGTAACCGCTATATGAAATTTCAAAGATTGATGAAACGGATGTATGAGCTTTCTTTTGACTATATCGTTACAGGGCATTATGCCAGAGTAGAATATGATGAAAGCGCAGGACGGTATTTCTTAAAAAAGGGCGTGGATGCTTCCAAGGACCAGAGCTATGTTCTTTATAATCTGACCCAGGAGCAGTTGTCCCACACGCTGTTCCCGTTGGGAGAATATCACAAAACAGAGATTCGGGATATTGCACAGAGGGAAGGCTTTGTTAATGCGGATAAGCCGGACAGCCAGGACATCTGTTTCGTGCCTGACGGCGATTATGCCCGATTTATTGAAGCTTATTGCAAGAAAAGCTTCCCGGAGGGAGATTTTGTCGACGAAGAGGGAGCGGTTTTGGGCAGACATAAAGGAATCATCAGATATACCATCGGCCAGCGGAAGGGACTGGGACTCGCCTTACCGGAGTCTTTGTACGTCTGTGAAAAAAGAATGGATGCCAATGAAGTGGTGCTGGGGAAAAATGAGAGACTGTTTCATGATACGCTGGAGGCCTCGGATTTAAACTGGATTGCCTTTGAGGATGTGACCGGACCGGTTCGCTGTAAGGCAAAAATCAGGTATAAGCAAAAGGAAGCTGACGCAGTCGTCGAAAAAATAGGAGAAGATAAGGTCAGAGTTAAGTTTGACAAACCCCAGAGAGGCATTACCTGCGGACAGGCAGTGGTATTTTATGACGGGGATATTGTTCTTGGCGGCGGAAAGATTGTAAACTGACGGAAGGAGCCGCCCCGGGGCCGAGGGCGAAAACATCGGCCCGGACTTTAACGGACTCCGGAGACTTATTATATACCGGCGGCTGTTAGAAAAACCAAAATAACAGAAAAACAAACAAGGGAAGCCTATGAACAATAAAAAGAAACTTCGGCTTATACGGGCTGTGCTGCTGATGATTGTATTCATATGTCTGATTTTAATAGTCAGGGAGTATGATTTGTCTGTAAGCCACAGGGCGCAGCAAGAGGAACTTTGGGAAAAACTTCAGACGGAAAACGAGGGAGACGGAAATGGAGAGAATGGTTCGGATAAGAGCGCTTTGGGCCGGGCAATGAAAGCCATGTCTGCTCCGGTTAAAGAAATGTGGCTTAATTCTATGGCAAAATGTCAAGAGTTGTGGGCGATAAATCGGGAAGATAAAAAAGAGCAGGCTAAGGAGCCTGTTATTCTCAATAAATATGCCGGTTTATATGAGGAAAATTCCGACTTTACAGGCTGGCTTTCCATTGAAGGAATGAAGATTAACTATCCGGTCATGCAGTGCGGGGATGATGAATATTACCTGCATCATGACTTTTACGGGAATGAGGATAAATACGGCTGTCTGTATGTGAGAGAACGTGCGGATGTGAATACGCCGGGGACCAATGTTGTTATTTACGGGCACAATATGAGAGACGGCTCCATGTTCGGGGATTTGGATTTTTATAAGGATGAGGCATTTTATGAGGAGCATTCCATCATAACCTTTGATACCCTTTATGAGGAGCGAAGCTATGAGATTGTTGCGGTGTTTTTATCCAGGGTATACGGGGAGGATGAGGAGGTCTTCAAATATTATGATTTCTATGAGGCCCGTACACCGGAAGAATTTCAGGATTTTTATGAGAATATCAAAAGCATGTCGCTCTATGACACAAAAGTAACGGCAGAGTACGGCGATACGTTTATTACCCTTTCCACCTGTGCCTATCATGTGGAGGACGGACGGCTTGTGGTAGTGGCAAAGAGGATAAAGTAGTGCGTGGTAAAACTTGTCATTTTCAGTAGGTTGTGATACTTTTATCCTATAAAGAATTTTTGAGAATGAGGATGATAAAATTATGCAGGGAAAAATGAGGATTAACTTTTGGAGGAGAATTACAGCCATAGGTATAAGCCTGATTTTGGCGGCAGGTATGCTTTTGGGAAGCAATTCTGTTGAGGTAAAGGCGGCAGGATTTACTTGCAGTGCCACTCTTGAGCTTAATCTGGTGGGATATGAAGGGGAAGGGACACCGGAATTTGGAGAAGTATTTTTAAGGTTGTATGATAACAGGGACGATGACACGTCCTATGTTGATATAGAGTCGGACCGCCTGACCGTTGGCGGAAGCGGGACAAATCTGCAATATAGTTATGTTTTTGAAGGAGGGATATATTATAACCTCGTATGGTATTGCAGATGCCCGGGAGGTCAGGAAATGTATCTTAGCAATCATATGAAGGGGGCGGGGGATGGTAATTTAGGAGATACGGAAGACGAGATCAGTAATTTGGATAAAACAATTTACAGGATCAGATTTATGGATGGCGATGGGATTTATCATGAGCAATATGCTGGTTATGGACATAATTTAACTATAAAAAACAACGATCCGGTAAAAGAACAGCATACTTTTCGAGGATGGTCGGAAGAAAAAAACAGTACTACGACTGTTAATTACAGCCGGCTTTTTTCGCCGGGGACGATTTTTAGGGAGCCCGCAACATATTATGCTGTCTGGAGGCATCCTGCCGAAGATACCTGGGCATGGAACAGCGATGATGGCAGTCACTGGCATGAATGCAGCTGCGGAGAGTTAAAAACTTTGGCAGAAGCTCATAATTGGGATGCCGGAGTAGTGACCAGGCAGCCTACGGATACTTTAGAGGGCGAGAAAACCTTTACCTGTAATGATTGCGGAAAGGTAAAGACTGAGCCGATTCCGGCAACAGGAAACGGACATGTTCACGATTATGGAATAGAATGGAAACAGGATGCTGATAACCACTGGCATGAATGCAGCTGCGGCGATAAGGCGGATATTGCCGTACATATAGAAGATAACGGAAGGGTTACCAAGGAACCTACGGCAACAGAAAACGGGATAAAAACCTATTTATGCAAAGAGTGCGGTTATATGATGAGGACAGAAGTGCTTCCTGCAACGGGAACGCCTGCCGTCAGCGGAAACGACACCGTCAGCGGAAACAATCCTCCTAATCCGGATACCCCTGACAATCCGGATACTCCCGATACGGATGATACGCCTGAAAGCCCCGACGTCCCGGGAAATAATAACCCGCCGGCAAATAGTAATACGAATACAAATATAAGTCAGGGCGGTGGAGAAAATCCTGTAGATACGTCTGTGAATACAACAACTGCTGCAGGAAAAAGTAAAGAACCCAAAACCGGCAGGGCGCCATATGTGGAGATTTATGCCACAGCTGCCATGATTGCGGGAATGGCGTATCTGCTGCTGTATTTTCATGATGATGAACGCGGAATGTCGGAGGAAGACAAGCGGGAACTGATGGCACGGTTAATCGGCTGGGCAAAGAAGGGCGGATATTTCCGCAGAATAATTACGCTTGGAGTTATTTTCTGCGTATTGGTTTATTATCACTGTATAGGAAAGAAAGCTTATGTGAAATGGAAAGCCCTTTGTGAAAGGTAATTCATGAACATGAAAAACTGCCTGTTTAAAAGAGAAGCAGGCATAAAAGGATATCTATGGAAAAGCCTTCCGGTTTCGGAGGGCTTTTTTGCTATGCTTGAAAAAGGCTTTGGATATTCCCGATTATGATATACAAACTTTTACGCTTACGACGGAATTATGCCCGTTTAGGAAACAAACGGGAATCGGAGCCGGGGATGTTTATAATAAGACTAAATCGAAAGGAGAAGCATAGTTATGAAGAGGACAATAAGCATTACATTACTGGAATTGGAAAAAATATTGAAAAAAAGAGAATTCCTGTTAGGCCTGATCATGGTAATGGTCATGGGCGGAGGAATGGCATACGGTGCGTATGCGTTTCCGGAGAGCTTTGGAGTACATAATGTAATCGCGTTTTTTGGAAACTTTTCCAGTATTTTGATCATGTTTTTGGCAGCAAAGAGCTTAGGGGAAGAATTTGATTTAAAAACAGCCACATTTGTTTTTACGTCAAGAAGCAGCAGAATTCAGATTATCGCGGCAAAAATTATGAGCGTGGCGCTTGCCAATATGCTCATTGGTTTATGCGGTGGAATTTTATATGACATTGCATGGATCATCTGTAAACAGCCCTGGACAGTTCCGGTGTTATTTGGAATTATCGGGAAAGAAATCCTGATTTATATGATCTACGGTTTTGCCATAGGCGCAACGGCAGTGATGCTCGCATGTTTTCTTAATACAACCATTACACCTTTTATTTATCTGATCGTACTGTTTTGGGTCATGCCCAGTGTTTTACAGATGATGGGAAGGAAAATAACGGGACTGGAAAAAGTAATGGATTATGTGTTGTTTTGTTTATCCGATCAATTCCTGATGTATCAGGATTGGAGTATGAAAAATATTGCAGTATTTGTTGTCACAGGTATTGCATTTTCAATTGTCGGCATGACTGTTTTACAGAAAAAGGATTTATAAGGAGCAGGTTGGGGGACGCATTTATGATATCTGGACTTGTTGTATGAACAGGCCTTCTTTAATCAAGGTTTCATGATAAATGTTATCATAGCGGTTCAATATTTCAGACACATTATGAAGGCCGATACCATGACCATCCCCTTTTGTGGTTACGTCCTTTTTGTGCATCTGCGAGATGGAAAGTCCCTTGTCAATAAAGGTATTTGATATAATAAATACGATATCCTGATTCATTTTACCCAGATGAAAATTGATGATCGGATGTTCCGTTTCCAGACATCCCTCTATGGCATTATCCAGATAAATTCCAAGCACTCTGGTCAGATCAACGGAATCCATGTTAATGGAAGCAATTTCATCCGGAATATCGATATTCACTTCGATATCCTGATTGACGGCTAAAAGCAGTTTGGTATATACAATGCTTTTTAATTCCAATATCTTGATATGGAGTAAGTTGTTCAATGCTCCGTTTTTTTGTGTAAGATTTTTTTGCATTGGCAGAATATGTTCATAGAAAAAGATTTCCAGCTCATCATATTTTTTCTCATCAATGTATGCAGCAAGGGAAGTCATGATATTGATATAATCATGCCGGAAGGAACGCAGGTTATTATATACTATTTCCAGGTTTCTGGTGTATTCATTCAGGTTTTCCAGATATTCTACTTTTTTCCGGGCTTCATTATTTTTTTTGGCGCTATACAGTACGAAGAGAATCATACTGATTGTACATACAGAATAAAGGATAAACAGAGAAAGCATTAAAAGGAACTCCACGTATGTAGCTTCTAAGATGTCCAAAAAAGAACCTATTATGAAAAGCAAGCATGCAAAAAACAAAATGGGGAAAGTGACCAAAGCCAGCAGTTTTTGGTTCATTTTTTCAAAAATTTTGATAAGATATCTCTGAAGCACACGCCTGATCAGATAAAAAACGGGGCAGCCTGCTATGATGGTACAGATGGAAAATATGATAATGGAAATTTTAGCAGCCCCAAAATCATTAAGGGGAAGATTCCACAATGTATTGGCGGCAAACCCTATTGAATCAAGTAAAATGCAATCTAAAATATAACCAAGCGGAATATAAAAAATCGAATATAATTTTTTAGAGAATTTTACTAACAGGATAGAATTTACCGCCAGCATAATTAAGAACATAGGAGAAAAGTTCAGATACCATTGCATAAAATAAAATGCCGTAAACGATAAAAAGAAAACAGGGTACTTTTTTACGGAAAGATGCGGATGGATCAGTATAAAAATATTGCATATCAGCATAAGTGCATTACATATGGCAGAGATAAAATACAGTGAAATCATATAAACTCCTTTATGCAGCAAGATAAGCAGACAAGTCCCGGTTTTGGTTTTATTATAGTTTATTGCGGGCTTATTGTGAATAGCCTGATTGGATTGAAAAGCAAAACTCATTTATGATTTAAAAATGGCCGTTTACGATTGAAAAGGGCAATCAGTGATTTTTACTATATAATAAAGTTGTTAAGAAAAAATGAATAACAGAATTAGGAGGAGAGCTATGAATTGTGTATTAAGAGTTAATAATGTCAGTAAAAAGGCAAAAGATTTTCAAATTTTAAATAAAGTATCCTTTGAACTTGGAAGCGGAGAGATTGTGGGGCTGATCGGCCCGAATGGAGCCGGAAAAACCAGTATCATGAAAATCCTGGTAGGACTGACCAGAAACTATACCGGAGAAGTGGATCTAAGGGGCGTTAAGGATATTGGCTGCATGATTGAAACCCCTAATTTTTATCCGTACAACACGGGCTATCAGAATCTGATGTATTTTGCCGGATTAAACGGCGTGGGAAAAAAGAAGGTCGGGGAATTACTGGAACTGTTAGGCCTTACGGATGCCGCAAATAAAAATGTCAAGGCATATTCCCTTGGTATGAGACAAAGATTGGGAATTGCCCAGGCTCTATTAAAGGATCCCAACCTTCTGGTATTGGACGAACCCACCAATGGACTGGACCCGGAAGGAATCTATGAAGTCCGTGAATATATCAGGAGGATTGCCAATGAAAAAAATATTACGGTATTGATCTCAAGCCACTTATTGGGCGAGTTGGAAAAAATGTGTGACAGAGCGATTATGATCAAAAAAGGGGAAATCATTCAGTTTATGGATTTCCGCAGCGACGGGAAGGAGAAACGGATTACTTATGTGATTGAAAGCATGGATGCAGAAGAGGCGCAAAAAATCCTTCGGGAAAACGGATATCATGTGGTTTCACAAAATGACCGGGAGATACGCATCAACATTGACGCTGATGAAAAGAACGATGTTGCAACATTACTGGCGTCACACAAGGTAATAATGACCGGGCTTTATGAGGCAAGCGAAACTTTGGAAGATACATTCTTAGAGCTTATGAAGGACTAAGGGATGATTATCATCGACAATTCCCCGGTACACCCGGAAAGCTTTATTTTTGCTGTGCAAAGGCAACGAATGCAAGGAGGGGTGCAGCATGTTAAAAATATATGTATGTGAAGATATAGAAGTGCAGAGAGAGAAAATACAGCAGGTAATTGAAAATATTGTTTTGATGGAAGATTTGGACATGGAACTTGGCTGTGTTTCCGGGAATCCCCATAGGATTCTGGAAAAGATAAAAGAAACAGGGGAGGTTGGAATCTACTTTCTGGATATTGATCTTAAGACGGATATGACAGGATTGACCTTGGCCCAGGAAATCAGGAAATATGATCCCAGAGGGTTTATTATTTTTATTACCACCCATTCGGAAATGAGTTACATGACATTCATTTACAAATTAGAGGCGTTGGACTTCATTTTGAAGGATGACCCTGAAGAATTGGGAAAAAGAGTATATGAGTGCATTCTGAAAGCCAATCAGAGATTTGCCTCTGTGAATAATAAAGTGCAGGTAAATTTCTCCGTGAAAGTAAATGAAAAGGTATTTACGGTAGACTATGACGAGATTCTCTTTTTCGAAACATCCCCCAATGTTCATAAGATTATTTTACATTGCAAAAACCGGCAGATGGAATTTTTGGGGAAAATCAAAGAGATTGAAAAAGAGGTTGACGGGCGGTTTTATCGCTGCCACCGCTCGTTTTTGGTCAACAGGGACAATATCAGGGAAATTGATTTTCATAATCGGTTGATTTACATGGTCAATGGGGATGAATGCCTGATTTCGTCCCGTATGATGAAAGGATTAAAGTAAAAATAATCGGGTAGGAGGCGGATAAAACCATTATTCCTTTTGAGTTGATATTGTTCCGAAGGTAGGCTATATTATTGAGGGAAGAGAGGTCGGTGGCGGAGGTAACTGACAACCGAAATGGATATGGAGAAAGATACCTTGTTCTTGAGAGGTTCCGCCTTCAGAAGAATGAATGCAATATTTTTCCCGTCTGCCACCCATTGTTTGTAAATTTCCAAAGGAATTGAATGCGGCAGAGAAAGAGAATCGTGATTATAAGGCGGCACGTACAGAGTGGGAGAAGGTCTATGAAGACAAAACGGCGGATTCCATGAGCATCGGGGATAGGCTCCGGCAGAAAGATAAAGGGGCGAGGTAGCAAAGAATAGGTAGAAATTCTATTTGAGAACGTAGAAAAATCAATGGACAGCAGGGATTATATTGTATGCCTATGTCCATTGATTTTTCATTTAAGCAAAGTTTTATCAATTTCCAACCGGACAAATTCAAATCCAAAGAAGAAATTCTGGACGCAATGATCAGCCGCATGATGGGCAGGCTGGTTGAAAAAGCGGAAGCGATTGCGGCACAGAAAAATGTACCTGTTCTGGAGCGTCTTACTATGATGATGCTTGCATGAAATGTGAGCGATGGTAATTTTGGACAGGAACTTTTGAAACAGATACATAAGCCGCAGAATGCCCTTATGCACCGGAAAATGGAGAAGTCCCTGCTATCCGGTATCTATCCGATCATTACAGATTTAATAAAAGAGGGAACACAGCGAAGAAGAAAAGCAAAGAAAAATAGCTGCATTTATTTATAATCTGGAACGGCTGCTAAATATGGAACAAGGCAGCTTGAAATCGGCTGTCATTCCTATTTTTCAAAACAGCAATAAGTAATACAGCATAGTACCGATGATGCTGTTGGATATTGCAAAGATTTGATTATGAATAGGAATTGTCATATCTGTCAACAGGGCAAAAACTGGTATTGCGAAATGGATAATGTAAGGCTAACCGTCAATTCTTACACATATACAATTATTACTGCACACACCATGAAGTAATTTTCCATTGACGGATTGAATATCATGTATAATTAAAGGACACAATTGTCCCTCAATCGTTTAATCTAATATAGACAGGCAGACGGTCAAAAAGAAAATATATTGATCAGAGAAGGTAAAAGTTCTGTAAATAAGGAAATGCCACGCAAAGTAGCGGAAAAAGGCAAAATGTAATTCCTGCTTGCTTGTAATGCAAAATGTGCTTTCCTATACTGAAGGCATCAAAACAAGGAGGCAAAATCCTGCACAGCTTGCCGGGCATTGTTCCATGTAATGGCAGTTGTATTTTTGCTTCATAAAACAAAAAGTTAAAAATTTAGGAGGATTCATATGACATTTGCAGAAAAATTAAAATCTATCCGTAAGCAGGCAGGAATGTCACAGGAGAAGTTGGCGGAGAAGCTCGGCGTATCAAGACAGGCAGTTACCAAATGGGAAACGGATGCAGGCATTCCGGATATTGAAAACATTATGGCAATCTCCGCCCTGTTTGACATTTCCATTGATGAGCTGCTCTTGAATGAAAGAGGGGCAAAAAAGGCAGCGGACTATCTTTATGAGAGCGTTACAGAGTATGACATTGACGAGCCAAAACGCTACGATATGAAATTCGGCGGGGCAAAGCAATTTACACTGGCGGGATATGAGGGCGAGAAAATCCGTGTCCGCCTCGTATCCAATACCATGCCCACGCTTCAGAATGATTTTAAGGTCAGGATTGATGACACCAGAAAACGGATTGATGTGGATGTAAATCGTAAAAACGGGGTAACAGAAGCAACGACAAAAGAAGCGGTTAGCATCTTTGTCCAGATACCAACGCCATACATCGGAAAAATTGAATGTGCGGTCAATGCGGAAACGGTGGAAATCCGTTCTTTGGAGTGTGACAGCATAGAGCTTGATATAAAGACACCAGATGTTATCCTTGCGGATGTTACCGGAACGGTAGAGATTAACTGTAACCTTGATATGGAAGTGTTCTGCCAATCCTTAAACGGGGAGGTGGCAATCAACCAAGTGTCTGCAACTTCAAAAATCCATGTTCCGGAGAATGTGGCGTTTACTGTGATCGCAAAGGGGATCGGCACAAGCATATCTTATGAGAAGGATGGAAAAAAGACCGAGCCTTTCAGTGTGCCGGAGGCGGAGAACATCATTGAACTAAATGGAATCAAGAGCGAGCTTGTTATCTGCACGGACAGGGAAAGGAGCTGACGGTATGAAAACAAATTATTTGAAGAAATACATCATCAGTTCCTATATTCTGGTATGGGCGCTCATTATTTTTGTGGCAGGTACGGCAAGTCTTGTATTCCATGCACCGCCTGTCATCATGTGGATTGTCCGCAATCTGATCGCATGGTCACCAACGTATCTGCTTCTGATCGGCTGGAAACATTTCAGACCGGACGAAACAAGAAGGGTTTTCATAAAACGGTGTTTTACGGGTAAAGTGAAACTTTTTCCGTTGTTATGTTCTTTTGCACTTACATTTGGGATTAGTGTTTTGGCGTTGTTCCTCTTTTCCGCTGTCATGGGAAAGCCTATGCTGTCCTATATCAATTTTGGAATAGTAGCATTGCCGCTCAGTATTTTCCTGTCCTTTACATCGGGACCGACAGGAGAAGAATTGGGCTGGCGTGGCTTTATGCGGGAGGAATTTAACAAGAAATATGGTTTCTTAAAATCCTCTGTCTGTCAGGGTTTGGTATGGTGCTTCTGGCATACCTTGTTGTGGGCAGTGGATTCAGAATTTACCGACTGGAGGGCAGTCCCCTATGTCATTTCCAATATTGTCGTCATTACCTGCATGACCGTTTTGATGAATATTTTTTTGGAACGGCATAACAATCTGCTTTACTCGGTATTGCTGCACTTTGGCTTTAATATCATTTATGTGTTTTTAGAGGCAGATATAGGGTTCTTTGTGATTTTGACTGTTCTGTATTTGGTAATCACACCGAGTGCCATACTTGTAAGGAATAAGACTGCTGAAAGATTATAGTTGAGACAGGAGGACAACAGATTATGGCATTTTCAAAGTGCAACTTGTCGGTTTGAAATGCACTTCATCGCCTAATAGTTGATATTGGGAAAATAGCTTGTTAAAATGTAGGAAAAAGCCAGTGAAAGGATGTGATTTGTGCGGATGAATGTCAAAATCAGGACTGTTTCATCCAAAGAGGAAGGACAGGTAGTACTTAAATGCGTGGAAATGACCTAAACAACAGCAACAGCTGCAATCATTGCCACGCTCATAAAAATGTCGCGCAGTGGTCCCATGACATAAGAAATAAGGAATACTATCAATTCAATCAGTACAAATTGAATGATTTTTCTTATCACCATCTGTTTCAAACTCAATTCTTTTTTTGAGTAAACAACCAAAGATGGCAGTGTGCAGAAAAAAGCATATATAAAAGGCATAAAAAACATAAAACGATCAACTCCCATTTGTGGTGGCTGGAGCAAAATGACAACGGTAGATTTTGCTAATAAGTGATATACACATGGGAAAATCACATTGTTTTTAGAAATATATGCCGGGTAGAAAATTAAAATTTAGAAGAAGAAAATGAGAATTATGGAATAAATAAAGGAGCCTGTTATGAATTTGAAGAATACGAAAAAATACATATGGATATTCCTGCTGTGCTGTCTGCCGCTTTCCAATATACTGTGGTATGTTGCATATTCATCGGGGGACGAGTCCGTGGCGGCTTCACTTGTCATTCTGACCTCATTTCTTCCGGCACTGACTGCGCTTATTCTATGTAAGATAAGCAGGGAAGGATGGGACAATCTTATGATTCTCCCCAATATCAGAAAGGCTTGGAAAGCCTACCTCTTTGCAGTAATCGGTGCGCTGGTCATGAATTATTTAAACGAGCTGCTCATGTATCTTATGTTCAGGGGAGAGGTATCTTTTCAGGCAGGAGCATTTACCCTGCGTGGATTGGGAGAGTTTTTGGGAATGACAATATTGGGCGTTTTGGCTTCGGTTGAGATGCTCGGAGAAGAACTTGGGTGGCTTGGCTGGCTGTTTCCCAGGCTGGAGAAACTGCATGGCACGAAAGCTGCAATGCTGTTATTGGCGTTGATACGGACGCTGTGGCATTTGGGAATCCTGATTTTTCTCCCGCACCCGCTGATCGGGCTGTGTGATTTATTTCTTTCCAATTTGTTGTCACAGGGATTTCTGGTCTATCTGACAAAAAAGAGCGCATCGCTTTTTCCAGCGGCGGTGGTACACGCTGTAACGAATCTGCTTCCGGCATTGGTGGCATACAGCGATTCATTTTATCAGGCGCATATCGTATCCATGAATTGTGCAGGGTTATTGTCGGCGGCTGTTGTCGGTGGAATCAGTTATAAGTTGATGTGGAAAGAGAAAATGTTTGGCAGGGGGACAGGAAAAAGAACGGAAAGGACAGTGTATAAGCTATGGAAACGGTAATATTGGAAATCAGCGCTGCTTATGCTCGGGCTGAATATCTGCCTTGGCAGGAAGAAGCATCGTCTGTGCGGACTGATTCAGATGCTGCCGTTTCCGGGCATTTTTAACGGGCTTCTCGTCCCGACACTGATTGTGCCTCCGTATTTTTTTGCGCTGTCGGCACAGCAAACTGTAGTTTATCAGTTTATCCTATATGGGGTATTATTCATGCTGTTTCTTTTATTCTATATGAAAGGGAAAAGCTGGCGCAGTTGGTTTCAGGAGAATATGCAGCACAGGAGTCTGCGGAAATCGAATAGTATCTGCTTTGAATCATCGGGATTCCCGGTGTTTCTGCCTTTGTTATGACGATTATGATTATCGTGCTGATTATAAAGGGCAATAGGCGTTCTTTTTACCATGAAAAGGTTTCCCGTATGCAGTCGGGCATACTTACGTTCATGGCAGAGGTCGTGGAGAATAGGGACGATAATACGGGCGGACATATCAGATGTACAGCGGCATATGTGGAGTGCATTGCAAAGAAGTTGAAAAGGCGTATGCAATCATCAGGAAGGAATCCGGCATGGAAAGATCCGTCCATATGCACACAGATGATTTTCCCACTATCTTAGCAAGGGAGCAATGCCACCACATCTGCCGGAATCAAACGAGCAAAATCTGATTGTGATTGATACAACAGGTGGTTCTGTGCAGGAGGCAGTATCCACGATAAAGGAAATAATTCTAAACAAAGCGGCCCTGTTCCGTTGGTAGTATTTATAAAGTGGTATATATCTTTAAATCTGTGGGAATAGAAATGGAGGAACGATGGAATTTTCAAGAGACGATTTCGTGGAAGCAAAAAGACAGATTGATTCCACTCTGCATAAGTTAAAGGAAACAATAAAGACTTTTGAATCCAAAGAAAATGCGGAAAGGTACAAGTCGCAGATCACGTTGGCAAAGAGACGGGTAAAGGCTTTTGAGATTGCAAACTGGTTTATTGAAAGTGAACTTGAGAAATAGGCATTTTTTGCTTTTTATGAGTTGAATAGGAGGGTTCAGTCAGTGAAGAATATATTGGTCGTGGCAGGAGGCGGCCGCTCGAAGGGGAATAAGGCACAGCTTGTTGGTGCGTTTATAAATGGTGCGGAGGAAGACCCCAATCCGCCGTATGGGCGATATGAGAAATATCCGGTAAAGGACAGCGTGCTGCTTCCGAATCCTGAACCACATTGCGTGAAATGGAAAGGCCATCTGTAACTACATCTGCATCAGGCTCCATGTCTTTGATCGTGCTGATTGCGTCAGAAAAACCGCTCCCGCCGGATGTGACAAAAGGAACCACTGTTTTCCCTGTCAGATTGTACTGGTCAAGAAAACTGTACATAATCATCGGCATATCATAATACCAGTTGGGAAAACCCAAAAGGATGGTGTCATATTGGTCTATATCCTCTACTGTTCCGGCAATTTCGGGACGGAAATTGTCTGACTGTTCTTTCTGCGCAAAATTTTCAAGCTCCGAATGGACCAGCGGATATGGTGTAACCGGCTCAATCCGGAAAATATCTGCCCCCGTATTTTCCGCAATGATATAAGCAACATACTGGGTATTTCCCAAAACCTCGCCGTCAATAACAACAGTGCTGTATTCTTCCTCCCTCGACATATTCTCAGGCTCCGTAGTTTCCGGCATGGAAAAATATACAACCAGATTTTTTGCTGTAGAATTAGAACCCATATTTTCAGAACCCTCCGTTTCGTTTGAAAGTGTCGTTTCTGTATTTTCCTCCGATTGCTTCTTACCTGAACCAGCATTAGAATGATTGCTGGAAGGAGAAGCACCACAGCCGCTGAACATGGCAGTCACAAGCAGCAAAGATAAACATAAAGCAAATTTTTTTTCACTGTCATTCCTCCTAATACCAATCATGTTTTTCGCCCCATTCAAGGGCGCCTATCCGTGCCATTTCATCCTCGGTAAGGCTGAATATTTTTTTCATTCCACAGCCTCCCTTATCATGATTTCAGATTTTTTCCGAAATCCCGGAGTTCTTTCAGCTTTGAAGCCGAACCGTTCTCCATGCCGTATGCTGTAAACACTCCCATATCTATAAGGCCGAGATATTCCCAAAAATCCCCTTTGTATGAGAACATTGCGCCATCATACATTTTAGGATCGCCGGAGCTTAATATCATAGCCACCTTTTTCAGATTCCGGGGTTTTCTCGGATAAGCGGCAGAATAGAAGTGGTCAAGAGCATATTTTAACTGCCCTGAAACACCGTGATAATAAATCGGCGAGGCAATGACAAGTATATCCGCCTCCCCCAGCAGGGAATAGACTTCCTGCATATGTCAATTACATCCACCCGATGTCCTGCGGATTCCGCACCACTCCGGAACGCATCCACCATTTGTTTCGTATTGCCCTTTGGACGGGGGCTTCCGTTTAATACCAAGATACGCATATACTGTTACCTCCAAATTTTCACTTACTTTATGCCCGGCACCACAATGCCTCATCAAAAGCGGGACGCCCTGGCATACGGCATCCCGCTGCAGCATGATAACGCTTTGGTCTGTGCTGCCTTTAAATCCCCTGCTTCGCGGGACGGATCATAATCTAACTCACAGACATTCGGTCCGGTGTTTCGATGGCGTAAGCCACAGCGGTTGCGATATCCTCCGCAGTCAGTGAATCAATTGGCTTCCTGAAATCCAGTTCCGCCTGCCGGGCGCTCTCACTTTGAATTCCACCCGGCCATGCAATTCCACAGCCATGTCGATCACAGCTTTTATGTCTTCATAGCTGGCCACATCCGCCGCCTTACAAGCAATGGTGCATCCTTCGAGGGAATCTGCCGGCTCCCTGCCAGTTGCCTTTTGTCCGGCACCTTATAGCCGCCATCCATAATCAGTGTGCTTTCAACAATTCCCAGAAGCATCTCCTCTGTTACCCCAAGCTCTTTCAGATGCATCGTAAGGCCCAGTTCTTCCATATAAGACTCCATTTTTTTCAAGCCTTCCGCTGCAATCTGTTCATCACTTTTTCCTTCCGGATCTACATCCCATACGTTCATGGCAAATCTCTTGAACTTTGCCAGCCCAAACGGGCAGATAAAGCGATAGTAGGCCATGGATACCGCCGCAAGGGTCATGCCATGGGTTGCATCCGTATGTGCCGCAACTGCCTGCCCAAGCATATGCACCATCCAGTCTGTAGATTTTCCTTTTGCCATCAGGGTATTTAACGCCCAAGTCGCAATCCACATAATGTTGCTCCTTGCCTCGTAATCCGTAGGATTCTTCACAGCGATCCTGCTGGAATGGATCAAAGACCGCAGCAGCCCCTCCATCAGATAATCAGAAGTATTGTCGTCCTCCCCGGAGAAATACTGCTCCGTAATATGGTTCATGATGTCATAGATTCCCGCAACCATCTGATACTGGGGCAGCGTGTAGGTATATACCGGGTTTAAGTTGGAAAATTTCGGATATACCCTCTCATCAAATACATGGCCAATCTTCAGTTTCTGCTCATGGTTCAGTCAGCGAAGAAAAAGTGCAGTTCGTGGAGAGCCTTACCCTTTCCGCACCCTGCATGGTGCGCGTATCCATTCCCGATTTGAATATCCGCCGCGGTCCCGGAACTTCATACCCAAAGACGGGGAAATTTACTGGTGCCGGCGTTTTCACCGTGGTCGAGGAAAAGGACGGCTGGGGGCTGCTGAAAGCCTATCAGGAAGGGCGCAACGGGTGGATTTCTCTTGCGTTCACCACACGGATTTAAGGGAATGTAAGGCGGCATCTATATAGGAAGAAAGCGGCCAGAACGCTTGACTTTACGGACTTTCAGAGTGATTAATAGACTACCCAAAAAGAAAGGAGCGCGGACGGTCATGGCAGATAATGAGGGAAAAAAACTGAGGGCGTCAATCTACTGCAGGGTGGGAAACCCAAAGGATGCGGGGCCTTGTTTTAAAGAAAAATGCGGGAGCCCCGCAGGGCAGGGACGGAAAGGAGCGGATGCAGATGCGCATAAGGAAAGTTGCGATATATGCAAGGGTTTCAACAGAGCATGAGGCACAGCTTTCAGCATTGGAGAACCAGGTGCAGTATTATGATGACCTGATAGACAGGCACCCGGACTGGGTATTGTACCGCCGGTATATCGATGAAGGGATTACCGGCACCTCCATATCCAAACGGAAAAACTTCGTGCGGATGATGGAGGACGCGAAGGACGGCCATTTCGATTTAATCGTCACGAGGGAGGTATCGAGGTTCGCAAGGAACACGGTGGACACCCTCCAGCAGACGAGATTGTTAAAGCGGATGGGGATTGAGGTGTATTTCACCGAGGACGGGATATGGACCATGAACGATGAGGACGGGGAGCTGTGGCTGACCATCATGGCGACCCTTGCGCAGAACGAATCGAAAAAGACCTCCATGCGGGTAAAGGCGGGGCAGATGGTCTCCTTCCAGAACGGGGTGGTCTACGGCACCGGGAACGTGCTTGGCTATGACAAGGTAGGGCCGGAGTACGTCATCAATGAGGAACAGGCAGAAACGGTCAGGAGGATATTCGACCTGTACCTTGCGGGCAACGGCTACCACAAGATCATGAAGCAGCTTGAAAAGGAAGGCCGCCGCACGGCGATGGGGAAGACGATGTGGCATTACGCCACCGTCGGCCACGCCTTCGCAAAGACCAAGTGGCATACCAAGACGGACTTCATTACCTACACCTACAAGTGCTACGACCAGACCCGGACGGGGACCATAGCGACAAGGCTGAAAAACGGCCTGGGCATTGAGAACGTCTGCCGCTCGCCGCTGGTGCAGGACTGGAAGATGTACACGATGGCGCAGAAAATTCTCCACGCCGTGTTCGATGACCCGGAGGGGACGCTCCTGAACGCGGCGGCGGTGCTGGGGTGCGGCATTGCCGGGGTGGAGCAGTCGGAAGTCCTGCGGGACAAGGAGGTCATAGAGGAACAGCTTAAAAAAGAGCGGGGCAGATATGAGACGCTCCTCGACATGAGGATGAACAACGAGATACCGAAGGAAGTAT